>Ga0207655_1000589_pt1 | contig 44851 bp, 35 predicted proteins | sample KBSM44metaG_FD_184398 | JGI IMG/M metagenome (GOLD analysis project Ga0207655, IMG submission 184398) | Miscanthus rhizosphere microbial communities from Kellogg Biological Station, Michigan, USA - KBS M4-4 metaG (SPAdes) (version 2) | ecosystem: Host-associated > Plants > Roots > Rhizosphere >...
ATGCGACTTGATAAGTTTATCGCTCAGCAACTCGGCGTAAGCCGCGCTATTGCCGGGCGCGAAATTCGCGCCAGCCGCGTTACCGTGGATGGCGACATTGTGAAAGACACCGCTTTCAAACTTCAGCCTGAGCATCAGGTCGAGTATGACGGCAATCCGCTGACCCAGCAGCACGGCCCGCGTTATTTCATGCTGCATAAGCCGGAAGGCTACGTCTGTTCAACGGACGATCCGGATCATCCTACGGTGCTCTACTTCCTCGACGAACCGGTGGCGCACAAGCTGCATGCCGCGGGGCGTCTTGATATCGATACCACCGGCCTGGTGCTGATGACCGATGACGGCCAATGGTCGCACCGCATTACCTCCCCGCGTCATCATTGTGAAAAAACCTATCGGGTGACGCTGGAGTCGCCTGTTGCGGATGACACGGCAGAGCAATTCGCCAAAGGCGTTCAGCTGCATAATGAAAAAGATCTGACCAAACCGGCAGTACTTGAGGTCATTACCCCGACGGAAGTGCGTCTGACCATCAGCGAAGGGCGCTATCACCAGGTGAAACGCATGTTTGCCGCGGTGGGCAATCACGTCGTGGGCCTGCACCGCGAACGTATCGGGGCGATTGAACTCGACGCGGATCTGGAACCTGGCGAGTATCGCCCGCTGACGGAAGAAGAGATCGCGAGCGTCGGTCTGCCTTCGCATTAATTTCAGGAGAACTCTGTGACCACCAGGCCACACTCGTCTTTCAAAATCGTCTTCATTCTTGGCCTGCTGGCCATGCTGATGCCGCTGTCTATCGATATGTACCTGCCTGCGCTCCCGGTGATTTCCGCGCAGTTTGGCGTTCCGGCAGGCAGCGCGCAGATGACGCTCAGTACCTATATTCTCGGTTTTGCCATTGGCCAGCTGTTTTATGGCCCGATGGCCGACAGCCTTGGGCGTAAGCCGGTCATCCTGGGCGGTACGCTGATCTTTGCGGGCGCAGCCGTAGCCTGCGCGCTGGCGCAGAGCATCGATCAGCTGATCGTTATGCGCTTCTTCCACGGTCTGGCGGCGGCAGCGGCAAGCGTGGTGATCAACGCCCTGATGCGCGATATTTACCCGAAAGAAGAGTTCTCCCGCATGATGTCGTTCGTCATGCTGGTAACGACCATTGCGCCGCTGGTGGCCCCGATGGCCGGTGGGGCGGTGCTGGTGTGGTTTAGCTGGCATGCGATTTTCTGGATACTGGCGATAGCCGCGCTGCTGGCGTCGGCGATGATCTTCTTCTTTATTGATGAAACGCTGCCCGTTGAGCGTCGGCAGAAATTCCATATCCGCACCACGCTCGGCAACTTTGCCTCGCTGTTCCGCCACAAGCGCGTGCTGAGCTACATGCTGGCAAGCGGCTTCAGCTTTGCCGGGATGTTCTCCTTCCTGAGCGCCGGGCCGTTTGTTTACATCGAGCTGAACCACGTTTCGCCTCAGCACTTTGGCTACTACTTTGCGCTGAACATCGTCTTCCTGTTCGTTATGACCATCATTAACAGCCGCTTTGTCCGCAGAGTCGGGGCGATCAATATGTTCCGCGCCGGGCTATGGATACAGTTTGTGATGGCCATCTGGCTGGTGGTGAGCGCGTTTTTCGACGTGGGATTCTGGGCGCTGGTGGTCGGCGTGGCCGCCTTTGTCGGCTGCGTCTCGATGGTATCGTCCAACGGGATGGCGGTGATCCTCGACGAGTTCCCGCATATGGCGGGGACGGCATCGTCGCTGGCCGGGACGTTCCGCTTCGGCATTGGTGCTGTCGTGGGTGCGCTGCTCTCCATGGCGACGTTTAACACCGCCTGGCCAATGCTGTGGGCGATCGGATTTTGCGCGACCAGCTCTATTCTTTTCTATCTCTATGCCAGCCGGCCGCGTAAAGCGGCTAACTAACCCCCACCTAAGGCCCGATACGGGCCTTTTTGTTGATGCATATCAACCAAACCCGCGTTCGTTTACCCTGTGTTTGTTTCTTTTATGTAAAATCTATTTATGTAAAAAGTCACATCATTGTATTTAAAAAGGTTGAGTTAGATCGCAGAAACGGGTACATATAGCGCCGACGCGAACCTGTAACGCCTATAAAAACCGCCGATGAGTGCAGGTTTGCGATGATGTGTTACTATAAATGTAAATAAATTGTGAAGTAAATTTGCTTCCGGGGAACGAACGTGAATACATTACAACTCTCCATTGTCCATCGCTTGCCCCAGAGCTATCGCTGGTCGACGGGTTTTGCAGGTTCGAAAGTTGAACCGATTCCGCAAAGCGCTGCCGGGTGCGAGAATTGTCTGGTTGCGCTCAAGCTGCTTAGCCCGAGCGACGAAAACGCATGGCCTGTGATGGAGCGTCTCAGCCAGGCGCTGACCGATATCGAAGTGGATAGCTCCGTCGTGGAGTGTGAAGGGGAGCCGTGCCTGTTTGTGAACAGCCAGGACGAGTTCGCCGCTACCTGCCGCCTGAAAAACTTTGGCGTGGCTATCGCCGAACCCTTCTCCGGGCAGTATCCCTTCTAAGCGCTAGTCCGCTGATAGTAGCTGGCGCGTGTAGCTCTGCGTCGGTGCAGCAAATACGCGCTGGCACTCTCCCTGCTCGACCACTTCTCCCTGCCGCAAGACAATCACCTGATGGCATAGCGCCCGAACGACCTGCAGGTCGTGGCTGATGAAGATATAGGCCAGCCTGTGTTTTGCCTGCAATCCTTTTAACAGCGTCAGGATCTGCGCCTGCACGGTGCGGTCCAGCGATGACGTAGGTTCATCCAGAATAATCAGCTCCGGCTTCAGGATCAGCGCGCGGGCGATGGCAATGCGCTGGCGTTGCCCGCCGGAAAACTCGGCCGGATAACGATGCCGCGCGTCGGGCTCCAGCCCGACTTCCGTCATCACGCGCACCACCTCGTCTTCGCGCTGCTGAGCGGTCAGCGCAGGCTGATGGACGCGCAGGCCCTCTTCGACAATCTGCAACACGCTTAGCCTTGGGTTGAGCGATGAGTTCGGGTCCTGGAAAACCACCTGCATCCGCGGGCGGATGGGCAGCATCTGGCGGCGGTTTCGGCCCTGCAGCGGCATACCGTCAAAGAGAATTTCGCCCTCAGAGGCAATCAGACGCAGCAGCGCCAGCCCGGTAGTGCTTTTACCCGAACCCGATTCGCCCACCAGCCCGAGTGATTCTCCCGGACGAAGGGAAAAGCGGATATTTTTTAGCACCGGATTTTGGTCGACCACCCGCCGCGAAATGCCTTTGCGGATGGGGAAGGAAACGCGCAGGTCGTCAACGCGCAGCAGCGGCTCGCTGCCAGCGTCCAGGGGAACCGGGTCGCCGGAGGGTTCGCTATCGAGCAGCCGCTGCGTATAGGGATGCTGAGGCGCGTTGAGCAGCGTAGCTGCCGCGTTCTGCTCTACACATCGTCCGTTTTGCATGACCGCGACGCTGTCGGCCAGCTTTCTCACAATGCTCAGATTGTGGGTGATAAACAGCAGGCTCATGTTCAGCTCGTCGCGCAGCTCCCGCAGCAGCGTCAAAATTTGCGCCTGCACCGTCACGTCCAGCGCGGTGGTGGGTTCGTCGGCAATCAACAGTTCTGGCCGCGTGAGCAGGGCCATTGCAATCATGACGCGCTGACGTTCGCCGCCGGACAGCTGGTGCGGGAAATCGCTCAGCCGTTTGGCCGCGTTGCGAATGCCGGTGCGTTCGAGGCAGTCGAGGATCTCACCCCGCGCCGCCTCCCTGCGCATGCCTCGGTGCAGAGAAAGCACTTCGTACAGCTGTTTTTCCAGGGTGTGCAGCGGATTCAGGGAAACCATCGGCTCCTGGAAAATCATGGCGATTTTATTGCCGCGGATGCCGCGCAGCGTCTGCTCGTCGGCATGCAGCAGCGAGCTGCCGTGAAACAGAATATCTCCCTGCGGGTAGCTGACCGGCGGGGAAGGAAGCAGGCGCAGGACCGACAGCGCGGAGACGCTCTTGCCTGAACCCGACTCGCCCACCAGCGCCAGCGTTTCTCCGCGCTGGATCTGCAGCGACAGATCGCTGACCACGGTACGCATTTCACCCTGCGTTGAAAAGGCAATCGACAGGTTATCAATGCTGAGAAGGGGCTGCGTCATTTTATACCGCCTTATTGGGATCGAAGGCGTCGCGCACGGCTTCACCAATAAAGATCAGCAGCGAAAGCAGCACTGCCACAGAGAGAAACGCGGTGATACCTAACCACGGCGCCTGCAGGTTGTTCTTGCCCTGCAGCAACAGCTCGCCGAGCGACGGTGAGCCGAGCGGTAGCCCAAACCCGAGAAAATCGAGCGAGGTGAGGGTGGTGATGGAGCTGCACAGGATGAAGGGCAGGAAGGTGAGCGTTGCCACCACGGCGTTAGGGAGCATATGGCGGAAAATAATCCCCCGGTCGCTGACCCCCAGCGCCTGCGCCGCACGGATATAATCGAAGTTACGCGTGCGCAGAAACTCTGCGCGCACAACCCCGACCAGCGCCATCCAGCCAAACAAAACGGTGATCCCCAGCAGCCACCAGAAGCTTGGCTGCACCACGCTTGAAAGCAGGATGATCAGAAACAGCGTCGGCATCCCTGACCACACCTCAATCACGCGCTGGCCCCAGAGATCGATTCTCCCGCCGTAGTAGCCCTGAACGGCGCCAGCCACCACGCCCATCACGCTGGAGAAGAGCGTCAGCATCAGCCCAAAGAGGATGGAAATGCGCGTGCCGTAAAGAATGCGCGCCAGCACATCGCCACCGTTAGCGTCCGTTCCCAGCCAGTTTTGCGCGGAGGGCGGAGAAGGGAAGGGGCTGGTGGTGGCGAAGTTAATGCTGTTCGCCCCAAAGCGCACCGGTGCCCAGAGCGCCCACCCATGCTGCTCGATCTGCTTGCGCAGCCACGGGTCCTGATACTCTGCAGGGGTTGCAAACGGGCCGCCAAAGTCGCTTTCGCTGTAGTTGGCGAGTACGGGAACGTACCAGCGATCGTTAAAATGCACCAGCAGGGGTTTATCGTTGGCTATCAGCTCCGAGCACATGCTCAGGACAAACAGAACGGCAAAGATCCACAGCGACCAGTAGCCGCGGCGATTGTGGCGAAAACGGGCCCAGCGGGCCTGATTGACGGGGCTTAAACGCGGCATCAGCGGCCCTCAAAGTCGATGCGGGGATCGACCAGCGTATAGCTGATATCACTGATGATATTCAGCAGCAGGCCAATCAGGGTAAATATGTAGAGCGTGCCAAACATCACCGGATAATCGCGCGACACGGTGGCTTCATAGCCCAGCAGGCCCAGACCGTTAAGCGAGAACATCACCTCGATCAGCAGCGAGCCGGTAAAAAACATGCTGATGAACGTGGCGGGAAATCCGGCAATCACCAGCAGCATGGCGTTGCGAAAAACGTGCTTCCACATGATCTGTTTTTCACCCACGCCTTTCGCGCGCGCGGTGACAACGTACTGTTTGCGGATCTCATCAAGGAACGCGTTTTTGGTCAGCATGGTCAGCGCGGCAAAACCGCCGATCACCGTCGCAAGAACCGGCAGCGTGATATGCCAGAAGTAATCGGTGATTTTTTGATACCACGGCAGCGAGCTGAAATCGGCAGACACCAACCCGCGCAGCGGGAAAATATCGAAATAACTGCCGCCCGCAAAAAAGACGATCAGCAGGACGGCAAACAGAAATGCCGGGATGGCATAGCCGATGATGATAAAGGTGCTGCTCCAGATATCAAACCGGCTGCCGTTGTCGATCGCCTTGCGGATGCCGAGCGGAATGGAGACCAGATAGATTATCAGGGTGCCCCACAGACCGAGCGTTACCGACACCGGCAGGCTTTGCTTGATTAAGGTTAACACTGACGCACTGCGAAACAGGCTATCGCCAAAATCAAAGCGGACGTAATTCCAGAGCATGTTGAAATAACGCTCGTGAAGCGGTTTATCGAAACCGTAACGCTGCGTGATCTCGGCGATCACCTCGGGATCGAGCCCGCGTCCTCCGCGATAGTGGCTTTCGCTGATATTGCCCACGCCGGTTCTGGCATGGCTTGCGCCCATCCCCTCGCCCCCGCCGCCGGGCATACCGCCGCTGTTACCAAATTCAACCGCGGCAATGGCCTGATCGACCGGCCCGCCGGGCGCGATTTGCACGATAAAAAAGTTAATCGTAATGATGGCCCACAGCGTTGGGATAACCAACAGCAGGCGGCGGATCAGATAAGCACCCATCGTAATTCCTTAACGCCGCTCGGCCGGCAGTTTTGCAGCTTTATTCACGTCATACCACCAGGTATCAAAGCCCAGCGTATAGACGGGGCGCACGGCGGGCTGTGAGAACTTGTCCCAGCGGGCAACGCGATCTTCACCCATATACCACATTGGCAGCATGTAATAGTTCCAGGTTAAGACCCTGTCGAGCGCGCGGCCAAGCGGCAGAAGCTTCTCTTTATCGCCCTGCGCCGCCACGATTTTTGCGATTAGCGCATCGATAACCGGGCTCTTGACGCCCGGCGCGTTGTAGGAAGAGTCGATATAGCTGGATGCCCAGGAGATTTGCAGGTCTGAACTTGGCCACGGCTGTGCCTGCCACAGGCGCTGCATCATATCGTAGTCGCGGCTGCGCATGCGGTTGGTAATTTGCGCGTTATCCACCTGGCGGATGTTCATGGTAATCCCCAGGCGGTCAAGATTTTGTTTAAACGGCAGCACCCACTGATTATTAGCACCCGACGAGACCAGCAGTTCAAAACTGAGCGGCTTGCCGGTTTGAGCATTGACCCGTTTCTGATTTTTCAGCACCCAGCCCGCCTCGTCCAGAAGGGCGCTGGCTTTGAGAAGATTTGCGCGATCGAAACCGTTACCGTCAGATTTCGGTGGTGCAAACACGCTGGTGAATACCTCGGGCGGGAGTTCTGCTTTAAAGGGCGCCAGCAGAACCAGTTCATCAGCGTTAGGATAATGGCGGGCGGCGTATTCCGTATTCTGGAAATAGCTGTTCGCCCGACTGTAGGCACCGTAAAACAGCGCTTTATTCATCCATTCGAAATCAAACGCCAGGGCGATCGCCTCGCGCACTTTACGATCGGAAAATACCGGGCGCTGAACGTTAAACGCCAGCCATCGCGTGTCCTGAGCCGATTCGTTTTTGTATTCATCCTTGACGATGTAACCCTTCGCGAAGTTTTTGCCGATATAGCGCGTCGCCCAGTTTTTAGCGCTGCTCTCAACCCGCAAATCGAAAGCGCCGGCTTTAAACGCTTCAAAGGCGACGTTATCGTCGAGGTAGTAATCATAGCGAAGGGTGTCGAAGTTCCAGCGGCCACGGTTTACCGGCAGGTTGGCTGCCCAGTAATCCTTAACGCGGGAATAGACGACGTACTGCCCCATACGCCAGTCGGTGATGCGGTACGGGCCGCCCGCCAGCGGCGGTATGGAGAGCGGGTCGCTTAGCTTGTGATTTTTCCAGAACGACTCCGGCATCACGGGGAGCGAGAACAGGCTCAGCATATCTTCTTTGTTCGGCTTGCTCAGCTCGATGCGTACGGTGAGCGGGGCAATGGCTTTAACCGTTGCGCCTTTATACACCAGACGGAACTGGGGGACGCCTTCCGTCATAAACTTATGGAACGTGAAGGCCACGTCGCTGGCTTTCACCGGGGTGCCATCATGAAAACGCGCCAGTGGGTTAATCGAAACCTCAGCCCAGGCAAAGTTATCGGCATAACGGACGTTATCGGCGACCAGGGGATAGTAGCTGCCGGGCTCATCATCCGAGGTGACAAAAAGGGTGTCGTAAAGAGATTCAGTCCGTGCCGCCGCCACGCCGCGCAGGGCGTAGCGGTTGAAGTTGTCGAAGGTGCCGGTGGCGGAAAGCGTCACCTGTCCGCCTTTGGGAGCGGCAGGATTGACGTAGTCGAAGTGCGTAAAATTGACCTCGTACTTGGGTTCGCCAATCACGGCGAACGCGGTGCTTTCTTTGATGGTTTGCGCCTGGCTGGACAGACTGGTTAAGGCCAACAGCAACACTACGAAGCGCATAAGCATCTTGCGGCGTCTCCCTCGTTCTCAATTAAGCTGAATAATAAGTGACGTCGCAAGCATTGTGAAATTATTCACCTGCGGGCGGCAAATCAGGCTTCCAGATCCTGAACTGCTCAAGCGGCATCGGGCGGCTAATCCAGTATCCCTGCAGGAAATTGACGCCATGCTCGCGCAGCCAGGCCGCCTGCTCGGGCGTTTCCACGCCTTCCGCCACGGTCAGCATGTTGAGGCGTCTCGCCAGGGTCAGTACCGCATCGAGCACCGGCGAGGTGACGGTTTCTGTACCAATCGCGTTGACAAACCCCCGGTCGATTTTGAGGTAGTCCATCGTGAAGCGCTCCAGGTAAATCAGCGCGCTATGTCCGGTGCCAAAATCATCAATCGCTATCTCAAAGCCTTCGTTATGTAGCCATTCGAACAGGTTATTGGCTTCGTGATGGTTAAGCATATCGCGCTCGGTGATTTCCAGCACGATCTGGAAATGATCGGGCGGTAACAGAGACTTGAAGGTGCGCATATCGTCTTTAAAACTTTCTGAATGCAGGTGCCCCGGGGCAATATTGATGCCCATTTTGGCTCCCGGCGGTAACACACCTTCAAGCACCGGTGCATCCGCAATAATGAGGTCAAAAAGATGCAGCGTTAACGGGACAATCAGCTTTTGCGCTTCGGCAAAATTGATAAAAGCATCGGGGGGAATTTCACCCATCGTAGGGTGTTTCCAGCGCATCAGCACTTCAAGTCCGGTCATCCTGAGCGTGGTGGCATCGACAACGGGCTGATACACCACGTAAAACTGACCTCGCTTGATCGCGCTTAAAATTTCTTTGCCCGGATTTTGACGAATGGTGAGGATATAAAAATTGAGCGAACCGGCGGCAATACCGCACACCAGGCCGAAGAACAGGGCGTAGAGTATTTCATCGCTTGTCCACGCATCGGCATAGAGGTTAATGGTCAGCGGGACATCTTTCAGCGTGGCCGTGCGAGCGGGCACTTCATGCAGGTCGTTCGCGCCGATCAGGTTGCTCGACATGGTCGATAGCGCATGGTCGCCAATGATGATGGCAATGCCCGCAAAATCGTCCTGGCGCGCGGTGTAGAGCAGATAGGGGGTCAGGTTGAGATTTACCGAGGTAAAGACGCCCCCATCCTTTACCAGCGGATTACGGTACCAGATGGCGATGGCCGGCTTGTTGGGCAGCATTGGCGTGCCGGGCAGCAGCGCCATGTCGATCGGCTTGTTGATGTGAAGCTCGGGAATAAGCTCCTCAATCGGGGCATTCATCGGGCCGGTGGCGGATGAGCAAAAGGCCATTTTGTCCCTGACCAGCAGGAAGGCGCGCACGTTGAGGCTGAAGGCGGCGCGCGAGGTCAGTTCGGCGTTGACGTCATGACAATTGCTGAGGGTCAGCGGCTGGAGGATATCGATAGAGGTTTTCAGCTCGTCGAAATAGCTCTGCATGTAGATGTTCACGTCTTTTATCAGGGTGTCGTACCTGACTTCTCGCTTGTGGTAACTCCAGAAAAACTGTAGCGAGCCCAGGAGCAGGGCGACAAAAAGTCCTGAAAGAATGCTGATGAGCAGGATCTTGCGATTGCTGGAGAAATAGCGGGTGAACATAGACGTCGTGGTTCCTGAATTGCCGCTTAATATTTACAGTGTAACGGGCAAAAAAAAACACCGCCGAAGCAGTGCTTTTTTTATCGTATCGCCAGCCAAGGGATAACCAACGATACGAACATGATATCAACTGCGGGTCAGTACGCGACGCGCTTCGTTGTAGCGCTTCTTCCAGTACGGTTCATTCATGCTGGAAATGGTCACACCGCTGCTGGTGGAGGCATGTACAAACTGGTCGTTACCAATATAGATGCCAACATGTCGACCTGTAGAACCCGCTTTGAACAGGACTAAATCACCTGTGCGCAGTTTGGTACGTGAAATCGACTTGCCCATGACCTGCTGTTCATAGGTTGAACGCGGAAGGTCTAACCCAAATTGCTCGCGGAAGGTACGCTGTACGAAACCGGAACAATCAATACCTTTTTTCGTGCTGCCGCCCAGGCGATAGCGCACGCCTTTCCAGTCAGCATACTGGTCCATAATGCGGGACTTCACGTCCAGATTACGTACCATATTTTCAAATTCATCCTGAGAGGCTTGCAGTGACGAGGAATCTTCTATTCCCACAACACGCGTCTCAGGATGCATATTCTTAGCGGTGTTCGATGTACTACATGCCGAAAGCAGAACCGCAACTGCTATCGCCGGGATCCCCCGTAAGATATATCTCAAAATCGGTTGAGATTTGACCATTTTATGTATTTTCCCTTGAAGTCCTTAACGATAAATATCGTTATAAAAATGCCAACCGTGACGAGACTAATTATCTGTTCACAATGAGACAATTCTTTCTGGTCAGATTTGTGGCGCAGCGCACAAATTTATTCACCACGAAAATAACTCTCTCAGTGGGGCAAAACGAGTTCGAGATTAACCGATTGCGTAGGTCATTGCGAGTAAAAATAACCATTTTTTTATAAGAAATTGTGATACAGAAAGTGAATTTGCGGGATTGCCTGAAATAGCAGCAGATCTGAGTGCAAATCGCGCAATGCATTCATTTATATCGTGAATAGTATGACAAGAGGATGACAGGGAGAGGGGAAGATGAATGAAAATCCATCAGGGATCGAAAACGATCTCTGATGGATTGTGTTAATTCAGGTTGTTTATTTGTTTTTAATTTGTTGCGTTTTGCCGGGTAAATAGCGATCGAAAAGGGCAATTAACCGATCGCTGAGCGGGGTCATCAGAACCCATGGCGCACCAATCAGCACCGCTGTGAGCGAGCCGACAACAATATCCGTCAGCCAGTGGGCGCCAATCATGACGCGCGGAAACGCGAATACCACCACAATCAGCAGGGCAACGGCAAAGGCTTTTTTGCCAAAATAGCGCAGCATGAACGCGGAGAATATAAGCAACATCATTCCGTGGTCGCCCGGGAAACTGTCTTTAGACGCATCTTTGGTTGGAATATGCAGCAGTTCACTCACGCGGTGAATATTCGGGAAATACAGCGACGGGCTGGCACGTTTTACCGGCATTAGATGCTGCGCCAGCTGGTTAATCACCACTGCGGCAAGCAGCATTACCAGGCCGATAATCATAATGCGACGACGCCCGGTTTTGTCCTCCTTCAGCCAGAAAGAGAGCATCAGGCAGCCCATAGCCAGCAGCGAAAAGCCGTCAAACGCGCGGTTGTTGGTGATAGCAACCAGCCACAGGAAGGCTTCACTCTTCACCAGCTCCTGGTTGAAGAAATGAAAGAGGGTGGAATCCAGCGGAAACCAGAAGCCGTGATTCGCCGGGAGATACCAGGAGAAAAACAGCGCCAGGCCGGCGGCATTCAGTAGCAATATCAAGGGAAATCGAGTTTTCATAACATTCAGCATACAATTAAATCAGGGGCAACGTTAGCCGCCCGAACTTAAACGAAGCTTCAACAGGCTGGACTGCAGTGCGTTCCAGTCGGCGTTAACCGCACTAATTAACTCTATTCTGCTGTCCGGCGGGGCAACGTTTTGCGTTTCGATAAAGAAATCGCTTCCCTGACGATTAATCCGCACCAGTCCGTCCGGAGTGCGCATGATCCCTTTCACGCGATCGACCGGGGCGAGTCTGGCCCACTCAAGAATGCCGATCGTGTCGAAAACGGTATCAGCATCAAAAATCCATCCGCAGGCCTGATATCCCTGACCGCTGTTCAAATTGCGACGCCAGCGCTGGTGTTCCGGCAGGCTCAGCGCGGCCAGACCTTGTTTCGCCGGATGGCTATGCGAATGTTCCGCGCTGGCAGGAAGTTCGGCCAGATTGCGACGAGGGAGATCGAGCAGGGCAACGTCAATATTCCCCTGCGTGGCTTCAATACGCTGACGATCGCCACCGAAGTGCTGCCACCAGGCCTCCAGCGCCGCACGGCTTTCAGCCGTGGCGCGGTCGGCTTTATTTGCCACGATGATATCTGCCGAGGCGAGCTGGTCGCGGAAGTTCTCGTTAGCCACGGCCTTTTCATCCAGCAGCTGGCGTGGATCGACAAGACACAGCGTGGCGCGCAGGTCGATCCACGGTTCGTAAACCGGCGCGGTCAATAAATCGAGTATTTGTTTCGGGTGTCCAAGGCCGGTAGGCTCAATCAGCAGGCGGTCTGGCTTCCCCTGGCGCAGCAGCGTATTCAGGCCCACCTGCATGGGCAGGCCATTCACGCAGCACATGCAGCCGCCCGGGATCTCCTTAATCATCGCGCCGCTGTCGGACAATAGCGCGCCATCGATACCCACCTCGCCGAATTCATTGACCAGCACGGCCCATTTTTCCGCCGGATTTTTATTTGCCAGCAGGTGCAGTATTGAGGTGGTTTTACCGCTGCCGAGAAAACCGGTGATGAGGTTGGTTTTGGTCACATGCGCTCCGGGAGATAATTGTGATGCTGTAACAATTATCCATCATCCTGACGAAAAAAGAGCGTATTGAGAAGAGGAGGGGCGAACGAAGACCTTTTCCGTTCGCCTTAACCGCAATAATCGCTAAATATTTAACGTTTCAATAACAGCCTGACGCGCGCCGTGACGGACGATACGCTGGTATGCCTGATTCACCGCCTCCACAAAGCGGCCGTTTTGCACAAGATCCTGACCAAACACTTCACTCAGCTCCAGCAGGGCGTTAACGCGATCGGCGTCACCGCTGGCGTCAACGATAGCGCGGATCTTACCGCTAAGCGGGTCGCGAACATCAATGTCGTTACCGCGATCGTCCGTACCGCTTACGTAGCGTATCCAGCCCGCGACGCCCAGCGCCAGCAGGGGCCACGCGCTTTGCCGCTCAAGATGCACGCGAATGCCTTCCAGCATGCGCTGGGGCAGCTTCTGGCTGCCGTCCATCGCAATTTGCCAGGTGCGGTGCTGCAGCGCCGGGTTGGCAAAACGCTCAATCAGGCTGTCGGCATAGGCCGTGAGATCCACATCGGTAATGCGCAGGGTGGGAGCCTGTTCGTCAAGCATCAAGCGTCGCGCGGCGTCGCGGAAACAGGCGTCCTCCATGCATTCATTAATATGCGCGTAGCCAGCAAGGTAACCCAGGTAAGCGAGGAAGGAGTGGCTGCCGTTGAGCATTCGCAGCTTCATCTGTTCCCAGGGCAGGACGTCCTTCACCATTTGCACGCCAGCGACTTCCCATTCCGGGCGCCCGGCAACGAAGTTGTCCTCCACGACCCACTGAATGAAGGGTTCGCAGCTGATGGCGCACGGATCTTCAACGCCAAGCTCCTGCGTGATTTCTGCAAGCGAGGCGTCCGTTGCCGCAGGCACAATTCTGTCAACCATCGTTCCCGGGAAACTCACCTGCTCTTTAATCCACTCCGCCAGCGCGGCAGAGCGTTTCTGCGCCATGCCGAGCACGGCGTTTTTCACCACGTGGCCGTTGTCGGGAATATTGTCGCAGGAGAGCACGGTGAAGGCCGGCAGGCCGCGCTCGCGACGGCGGTGGAGTGCTTCAACCAGGATCCCCGGCGCGGAGTGCGGCTCGGACGGATGTTCCAGGTCGTGAATAATGCGCGCGTTTTGCATGTCCAGCCTGCCGGTCGCAGGGTCGATGCAATAGCCCTTTTCGGTAATGGTGAGTGAGACAATCGCCACCTGCGGTTCGCAAAATTTCTCAATGATGGCGGCAAGCGAGTCGAGTTTTGCATTCAGGCATTCACGTACGGCACCGACAATAATGGGATGATTACCCTCCGCGCCTTTTTCCAGCACGGTAAACAGATGATCCTGCGCGCGCAGCTGGCTCATCAGCACGTCGCCGCTGAAGAGGCTAATCTCACAAATGCCCCAGTCGCCTCCGTTTGCATTCAACACCCGGTCCGTTAACAACGCCTGGTGCGCGCGGTGAAAAGCCCCGAAGCCGAAGTGGACGATGCGGGAGCGCAGCTGGCTGCGGTCATAGCGAGGCTGCTGAACGTGCGCGGGAAGCGTGATAGAGGCAATTGTCTTCATTAAATACACACCTGATTAACCATTAATTAACAATGGCAGTGTAAAGTTATATGACAACAAATTGAATTGGTAAGCCGTAAATATCGCTGTTCTGTGAGTTTGATCAATCAATGCGTGGCGGTGAGTTGACCCTTACGGTTAAACATGTATGGTAGTCGTCATTGCATTAACACATATTGGTATAACAACTTGAGAGGGTGGGGCAATGGAACAAACCTGGCGTTGGTACGGGCCGAACGATCCGGTTTCTCTTGATGATGTGCGTCAGGCTGGCGCAACGGGCGTCGTAACGGCACTGCATCACATTCCTAATGGTCAGGTGTGGCCAATAGACGAAATTCAAAAGCGCCAGGCGGCACTGGCGGAAAAAGGGTTAATCTGGTCTGTCGTGGAGAGCATTCCCGTTCACGAAGACATTAAAACCCATTCAGGCGACTGTCAGACCTGGATTGCCAACTATCAGCAGAGCATTCGGAACCTGGCGGCCTGCGGCATTGATACCGTTTGCTATAACTTTATGCCTATCCTGGACTGGACGCGAACCGATCTTGAGTACCAGATGGCGGACGGCTCCAAAGCGCTGCGTTTCGATCAGATTGCCTTTGCAGCCTTTGAGCTGCACATTCTGAAGCGCCCGGGTGCTGAAGCGGATTATACCGCAGAAGAGCAGGAGCAGGCGCTCGCGTGGTTCCACGCGGCAAGTGAAGCGGATGTCGAAAAGCTGACCCGCAATATCATCGCCGGGCTGCCGGGCGCAGAAGAAGGCTACACCCTGGACCAGTTCCGCGCGCGTCTGGCGGAATACGGTGATATCGATAAAAACCAGCTGCGCGAAAACATGGCTCACTTCCTGCGCGCTATCGTGCCGGTTGCGGAAGAAGCGGGCGTGCGTCTGGCGGTACACCCGGACGATCCTCCGCGTCCAATCCTCGGCCTGCCGCGCATTGTTTCGACTATCGAAGACATGCAGTGGCTGAAAGAGACGGTCGACAGCATCTATAACGGCTTCACGATGTGCACGGGCTCATACGGGGTACGCGCGGATAACGACCTGGTGCGGATGATTGAAACCTTTGGCGATCGCATTCACTTCACGCACCTGCGTGCGACCTGTCGCGAAGATAACCCGAAAACCTTCCACGAGGCGGCGCACCTGGGCGGCGATGTGAACATGGTTGCGGTGGTGGATGCCATTCTGGCGGAAGAGGTACGTCGTAAGCAGGCGGGCGACGTGCGTCCTATCCCTTTCCGTCCGGATCACGGGCACCAGATGCTCGACGATCTTCGCAAGAAAACTAACCCTGGCTATTCGGCGATTGGCCGCCTGAAAGGGATGGCTGAAGTGCGCGGCGTTGAGCTGACGCTGAAGATGCTGAAGTATCCGGAGCTTCTGTAATCGGAATTGCCGGGTGGCGGCTTCGCCTTACCCGGCCTACAAAAACACAAAAACCGGCTTCAGGGCCGGTTTTTCGTAGGCCCGGTAAGCGTAGCGCCACCGGGCAAACGCAGCGATCAGTCAGCACGACCCATATAGCGTTTTTCTTCGATATGGATGCGGATTTTCTCACCGGCTGAAAGGTATTCAGGCACCTGCACAACCAGACCGGTGGTCAGGGTAGCGGGTTTGTTGCGCGCACTCGCAGACGCACCCTTGATGCCCGGCGCCGTATCCACGATTTCCAGATCGACGGTCTGCGGCAGCTCCAGCGCCAGCAGCACGCCGTCCCAGGTCAGAACCTGCATGTCCGGCATACCGCCTTCAGGAATGAACAGCAGCTCTTCTTCAATCTGATCTTTGGTGAAGATATACGGGGTGTAATCTTCTTTATCCATGAACACGTATTCGTTGCCGTCGATGTAAGAGAAATCAACATAGCGACGGGTCAGGGTCACGGTATCAACGATATCGTCACCCTTGAAGCGTTCTTCAACCTTCAGGCCGGTACGGACATCGGCGAAACGCATCTTGTACAGCGTTGCTGCACCACGGGCGCTCGGGGCCTGAATATCGATATCTTTCACAATCAGCAGCTTGCCGTTGTAATTCAGTACCATACCTTTCTTAATTTCGTTCGCTCTTGGCATTGCAGTAATCCTGTCTACGGGAGGTAAAAAATATCGCGCCAAATTACTCGCGCGCGGCCTTTCAGGCAAGAGGAATTCGTGGCTTTTGCTATCAATACATAAAAGGTGTTACTGTGCGCGCAATGCCCGACTGCGCGGGTGTTTATCACCAACAGAGAGCATGTATGGATTGTCGTCCAGACTGTGGCGCGTGCTGTACCGCACCGTCCATTTCAAGCCCCATTCCAGGAATGCCCGAGGGCAAACCTGCCAACACCCGCTGCGTTCAGCTCTCTGCAACCAATCTGTGCATGATCTTTGGCTCGCCGCTGCGCCCGAAGGTGTGCGCCGGGCTTCAGCCTTCTGCAGACATGTGCGGCAGCACGCGGGCGCAGGCAATAACGTATCTTCTTGAGCTGGAAGCGCTCACCGCGCCCTAAACGTCCTTGATGCGCGTCAGGCAGCCGATCGTCAGGGCGCACATCCCCAGCGCAATCCAGAACACCGTGTGATAGTTCCAGATCTCTGCAACCACGCCCGCCATGGAGCCTGCGATGATCCAGCCCACGCGCGTAGTATTAGTATAAAGGGTGGTGGCTGCCCCTGCCTGACCCGGCATCAGATCCTGAAAATAGAGCATACCGATACCTGCCAGGATGCCGATATAGATGGCGTTCAGCAGCTGTAGAGCCAGCAGTAAGCCCGGCGTGTGAACCGTCAGCATACCGACATAGAACAGCAGACCGGCGACCGCCGCGATGCGCATCAAAAAGCGTTTCCCGAAGCGCTTTGCGTAATAGCCTGCAATCAGCATGGTCGGGATTTCAAGGCCTGCCGCTGTCCCCATCATTATCCCCGCCAGCTTCTCCGGCAGATGCAGTTCATCAATGATAAACAGCGGCATGTTAATGATGTACAGGCTGTTGGTGCCCCACATCAGCGTACAGATAATAAAGAGCAGCAGCGCATCACGGCGGTTACGACGCGGCGCTTCCAGCGTGCCCGTCGCCAGCTTCGGCTCTTTGCGCATCGACGGCAAAAAGAACCACACCATAGCGCCACACACCACAAAGGCGACGGCCGCGCTCAGGTACATCACCGTAAAGCCAAACCCCATCGCCAGCGCGTAGGCGAGCGGCGGGCCTATCACCCACGCCAGCGACACCTGAGCACGAAGAATCGAGCTAAACATAACCGCTTCACGCCCGGTGCGGTCGGCATGTTCACGGGCAAGGGCGAACATCTGCGGGTTAGCGGTCGAACCAAAGCTGCTCAGGAACACGCCAATAAACAGCAGAACAAAGTAGTTACGGTTCCAGGCAAACAGCACGCAGGCGAATACGCCCAGCAGACAGCAAAACACAATCAGGCTTTTGCGGTCCCCCTTTCTGTCGGAGCGTCCCGCCAGAAACTGGCTCACCAGGATGCCGATGATGGCGCTTCCGGTAAAGAAGAAGCCAACCATCGCCGGGCGCGCGTGGACTTCATTGGTCAGAAATAAACTCAGCGTTGGCGTTTGTAACGCACCGGCGATCCCGGTGAGGAAGGCAACAATCAAAAACGCCGTTGACGTCAGATCAAATGGCTTTGGAGAGGCGGCAGCGGGGGTGTTATGCATGGTCATTGATTAGCGAGTAACAGAGAGAGGCGGAGTGTACGCCGCTTGTCAGAAAATAAACAGGTGGTGCGGTCAATTTCGCTACAAAAAATCAAAATGGCATTTCAGTTTCAGCTTATGGCTGATCTTAGCTGAAAATGGTTTGCTGAACGTCAGCAGGTTTCAGCTGAACGATGAAGAAATGTGCTGTATCTCAAAATTCTGAAATGAGAAATGTAACTTTTCTTGCAACGCCTTGCAGAAAGGACAAGACTTCTTGAAACGTTTCAGCGCTTTCTTGTTTTAACTGACGGAGCAGGTTAGCGCATTTTTTCTCATTAAGGCTGAAACGATTCAAGTTCAGCAGGAGAGGAGAACCATGTTCCAGTTATCTGTACAGGATATCCACCCGGGCGCTCAGGCCGGGGACAAAGAAGAGGCTATTCGCCAGGTTGCAACTGCCCTTGTGCAGGCCGGCAACGTGGCAGATGGCTACGTCAACGGCATGCTGGCGCGCGAGCAGCAGACCTCAACCTTCCTCGGCAACGGTATCGCCATTCCGCACGGCACGACCGATACCCGCGACCAGGTGCTGAAAACCGGCGTTCAGGTTTATCAGTTCCCGCAGGGCGTGCTCTGGGGTGATGGTCAGGTGGCTTATGTCGCTATCGGTATTGCCGCCAGCAGTGACGAGCACTTAGGTTTACTGCGCCAGCTGACGCACGTGCTGAGCGATGATTCCGTAGCTGAACAGCTGAAATCTGCGACCACCGCTGAAGAGCTGCGCGCCTTGCTGATGGGCGAAAAGCAGAGCGAAGCGCTGAAGCTGGATAATGAAACCCTGACGCTGGACGTTGTCGCTTCCGATCTGGTGACGCTGCAGGCGCTTAACGCGGGCCGTCTTAAAGAAGCCGGTGCAGCAGATGCGACCTTCGTCACGCGCGTCATTAATGATATGCCCCTGAACCTGGGTCAGGGCATTTGGCTGAACGACAGCGCTGAAGGCAATCTGCGCAGCGCCGTTGCGGTGAGCCGCGCGGCAAGCGCATTCGACGTAGACGGCGTTAGCGCCGCGATGCTGGTGACCGTTGCGATGGTCGACGACCAGCCGGTTGCCGTGCTGAAGCGTCTGAGCGATCTCCTGCTGAACAACAAAGCTGAAAAGCTGCTGAACGCCGATGCCGCAACCGTGCTGGCGCTGCTGACCAGCGATGATGCCTTGACCGACGATGTGCTGAGCGCCGAGTACGTGGTGCGTAACGAACACGGTCTGCATGCCCGTCCTGGCACCATGCTGGTGAACACCATTAAACAATTTGAAAGCGAGATCACCGTGACCAACCTGGATGGATCTGGCAAACCGGCCAACGGCCGCAGCCTGATGAAAGTCGTCGCGCTCGGCGTGAAGAAGGGCCACCGTCTGCGCTTCACCGCGCAGGGTGCCGATGCTGAACAGGCGCTGAAAGCCATTGGCGATGCCATCGCGGCGGGCCTGGGGGAGGGCGCATAATGAGCAGACGTGTTGCAACCATTACGCTGAACCCGGCTTACGATCTGGTGGGTTTTTGCCCGGAAATCGAACGCGGCGAAGTAAACCTCGTGCGCACCACCGGCCTGCATGCGGCAGGTAAAGGGATTAACGTCGCGAAGGTGCTGAAAGACCTCGGTATCGACGTCACCGTTGGCGGCTTCCTTGGTAAAGATAACCAGGACGGATTCCAGCAGCTGTTCAGCGAGCTGGGGATTGCTAACCGCTTCCAGGTGGTGCAGGGCCGTACCCGCATCAACGTTAAGCTGACCGAGAAAGACGGCGAAGTGACCGATCTGAACTTCTCCGGCTTTGAAGTCACCCCGTCCGACTGGGAGCGTTTCGTTAACGATTCCCTGACCTGGCTGGGCCAGTTCGATATGGTGTGCGTCAGCGGCAGCCTGCCGTCCGGCGTGAGCCCGGAAGCCTTCACCGACTGGATGACGCGCCTGCGCAGCCAGTGTCCGTGCATCATCTTCGACAGCAGCCGCGATGCGCTGGTCGCCGGTCTGAAAGCCGCGCCGTGGCTGGTGAAGCCAAATCGCCGTGAGCTGGAGATCTGGGCAGGCCGTAAGCTGCCAGAATTAAAAGATGTCATTGAAGCTGCCCATGCGCTTCGCGAGCAGGGTATCGCTCACGTGGTGATTTCTCTTGGCGCAGAAGGGGCGTTGTGGGTTAACGCGTCTGGCGAATGGATCGCCAAACCGCCGTCAATGGAAGTTGTCAGCACCGTTGGCGCCGGGGATTCCATGGTTGGCGGCCTGATTTATGGCCTGCTGATGCGTGAATCCAGTGAACATACGTTACGTCTTGCCACCGCCGTTGCTGCCCTGGCCGTGAGCCAGAGCAATGTCGGTATTACCGATCGTACCCAGTTGGCCGCGATGATGGCGCGCGTTGACTTAAAACCTTTTAACTAACAGCAGGAGAGGAATAATGAAAACGCTGCTGATCATTGACTCCGGTCTCGGACAGGCTCGCGCCTATATGGCGAAGACCCTGCTGGGCGCGGCGGCACAAAAAGCACACCTGGAGATTATCGATAATCCGGGCGATGCCGAACTGGCGATTGTCCTGGGCGATAAAATCCCGGCCGACAGCGCGCTGAACGGCAAAAAAGTGTGGCTGGGCGATATTAATCGCGCCGTGGCACATCCTGAACTGTTTCTGAGCGAAGCGAAAGGCCACGCGACGGCCTACAGCGCACCTGTCGCGGCGGCTCCGGCTGCGGCGGCTGGTCCGAAACGCATCGTTGCGATTACCGCCTGTCCTACGGGCGTCGCACATACCTTTATGGCGGCTGAAGCCATTGAAACCGAAGCGAAAAAACGCGGCTGGTGGGTAAAAGTTGAAACGCGCGGCTCCGTTGGCGCGGGCAATGCCATAACCCCTGAAGAAGTGGCGGAGGCCGATCTGGTGATCGTTGCCGCGGACATTGAAGTGGATCTGGCGAAGTTTGCCGGCAAGCCAATGTACCGCACCTCTACCGGACTGGCGCTGAAAAAGACCGCGCAGGAGTTTGATAAGGCGCTGGCTGAAGCGAAACCGTATCAGGCGACCGGTGCCGCGAAAACCGCTACCGAAGGGAAAAAGGAGTCTGCGGGCGCATATCGTCACCTGCTGACCGGCGTCTCCTACATGCTGCCGATGGTGGTTGCGGGCGGCCTGTGTATCGCGCTCTCCTTTGCGTTCGGTATCACCGCATTTAAAGAAGAAGGCACGCTGGCCGCGGCTCTGATGCAGATCGGCGGCGGCTCAGCGTTCGCGCTGATGGTGCCGGTGCTGGCGGGCTTTATCGCTTTCTCCATTGCTGACCGTCCTGGCCTGACGCCGGGTCTGATCGGCGGTATGCTGGCGGTAAGCACCGGTTCCGGCTTTATCGGCGGTATCATTGCCGGCTTCCTCGCGGGTTACGTTGCGAAGCTTATCAGCTCTAAGCTGAAGCTGCCGCAGAGCATGGAGGCGCTGAAGCCGATCCTGATTATCCCACTGATCTCCAGCCTGGTAGTCGGCCTGGCGATGATTTACCTGATCGGTAAGCCGGTTGCGGGCATCCTGGCGGGTCTGACCCACTGGCTGCAAACCATGGGAACGGCGAACGCGGTCCTGCTGGGTGCGATCCTCGGCGGAATGATGTGTACCGACATGGGGGGTCCGGTGAACAAAGCGGCGTACGCGTTTGGCGTTGGCCTGCTGAGTACCCAGACCTACGCGCCGATGGCCGCGATCATGGCGGCAGGCATGGTGCCACCGCTGGCGCTCGGCCTGGCGACGATTATTGCCCGTCGCAAGTTCGATAAAGCGCAGCAGGAAGGCGGCAAAGCGGCGCTGGTGCTGGGCCTGTGCTTCATCACCGAAGGTGCGATTCCGTTTGCGGCCCGCGACCCGATGCGCGTTCTGCCGTGCTGTATCGTCGGTGGCGCGGTAACGGGTGCTATTTCAATGGCGGTGGGCGCGAAGCTGATGGCGCCGCACGGCGGTCTGTTCGTACTGCTGATCCCAGGCGCTATCACCCCGGTGCTGGGTTATCTGCTGGCAATCGTTGCCGGTACGCTGGTGGCGGGTCTGTCTTACGCGGTGCTGAAGCGTCCGGAAGCGGAAGTTGTGGCAAAAGCAGCGTAAGCGATAAACAACAAAAAAGCCGGGTTGCATTATGCACCCGGCTTTTTTTATGCCGCCTGTTCGGCGGTTTGCTGGGCCTTCAGCCAGGCAATCTCTTCCGCCCAGATATCAGGATTAATGGTTTCCAGCACCATCGGAATGCCGTCGAAGCGGGCGTCCTGCATGATAAAACGGAACGCATCGTGGCCAATATTGCCTTCGCCCAGGCTGTGGTGGCGGTCAACGCGGCTGCCGAACGCGCTTTTTGCATCGTTCAGGTGCATCCCGCGCAGGTACTGAAAGCCGACAATGCGCTCAAACTCATCGAAGGTGTGCTTCGTCGCCTCGGTGGTGCGCAGGTCATACCCGGCCGCAAACGCGTGGCAGGTATCAATGCACACCCCCACGCGGGTTTTATCCTCTACGCCGTCAATAATCGCCGCCAGATGCTCAAACTTAAAGCCGAGGTTGCTGCCCTGACCGGCGGTGTTTTCGATCACTGCGGTGACGCCTTTGGTTTTATCCAGCGTAATGTTAATGGACTCGGCAATGCGCGCCAGGCAGGCGTCTTCATCTATTTGCATCAGATGGCTACCCGGGTGGAAGTTCAGCAGCGTCAGCCCCAGCTGTTCGCAGCGCTGCACTTCATCAAGAAACGCCTCGCGGGATTTCTCCAGCGCGTCCTGAACCGGATGGCCGAGGTTAATCAGATAGCTGTCGTGGGGGAGGATCTGCCCTGGCCCGTAGCGGTATTTCTCACAGGCGGCTTTGAAATCATCAATGACTTCAGCGGTGAGCGGCGCGGCGCGCCACTGGCGCTGATTTTTGGTGAACAGGGCGAAAGCGGTCGCCTCGATTTCGGCGGCGCGAATGGCGGCATTCGCAAGGCCACCTGCAGCGCTAACGTGCGCTCCAACATATTTCATAAAAAACTCCTGCTAACCCGAAACGCATATGATAGCGGGTTAGCAGGAGAAGGACGAGATGGTTTATGCCATCAGGCTGTGCACCGCGAGGTTAATCGCGCCGCCGCCGACAATCAGCCAGATGAAGAGCACCAGCGCCATCAGCAGCGGTTTCGCACCGGCTTTTTTCAGCGCGCTGACGTGGGTGGTCACCCCCAGCGCCGCCATCGCCATCGCCAGCAGCACGGTATCCAGCGTCACCAGCATATCCACAGCGGCTTTCGGCAGCAGGTGGAAGGAGTTAAAAATCGCGACCACGATAAACAGGATCGCAAACCACGGAATGGTGATTTTGCTCTTCTCGTTGCCGCCAGCCGGCGCCAGCTGCTTAACGCGGGCAGCCAGGAAAATCAGGAACGGGGCCAGCATCATGACGCGCAGCATTTTCGCAATCACCGCCGCGTTTTCCGCTTCCGGGTTGATGGCGTGACCCGCTGCCACCACCTGCGCAACTTCGTGCATGGTAGAGCCGATATAGATGCCGTAGGTTTCAGGGCTAAACCAGTGCGCCACCAGCGGATACATGGCGGGATAGAGGAAGATCGCCAGCGTACCGAAGATCACCACCGTCGCCACCGCAACGGTCACCTTGCTGGCCTCTGCTTTAACAACGGGTTCCGTAGCCAGCACCGCCGCCGCACCGCAAATGCTGCTCCCCGCGCCGATGAGCCAGCTGGTTTGCTTGTCCAGGCCAAAGATCTTCTGGCCAATAAAGCAGGCCAGCAGGAAGGTGCTGGTGAGGGTCAGGACGTCGATGGCGATGCCGCTGACGCCCACGTCCGCAATCTGCGAAAAGGTGAGGCGGAAGCCATAAAGGATGATCCCGAGGCGCAGCAGATGCTGCTTGGCGAAGATCACGCCGCCGTCGCAGGATTTCCAGATGTGCGGGTAAACGGTATTCCCGACCACCATGCCGAGCAGTATGGCCAGCGTTAACGCGCTAAAACCCGCTCCCGCGACGGCGGGGATGCTGCCGCCCCATAACGCCACGCCGGTAACCACGGCGCTGAGGGCAAGACCCGGCACGAAGTGCCACACTGTACGATGATGCTGTAAGGTAATTTCGGACATAACCTTCTCCTTTGTCTGGCTAAAAGGTTACGGCGTGCTGGCTTAAAAATAAAATTGATTATATATTTATAATTAATCTATATAAGTGGTAACTCCTCATGCACATTACATTGCGCCAGCTGGAAGTCTTTGCTGAAGTGCTGAAAAGCGGCTCGACAACCCAGGCGTCGCAGATGCTGTCTCTCTCCCAGTCGGCGGTTAGCGCCGCGTTGACCGATCTTGAAGGCCAGCTGGGCGTGCAGCTGTTCGACAGGGTAGGGAAGCGGCTGGTGGTCAACGAGCACGGTCGTCTCCTGTACCCGCGCGCGCTGGCGCTGCTGGAGCAGGCCATCGAGATAGAACAGCTGTTCCGCGAAGACAACGGTGCGATCCGCGTCTTTGCCAGCAGCACCATCGGCAACTATATCCTGCCAGAAGTGATTGCCCGCTATCGCCGGGATTTCCCGACCCTGCCGCTGGAAATGAGCGTCGGCAATAGCCAGGACGTCATCAATGCGGTGATCGATTTCCGCGTGGACATCGGGCTGATCGAAGGGCCATGCCATAACGTGGATATTATCGCCGAGCCCTGGCTGGAGGATGAGCTGGTGGTCTTTGCATCCCCGGCCTCCTCTTTACTCCAGGGCGAGGTGACGCTGGAGCGGCTGGCGCAGGCGCAGTGGATCCTGCGCGAGCAGGGGTCCGGCACGCGCGAGATTGTTGATTATTTACTGCTCTCGCACCTGCCGAAGTTCCAACTGGGCATGGAGCTGGGAAACTCAGAAGCCATCAAGCATGCGGTGCGTCACGGGCTGGGCATCAGCTGTCTTTCCCGACGCGTGATTGCTGAACAGCTGGAAACCGGCTCGCTGGTAGAAATCCCCGTCCCGCTGCCGAAGCTGGTGCGCACGTTGTGGTGCATTCACCACCGCCAGAAACACCTTTCCAGCTCTCTGCAGCGTTTTCTGCGCTACTGCGAAATGTGAAATTGCCCCTCACCCTGGCCCTCTCCCCAAAGGGGAGAGGGAAAAATAATGCATTACTTATAATCCTGGCCGAGTCATGAAGCTCTCTTATAACTGGGGATTTCTGCCGGAAGGAACGCAGATCGTCTGCTACAATCGCGCCTCATTTATTAAATGGACAGCATTTTCACATGGTTTCAGAAACTAAAACCACAGAAGCGCCCGCGCTACGTCGCGAACTTAAGGCGCGTCACCTGACGATGATCGCAATCGGCGGTTCAATCGGTACAGGTCTTTTCGTTGCCTCTGGCGCAACGATTTCGGCAGCAGGCCCGGGCGGGGCACTTTTCTCTTATATGCTGATTGGCCTGATGGTGTACTTCCTGATGACCAGTCTGGGCGAACTGGCGGCGTACATGCCGGTGTCCGGCTCGTTTTCCACCTACGGCCAAAAATACGTTGAAGAAGGCTTCGGCTTCGCGCTGGGCTGGAACTACTGGTACAACTGGGCGGTGACCATCGCCGTTGACCTGGTCGCTGCGCAGCTGGTGATGAACTGGTGGTTCCCGGATACGCCGGGCTGGATCTGGAGCGCACTGTTCCTTGCCGTCATCTTCCTGCTGAACTACATCTCCGTGCGCGGCTTCGGCGAAGCTGAATACTGGTTCTCTTTAATTAAAGTGGCTACCGTCATCATCTTTATCATTGTCGGCGTGGCGATGATCGTGGGTATTTTCAAAGGGGCCGAACCTGCCGGATGGAGTAACTGGACGATAGGCGATGCGCCGTTTGCCGGGGGCTTCTCGGCGATGATTGGCGTGGCAATGATTGTTGGCTTCTCCTTCCAGGGCACCGAGCTTATCGGTATCGCCGCCGGTGAGTCTGAAAACCCGGAGAAGAACATTCCGCGCGCGGTGCGTCAGGTGTTCTGGCGTATCCTGCTGTTCTATGTGTTCGCCATCCTGATTATCAGCCTGATCATTCCGTATACCGATCCGAGCCTGCTGCGCAACGATGTGAAAGACATCAGCGTCAGCCCGTTCACGCTGGTCTTCCAGCACGCGGGCCTGCTCTCGGCTGCGGCGGTGATGAACGCGGTGATCCTGACGGCGGTGCTGTCGGCGGGTAACTCCGGTATGTATGCGTCCACCCGTATGCTCTACACCCTGGCCTGCGACGGTAAAGCGCCGCGTATCTTTGCCAAACTGTCGCGTGGCGGCGTCCCGCGCAACGCGCTGTATGCGACCACGGTGATTGCGGGTCTGTGCTTCCTGACCTCCATGTTCGGCAACCAGACGGTGTACCTGTGGCTGCTGAATACCTCCGGCATGACGGGCTTTATCGCCTGGCTGGGGATTGCCATCAGCCACTACCGCTTCCGTCGCGGCTACGTGATGCAGGGTCATGACCTGAACAACCTGCCGTACCGCTCAGGATTCTTCCCGCTGGGGCCGATTTTTGCCTTCATTCTGTGCCTGATTATTACCCTGGGACAGAACTATGAAGCCTTCCTTGCGGATTCCATTGACTGGGGCGCGGTGACGGCCACCTACATTGGTATTCCGCTGTTCCTGATCATCTGGTTTGGCTACAAGCTGACGAAAGGAACCCGCTTCGTTCGCTACGGTGAAATGGATTTCCCGGAACGATTTAAATAATAACCGCACTTTCTCTCTTCAGCCCGCTCATTCGAGCGGGCTTTTTTGTCTCCACAGTATGAAGAACGGATATATTTATTAACAATTAAATTGATAATAGTTATCGTTTGCTTTATCGTTACGGAAAAATGAGCAGGTACCCGACCGGCCAGAGAAGCAGGCGGGCAGAAACACATTGTGAGTAATAATTATCTGATTTAGTTGTATTTACCTCATGGAGATATGGAATGTTTAGGTTGAATCCCATCGTCAGGGGAGGGCTTTGTGCATCCGCAATGTCCCTGGCACTGCCTGTCATCGCTGCGGAATCCGGCGACACAATGGTTGTAACGGCCTCCGCGACCGAGCAAAACCTGAAAGACGCACCGGCGAGCATCAGCGTCATCACCCAGGAAGATTTGCAGCGTAAACCCGTTCAGAACCTGAAAGATGTGTTACAGGATGTGCCGGGCGTACAGCTCACTGACGAAGGTGACAACCGCAAAGGGGTAAGTATTCGCGGTCTGGACAGCAGCTATACGCTGATCCTGGTTGACGGCAAGCGCGTTAACTCCCGCAACGCCGTATTCCGCCATAACGATTTTGACCTGAACTGGGTGCCGGTTGACGCCATTGAGCGTATCGAAGTGGTGCGCGGACCGATGTCTTCCCTCTACGGCTCCGACGCCCTGGGCGGCGTGGTCAACATTATTACCAAAAAAATCGGCCAGAAATGGACCGGAACCCTGAGTGCCGATTCCACTATTCAGGAACACCGCGATCGCGGTGATACCAACAACGGCCAGTTCTACACCAGCGGCCCGCTGGTCGATGGCGTGCTGGGGCTTAAGGCCTACGGCAGCGTCTCTAAGCGAGAAAAAGACGATCAGCAAAAATCCTCTTCCACCGCGACTGGTGAAACGCCGCGCATTGAGGGCTTCACCAGCCGCGATGCCAACGTTGAATTCGCCTGGACGCCGACGGAAAACCACGACTTCACCGCGGGCTATGGCTTTGACCGTCAGGATCGCGAATCCGATTCCCTCGACAAAAACCGTCTTGAGCGTCAGAACTACTCCCTCAGCCACAACGGCCGCTGGGACGTGGGCAACAGCGAGCTGAAGGTCTACGGCGAGAAGGTCGATAACAAAAACCCGGGTAACAGCAGTCCGATCACCTCCGAGAGCAACGCGGTGGATGGGAAATACATCCTGCCGCTCGGCGAAATCAACCAGATGCTGACCTTCGGCGGCGAGTGGCGCCACGACAAGCTAAAGGACCCCGTTAACCTGACGGGCGGCTCCAGCAGCACGACCTCGGCAAGCCAGTATGCGCTGTTCCTGGAAGATGAGTGGCGTATCTTTGAACCTCTGGCGCTGACAACCGGCATCCGTATGGATGACCATGAAACCTATGGCGATCACTGGAGCCCGCGCGCCTATCTGGTCTACAACGCGACCGATACCGTAACGGTGAAAGGCGGCTGGGCGACCGCGTTTAAGGCCCCGTCTCTGCTGCAGCTTAGCCCGGACTGGGTGACCGGCTCGTGCCGCGGCGCCTGTGAAATTGTGGGTAACCCGGATCTGAAACCAGAAACCAGCGAAAGCTTTGAGCTCGGTCTGTACTACAGCGGGGAAGAGGGCTGGTTAGAGGGCGTGCAGGCCAGCATTACCACCTTCCAGAACGATGTGGATGACCGCATCAGCATCAGCCGTACGGCCAATGTGAATCAGGCGCAAAGCTACCCGAACTACGTCGGGCTGAATGCCGACGGCGAGCCTATTTTCCGGTATTACAACGTCAACAAGGCGCGCATCCGCGGGGTGGAAACCGAGGTGAAGTTCCCGGTTGCCGAAGACTGGAAGGTGACGCTGAACTACACCTATAACGACGGGCGTGACATCAGCAACGGCGGCAACAAACCGCTGTCCGAACTGCCGTTCCACACCGCCAACGGAACCGTTGACTGGAAGGCAACGCAGGACTGGTCGTTCTACGTGCAGGGCAACTATAAGGGCGAAAAACGCGCGCTGACCAGCGGCGAACCGACGCCGGGCGGCTACGTGATCTGGAATACCGGTGCGGCATGGCAGGTAACGAAAGCGGTTAAGCTGCGCGCGGGCGTGCAGAACCTGCTGGATAAAGATCTGAGCCGTGACGATTACAGCTACACGGAAGATGGCCGTCGCTACTTTGTGGGCGTGGATTATAAGTTCTGATGAGGCCAGGGTAAAAGCAAAACGGCAACGTAAGTTGCCGTTTTTAGTGTTTTTCCCTCTCCCTGTGGGAGAGGGTCAGGGTGAGGGCATCAGAGCGCACACACTCGAACTTACCCGAACAAATGCTCCGCATGGAAGCGGAGATGATCCTCAATAAAGGACGCCATAAAGTAATAGCTGTGGTCGTATCCCGGCTGAATGCGCAGCGTCAGCGGCCAGTCCTTCTGGCGCGCGGCTTCGGCAAACACCGCGGGCTGTAGCTGCCCGGCGAGAAACTGATCCGCATCGCCCTGATCGATAAGCATCGGGATCGCATTCCCGGCATGGCTTGCCAGCATCAGGGCACAGCTGTCCCATTCCTGCCACGTTTGCTCATCATTTCCAAGATAGTGCGTAAACGCTTTCTGTCCCCACGGCACCTGAGAAGGGTTCACGATCGGCGCAAAAGCCGACACGCTGACGTATTTCCCTGGGTTTTTCAGCGCCATGATTAACGCGCCATGTCCGCCCATAGAGTGCCCGCTAATGGCGCAGCGGTCGCTCACCGCGAATTCAGAGTGAACCAGCGCAGGCAGCTCGTCGCGAATGTAGTCATACATGCGGTAGTGGCTCGCCCACGGCTGCTCGGTGGCATTCAGATAGAAACCGGCGCCTTTACCTAAATCGTACCCGGCATCGTCGGCCACATCGTCGCCGCGCGGGCTGGTGTCGGGCATAACCAGCGCAATGCCCAGCTCGGCCGCAACACGCTGCGCGCCCGCTTTGGTGGTGAAGTTTTCGTCATTACAGGTCAGGCCGGAAAGCCAGAACAGAACCGGCGGATTGTCCGTCGGCGGCAGAAAAATGCTGAACGTCATGGCACAGTTCAGAACGGTGGAGTCGTGCCGCCAGCGCTGCTGTCGACCTTCAAAACAACGGTGCTCTTCGAGCAGTTCCATGCAGGGCTCCTTTATACGAATTGCTATTCACACAATCCATAATACAGAGTTTTCATTGACCTGTGAGTAACTTTCACTTCCCCCTTGCGGTCAGATGCTGCATCATAAATTTACTTTTCTTTAACATTTGGAGCGGTCATGGCGCTGCGTATCGCGCTCAGCGGATTTGTGGTTCTGGTGGTGGCGATGGGGATAGGGCGCTTTGCCTTTACGCCTCAGGTACCGCTGATGATTGCCGCCGGGCAACTCACGCTTACCAGCGCGGGTCTGGTGGCGGCGATGAACTATCTGGGCTATCTGGTGGGGGCGTGGGATGCCATGCGCGCTCACCGTTTTGTGGAAACACGCCTCTGGCTGGGTATCTTTGGCGCCGTAGCGCTGACGCTGCTCTCGGCGGCTGCTGATAATGCGGTCATACACGGATTGCTGCGCTTTGTGATTGGCTGCATGAGCGGGTGGTCAATGGTGCTGATTGCCGCCTGGACCAACGAACGGCTGGGGCAGCTGGGTAAACCTGGACTCAGCGCCGCCGTGTTTGCCGGGCCGGGGGCAGGTATCGCCCTCAGCGGGCTGCTTGCCGTCTACATTCAGGCCAGGTCGCTCTCTGCCGGAGCGGCATGGCAAATCTACGGCGTGCTGGCGCTGGTGCTGGTTGTGCTGGTCGCGCGATACTTGCCGCGTTCAGGCCAGCTGCATCGACCGGGAACCGCGCCGGAACCGCTGGTGCTGACGACGGATTTAAAGCGCCTGGTCTGGAGCTACAGCCTGGCGGGATTTGGCTATATCCTTCCGGCGACCTTTTTATCGCAGATGGCGGCGGCGCGTTTTCCCGGCAGCCTGTTCGCCCAGTTTGTCTGGCCGATTTTTGGCGCTGCGTCCGTTCTGGGCATTGCGCTGAGTATCGCGCTGCGCCACGCCTCTACCTCTAACCGCAGGCTGGCGATCGTGCTCTGGCTACAGGCCGTTGGCGTGCTCGCCGCCTGGCTGCTGCCGGGCGTTGGCGGCTTGCTTATCGGCGGATTGCTGGTGGGCGGCGGCTTCTTATGTGCCGTGCAGCTCTCTCTTTTATACGGTCGCGAGCTGGCGCCAAACCACACGCGCTATATGGCGGGACTGCTCACCACGGGTTACGCCATTGGCCAGCTGGTTGGCCCCGTTACTTCGGCGCTTTCAACCTGGCTTACCCATCAGCTGGAGCCCGCGCTGGGGCTGGCCGGCATCGCGCTGTTTGTCGGCGGGGCGTTAGTCTGGAACCGCCAGGCCGAAAGGCAGCAGCAATTGCAATAATTATCGTCGTGAATACTGGATTATGTGCGCCGCCTCACGCACAATGAGTGCACACTTTTGCCACAACGAGGGCAAAAGACGCCACACCTGCAGGAGAAAAGAATGCCATCACTCAGTAAAGAAGCTGCCCTGGTCCATGAAGCCCTGGTTGCGCGCGGTCTCGAAACGCCGCTGCGTCTACCGGTTCAGGAGCTGGATAATGAAACCCGTAAGCGTCTGATTTCCGGGCATATGACAGAGATCATGCAACTGCTGAATCTCGATCTGAGCGATGACAGCCTGATGGAGACGCCGCACCGCATCGCAAAAATGTACGTCGATGAGATCTTCTCTGGCCTCGATTACGCGAACTTCCCGAAAATCACCGTCATCGAAAACAAGATGAAGGTCGATGAAATGGTAACGGTGCGCGATATCACGCTGACCAGCACCTGCGAGCATCACTTCGTGACTATCGATGGTAAGGCTACGGTGGCGTATATTCCGAAAGACACGGTGATTGGTCTCTCCAAGATCAACCGCATCGTGCAGTTCTTCTCCCAGCGTCCGCAGGTGCAGGAGCGTCTGACGCAGCAGATCCTGACCGCGCTGCAAACCCTGCTGGGCACCAATAACGTGGCGGTTTCTATCGACGCGGTTCACTACTGCGTGAAGGCCCGCGGCGTACGCGACGCGACCAGCGCGACCACCACCACCTCTCTGGGCGGCCTGTTTAAGTCGAGCCAGAATACCCGCCAGGAGTTCCTGCGCGCCGTGCGTCACCACAACTAATCAGACAGGGCAGGGACCATGGAGCGAAACGTCACGCTCGATTTTGTCCGCGGCGTCGCGATCCTCGGTATCCTGCTGTTGAACATCAGCGCCTTCGGCCTGCCGAAGGCGGCGTACCTTAATCCCGCCTGGTATGGCGATATCACCCGCAGCGATGCCTGGACGTGGGCGATCCTCGATCTCTTTGCGCAGGTAAAATTCCTCACCCTCTTTGCGCTACTCTTTGGCGCAGGGCTTCAGCTGTTACTCAAGCGCGGCACGCGCTGGATCCAGTCGCGCTTAACGCTGCTGGTCATCCTCGGTTTTATTCACGGTTTACTCTTCTGGGACGGCGATATTCTGCTGGCCTATGGTTTAGTCGGGCTGATCTGCTGGCGGCTTATCCGCGATGCGCCCGGCGTGAAAAGTCTGTTTAATACCGGGGTGATGCTGTACGTCATGGGGCTGGCCGTACTGCTGCTGCTGGGGATGATCTCCGGTGAGTCGACGAACCGTTCGTGGATACCCGATGCGGCCAACCTGCAGTACGAGCAGTTCTGGAAGCTGAAAGGCGGTACGGAAGCCATCAGCAATCGCGCGGATATGCTGGGCGATAATCTCCTCGCGCTGGGCGCGCAGTACGGCTGGCAGCTGGCGGGAATGATGCTGATGGGCGCGTCGCTGATGCGCACCGGCTGGCTGAAGGGTGAATTCAGCCTGCGCCACTACCGCCGCACCGGGGCAGGGCTGGTGCTGCTGGGCGTGCTGATTAATCTTCCGGCGGTGGTTGCGCAGTGGCACCTCCAGTGGGATTACCGCTGGTGCGCGTTTCTGCTGCAGGTACCGCGCGAGCTAAGCGCGCCGTTCCAGACTATCGGCTACGCGGCGCTGATCTATGGCTTCTGGCCGCAGCTGTCGCGCCTGTGGATCGTCAGCGCGGTGGCCTGCGTTGGCCGCATGGCGTTAAGCAACTACATTATGCAGACGCTGATCTGCACCACGCTTTTCTATCGATTTGGCTTGTTTATGAAGTTCGACCGCCTGACGCTGCTGGCGTTTGTTGTCCCGGTCTGGATTGTTAACGTGATGTTTTCCGTTATCTGGCTGCGATTCTTCCGTCAGGGCCCGCTGGAGTGGATGTGGCGACAATTAACCGCACTTGCTTCGGGTGTATCATTGCGTAATACATCCAGATAACGATCTGGATCACAATCATTAACAAAATGGATGTAAGCGTTTTCATCTGTGTGAGCTTCTTCACGTAGTCCCCTCTCTCTCGCTGCCAGAATAGCCACCTTGCTAAACACAGGGGGTGTCTGTGAGCTGCTGCAATCCTTTGAAGGATGGTGAATATGATCACCATTCGTGACGTCGCCCGTCTGGCGGGCGTTTCCGTGGCGACCGTTTCTCGCGTGCTGAACAGCAGCGCGCTGGTTAGCCCTGAAACCCGTGAAACCGTAATGAAAGCCGTGACCCAGCTGGGATACCGGCCAAACGCCAATGCGCAGGCGCTGGCGACGCAGGTCAGCGACACCATCGGCGTGGTGGTGATGGATGTATCTGATGCCTTCTTCGGCGCGCTGGTCAAAGCCGTGGACGTCGTTGCCCAGCAGCATCATAAATACGTGCTGATCGGCAACAGCTATCATGAGACTGAAAAAGAGCGTCACGCCATCGAGGTGCTGATTCGCCAGCGCTGTAACGCCCTGATCGTCCACTCAAAAGCACTCAGCGATGAAGAGCTTTCCGGATTTATGGAGCAGATCCCCGGCATGGTGCTTATCAACCGGATTGTGCCGGGCTATGCGCACCGCTGCGTTGGGCTGGATAACGTCAGCGGCGCGATGATGGCGACGCGGATGCTCATCAACAACGGCCATCAGCGCATCGGTTATCTCGCCTCCAGCCACCGTATTGAAGACGACGAAATGCGTCGGGAAGGGTGGCAAAACGCGCTGAAAGAGCACGGCATCGTGCCGCCTGAGAGCTGGGTGGGAACCGGTTCGCCGGATATGCAGGGGGGAGAGGCGGCAATGGTCGAGCTGCTGGGGCGCAATCTGCAGCTCTCTGCCGTATTTGCGTACAACGACAGCATGGCCGCGGGAGCGCTGACGGCGTTGAAAGACAACGGCATTGCGGTGCCGCAGCATTTATCGCTGATTGGCTTCGACGATATCCCCATTGCCCGTTACACCGACCCGCAGCTCACCACGGTGCGTTACCCGATAGCCTCCATGGCAAAACTGGCGACAGAGCTGGCGCTACAGGGGGCGGCGGGGCTGTTAGATCCTGATGCAACTCACTGTTTCATGCCGACTTTAGTGCGTCGCCATTCAGTATCGGGGCGGCAAACTGTGGTTCCGATCACTAACTGATTACACTGCGTGATGTAACCGTTTTCAATCTGTGAGTAAATTCACAGTATCTTAACAAGGCGCTGACTATGATGTCAGCGTTTTAGGGGCTGAAACGCTATGTAACGGTGATTATTCACTTTCACTATAGTCAAAGTGCCGCAAACGACGAATAAAACGCATTTCTGGAGCGTTACCGAACACGGAAGATAGAAATTTTATAAGTGAACTTCGGCGATCAGTAACGTTTTATTAACACCTGCCCGCCGACCGTTAATTCACAAGAACTACCCTGCATAAAAAAAACCGGAGATACCATGAATAAGAAGGTGTTGACTCTGTCTGCTGTAATGGCAAGCATGCTTTTTGGTGCAGCAGCGCACGCTGCGGATACCCGTATTGGCGTGACAATCTATAAATACGACGACAACTTCATGTCCGTTGTGCGTAAAGCAATCGAGAAAGACGGTAAATCAGCGCCGGACGTTCAGCTGCTGATGAATGATTCCCAGAACGATCAGTCCAAACAGAACGACCAAATCGACGTTCTGCTGGCGAAAGGCGTAAAAGCGCTGGCCATCAACCTGGTTGACCCGGCTGCAGCAGGCACCGTCATTGAGAAAGCGCGTGGCCAGAACGTACCAATCGTCTTCTTCAACAAAGAACCTTCCCGTAAAGCGCTGGATAGCTATGACAAAGCGTTCTACGTCGGTACTGATTCCAAAGAATCCGGCATTATCCAGGGCGACCTGATTGCTAAGCACTGGGCGGCGAACCCGAACTGGGACCTGAACAAAGACGGTCAGATTCAGTTCGTTCTGCTGAAAGGCGAACCGGGCCACCCGGATGCCGAAGCACGTACCACCTACGTGATTAAAGAGCTGAACGACAAGGGTCTGAAAACCCAGCAGCTGGCGTTAGATACCGCTATGTGGGATACCGCTCAGGCGAAAGACAAGATGGACGCGTGGCTGTCCGGCCCGAACGCGAACAAAATCGAAGTGGTTATCGCCAACAACGATGCGATGGCAATGGGCGCAGTAGAAGCGCTGAAAGCGCACAACAAATCGTCCATTCCTGTCTTCGGCGTGGATGCCCTGCCGGAAGCCCTGGCGCTGGTTAAGTCTGGCGCAATGGCCGGTACCGTTCTGAACGATGCTAACAACCAGGCGAAAGCCACCTTCGACCTGGCGAAAAACCTGGCCGACGGTAAAGGTGCTGCTGACGGCACCAGCTGGAAAATTGAAAACAAAATCGTTCGCGTGCCATACGTGGGCGTAGACCAGTCCAACCTGGCTGAGTTTATCGGTAAATAAGATCTTTGTTTTGTCTTCACTGGGCGCAATTCGTTGCGCCCTTTTATAACGCGATATGCGAGGCCAACAAGGTATAATTATGGTCAGCACAACTACTCAGTCGTCCGGTGAATACTTGTTGGAAATGACAGGCGTCAACAAGTCTTTTCCCGGTGTTAAGGCACTCGATAATGTTAATTTAAAAGTGCGTCCTCACTCTATTCACGCCCTGATGGGGGAGAACGGTGCGGGTAAATCAACATTATTAAAATGTCTTTTTGGGATCTATCAAAAAGATTCTGGCAGCATTCTATTTCAGGGGAAAGAGATCGATTTCCATTCAGCGAAAGAAGCACTGGAAAACGGTATCTCGATGGTTCACCAGGAATTAAACCTGGTACTGCAACGTTCGGTAATGGATAATATGTGGTTGGGGCGTTATCCAACCAAAGGCGTCTTTGTCGATCAGGACAAAATGTATCGCGACACCAAAGCGATATTCGACGAGCTGGATATTGATATCGATCCGCGCGCCCGCGTGGGAACATTATCCGTATCCCAGATGCAGATGATCGAAATTGCAAAAGCGTTCTCCTATGACGCGAAAATCGTCATCATGGATGAACCGACATCCTCATTAACGGAAAAAGAGGTTAACCACCTCTTTACCATTATTCGCAAACTCAAAGACCGAGGCTGCGGTATTGTCTATATCTCGCATAAGATGGAAGAGATTTTCCAGCTGTGCGATGAAATCACCATCCTGCGCGACGGCCAGTGGATTGCCACCCAGCCGCTGGAAGGGCTGGACATGGACAAGATCATCGCCATGATGGTTGGCCGCTCCCTGAACCAGCGCTTCCCCGACCGTGAAAACAAGCCGGGCGAAGTGATTCTGGAAGTGCGCAATCTGACCTCCCTGCGTCAGCCGTCCATTCGCGACGTCTCCTTCGACCTGCACAAAGGCGAAATCCTGGGGATTGCCGGGCTGGTGGGGGCCAAACGTACCGATATCGTGGAAACCCTGTTTGGCATTCGCGAAAAATCGGGCGGTACTATTACGCTGCACGGGAAGAAAATTAATAACCACAACGCCAACGAAGCCATAAACCACGGTTTTGCGCTGGTGACGGAAGAGCGCCGCTCAACCGGTATTTATGCGTATCTGGATATTAACTTTAACTCGTTAATCTCAAATATCCGTAACTATAAGAGCAAAATCGGCCTGCTGGATAATTCCCGCATGAAGAGTGATACCCAGTGGGTTATCGACTCCATGCGCGTAAAAACGCCGGGCCACCGTACTCAGATTGGATCGCTCTCGGGCGGTAACCAGCAAAAGGTCATTATCGGCCGCTGGTTGTTAACCCAGCCGGAAATTTTAATGCTGGATGAACCAACCCGTGGGATCGACGTGGGTGCAAAATTTGAGATTTACCAGCTGATTGCCGAGCTGGCGAAAAAGAATAAAGGGATCATTATTATTTCTTCCGAAATGCCGGAATTGTTAGGGATCACAGATCGTATTCTGGTGATGAGCAATGGGCTCGTTGCCGGTATTGTTGACACCAAAACGACTACGCAAAACGAAATTTTGCGTCTTGCGTCTTTGCACCTTTAAGATCAGGGGCTCCTCATGAGTGCGTTGAATAAGAAAAGTTTTCTCACTTATCTGAAAGAAGGCGGTATTTACGTTGTTCTTTTAGTATTGCTGGCCATTATTATTTTCCAGGACCCTACGTTCTTAAGCCTGCTGAACTTGAGTAATATTCTTACCCAGTCTTCCGTGCGTATTATTATTGCGCTGGGGGTAGCGGGTCTGATTGTTACCCAGGGCACCGACCTTTCCGCTGGTCGTCAGGTGGGGCTGGCGGCGGTTATCGCGGCAACCATGCTGCAGTCGATGGAAAACGCCAACAAGGTGTTCCCGGAAATGGCAACCATGCCGATTTTCGTGGTGATTCTGATCGTCTGCGCCATCGGCGCGGTCATCGGCCTGATTAACGGCATCATCATCGCGTACCTGAACGTGACGCCATTCATCACCACGCTGGGTACGATGATCATCGTTTACGGTATCAACTCCCTGTACTACGACTTCGTGGGCGCGTCCCCCATTTCGGGCTTTGACAGCGGCTTCTCGACGTTCACGCAAGGGTTTATCGCGATGGGCAGCTTCCGCCTGTCGTATATCACCTTCTATGCGCTGATCGCCGTGGCCTTCGTCTGGGTGCTGTGGAACAAAACGCGCTTCGGTAAAAACATCTTCGCAATCGGCGGTAACCCTGAAGCGGCGAAAGTGTCCGGCGTTAACGTTGCCCTGAACCTGCTGATGATTTATGCGCTGTCCGGGGTGTTCTACGCCTTCGGCGGGATGCTGGAAGCGGGCCGAATCGGCTCAGCGACCAACAACCTCGGCTTTATGTACGAACTGGATGCGATTGCGGCCTGCGTGGTGGGCGGCGTCTCCTTCAGCGGCGGGGTGGGTACCGTGCTCGGCGTGGTTACCGGTGTGATCATCTTCACCGTGATCAACTACGGTCTGACCTACATCGGCGTGAACCCGTACTGGCAGTACATCATCAAGGGCGCCATCATCATCTTCGCGGTTGCCCTGGACTCACTGAAGTACGCGCGTAAGAAGTAAGTGCATTAAGAATGAAAAGGCCCGCTTACGAAGCGGGCCTTTTTTTTGCCCGGTGGCGTCCACAGTCGGGTGGCGGCTTCGCCTTACCCGACCTACAGGGCACCGGAGCAGTCAGTTCTACTTCTTCTTCTGTATCTCCAGCAGCTGCTCCGGCGTTACTGCCGGATAACCCTGCGCGTCTTCCGGCACTTCATGCATCGTCGGGATTGGCACCAGCGGGCCTAAAAAACGCGGTTCGCGCTTGAAAAGATACAGGTCGGCCAGCGCGCCGAAGCGGGCGCCAAACTCGCGCACGCGCACGCTCAGCATATCTTTCGGCGACGGCACGGCGTAGCACTGTGCCTGAATGCCCATGTGCAGGGCGATAAACAGCGCGCGCTCGCAGTGGAAGCGCTGGGTGATAATGATGAAATCGTTGGTGTCGAACACTTTACGGGTGCGAACGATGGAGTCGAGCGTGCGGAATCCGGCGTAGTCGAGCACGATATCGGCCGGATCGACGCCAGCCGCAATCAGGTCCTTGCGCATGGTCACCGGTTCGTTATAGCTCTGCAGCGCGTTATCGCCGCTCAGCAGCAGGTAATTCACCTTGCCGCTGTTATAGGCGTTCAGCGCGCCCTGAATGCGGTAGCGGTAATACTGATTGATGACGCCGGTGCGGTAATACTTGGCGGTGCCAAGCACCACGCCAACCTGACGATAGGGCAGATCCTGGAGGTCATCAAAAATGTAGGGGGCCGTTTTCCAGCTCATCCAGCGGTCGAGGCCCAGCACGATCAACAGCAGTATGCCGATCAGGACAGACAGGCTGTAAAACACGCGCTTTAACATGCAGATGGCTCGTTCGTGGATGAAAGTTTACTCAGGCTACTGTACCCGCCTGGTTAGCGCAAGAAACGGTGAATCAACTGAGGGCTTTTTCAGCAAACGGGCGGGCATTTCTGCCCGCCGGAAGGTTCAGGCAAGCAGCACGCGGTCGATTGTGGTGCAGCCCAGCGCTTTCAGCGTCGCGGCGGTGGCATCCCACTGGATCAGCGGTGCATCGGCAATTTCTGCCAGAATGGCGCGCTGAATGTCCGGATAATCATAGCCATTCAGGCTCAGCAGGTTGAGTGCGCCCTGCAGCGGCGGCAGCGTCGGGTTGAACGCGGCGTTCTCCGCATAGCTGCCGGTGAAGATACGGCCGTCGCGGCACTGTAGCGCAACGCCGCTCGGCGATTTGCTGTACGGCGTGTGGCTCTTGTTGGCGGCGGTGATAGCGGCCTGGCTCAGGTCATCGCCGGACAGGGCGAAACCGTGATCCTGTTCGTCCATCAGCAGCGTTTTAATCTCGAGATCTTTCGGGCCGAAGGCGTCCGGCAGATAGTCGCCCAGCGTATGCGGCGCGCGGCCCGGCAGGTTGATGCGCAGCTGCAGCCCGCTGTTCAGCTCGTTCATAAACTGGCGGCAGTGGCCGCACGGGGTGTAGTTAACGGTAATCGCGCCCAGCGCTTTTTCACCGCGCAGCCAGGCGTGGCTGATGGCGCTCTGCTCGGCGTGAACGGTTTGCTGCATGGTCGCACCGAGGAACTCCATATTTCCGCCGAAGTACCAGGTTCCGCTTACGCCGCGTGCAATGGCACCGACGTTAAAGTGGGAAAGATCTGCCCGGGCGCAGGCGGCGGCCAGCGGCAGGAGTGCGAATGCCAGCGCGTCTTCGTCCAGTCCCGTTGCCTGTTTCAGCGTCGTGACCTGCTCCGCCGTCAGCAGGGCGGGGAAATGCGCATCCGCCAGAACCGGAGCCAGGGCTGATTGCAAATTCTCTGCGAGCTGGGCGAAAGCAGTTTGAAAACGTGGATGCATGGCGTGTGCCTCATGAAGGTTAATGGATCGGTAGTGTACGGAGCCGTTAGGGCTTTATATGTGATCCACTTCTCATTATGTATGCAACTTATGAAAACAAAATGAAATTTGCGCGACGCATCGCAAATTTTAGCCCATTACCGCCAGAATTATCGGGAACACAAACGGCGCAATCAGGGAGGTGATAATCCCGCAGATCACCAGCGCCAGCGAGCTAAACGCCCCTTCCTGATAATCCACTTCGGCGCAGCGCGCGGTGCCCAGCGCGTGGGATGCCGTTCCCATTGCCAGACCGCGGGCGGCTTTGGTGCGAATTTTCATCAGATTCAGCAGGGTATGGCCAAACACCGCGCCCAAGATACCGACGAAAATCACGCACATTGCGCTGATCGCGGGAATACCGCCGATGCTGCCGCCCACGGCCATTGCAATCGGCGTGGTAACGGACTTCGGCAGGATAGAGGCCGCAATCTGCGGCGATGCGCCCATCAGCAGCGCTACCGAGGTCCCGGTGACCATCGCCACCAGGCTACCCACAAAGCAGATGGTGATGATGGACTTCCAGCGGGCGCGGATCTGGTGCAGCTGTTCATATAAAGGAAACGCCAGCGCCACCACGGCAGGCTGCAGCAGATCGTTTAAAATTTTGCTCCCGGCAAAGTAGCGCTCGTAGGGAATGCCGGTGAGGAGCAGGAAAGGAATAATGACCACCATCGCCACCAGCAGCGGGTTGAGCAACGGCATCTTAAAACGGATAGCGAGCCTGCGTGCGGCAAAGAATACCACCAGGGTTAACGGCAGCGACCACCAGATATTAGCCATCATTTTTTTGTTTTCTCCCCGACCAATTTACGTTCGCCATGCACGATATGCGAACTCCAGCTCACCACCAGGAACACCACCAGCGTACTGACCGCGCAGGAGACGACAATCGGGCCGAACTGCGCTTTAAGCACATCGTAATACTGCATGACCCCCACGCCGATGGGCACGAACAGCAGCGCCATATAGCGGATGAGGACGAAGCAGCCGGGATTAACCCACTTCGCGGGCAGCACCTGCAGCGCCAGCAGGACGAACAGGATCAGCATGCCGATAATACTGCCCGGAATGACGATCGGCAGCAGCGACGCGATAAAGATCCCGGCGTACAGGCAGGCGTAAATCAGGACGAATGCGCGCAGATATTGCCAGACGGTGTTCAGTGATTTGCTCATGGTGAAAGTCCTTGATGAAACGTATTCATCATACAATTAAACCCGGAAATGTGCCACGGATCACATCATGAATTTTGAGCATACCAGACATTCCTGAATGGAACGCCGTGCTTTCCTCAACCATACGGAGCAGATACTATAGCGCGTCTTTTTTCACAGGTACTGCTATGCGTGTTTTACTGGCCCCAATGGAAGGCGTGCTCGACTCCCTCGTGCGCGAGCTTCTGACCGAGGTGAACGACTACGATCTCTGCGTGACGGAGTTTTTGCGCGTGGTCGATATGCTGTTGCCGGTAAAATCCTTTTACAGGCTCTGCCCGGAGCTGCATAACCAGAGCCGAACCTCCTCCGGCACGCTGGTGCGCATCCAGCTGCTGGGCCAGTACCCTGAATGGCTGGCGGAGAACGCCGCCCGCGCGGTTGAGCTGGGCTCTTACGGGGTGGATCTCAACTGCGGCTGTCCGTCGAAAATGGTGAACGGCAGCGGGGGCGGGGCGACGCTGCTGAAAGATCCTGAACTCATTTATCGCGGCGCGAAGGCGATGCGTGAGGCCGTGCCGTCGCACCTGCCGGTAACGGTCAAAGTGCGCTTGGGCTGGGACAGCGACGCGCGGCAGTTTGAAATTGCCGATGCGGTGCAGCAGGCCGGTGCCACCGAGCTGGTGGTGCACGGGCGTACCAAAGAAGATGGCTACAAAGCCGAGCGCATTAACTGGCAGGCGATCGGTGAGATCCGCAAACGGCTCACCATTCCGGTTATCGCCAACGGTGAAATCTGGGACTACGCCAGCGCGCAGGCCTGCCTGAAAGAGACGGGCTGCGATGCGGTAATGATCGGCCGCGGCGCGCTGAACGTGCCGAACCTCAGCCGGGTAGTGAAATATAATGAGCCGCGTATGCCGTGGGTCGACGTGGTCACGCTGCTGCAGAAATACAGTCGTCTGGAAAAACAGGGCGATACCGGGTTATATCACGTCGCACGTATTAAGCAGTGGCTCAGTTATTTACGCAAAGAATATAGCGAAGCGCTGGAATTATTCCAGGAGATCCGCACGCTGCAAACCTCTGCGGATATTGCGCGGGTGATCCAGTCAAAATAATAAGCGTTAATTTGCTCACACTTTTTTAAAATAGAAAACGATGCAGGTTTTCAAGGTGGCACAACGGTGTTAAGGTGCCACTGTTTTAACGCAGGATTGTTACTGGCTAACAGGCAAAACCTAAGCGTTTCACAGCATTAGCCGCTGTGGAGCACTTAGGTTTTTTTTTGCCTGTCATTTACGCAGGAGATAAGTTTGGCCTAACGTTTTTCGCTCGAACTAATAAAGACAACACGACAGGAAATAGAAAAATTTCCTGCGACCGGTTACGCACTAAATACTCAGTCACAGGTTGCTAAAATGGCATATAAAAATAAACTCTACGCACTCGCGCTATTGACGATTTCCCCGCTTTCAGCGGCGCAGGACTGGAACGGAACGGTATTAGGTTTTGAAGCTCCGCCGGCCCCCATTTTTGGCGAGATGCTCGGCATTCGTCAAATCCTTAACGATAATGGTTTTACCTACAATCTCGGTTACCTGAATGAAATTGGCTGGAACGGTGGAGGCGGTTACAACCACGACTCCCACGTGGCCTATATCGATCAGTTCGCGCTGACCTTCAACCAGGATCTGGAGCGCTGGACGGGCATCCCGGATGCGCGTATCGAAGGGAACATCGTCAACCGTAACCACAATGACGATCTGACCACCAAACGCGTGCAGGACCCGCGCGTGAACTTCAACGACCTGACCCAGGAGAGCTGGGGCGGGCAGTCCATTACCCGTCTGGGCTGGCTGACGTTTGCCCGCAGCTTTGACGACCGGCGCCTCACCTGGCGCATCGGGATGATGAACAAGGTGCAGACCTTCGACCAGATCATCCCGTGCGACTTCCAGCTGCTCACCCAGTGCGGCGGGAAATCAGCCAACTCGCTGACCTGGAATAACTGGAACGTTCACACCTGGGGCACCACGCTGGCGTATAAGGTCACGCCGACCGTCACCTTAAAAGGCGGCGTGATGGAGCAAAACCCGGATGCCTCCAGCCGTAACCATGCCTGGAGCTGGTCGACAAAGGGCAGTAAAGGGGTCTTACTCCCGGTCGAAATCGAAGCGCGGCCGCTGATCAACGGCCTGCCGGGGGCGTACAACCTTGGCGTGGTGTTCACCAACGCGCCGCAGGCCGATCTCTACCGCGGGAAATCCGGCGGCGCCGGGGCGAGCGATCCGGAGGGTTACGAGAAGCATAACCGCACGTGGTTTATGTACGCCGGGCTGAACCAGCAGCTCACGCAGCACGCGGACGACCCGAACCGCGGGCTGAGCACCTCCGTCAGCATGAGCCTTGCGGATCAGCGCAGCAACTATATGCACCAGGTATACGCCGCCTCGCTGCGCTATCGCGGGCTGTTTGACGCGCGCCCGGAAGACTGGATTGGCTTCGGGCTGACCTGGATCGATATGAGCAGCCAGTACGCCCGCAGCCAGCGCTATATGAACAGCCTGAGCGGCGTGTCGGACTATAACGATCCGGCGTATCACCCGGTGCCGGGCCACTCCCTCAACGGCGAGTTTTACTATCGCTTCCGTCCGGTGTCGTGGCTGGAGCTGCAGCCGGGCATTCAGTACTGGCACCATCCCGGCGGCGTATCCCGGACGCAGGATGCCTGGGTGACGGAGCTGAAAACCGTCGTGACCTTCTAGCAAGTACGATCTGCGTCACGTTTTTTACTCGTGACGCATTGAGGCTACGAATGAAACTGTTAGAGTGCCAGAACTGGATTGTTACTGCTTCGGCAGGCAAAACCTGATTTTCTGGCTTCTGCCGGAGGTCAGGTTTTTTTGTTTCTGGAGTTCCGATGAAAATCGCCAAAATTCTTAATAATAATGTGGTGGTTGTTCTGGATGAGCGCGGGCGTGAACAGGTGGTGATGGGCCGCGGGCTGGCCTTTCAGAAGCGCGTGAATGACGCGCTGGACGCCGCGCTGATTGAAAAGGTGTTCGCGCTGCAAAGCGACGAGCTGGTGCGTCGACTGGGAGAGCTGCTGAGCCAGATCCCGCTGGAGGTAATGACCACCTGCGACCGCATCATCGGGCTGGCGGCGCAGCGGCTGGGCAAGCTGCAGGAGAGTTTGTATATCACCCTGACCGATCACTGCTACTTTGCGATTGAGCGGCAGAAGAACGGGCTGGCGATCAGGAACGTGCTGCTGTGGGATATCAAGCGTCTCTATCCGAAGGAGTTCGAACTGGGGCAGGAGGCGAGGGCCATTATCGCCAAACGCCTGAACGTCGAGCTGGCCGAGGACGAAGCGGGGTTTATCGCGCTTCACCTGGTCACCGCGCAGCTGAACAGCGAAATGCCGGAAGTGATGCATGTGACGCGCGTCATGCAGGAGATCCTGCAGCTGGTGAAGTATCAGCTGCAGCTGGAGTACGACGAAGAGTCGCTCAGCTACCAGCGTTTCGTGACGCACCTGAAGTTTTTTGCCCAGCGGATGCTGACCCGCACCGTGGTGGAAGATGACGACGTCTCGCTGCATACGGCGGTAAAAGACAACTACGCGAAGGCGTGGAAGTGCGCCGAGAAAATCGCGCAGCACCTGAACAAAAGCTATCAGCGCGAGCTGACAACCGAAGAAATTATGTTCCTCGCCATTCATATTGAACGGGTGAGAAAAGAGGGGCGTTAAGCCTCAAATCTGGATTGTTACTGCATAACG
>Ga0207655_1000591_pt1 | contig 44587 bp, 44 predicted proteins | sample KBSM44metaG_FD_184398 | JGI IMG/M metagenome (GOLD analysis project Ga0207655, IMG submission 184398) | Miscanthus rhizosphere microbial communities from Kellogg Biological Station, Michigan, USA - KBS M4-4 metaG (SPAdes) (version 2) | ecosystem: Host-associated > Plants > Roots > Rhizosphere >...
CCACAGAAATCAACTGTCGGTATGATGCATGTTCTTCCGTACAGTCTGCCCAAAAAAAGCTTCCTTCAAAAACAATATTGGGAGGAAAATATGCCCGCTTCACCCACGCAGGTAGCTATGACACAATTGACGAAACCTATACCAAAATCTATTCCCGCTGGATTTTTAATTCAGGTCTTGAATTCACCCACACTCCTATTATCGAAAAATATGAAAGGCATGCTGAAAATGAAGAGGACCAGGAAAAACAGCTGACTTATATTTTATTGCCCCTGAAGTAAGTTGTCAATTTGGGACAACTTTTACAGCTTTTATCGATCTAATTTTGCCCTGTTAAAAATAGATCAATTATGCAAAAAAAGAAAATCTTGTCCCTGCTCTTGCCTGCCCTTTTACTTTCCTGTTCACAGACAGATACAGTAGAGAGTCCAGATACGGTGAACCCCGTGGCAGCTCTTTACAAAATGCCGGAAGAATCGGCAACACACGAAGGAACCTGGCTTCAATGGCCCCATCAGTATCAATATGGAACTACTTACCGTAACAGACTGGATGCAACATGGGTAGCGATGGCCAAAGAACTGGTACAAAGTGAAAAAGTTCACATCATTGCTTATGACGGTGTAGAAAAGGATCGTATTACAGCCCTGTTAAACAATGCCGGAGTTCCGCTTACCCATATTAATTTCAAGCTTTATCAGACAGATGATTTCTGGGTAAGAGATAACGGTCCTATCTATGTGAAGGATCAAAACGGACAGTTATTTATTCAGGATTGGGGATTTAACGGCTGGGGTAATAAAGCCGATTACAGCAAATGCAACACCATTCCTTCCAAAATAGCTACAGATACCAATATTCCAAAAATCAATCTTAACTCAGTGATGATTAATGAAGGCGGAAGTGTGGAAATTGACGGAAACGGAGTCTTGATGGCTTGTAAAAGTTCTATCCTGAATAATAACAGAAATCCGGGAATGACCCAACAGGAAGCAGAAGCCATATTTACTAAAAATCTGGGGGTAACCAAATTTATCTGGCTGAATGGAAAAGCCGGTCTTGATATCACAGATATGCACATTGATGGTTTCGCAAGATTTGCCAATTCATCCACGATTATCACTATGAATCCTGATGATCTTAACTACTGGCAGGTTCCGGATGGTGATATTAATAAGCTATATGATGCTACCACAAAAAGCGGATCTGCTTATCATTTTGTAAAAGTACCCCTCACAAGAAATGATGTAATAACAACCTATGGAAAAAATGTAGGCCGTGCTTCTTATATTAATTATTATATCGCAAATAACCGCGTATTGGTACCTAATTACAACGACCCCAATGATGCTGTGGCCAATAACATTATTCAGCAGCTGTATCCTGGCAAACAGGTAGTGGGAATAGACTGCCGTAATTTATTTGCCAATGGCGGAATGGTACACTGCGTAACCCAGCAACAGCCCCAATAAATACGATTAAAAATAAAGCCTGCTGAAAATCAGCAGGCTTTCCTGATAAAGAATGCCAGTCCCCAAAAATAGCGTAAATTTGTCTGACCATCTTGTTATAAGGTGGTTTTCTATTGTAAGTATTATGAAAAAAACAGCAGTTTCTTTATTAGCCCTACTTCTGAATATTGTTTGTCAGGCACAAAATTTTGATGTTATTCCTTTAGGGATATATGGCGGTGAGCAGGAAGATAATTTATCAGCCTATCTGGTAGGAGCACCGAAAGACAATGCATTTCTATGTCTTGATGCCGGTACCGTAAATGCCGGAATACGGAAAGCAATTCAATTAAAAAGTCTTGAAGGATCAGCGGAAACAGTGTTAAAAGATCAGATAAAAGGATATTTTGTGTCGCATGGTCATCTGGATCATTTATCAGGACTGATCATCAATTCCCCGGCCGACTCCAAAAAGGATATTTTTGCTATAGCACCTGTGATTCAGATTTTACAGAATCATTACTTCATCACAGATACCTGGATCAATTTTGCGGATCAGGGACAAAAACCTATCCTTGGAAAATACCATTATAATGAACTTCAGGAAGGCGCTGAAATCCCTGCACCTAAAACACCTTTCTTTATCACAGGTTATGAACTGAGCCATGTAAACCCTTATAAAAGCAGTGCTGCACTGGTAAGAAGAGATGAACACTATTTACTGTATCTGGGAGATACAGGTGCAGACCGCATTGAAAAATCTGACCGTCTGGATCATCTTTGGAATACCGTTGCTCCTCTTGTTAAAAAAAGAAAACTGAATACCATATTAATTGAAGTTTCTTTTCCTAACAGCCAGCCTGAGCATCTTCTGTTTGGCCACCTTACTCCTAATCTTCTGGTTGAAGAATTAAGTAAGCTGAAAGAAAAAACAGGTCAGAACAATCTTGAAGGGCTCAATATTGTCGTTACCCATAGAAAACCTACAGGTGATAATCCAGAACTTATCAAAAAGGAATTATTGAAAAACAATCCTTTAAACGTAAATTATATTTTCCCTGAACAAGGTAAAAAAATTAGTTTACCCTAATTATCAATCAAAAGATGAGGCTTATTTCGGCTTCATCTTTTTTTTTCTGCAATCATTAAACATATATAATTTAAATATTTGATATTCAATGTTTTAATTCAAATTCGTTAAAATTAGAAAGTTTTTTCATTGTTATATTAATTTAACATCGTAATATTGCAATATAAAAATAAAGGTAATGGGAGTAACTAAAACAGACATTTATACTGAAGAGCAAAACAAGCTGGCTTCTTTACTTAAAGTGTTGGGTCACCCTGCAAGAATAGCTATTTTACAGCATATCATTAATCAGAAGGCATGTATAGGTAACGACCTTGTTGAAGAACTTGGTCTTGCGCAAGCTACCATTTCCCAACATTTAAAAGAATTGAAAAATATCGGTATTATCAAAGGTTCAATTGAAGGAAAGTCGGTATGCTACTGCATCAATGAAAATACCTGGAAACAGTTTCAAAATGAATTCAATCTGTTTTTTAATCAGGATGTTACTATAAAACAATGCTGCTAAAGCATTGTTTTCATCTAATATATCGTAATATTGCAATATAACAATTTAAAATAATTATTCACTAAATTTTAATCTATTATGAGACTATCAGAAATCAAAGAAATTCTGCCGTCATTGGAAAATGTTGAATTTCAATTGGAAAACGGAACGTTTGTCCCTGAGCATTTCCATGTAACGGAAGTAGGTCAGATTATCAAAAAATTCATTGATTGCGGCGGTGTAATCAGAAGTGAAAAAGTGGTCAACTTCCAGCTATGGAATGCGGATGATTATGAACATCGTCTGAAACCGGGAAAACTGCTTCATATCATTCAGCTTTCTGAAGAAAAACTGGGAATAGAAGATTCAGAAATTGAAGTAGAATATCAAGGGGAAACCATTGGTAAGTATGATTTGGAATTTAACGGGAAAAACTTTGTCCTCAAGAACAAGACTACAGCCTGCCTTGCACAGGAAGCCTGTGGCATTCCTTCGGAAAAACCAAAGAAAAACCTGTCTGAATTATCTGTAACCTCAACATCAGCATGCAATCCGGCATCAGGCTGCTGCTAATTGATCATTATGTAATACTATGTACCAAGAATTATCAAATACAGTTCAGTCTTTACAATGGGAAAATATAGAGACTGATAGAAAAGAAACCCTGGAACCACTCATCAGTTTTATCCAGCAAAAGGTAGATGATGGCAAAGAAATCAATCTGAATTTTATCTGCACCCACAATTCCCGCCGCAGCCATTTGGCACAGGTCTGGGCACAGGCCGCAGCCAATTTTTTTACGATTCCGGAGGTTAACTGTTATTCCGGGGGAACGGAGACAACAGCCGTATTTCCAAAGATTGCAGAAGTCTTAGCGAAGCAGGGGTTTACAGTCTTTAGTATTACCGATACGGCTAATCCCGTGTATGCTATAAAATACGATGACAACCATCTTCCTATCATTGGTTTTTCCAAGAAATATGACAGCCATTTCAACCCTGTATCAGGATTTGCAGCTATTATGACCTGTTCACAGGCAGATGGAGGATGTCCGTTTATCGCCGGGGCAGAAAAAAGAATCCCCATTACCTTTGAAGATCCAAAGGTTTCAGACAATACCCCGGAGCAGGAAGCAATATATACTGAAAGAAGCCTACAAATAGCAGAAGAAATGTTCTATGTTTTTTCAAAAATCAAAAAATAATTATGCAGCCAAGATTAAAGTTTCTGGATCGTTATCTTACGTTATGGATATTTCTTGCCATGGGTATTGGAATTGCTTTGGGACATTTGTTTCCGGTTATTCCTAATATCATCAATTCACAGTCTGTAGGAACTACCAATATTCCTCTGGCAATAGGCCTTATTCTTATGATGTATCCCCCATTGGCAAAGGTTGATTACTCACTTCTGCCATTGGTATTTAAGGATAAAAAAGCAATTGGTGTCTCCTTATTCCTCAACTGGATCATTGGTCCGGTTTTGATGTTCGGACTGGCGATTCTTTTTCTAAGACACGAACCTGATTATATGTCAGGGCTGATACTGATCGGGCTCGCAAGATGTATTGCCATGGTAATCGTCTGGAATGATCTTGCCAAAGGGAACAGAGAATATGCGGCTTTGCTGGTTGCCTTAAACAGCATCTTTCAGGTATTTACGTACAGTTTTATGGTTTGGCTGTTTATTAATGTGCTTCCCAATCAGTTAGGTCTGGCCAGTTTTAATGTAAATGTTTCTGTGAAAGATATTACAGAAAGTGTACTGATTTACCTTGGAATTCCTTTTCTGGCAGGCTTTCTCAGTCGTTATTTCCTGATAAAATCTAAAGGAACGGAATGGTACAACAGAAAATTCATTCCTAAAATATCACCCGTTACACTGTACGCTTTATTATTTACCATTGTACTGATGTTCAGCCTGAAAGGTTCAAAAATACTGGAGCTTCCAATGGATGTAATTAAAGTATCAATCCCTTTGGTGATCTATTTTATTCTTATGTTTTTCGTGAGCTTTATCATCAACAAATCATTAAAAATTCCTTATGATAAAAATGCATCTATTGCCTTTACAGCTACAGGAAACAATTTTGAACTGGCCATTGCTGTTGCGATCTCCGTCTTCGGTATTCATTCAGCACAGGCATTTGTAGGAGTGATTGGTCCTTTGGTAGAAGTTCCGGTGTTAATATTTCTTGTAAAAGCAAGTGTATTCCTGAAAAAGAAATGGTATCATAAGTAATCTGACCGGAAGAACCATAAAAGCGCCTCTATTTTCTCCTCAAGACTTATAGCAATCTGTATTGCATGATGCTCATGAACTACAGTATCAACAGCACGTCCAAGATAGATAAAGTACCAAGTTGAGAAGAAGAATAATGGCTTTGCTATATAAGCTCAACAGTATAAATTTATATTTAAATAAAGAAAAGCCACCCAATAAACTATAGGTTCTTATTTGTGGCATGATTATCCTCAGGCCACGCAAAACCTACTCCTCCATGTTTATATCTATTTGTTTCCAGATAAAAAGTATTAACTCCCTGAAGCCCTACTCCAGCATAAAAAACAAACTTATCAACGTATTCCTGATATTCACCAAACTCCCGATACTCTGCATGTAAAGCCATCAAATTTGCCAATTCTTCATTATGAATACGTAAAGCCTCTGCACAAGCATCCTCCAACGAAAGATTATATTCCTGCTGCAATACAAAAACCAGATTAAAAACTTCTGTTCCTTTCGCCATTTCTTTGGGCAGAGAATGAAGGTCATTTTGCCAGGCAACAACCAAAGTCATATGGGAAATCATCTTTTGTACAACTATACGTTCAAAAATATGTTCTGGCAAGACAAGCCCTGATTCAATCTCACCAAAAATCAAATAAGGACGCATTAGAACAGAATATTCCCTAATGGTTTTATAAAGATTCAGTGATGGTGGGCGGTTTGCTATTTTATAAGGGTATTCCAGTTCTATTCCATATCTGAAGGATTGATAGAAATAGTAGATAAAACGTTCCATCCACATATCAGGCATCAGCGCACGAAATTCATCACGAATCAATGCTATATGATGATAAAGAGCATTTTCCTCCGGGCTGGGTGAAGCACCTCTCAAAATATCAGTACAACGAATCCGTAACTGCTGAATCTCCTCGAGGGACGAGTGTTCTATCTGATCATCAAGAGCCACATACTGAAGCATAAACCTATTGCATGGAATAGCTTGTTCATAGGTTAAATGTGGCCACATACGTGCAGTACACATATGCAATTCCATTTTTTTATAAATTTTCCGTTGTTTTTCTGTCAAAAAAGTATAATCATTATCAATCCAAGCATCCATATCTTTCCCCATTTGTTCAGCATGTGGGTTAATAAGATCTGGCCATGGGTAAAATCCTTGTGGTAAATAATCTGCACTATTAAATTGTTCTGCTGTCATTTGATTTATATTTTAAAATTCTTTGTCCTTAAATAAATACGATCCTGAGCATTCAAATTTTTATTGAATTTGATTCTGTTCCAGGGTTTCTTTTAATTCTGAAGCACTCGGAAATTCAGTTCTGTTGTAACGGTCAAGTTGGGTGGATATATTTTTCCAGCCACTCAGTACCATGCTCATATAATGAACCCAGTTAACCACAGCTTCATGCCATATCCCAAAATCCGGAAGTGATGCCTGCAGTGTTATAAACTCTTTCAGGTCTTCATTATGAAGTCTCAAATCTTCCAGACATGCCTCTTCTAATGAGACATGATATTCATTCTGGATTACTTTTACAATGTTATAGTAAATACTTCCTGTAGCCTCATCTTTCACAACAGACTGCACTTCATTGAAAAAAGTTACCAGATGACAAGCTAACGCTTGCAGGCGGCGGAGCACGGGATGATCATGAATCTCAGGAGGCAGAATAACTCCAGTTTCAACTTCAGTAAGCTGCAGGAAAGGATACAAACAGATGGAATCCTCCCTTAGTACGATACATTCTGCTATTGTTGGGAACATTTTATTTTTTTTGTATTCTTGCTCCTTTTTAAGTCCGTTAAAGTATTTGCTGATCATCTGGGTAAAACGATGCATTGACTCTTGTGGAATAAACTGCTGCAGTTCCTGTTTTAGTGACGCCAACATAGGACCAAGAGGTATTCCGGATTGCTCAGCAGTAATACCTCCGTTCAATATCGCGATCGACTGGGCATGTATGAAATCTATCTCTTCGGGAGCACATTCCTCATACAAATCATCATTGTACAAAGTCCATAGCATTAACCTGCAGATTGGCCTGAATCGTTCAGCAGAAGCTGTTGGAAACCATTGTGCAGCAATATGTGCCGTCTTAGTCTTTTTGTATTTTTTACGTACATCAGGATTGTTTTCATAGAGCCATAAATATTCTCCATCAATCCATTGATTTTCAGTAACCTCCTGAAACTGTTCAGCATGTGGGTTTTTTAGAGTTGGGAAAGGATATCTGAACTTCTGTTTGAGAAGCTCTAGGGGGTTAAATTTTTCATTACTCATGATTGTATGTTTTAATGATTATCGTTTTTTTAATCATATATTATTTTTATTAAACAAATCAATCAATAAAAAAGACTGAAAATATATCTAAAAACAATATAATTAAATAATAAACAATAAGATACAGTCATAATAACATATGAAAGATACAAATTAATTTCATACAAAAAACATAATATAAATAAAAAATAACTATAATTTTCTTTTCAATTAATTAAAATAAAATTTTAACAACAAAACACATACAATAAAGAATACCAAATACTTGCAAGTTTCACAAATCAACAAAAAAGCATCATAATACCAAGATTACATCTACTTCCAAAATATGGAAAGAATCCCACATTATTAAATACAAAAAAGTCTGTATAAGACAGACTTTAGCAACGTATTGAAAAATCAAAAAAATGAAAACCGAGGGATGGTTCATTAAAATGTTTCTCCTCATAAAATAAGATAATCAGTGTTATCATGTGTTTTTAGAACCGTGGACATTTCAATCAATTCAATCCTAATTTCTTTTTGATTGTTTCCATTTCTGTTTCCAGTTTTTTAATTGTGACTTTTTGCTCTTCTATTTCATTCTGCTGATCCTGAATGGCTTTTGTAAGGGCAGGAACAAGAGAAGCATAGTCGACCGCCCAGGCTTCTTTTGTGTCATCTTTCGGTTTATAGACCGCCTCAGGAATTACTTTATAAAGATCCTGCGCCAGGAATCCGATTTTATGTTGTGTTTTCTGTACAGGATTTACAGCCGGTTTTCCTTCTTTAATCTGAGTATTAGCAGATAACTCGTATTGTTTCGGCTGCAATGCCATAATGGTACTGAGCCCATACCCTATTTCTTTAATCTGGCTTTTCAGACGCCTATCCGAAGTATTGACAAAACCTCCTGCCGCACTCACCAGCCCGTTACCGTCAATAGTTACTTTCGTGCTTCCGTTATAACTGTATTTGAATCCTTCTGCGCCAAGATAGATCTGAGTAACAGAACCATTCAGCGTGTTGTATCCGCTTAAATCAAGATGCCCTTTCGTGGCTGCAACTTTATTTCCGCCAATACCACCAACTTCTGGTCTGTTCATATTGATATCACCATTCCCATCAATATCGAGCATGCTATTGGCATTATTGCCATAATAATATCGAAAACCTGTAGTACCTACTGTTACCTGAGCAAATGCAGGACTGCTGCTGTTTCCTTTTAACGTTAGAAGCCCATTATAGGCATTAAGAGCATTCCCTGCTGCACCAAAGGCGGTAATATCACCATCTCCGTTGAAATTAAGCTTTCGGTCTGCATTATAAAAATAATCACCACCACTGGCCTGACTTAGCTTAAATTGGGCAACATTATTATTCCCTGCTATAGTAAGAGCACCGCCTATATTATTGATTGTTCCTGCATTGACTCCTCCTTCAGTGGTTTTGGTTGAAGAATTAAGGAACATATCCATAGAACTTCCCGTATCATTAGTAAGCCTTAAAAGAGCTGAAGCATTGGTTCCGGAGTTTGTATTACTGATGGATGTAAGTCCTGATCCATTCACATTACTTCTGAAGTATAAAGCTTTATCTAAATAATCAATCGCTGTATTTTGCAAAAGTGTACCACCAAGTCTCACATCCTCTCCTACAGCAGTAAGTCCATTACTTGCTGTAATATTGGTATTTCCTGAGACTTCCCATGTAGAAACAGCGCCTGTAAGTCCGGTACTGATCAGCTGCAGGCTTTGGTTAGGTCCTATTGCGGCACTTGCACTTCCATTAATTGTTTCTGAAGCCGCAGGAGTTACCGTAACCGTAAAAGCGGTGTTATTCTTAACGGTATACATACGCCCTCTGAAATTGCCTGTTCCTGAAACTGCTGCCGGAAGGGTGAAAACAGCATTGGCCGTTCCGTTATACGAGATGTGAAAATCTCCCGAAGTCATGGCATAAGCTGCAGAGGTAACAGAAGTGTATTTTGCAGCCAAGGATCCGTTAACATCCAGTGTTGATCCGGGTTGGGCCATGTTGATCCCCACACTTTGAGCAGATCCCATACTGTAAGAAAGCAAAGCGGCCGCGATTGATAATGCAGTAAAATTTTTAAACATTCTGATATGATTATGAGTTATTGATAAAGTGAATAAATCTTAGGAAATTAAACTGTATAAGGATTTTATGATACAGCAGCTATGGTAAGTTTTAGATTCTCTGTAAACAAACCGTAGGGAGTGCTAGCGGGTGCCCTGAAAAATCTGAATGAAGAAAATTATAAAAATATTTTTTCATTGTTTCCTGTTTTTAATAGTACAAAACTATAGGTTACAGAATCGTTTTTGAAGAAACAGGTGTAAAGAAATCTCCATCTGTATGTGGAAAAATTATGACAAGCTGTATAAGGAAGAAACCACTATTAATTTGTATAGGAAGATTAAATCCACAACTGTTTTTTAGCTCCAGAATTCTATAAATAACTATTTTACAGAAGTATGAATAATTAGGATCGGCTTTCTGAAAAGATTATCTTTATACAAATGAAATTTTTACCAATCATGAAGTTAGAATTATATCAAATAGATGCCTTTACAGATGAGATTTTCCGTGGAAATCCTGCGTGTGTTGTTCCATTAAAAAATTGGTTACCAGATGAAACCCTCTTAAAAATAGCCCGTGAAAATGCTGTAGCAGAAACAGCTTTTTTCATTGATAACGGCAATACGATTCACCTGAGATGGTTTACCCCTGAAATAGAGATGGATCTGTGCGGACATGCTACCCTTGCAACGGCTCATTGTTTGGCCACCATCTTAAATTATAAGAGCAATAGAATAATCTTTGATACCAAAAGCGGTGCATTGACTGTAGAAGTAAAAGATGGGATGTATTATATGGATTTTCCATCAAGAATGCCTGAAACAGCTACTCTTCCGGATATTATCACCCGATCTCTTACCATACAGCCTAAAGAAGTCTTCAAATCCAGAGATTATGTGCTGGTCTATGATGCTGAGGAGGATATCAAAAACATAAAAATTGAAAGATCTATTTTTGATCTTATCAATCTGGATCCGGGAGGTGTTATCGTGACAGCAGCAGGTACGGACAGTGATTTTGTCTCAAGATATTTTACTTCACAGTCCTCCATTCTTGAAGATCCTGTTACCGGCTCTGCCCACTGCTCGCTTATTCCTTTCTGGTCTGAAAGATTAGGAAAAGATAAACTTTTCGCCCGTCAGATCTCTGAAAGAGGCGGCCAGCTTTATTGTGAAAACAAGAATGAAAGAGTGATTGTGGCAGGGAAAGCCAAAACGTATTCTGCAGGACATTTTTGGATTGCATAAAAAAAGATTTCAGGAGATCTTGCAGCGCAATGATCATCATGGGATATTCAGCAATAAAAAGGCCTTGAATCATTTGATTCAAGGCTTTTCTGCATAAATAATCTTATTTTTCCGATGAACGTTCTCAAGAGAGAACTATTCGGTTCATTTCTCAATGAAATTTATAATGGTTATGTTTAGCGTTTGATTACTTTTACAGTTTTTACAGTGCCATTCACTGAATGTACTATCACCTGATAAATACCCGGTAACAGAGCTGAAAAGTCAAGTGTTGCTTTAGTATCATTGATTACTTTAGCAAGTACCTCTTTTCCCGCTGTATTGTAAACTGCTGCTGAAAGAATTTTCTGATCCAATGAGAGGTTCAGAATATTATATACCGGATTAGGATAGACTTTAAGCTGATCTGCATTGAATGAGGATTTATCCATGTTCAAACCTTTGTTTGCTGAAGTTCCATTTACCACTACATTATTTGCAGGACATCCAACAGGTGTAAAAATTGTTCTTTGAGTATCTCCTCCATCTCCCAGCTCTCCGTGGCTATTAGTACCAGAGATCACTAAAAGTCCGTTCGTGTTGATAGCCAATGTATTTTGAGCTCCTGCTGAGATGCTTTGCCAGTCGGTGGTAGTTCCGATAAGCATTGGAATAGATCTGTGTACTGTTAATCCATCTCCCAATTGTCCTGAGGCATTATATCCCCACGTCCAAAGCGTTCCATCTGTTTTTACAGCTATAGTGGAACCATTAGTGCCGCTGCTAAAATTTCGCCAGTCTGTTGCAGTTCCAACCTGTATAGGTAAGGTTTTATTCACTGTTGTACCATCTCCCAATTGTCCCCATCTATTATCTCCCCAGGCCCAGATTGTACCATCCGTTTTGAGTCCCATCGAATGAGTCCTTCCTCCTTCAATAGCTTTCCAGTTTGTAGCTGTTCCTATTTGCATAGGTAAGGTTTTATTCACTGTTGTGCCATCTCCTAATTGTCCAAACTTGTTATCTCCCCAAACCCAAAGTGTTCCATCTGTTTTGATAGCAAGCGTATGATTGCCTTTGGAGGATACACTTAGCCAGTCAGTAGCTGTTCCTATTTGTATAGGTAAGGTTTTGTTCACTGTTGTGCCATCCCCTAATTGTCCACTCTTATTATTTCCCCAGCCCCAAAGCGTTCCATCAGATTTTATGGCAGCCATATTACCATCTCCGGTTGCAATATTTACCCAGTCTGTTGCTATTCCCACTTGTATAGGTAAGGTTTTATTCACTGTAGTTCCATCCCCTAGTTGCCCGTCATAATTCCATCCCCAAGTCCAAAGTGTTCCATCTGCTTTTATTCCTGCCGAAGAAGAAAGTCCGGCTACTATTTTCACCCAGTTATCAGAAGTTCCTATTTGTGCGGGTATATTTCTGTTAATGGTAGTTCCATCTCCCAGCGCACCATCAGAGTTATCTCCCCAGCCCCATAATGTTCCGTCTTTTTTTAATCCTATGGAATGATTAAGACCGGCACTCACATTTTTCCAACAGCCTGGTTCAGTTGCAGGAAGTGTCGTAAAGGATCCGCCTTCCAGCCAAACCGCCTGGCTGAATCCGCAATCAGAGGCCACCCACCAGTAATAAGTAGTTGCAGGCAGCAAGTTTGTTAAATTGACGGTTGTAGAAGCAGTCGTTCCATTAATTCCACTCATCGTAGGATTTGTGCTATACATATACAAATATCCTTTGCTGGGAGCTTGGGTTGCTGCAGTCCAGCTAATAGTAGCTGCTGCCGAAGTAATATTATTTGTTGAAAACTGTATCGGAGAGATGCAAACTTCAGGGCAGGCAATCTCTACAAACGAATCTCTTTCAATAGTGGTATCATCGCCTAACTGACCTGAGCTATTTAAACCACAAGATCTAAAAGTACCATCGGTTTTTTTTACAAGAACATGATTTTTTCCGACATAGATCTGAAGGTTGTCCGTAGAAGAGCCAACTTGTGTAGGGGGAAATGTGGCACTTGAAGTGTCGTTTCCATGCCCCAATTGTCCAAAAGCATTATATCCCCATGACCAAAGGGTTCCATCTGTCTTTGTTGCAAATGCAGCTCCATTTTTAGCCCCTATATAAAGCCAGTCGGTTGCTGTTCCAACTTGCTGCGGGATTTTTTTTGAAACGTTAGTGCCATTCCCTAATTGCCCGTAAACATTCTGACCCCATGCCCAGAGTGTTCCATCTGTTCTCAAACCTAATGAATAACTATCTGCAGCGTCAACATTTTTCCAATTCGTATCTGTTCCTATTTGTGTAGGGATCTTTTTTAAAATGTTAGTTCCATCTCCATGTTGCCCGGAAGTATTAGTACCCCATGCCCATAATGTCCCGTCTGTTTTGATTCCTAAGACAAACTTATATCCTGTATCAATACTTTGCCAGTTGGTATCTGTTCCAATTTGCGTTGGGGTCTTTTTTGAAATGGTAGTTCCATCTCCCAATTGTCCGGAATCATTACGTCCCCACGCCCATAGCGTTCCATCTGTTTTGATTCCTACCGAAAAGTCCTCCCCAATACTAACACTTTGCCAATTCGTATCTGTTCCAATCTGTGTTGGAATATTCTTTATACCGATAGTTCCATCTCCCAATTGCCCGTAATCGTTACGTCCCCAGCCCCATAATGTTCCATTATTTTTAATAGCGAAAGTCATGTTACCTCCGGAACTGATCGTTTTCCAGTCTGTAACTTTTCCTATCCGGCGTGGTACTTTTCTGGTCATCGAGGTTCCGTCACCTAATTCTCCTGAAAAATTAGTTCCCCATCCCCACAGTGATCCGTCTGTTTTGATTCCTGCTGAATGCTCATTTCCTGCATTAAGACTTTGCCAACATTGTGCAAAGGAGTGTATACTGATGAATACACCTAATAAAAGTATTTTTCTCATATTTTAATTTTCATGATATTTTCCTACTCGTATAGCTTTTCGGTTCCGCTTCGTTTATATGGTTTCTGAACTCCATACCACAAGTAATCCGAACATCCAAAAACACCTCAAAATCAGATGAATTCATAGAGAAACAGGGATATTAATCAATGAATAAGCGTTGATTTTAAAAGAATTTTGCAGATGTCAGCTCTAGCCCTTAAGAAATTTTAAGGACTTACTGTTGTTTTAAATTACTGGGAAAAAAGAGCGTGTATTCGTAAAAACAAATACGGTGTAGTTTTGTTCATTTTCATGGTTTAATTAGTTTTAAGGTTTAGTTTTTTAAGGAAACAACATGATCAGTTATAATGCCTTTTATGCTGTTCAATGCAAAAATAGATTTTTATGATGACCCACAAAATACCATAGATCAAGATTTTCCGCAAGGCCGGAATATCATTGTTCTTTTTACAGGAACGATTTATACATCAAAAAGTACAAGAAAGTAAGTGTTTAAGGTTCCTGAAACTTTCGCTTTTGCTGGTTCATAGATAGGCAGACCGTCTATTTTTAGAAACATTGCTTATATTTGAATGATGTCATGAGTCATCTGTTAATTTAAAAACGACCATTATTCAAAATAGAAAATGAAAATCATCATTACTCTTTTACTTTTTATCTCCGGAATTTTGTTTTCTCAAAATCAAAGATTTGTCTATGAATACTCGTTCAAGATGGATACCTTAAACAAGGATAAGGTGGAAAAGGAGATTATGAATCTCGATATTACCAAAAAGGGATCTTATTTTTACAGCGCTTTGCTTATTACGCGGGATTCTCTTTTCAATGCAGAACTTGAAAAAGGAAAGGTTTCAAATACCATCCATATTGACTTTAGAAAGATCCAACATCCGAAAGCCAATTTCAGGGTTTCCAAAATGTATCCAGGCTTAGAAACAGTGTACCACACTTCTCTTAATGCCAGTAATGTTGCCGTAAAAGAACTCAATAAAATCAATTGGGAGGTTCTTCCTGAAACAAAAACTTTCGAGGGTTTTAAAGCGCAGAAGGCTACCACCCATTTCGGCGGAAGAAACTGGATTGCATGGTTTACCAATGACATTCAAATTCAGGACGGACCTTATAAATTTTGTGGCCTGCCCGGCTTGATCTTACATATTGAAGATGAAAAGGGAACTCATATTTTCAATATGGTTGGAAGCCAGAAGCTCAACGACAGCTTTTCACTTATCGATTCAAAAACGGTAGAAATCTTCCTGACAAAGGAAAAATTCAATAAACTTTGGCATGAATACATAAAAGATCCTGCTAAAAACATCAAACTAATGCACAGCTCCTCCGGAATGTCAGAAACCATAATGTTTGATTCAAATACCAAAAATCCCCTGAGCAAACAAGAATTAATCAGAAACAAAGAAACACGCGCAAAGGAATTCTTAAAACGATTCAATAATTTTATAGAAAAGGAGTTGTACAAATAATCTCAGTATTAGATCATCTTCGTGAACTACATATTCCCTACTTTTTATCTTCATTAAATTTTGGGATTATTCTTCAGGATTAATACCTCTTTTTTCTTACTCCATCTTAGCCAAGACCTATTATAAGCATGTTTACGCCTTCTGAAATAAATAATAGTTTCTGCTGTTTAATCATTGTTGACTCAGTAGCTGACATCCCAACAGATCCTGTAAATATCAGATCGTATGTTTAAAATAATTGGATGGTATTACGCTACTACTTTATGAAAAGGTAAATTAAAATTTATCTTTTTGCCTGTATATTGTATTATGTTGTAGAACTGTTGTAGCATTGTTGTATAATGTTGTATAGTGCTGTATTACGTTGTAGCATTGTTGTACCATCTTGTTGGTTTAAAATGTTTTTGTAGTACATGAATATACGTATGTAATACGTATGTTGATTTTATAGGATTGCCTGTTTTCTTTATCACTTTTGTAAAAATTTAAAACAAGTAATTTATTTACTAAAAAATTCTACGATGAAAAAATTTGTATTACTTACAGCATTTTTAATGGCCTTATACAGTAAAGGGCAAGTTGGTATTAATACCAGTAACCCTCAAGGTGTATTCCATATTGACGGAAATAAGGATAATGCTGCAACAGGAGTTCCAACAGCATTGCAGCAGACTAATGATGTTGTAGTCACCCCCACAGGAAGTGTAGGACTAGGAACCGTTTCTCCCAATAGCTCTGCAATATTAGACATCAGTTCCGGAAGTAAGGGGATTTTATTGCCCAGACTAAGCTTACAAAATCTTACTGATGGGACTACCGTTTCTTCTCCTGCCAACGGTCTGGTGGTTTACAATACCAACGCTGCCATTACCGGAGGTTCAGGACTCTATTATAATAACGGAACACCAGCGTCTCCCAGCTGGTTTAAGATGGCCAGTATCAATGATATCCCAACATATAACACGTATGCGCTGTCTGCTATGCAGGGGTTTAATGCAGCAAATACCTCTAACGGATCTTATACTTATGACCAGATGGTAGGCTCTTGTACGGCTACTAATAGCCTTTGTCCAGTCCCTTCCTCTACTGTTTTTAACCCTGTTTATACTATTACCTTTGATAAAAAAAGTGTGAATACAGATAAATATTTTTTACTGTCATTGGATTATAAACTTGCTTTTGCATCTATAAATAATATTGTTCCCGTTAAAACCCATTGGGTACAATATGATATAGAGCTCATCCTGAATGGAGCTGTTATCAGAACTTTTTCTTCTATAATTAGTATTGCGGCAGGAGGATTCGCAGCAGTAAATTCAACCAAGCTATTTACAACAAGCCTAACGGGAACTACTCTTTTAAATACTAATAATATACTGCAGGTCAGAATTAAACCCACTCAATCTCTTATAAAGTATAATTCAGGAACAGCAGATGGTAATTATGCAACAGGAAATGCTCATTTGCTGGACATAACAGTAACAGATGTATCCTTCCAGTTATTTGAGAAATAATATATCAATCATAAGGATTGTCTTTTAAAGAAAAATTCCCTATTGTTAAACTTCTGTTTTGTTTACAAAACAGAAGTTTTTTCATTCCATATGGTAGCTCTTTTATTGTTCTGAGAGTACAAAAACTGATGCTTTAAACATCTTATTTACCCCTTAGCAAAAATTTTAATGATAAAAAAGGAATTCACTTTAACGATTCTCCTTGTTCCAATAGAATATACCAAAAGAAACCGCAGGGAAACGAGTTTTCATTTATCAGCGGATTTATGGAGGATCACTCTTTCGTTAGAGCTGCTTTTTAACGGTCCTGTAAAGAATCAAAAAAATCAAGAGATGGCCATACGAATGAAGTAAGTAAAATTAACTTAACAACAAATTACAGGGGGAAACAGAGTATATTTCTATTTTAATTTCTGGCAATATTCTGAATCCATATATACAGATCTTCATTAGAAGGAATATTAAATTTTTTGCGAATATTATATTTGCGGGTTTGCACGGTGCGAGGAGATGTAAAAGTAAATTCTGCAATATCTTTAGTAGAAAAATTAAGAAATAAATAAGCGCAAAAAGTAATCTCACTGGCTTTTGAGCGAGGGGAAATTCCCAATAATTCCCTTCTGAACTCAGGATATATCTCATTAAAACGGGTAAAAAATTCAGGTGAATTTTCTTTAGCGAGCTGTACCAATTCATCAATAGATGAAGATAATTGCTTCTTAAGAATTTCCGTTTCCTTTTCTTTCTCCATAATCAGTAGATCCTTTTGTTTCTGTCTACTTTTGTTCGTTTTATATAAAACAGCAAATAATATAATGCTTAATAAAATGACCCCTATCATGATATAATAAAAAACATTTTTTTTCTGTTTTTCATTTTCAATATTTTCATCGGTAATTCTCCTGATCGGAATATCTAAGATATTTCTTTCCACACTATTGAGACTATCATTTAATGCAGTATATTTTTCCAAATATTCATTGGCTCTTTCGATATCATTCTGTTTCTTATAGTTTTCATAAATACGTTGATAAATTACTCTCTCAGACTTTTTCAGTCCAATTTTTTTGACTACTTGTAAAGACTGGAAATAGTATTTCAATGCCTTTTCATATTCTTTCTTATAAAAATAAAGCTCTCCATAAGACAGTAAAACTCTGGATCTACTTTCGGCTGGGGCTTGACTGGATAATAAATTGGCCTTATTCAGGTAATACTCTGCTGAATCCAGCTTTTTGCTTTTGAGATTCCTTTCAGCACGAGAAACGTATAGTTCAGAATTCACAGGTAATTTACGTTCCATTGAATACACGGAATCCATTAAACCTTTTTCCGCGAAAGCAATCATTTTCTGATTATATATATAATTTAGCCCTCGGTTTCTTTCTTCTTTATCAGATATATTGTAGGCAAGCCGAATAGCCTTATTAAAGCTCAAAAGAGATTCCTTATATAAGCCCAAACCATGATAGTTCTTACCATAAATTATATTCAACCTTGTAATCAAAACGGCCTCATTAAATTCTCTCAGCTTTTTCTCTGAAATCGAGAGAAAGTAAAAACTCTCTTTATTCCTGTTTAGCCCACATAAATAATCAGCTAAATTCATATATCCTCTGATCTCACCTTTGGTATAATTTAGCTCCTTAGACCGCTTCAGCAATTTCTTTTCCATAGCAATTACTCCATTATAATCACCATTTTCCATTAGCCTTTTAGTCTCTTTTATTTGCAGGCTGTCTATATCTAATTCGGAATATACCTGTCCGTTCAATTTTATCGTAAAAATCAGTAATAAAAAGAAAATTATCAACCCATTTCTATTTTTTAAAATCATAATTTTAATCTTAAATATATTTTTTATAAATACATTACTGAACATCCCCTTCTACGAGAGTAATCTACCTGCTAAAATAGATGCAGATAAGCTATAAATGGTCACTTTTCTTTTAATTTGCAAAGATATTATATAGGAGGTAATTTTGCTCAATCCTTATTATTCAAAACATAATAAAAAGTCCGAACAGAGGAGGTAAAAGCAGAATTAAATGATTTTCACAGCATTTTGAGTCTGTTTTCTGTAATAATTTTTAAGCGATTTAAAAATTGCCGCACAATTGCCACAAACTTTTGGAGTATTTTTGAAAATTACAGTAATTGCTACAAATAAAAAAACCTTGAATCAAATGATTCAAGGTTTTTTGCGGAGAGTGAGGGATTCGAACCCCCGGACCTGTTACAGTCAACAGTTTTCAAGACTGCCGCAATCGACCACTCTGCCAACTCTCCCTAAACTCCGGCTATACCGTTGTTTTCAGTGGTGCAAATATAGAACGATTTTTAATTTCTGCAAAACTTTTCCCACACAAATTTTAACAAAACTTAATAATAGACTAGGAATCAGGGGAATTATTTTTTATAGAAAATAATATATAAATAAAAATTATCCTGTCTAAATAGTCTTTTGATCATACCTTACATTTTGTGGCAAAGGTAATGACAGTGTTTTATCGACAACCTTTTGTCTCATCAATGATTTTTTATTGAAATGTCTTGATATATTTTGAGATAATTCTTTAAAATTGTCTGATCCATCTTTTCCCTTATAATAAAAAATCTTTATGGATTTACAATTATTATGTTCAAATAAAGTATTCAATAATGTCCTATCTGAAAGTCCGCAAGAATGCCCCATAATATATATTTGATAATCATCAGCTTCAATCCAGTTTAATAATTTTCTATAATTAGAATTATTCAAATACATAAAAGATTTAATATTTTCAAGAAAATCATTATCATTTGTTTTTTCCAAAAACTTATAATGATCATCCATCTCATCTCCAAAACCAAAATTAATTGGGTTAATAACATCATTTAATTGACCATGAATTTGTATATGTGAAGATTCACCAAAAAATCTTGAATTTTTAAAATTTAAATTAGTAACATAATTTTCTACATTGGAAGTATAGTTGAAATCCAAAAAGAAATTTTCATAAGCGTTATTTGATTTATCGATGTATCCTTCTGAAAATAAATAATCAAAATCTTCGAGTTTTTTTCTATAGTCGGGTGGGAATTCTAAATAAAATAGATTATCCTCATTATCTTGTGATTTTAAATTTTTACACTTATACTCAAATAAACTTAAAATAGATTCACAATGAGAATAAGAAGTACTAAGCTGATATTTTTTTTCAATTTTTTCAGTTAAATAATATTCTAAAAGATTTTTTATTGAAGTGAATTCTTCGTTTAGTTGTTTAACAGTGCCTATATGCATATATTTTCCTTCGCCTGTAATTAATGATATCAAAACTTGGTAATAAGAGTTTTCAATGTCCACCCAATTAATTGCCTGTCTAACTGTTATTAATTCAAAAAATTTATTCTTAAAGGAAAATACTTTTTGATAATCTTCATCAACAGATAAAGTGTTTCTATAAAAAAGATTAAAACTTGTAGAACCATAATAAGAATCTTTAAACATATAGTTACTACTCCTATAATTAAATTTCATTTTACTACAAAAATCTTTATAGTCTTGATAACTCAGCCCGTTTGTAGACAAGTGCATTTCGTCAATTTCAAATAATTCCATAAATAATGGATTAGTTGTTGTTTGATGAAATTCCTGCCAAATAAAATTTAAAAATGAAGAATATGATGTGGGCAATCCATGTGCAAGATCAAACCCATTTCCTACAATGATTAATCTATTCATTTAATTTTAATTTTCTGTCTTAGTTTCTCTCAAATATAATTCTTTTCTTTATAAAATATAAATTACAAGAAAATTTAATAATTCTATCCCATATAGATATTGTCTTTATTTTATAGTATTATTTTTTCACTACATTTGTAAAAACACAGGTATCCTATGACAATGGAAAAACTAAGAACTTTAAGAAAGCAGAAAGGCTATACTCAGCAGCAGATTGCTGATCTTCTTGCCACCGATGTCTCCAACTATAGCAGAAAAGAAAATGGAGATGTCAGAATATTTGATGACGAATGGGAAAAACTGGCTAAAGCTTTGGAAGTTCCTGTAGAAGATATCAGAGAAGAGAAAACATCTCAGATACAACACAATGACAAGCCTACTCTAAATGATAATTCAAGTATTAATTACAATCAATACTGTAATATTCCAGAGTATTTATTAGAAAACCAGCAGGAATACATTAATCTTCTGAAGGAGCAGATTAAGGCTTTAAAAGAAGAAAATGAAAAATTAAAAAAGGGATAATCTCCTTCACATAAAGAACAAAACGGCTTCCATTATTGGAAGCCGTTTTTATTTTATCCCTGTAAAAAGCTTCTATTCACGGTCTACAATTGCAATGTAGCTATTTTTTAAAAGACCGGAAGGATATACAAACTGATCACCATCTTCTCCCTTTACTACAATAGCTCCCTGCTCATCGTTCAGGCATTTGTCCAGCTGGGTTTTCAGATCATTAAGTTTTCCATGAGCAGCCTCAATGATATAAGTTCCTGTAACATGGGTGATTTTGATAACTTTGGTTTCCATATACTGTTTTGATTAGGAATTAAATGTAGGAATTTTACTTTAAGTATGAAGATATTTTCAGCAAAATAGACAAACTGGCAGATACAAACTCGTTATTATAATGCCTTTCAGTGGAAGCCATTTTTCTTTTATTATTATCAAAATATCCATTTACCCCCTTCTAAAGCCCCTAAAGCCAGTTCAATAAGGGTCGGGAGACCGTTCACCAACCCCCTTTACCCCCTTGGGTAAGGGGGTATAGCCCCTTCACTAAGGGGGCAGCACCCCTTCCGAAGTGGCTGGAGACCGTACATGAACACCCTGCAGAGGGTTATACAAGTCCCTGAAGACCCTTTCAAAGGGTATATACCCCGTCAGTCATCAGATTGTATTATATTTGTAAGGTTTCAATACCATAATAAAAACTAATACTACTATTATCAGATGCTTATTCAACCCTTTATTAAAAAATCGGTTATTACCGCTTCATTAGCCATTACCTCTATGGCTTTTTCCCAAAAAATGCCTATTTCTGTTCTTCCTTCCGGCCATCTGGTGGTAGGTGCTGAAATAGATGGCAAAAAGGGAAATTTTATTTTTGACACAGGTGGAGGAATCAATCTTTTCCTGGGAAACTTTTCCAAAGGTCTGGAACCCAAAGAAACGTATAACTATTTAACCGCTTTTCGGGCAACCGGTGAGAAAATGACCATTCCTCTTTTCAAATCAAAAGAGATTATTTTTAATGGTAAAAAATTCAAAGATACCTGGTACTCCACGCATGATATGGAGATGAAAGGAATTGACGGTTTAATTTCCCTTCCAATGCTTTATGATACAGAGTTTATCATAGACTATACCACCAACGAGCTTATCTTTCCCAAAGAAAAACTGAATGGCAAGAAAGTGATGGATATCCAGCTTTCTACCAATGCAGACCAGTCGATGGATATTACAACCTATGTGCTTCTGAACAATAAATATAAGATTAACGTTCTTCTGGATTCCGGTGCCGGCAAAGATTCTTTCTGGCTGAGTGAACGCCTGATGAATACTATGGATATCAAAAAAGAAGGTCTGAATGTGGTGGAAAAGAAAAGTGAATTCAACCCTGATCTGACGACCAAGTTTTATAAAAGTGATATCGGCTCTATTTCTACCCCTTTTGCCACGGTTGAAAAGCCTAAGGTCTTTTTTGTAGACGGTCTTATTTATGAAGGTAAAACAAGCATCAACTGGCTGGGGGAAAAACTGGGATTCAATCTTAAGGAGAAGAAAATCTATATTCTGGATTAGACAGAATAATATCATAAAAAACGGTTTTCTTTAGAAAACCGTTTTTTATGATTTGCTGAGAAAACCACCCCGTCAAAAATTCTCTGAATTTTCGCCACCCCTCCGGAGGAGGGGAATAATTACGTCTTCAGTTGTTATATAGTTGGTAATACGGGTTTTCAAAAGTTTTCTGGAAAAATAACAGCTACTTTCCTGCAGGCTCGAATAATTCAATCTTATTCCCTTCAGGATCCAGGATGTGCACAAACTTTCCATATTCATAGACAGCAACCTCATCCAATACCGTTACCCCTTCTTTTTTCAGTTCTTCTACCAATGCTTCAATATTTTCTACATGATAATTGATCATAAATTCTTTGGCAGAAGGTTCAAAATACTGAGTCGACTCTTTAAAAGGGCTCCACAGCGTATATCCTTCTTTCCCGGACTCTGCGTCCTTCCAGTCGAATTTCGCTCCGTAAGGGCTGGTTGGTAATCCAAGGTGGGTTTTGTACCATTCATTTACTTGTTCCGGATCTTTGCACTTAAAGAAGATTCCTCCGATAGCAGTTACTCTTTTCATGTTTTATTTGTTTTTGTTCAGTCTATAGTTTTCTGATGTAAATTTAATTTGTTTTGCAGTTTCACAAATATATTAATGTTTTGATTATCTATTTCACGAATTTCTTATTGGATATTTGATATGAAGAAATATTTTTGTTGAAAAATGCAAAGGCGCAAGTAATATTAAAAAAGCCTGCTATAAGGCGCAAAGATTTTATCTCCGATGAAATTGATAACATATACTCTTTGCTGAAAATCTTCGATTTTCCTGCGCCTTAAAAAAATTACATAAAGTAGAAAAACCTTTGCGCCTTTGCGATTACCCAACAAAAAATACTGTTGGAAAACGCAAAGACGCAAGTAATATTAAAAAAAGCTGTTATAAGGCGCAAAGATTTTATCTCCGATAAAATTGATAACGTATACTCTTTGCTGAAAATCTTCGATTTTTTTTGCGCCTTAAAAAATTTACATATAGTAGAAAAACCTTTGCGTCTTTGCGATTATCCAACAAAAAATACTGTTGGAAAACGCAAAGACGCAAGTAATCTTAAAAAAGCTGTTATAAGGCGCAAAGATTTTATCTCCGATAAAATTGATAACGTATACTCTTTGCTGAAAATCTTCGATTTTCCTGCGCCTTAAAACTATACATAAAGACTAGAAAAACTTTGCGCCTTTGCGATTACCCAACAAATTAATGATGCATTTGAAAAACAAAAAAGCGCACCCATAAGGCACGCTTTGTATTGTATAAGTTGAATACGATTAGTGTAATTCAGCTAAATATTTTTCTGCATCCATTGCAGCCATACATCCGCTTCCTGCAGCGGTAATAGCCTGTCTGTAGATATGATCCTGAACGTCACCAGCAGCAAATACTCCCGGAAGATTTGTTCTTGTAGAACCTTTTTCAGTAAGAATATATCCGTTCTCATCAAGATCTACCTGACCTACGAAGATATCTGTATTCGGTTTGTGACCAATCGCAATAAAGATCCCTTCAACATCCACTGTAGATTTCTCCTGAGTCTGGTTATTGATGATCACAGCTCTTTCTACCAAACTGTTTTCTCCTTCAATCCCGATGAGCTCGTGGTGGAATTTCACTTCAATATTCGGAGTGCTTTCTACTCTGTGAACCATTGCTTTTGAAGCTCTGAAAACGTCTTTTCTTACCAACAGGGTTACTTTCTTACATAATTTCGCAAGATAAGTAGCCTCTTCAGCCGCAGTATCTCCCGCTCCTACTACCACTACATCTTTTCCTCTGTAGAAGAATCCGTCACAGGTAGCACAAGCCGAAACACCACCTCCTGCATATTTTTTCTCATCATCAAGACCTAAATATTTTGCTGTAGCTCCTGTAGAGATAATAACTGTTTTAGCAAGGATTTCTTTGTTTCCTGCATATAATTTGTGAACACCGCCTACTTCCTTAGAGAATTCAGCTTTAGTGATCATTTCGTAGTGAACTTTGGTTTCAAATCTTTCTGCCTGTTTTTGCAGATCCATCATCATTTCAGGACCTGTAATCCCGGCTGGATACCCTGGGAAGTTATCAACTTCTGTAGTGGTTGTTAATTGTCCGCCCGGCTCCAGACCTGTATACAATTCAGGTTTCAAGTCTGCTCTTGCTGCATAGATAGCAGCGGTGAAGCCAGAAGGCCCGGATCCAACGATCACACAATCTAAAATGTTTTGCTCCATAATTTACTTTATTCGAAAAGATTTAATTTGAATTAAGACTGCTAATTTCGGAATTTTTAATTTCTCCTTAAAGTTATTTTAATGATACTTGTCAATATCTGATATGTTGAATTTCGATAGGAGTTGTTTTTGGGTTCGGGATTCAGGATTCAGGTTCGGGGGTTTGATGCGAAGATTAAAATTTCTGTTTCCATAACCCGCATCAAGCATCAAAGAATCATTTCATCACCACGTATCACGTAACTCCTTACCACGCATACCGTTTACACTTTCATCTTAATCTTATCTACATTGATAATTTTATATACCAATTCTCTGATCAGTTCCGCATCACCCATATTCACTGCTCCAAGTCCTTTTCCTTTCATATCAAATTCGCGAAGAATAGAAATAACCCTGGTAGCATGTTTTAAAGGATAAAGTCTTGCACTTTCTGCATAGTCTTTAATAAAATAAGGATTCACTCCCATTTGTGACGCAATCGTTTGTGGAGACTGCCCTGCCATAGTCTGATAGATGATAACGTTTGAAAAATAATTGTACAGGCTTGCCAGCATCATGACAAAAGGATTATTCTTCGGATTTTTTCCCATAAAATGGGCAATTTTAAAGGCTGCATTGGCATTTTTAGTTCCCAAAGCCTTCTGAAGTTCAAAAATATTGTATTCTTTACTGATCCCGATATGGTTTTCAACGATCGATCCGTCAAGAATCTCTCCTTCTTTAAGAATGATCTTTAACTTGTTTAGTTCATTAGCAATTCTTGAAAGGTCGTTCCCTAAGTATTCTGCCAGAAGATGAGAAATATTGGGAGCCGTTTTGATAGACAGCTTTATACATTCATCTGAGATCCATTTAGGAAGATTATTTTCCTTTACAGATTCACTCAGGAAAAGAGCTTTGGCTTTGTCCAGGGCTTTCGCTGCTTTTTTTCTGCTGTCAAGTTTCTTATGTTTATGCGCAAAAACCAGTACTGTAGAAGGCACCGGATTTTCTACATAAGATTCCAGAATTCTGTTTTCCTCTTCATTGAATCTTAAATCCTGTGCTTCTTTTACAATAATCACCTGCTTATCACCCATCATCGGAAACTGTCTCGCCAGGGAAAGAACTTCCTGATAGGACGTATCTTTTCCGTAGGTAACCGTTTGGTTGAAAGCTTTTTCATCTTCTTCCAAAAAGTTGTGCTCAAGGGCTTTTACCGCAACATCAATAAAGTAAGCTTCTTCTCCGTGGAAAAAATAAATAGGTAAAACTTCTTTATTTTTAATATTTTTGAGGATTAAATCTAATTCTTTCATCTTACTAATGGAACTTCCAAAACTGAATTTTCAGGAAACTTTTGATTTTAAATTCAAGAAAGACAAAGATAAGTTTTTTATTTATGATTTGGTTCGTAAAACTTATCTTCTGCTCACTCCTGAGGAATGGGTCAGACAGCACTGGATACACTATTACCTTACCGTAAAATCCTACTCCACCTCTGCCCTGATTACGGAAAAAAAGATTGTGCTGAACGGTCTTACCAAAAGAATTGATCTCCTGATTACAGAAAAAACAGAACCTGTAATTCTGATTGAATGTAAAGCTCCTCAGATTAAATTAACGGAAAAGACTTTTGAACAGACAGCCAGATACAATTCCATTATCGGAGCCCGGGAAATCATCCTGACCAACGGACTTCAGCATATCAATGCTTACTATAAAGACGGACAGTATCAGTTTTACAGACCTGAATAGCACAAAATCATTTCCGTTTATCAATATTGATGGGAACGGTAAACAATTCCCATCCTTTGGAGAGGTGGCGAAAATTCAAAGAATTTTTGACGGGGTGGTTCACAAAAATACTACTTCACAACTATATTAATTATTATGAAAATAAAAAACATCATATTCGATTTCGGAGGGGTACTCATGGACTGGAATCCCAGATATTATTTCAAAGCGTATTTTAATGATAATGAAAAAATGGAATACTTCCTTGAAAACATCGCTCAGGATGAATGGAATGTAGAACAGGACAGAGGAAGAAGCCTTGCCGAAGGAACAGAAATTCAGGTGAAAAAATTCCCGGAATGGGAAAAAGAGATCCGCGCTTTCTATGACAACTGGACTGTGATGCTGAAAAGCGATATTCCACAGAATGTAGAAGTGCTCCGAAAGCTTAAAAATACGGATTATCATTTATTCGGACTGACCAACTGGTCTGAAGAAACCTTCCCGTATGCATTGGAAAATTATGATTTCTTCCAGATCTTCGAAGGTAAAATTGTAGTATCCGGAACAGAAAAACTGATCAAACCTGACCCTAAAATCTGGCATGTATTGCTGGAAAGATACAACATCAAAGCAGAGGAATCTGTTTTCATAGATGATAATACGAAGAATATTGAAATGGCAAAATCACTGGGATTTATTACGATTCAGGTTTTCCCGGAGACAGACTTAGCAAAGGAATTGAAGAAATTTGGAGTTGAGGTTTAGTCGTTTTAAATATTTTCTTAATTTTAATACTGCTTTTATCAATTTCTAACTCACAAACAATTAATTATGATACGTTCCATCTTATTAACCACCATGATGATCACCTCGGGAACCTTTTTCAGTCAGAAACTTAAAACTGTTTCTTATCAGGATGGTTCACAGAAACTGAATGGTCTCATTACGTCCAATGCAGGGAAAAAACTCCCGGGTGTACTGATTCTTCCCGCCTGGAAAGGTATTGATGAAGAAGCTAAAACAGCAGCTGTGGAGCTTGAAAAACAAGGCTACATTGCCTTTATCGCTGACATTTATGGAGAAGGAAAAATTCCTGCCGACAATGAATCTGCGGCAAAGAGCTCAGGATATTATAAACAGAATTACCAGGAGTACCAGAAAAGAATTTCACTGGCATTAGAACAACTCAAGAAAAACGGAGCCATTTCTGATAAAATAGCGGTTATCGGTTATTGCTTTGGAGGTACAGGTGCGTTGGAATCTGCAAGAGGACATCTGCCTGTAGCGGGTGTGGTTTCTATCCACGGAAGCCTCACGAGAGATCAAAGCAGAAAAAATGAACCCTTAACTGCAAAAATTCTGGTTGAAAATCCGGCTGATGATAAAAGTGTGACTCCAGATGATTACAATAACCTCATCAAAGAAATGAACGATGGAAATGCCGACTGGCAGATTATTACGTATGCCCATTCCAAACATACGTTTACAGATCCGAAATCTCCGGATTATAATGCAACAATGGCTAAAAGAGCATGGAACCATACTCTGATGTTCCTGAAAGAAATACTGAAATAGAATTACTACCCAAAATAAAAAAGGCAAATCCACTGAACTGCGGATTTGCCTTTTATTTTATAATTTCCTTACAGGTAAAACACCACCAATATTCTTTGTCCTGATCTCTCAGTTTGGTCTTTGTCTGATGACCACAACGATCACAAATGCATTCATCTTTTTCATTTTCTTCAGCTTTATAATGACACTGATAACAACCCCAAACTGTTATCCCTGAATTTTCATCATCAATGTACCATGTAAAAGCTTTTTTTTTACAGTGAGGACAAACTTGTGTAGCCATTCATTTATTGTAATAAAAAAGCAAATTTACGAATTCGTAAATTTGCTTTTCAATTTTTTATCAGAATTAATTATGGTTTAGCTTGCAGCTCAACATCATATTTCTTTGGGGAATATTTGGTCAGAGAGCCTGTAGCAGCATCAATTCCCACTCCTATTGCTCCTCCGAGAATAATATTCAGTAAAGTCACAGCATTAAAGTTTTTGGTAAGCTTAACTTCTTTCTTCTCAAATCCTTCTTTTTCAAAGGTAATCATGTGCTTACCCAAAGCTCTTGGGATTTTAGTTGTACAAGGTGTTGTACATTTTTCTATTCCTTTGTGAAACACTTTTGCCCCTTCAGGATTTGAAGAAAAAGCTATTGAATCCTGGGTTCCTGTAAAAATGGTTGCACATGAAGTGGTAGAAAGGGCAATCCCCAGCATTAATACAATTGATAATTTGTTTTTCATAGATTTTAATTAGTTCATTTTTTTAAGTCCGCGAACTTACAAAATAATTCAAAAACAAACGCTATCAATGGATGCAAATATCTCACAAAACATAGTAACCATAAGGATTACAGGACAATAAATCACAAAAGCGCACCTCAGTGCGCTCTTTCATCAATATTAGTTTTTACCAGTACCTATTTATTTTTTTATAATGGGTAATGACCCTGCATTTCCATTACTGGAGCGCCAGTTGACATAATAAGTTCCTGATAATCCTTTTTGAAGATCTATCGGCAGTTTATTAACCCCTGATTCTATATCTGTCTTATATCCATATAATGTTTTACCTGCAATATCAGTTACCATTACCGTAATGGTCTCTCCTCCTGAAGCGGTATATTCAAGTTCTGAAAATCCGCTGCTTGGGTTGGGATAAAGTTTCGCTTTGTTCTGCGCAGCTGAAGTTTTACTAAAAGTTGAAGTTATAGGAGTACATGGGTTGGTATCACATATGTAGCAGAGAAATTTAGTACATTGAAGAAGATATGTTGTAGAAGTAGTACGGGTAAGAGTTACTCCATATCCATAACTGCTATTTGAGCCAATATCATGAAATAATCCACGATCCATCTCAGGTGTCCAGCATCCCGGAATAATGGTTGTAGCTCCTCCAATTGCCATTGGGATTGGATAATAACGGCTTGTAAGACCCGGATTAGGAAAAGATACTTTAAAAGTACGTATTACAGGTGGGCTTCCTACGGTCGTAAAGACATCCGGAAGTAAAAAATTTTGAGTAGTAATCTGACCTTCTGGAAAACCCTTTGTTTCTACTATTGAACCTGTCTTAAACTGCAATGATACCGAAGAGGGAACATATCCGGGAGCATTAGGTAATGGGACCGGGGATTGGTCCTCTCTCTTTACACTTACTGTTGTACCTGAGGGGTCAACGGGAACAAACTGAGCACTTAAAACTGTACTGCAAAATACAGCAGCTACAAGAAGAAAACCTGCTTTTCTTCCTCTTAAAAATGATTCTGATGATCTAAAGATCGTTGTTAAAGTTTTTTTCATAAAGTAATATTTTGGTAATAGCGTTCTTTGTTATTTCGGGACGCTGCTTCCGATAAACAGATACAAGTTGTCTCTTTTTTAAGGAAAAAAAAAGAACCAATGAGTAAGTGAGCAGGATAAAAACACAGGCGAGTATTTTGTCATTTTGAATGCGTAAAAAAGCTGTAAATATGATATTTGGAAGCATTTCTCATTCTGGGGAATTTTCTATATTAGCCTGAAAACTATGCATCATTACCTTCTCATATTATTCCTGCTGTTTCATAGCCTGCTGATGTACAGTCAGAAGCCACAGCTCCGGCACTATAGCTTAAGTGACGGATTACCCAGCAATACAGTATATTCAGTGTATCAGGACAGTAAAGGGTTTATCTGGTTCTGTACCAGCTGGGGAATTTCAAGGTTTGACGGGCATCATTTTGAGACTATCACCAGCAATCACGGACTTCCGGATAATGAAACTTTTCAGGCATGGGAAGATGAATGGCAGCGATTATGGGTAAGCACCTATAACGGAAGCCCTACCTATATATATAATGGAAAAGTGTATTCTGCACAGAATGACAAGCTATGCCGCCTCATGGAAAAAAGGAAAATCGGCTTTTATGATATTGCTCCAAGATGGAGCCCCTACGCTGATCAGCAGAAAAAATATAGTATAGGTAAAAACAACATTTCCAATCCCCAAGACAGTACAGCACAATCTCCATACATGCATTTTTTTGACCAAGGGAATGAATATTATATTTCTACCAAAAGTATCATAAGGAAAAATCATCCGGGATCAACTCTCATTTATACCTTTAAGGAAAAAGCAGTAAGACCCTATTTTTACTTCAAGGATCATATGTATGTAAAAAACGTTAATGTTCTGTATGATATTGTAATCAAAGAAAATAAAGCTGTTGTCAAAAGAATCGAAATGCCCAGTAATATCCTTGATGTTACAATAGGCAAAAATGATAAGATATGGATCTGTACCACAAGCGGAATTCTGGAATACAATCCTGATGGAGGTACGAATCAAAATCCACGGTATATTGCCATGAAAGGCATTGTAAGCTATAGCAGTTTTATAGATAAACAGGGCAATAGCTGGTATCCTACCAATGAGGGTGTTTATATGCAGCCCACCAATAAGACTCTAGTGTATACTACAGCAGACGGACTTATTGATAATAATGTTTTAATAGTAAAATACCTGCCTGGAGGAAAACTTCTGGCAGGATATAACAACAGTGCTGTTATGATAAGAGAAAAAAACAGCTTCAAACCATTATATACGCTGGGTGACGGACAATGGAACAGATTCCGGTATATCTTACCTATTGATGATCATATTTTCTTAGCCGGAACAGACAGAGGTTTATATCAATGCAGCCTAAACGGAAATCAATACACAAAACTTCTTGAATATTCTCAGAAATCGGCCGCCATCAGAAATAATACCATCCTTCTAAGCCAGACTGAAACCAAACCGAGAAATCATCTTCTTTATGATCTAAAAGAAGGAAAATTCAGTCAGTTGCCTGAACTGAAGATTTCCATTGCAGCTCCGGCAACGGCTATCGATGCAAAAGGTATGTATTGGCTGGGTACAATACAGGGGTTATTTTATTATAATCAATCTTTAAAAAAATTTATTCAGGATCATTCTTTAGGCAAAAACCGCATCACCTCACTGAATTTTCTGAAAGGCAGACTTGTCATCAGTACTCATTCTGATGGTATTTTTATTAGGGATGGCCAAAAAGTAATAAAGCTGAATACTACAAATGGACTCATCAGTAATATTTGTGAAAAAGCTTATATAGACGAAAAGGAAAGATTATGGATCAATACAGACAAAGGGTTATCCAGAGTTACTTTCGATGACCGTATGCACTACTCTATTTATCATTTTTCGGCAGCTGACGGAGTTCCGAGCCACATGATCAATAATATTACCTTTGGAGAAGGAAAAGCTTTTCTCGCTACATCCAATGGTATTATTGTGATCAATCAGGATTATGTCAGCAAAAGCCAGCCTTACAAAGTGTATTTCCTTAAAGCATCGTTTAAAGACAGCATTGTGTACTACCCCAAAAAGATCAGCCTGAAATATAACCAGAATAATGCTCAGATCTCCTACACCGCCATTTCTTATCTGGATGAGAAAGACATTAAGTATAAATATCTTCTGTCCGGAGCAGAAAATGACACCGTAATTACAGAAGAAAGTACACTAAATCTGGGAGCTTTAAAACCTGGAAACTATCAGCTCAACGTCTGGGCTTCCGGAAAAAATAATAGCTGGAATAAAACACCTGCCGTACTGGCTATTACTGTAAAACCACCATTTTGGGAAGAACTTTGGTTTATGGGCGGAATATTCCTGCTGCTGCTGATTTTAATTATTGTGATATACAGGCACCGCATCAATATTATCCGTAAAAAGGAAGCTGAAAAAACCGAAAGAAAAAAGATGATTGCTGAACTGGAAATGCAGGCTCTCCGGGCTCAGATCAATCCCCATTTTATCTTCAATGTGTTGAATGCTATTCAGAATTATTATGGTAAAGAGGATGAATTGAATGCCAATTATTATATGGCAGCCTTTTCAGATCTGATCCGCAAAACCCTTACCCACTCCAAAGAACACTGGAACACCATTGAGAAAGAAATGGCTATGCTGAAAACGTATATCGAACTGGAACAGATGCGTTTTAAGAATCATTTCACGTATGAAATATCTGTGGAACCAGAATTGGAGCAGTTAAAAATTCCGACAATGCTTCTTCAAACCTATACTGAAAATTCCATCAGCCATGGGTTGAGACATTTAAAAACAGGAGGAATTCTGCAAATTTCCTGCAGCAGAAGTGAAGATTCCATCATATGCATTGTGGAAGACAACGGTGTGGGATTTGAAAAAGCCCGTGAATTTGACAGCAGACCGGACGATTATAAATCCATGGGACTGAAGATTACTGCCGGCAGAATTTCCGCAATTAACGAACTGTATGGAACATCCATTTCTACAGAGATCACGGATAAAAAGAGTATAAACCCGGATGTTCAGGGAACTATTGTAAAAATAACCATTAAAAACACTCCTTTTCTATGAGCAGAATAAAGTCTATCGTTGTAGATGATGAACAGGAATCACGCGAAACTCTTCTTCGTTTTCTATCCAAATATTGTCCGGACGTTGAACTCATCGGGGAAGCCGGTTCAGTGAACGGAGCAGTGGAAGTTATCAGGGAAATGTCTCCGGAACTGGTATTTCTGGATGTCAACATGCCTGTTGAAAACGGATTTAAGTTATTTGAAAAGATATCAGACCGTAATTTTTACACTGTATTTGTGACCGCTTATGATCAGTATGCTGTGCAGGCCTTTAAACATCATGCAGTAGATTATCTGTTGAAACCTATTGTGATCCACGAACTGATCATTACCGTAAACAGGGTTGCCAGACTTTTAGAAGATAAAAACAAAATCCAGCAGTTATCTGCTTTGCTTCATCACATTAAAAGTCCTGTAGAACCGAGCAAAATTGCGCTGCCAACCCTGGAAGGCCTCGTATATGTTCACACCATTGATATTGTACGTCTTCAGGCTGATGACAATTATACTTCTATTTTTTTCAAAGGAGGAAAGAAAATGATGATCTCCCATACATTAGCCTATTTTGAAGAAGCATTGAAAGAGCAAGGCTTTGTCCGTATTCATCATCAGCACCTCATCAATCTTCAGCATGTTGAAAAATACATCAGAGGACGCGGTGGCTATATTATTATGAGCGATGAAACTTCATTACAGGTATCGCAGAGGAAAAAAGATGAGTTTCTCCGGATTATTAAGAGAATAAAATAATAGAAAAAGGCAAATTCGCTGATTCGCCAATTTGCCTTTTTATGTTTTCATTTTATTTATTCCTTATTCTTCCCTGTTTACCAACTCCATAGAGAAAGCAGGCAGGCAGATCGCAAGGTATTCACAAGGTTCTGAAAATGGGTTGCTGTAACGGATCCTCGCTCCTTTTTCAATAAGAATACTCTGTCCTTTTTCCAAAACAACAATTTCGCCATCAATTTCAAATTGCTTTTTCCCTGAAATGATATAAGTGAATTCATCAAATTCAGGCGTCTGATGAGGCTCGCTCCAATCCGGAGGTGCTACCATATGAGCGATGGAAACATTAGAATTTCCGGTAGAATTTCCCCAATGCTCTTCAATCAGCTTCCCATCTGTAGTGGGAACTACAAATGGAGATTGTTGGATTTTATATTTCTTCATGCCCAGTCATCTTTTTTAATTTCATAAACAAAATTGGTTCTTGAAGGTTCTGCGAAATACGCTACTTCTTCTTCAGCAATCTTTTGTCCTCCAAGTCTTTCCAAAGCAGTCTGTGAACGGAAGTTCTCTTTTCCAATATGGAAATGAACTTTGTCTACGAACTGAAAAATATAATCCAGCATCAGCTTCTTAACCTGAGGATTGATCCCTTTTCCCCAGGAGTTTGTTCCATAGAAAGTATATCCGATGAAAATATGATTATCCTCTTCATCAAAGTCATAATAACGGCTGCTTCCTAATACATTTCCGGTAGCTTTCTCCATAATTTTGAAAGCTCCTCTACTCTCCATAGCTCCTGTAAAAAAGTTTTCAAAAACTTCTCTCTTATAACGATCTTTGTTCGGATGTTGTTCCCAAACTTTAGGATCGGAAGCTACTTCATATAAAGATTCAAAATCCCCTTGCTGTAAGGGGATTAATTGAAATTCTTCATTCTCTAAAACAGGCTGAACAGAAAAATTCATTGTTTAACTCTTTTTAGAAGAATCTGATTCTATTTTCTTGATTTCTTTCAGTTTGTCAGAAATCTTGATCACTGTATCTAATTTTGATGGCTTCAACGGAACCTCTGCCTGAGCCATATCCCATTTGATGACTAAGTTTCCTGTATTTTCGTCTGTAGGATTCAGGGTAATTTCAAACCACTCCTGTTTGTCTGTCAATTTATTAACGGGTACAGTAACATCTACTACATCCTGTTTAGGATCATAAGTATAAGCACCCCATTGCTGGAAGTCTTTATTCAGGATTACTTTCCATTCTTTTTCTGTAGGAACGATGAATAATCCGTAGGTTCCTGCAGGTACTGTTTTTCCACCGAAGTTAACGGCTTGTCCGAAAGTAATTTTTGTTGATGAGTTAGCTCCTGCTCTCCAAACCTGGCCATAAGGAACCAATTCTCCGAAAATCTTACGCCCTTTCACTCCCGGTCTTCCATAGTCGATAGAGATCTTAGACATTGAAAACTGCTGCTCAACCTTCTGACGCGGACTTGCTGCCGGCACAGAATAATCCTGAGCAAAACTGAATGCTGAAACTGAAATGCAAACTGCTATTATTAAATTTTTCACGTGTAAATTTTTGCTTAAAATTACAAAAATCAAAACAAAATAGCTTTCACAAACTTCGTTAATTTTTGTTCTACCGATATTTTTCTATGAAGATGTTTTTAATCAAATTCTTGTAAAAAGTAAATGATTAACTGTTGAACAATTTATTTTTCTTAATCGTTTTCCCCTTTCTAAGCAGTATGGCATGATAAACGGAAGGAACATCATTGGTCCATGTTTTCAGTAGTAAAAGAATCGCTATAATTTCTGCTCTCGTAAGGAGCCCAACCCAGAAACAAAGGTTAAATAAAACAATGGACTGGCATTGTAAAATAACCTGAATCAGTGTTCCAAAAAGTAATAAGGTCCAGATCTTGGCTCCAATAGAGTGTGTGGCTACTTCTTTTCGGAATCTTAAAAAGCTTACCAGATAAATCAGGATTTCAGCACCTGCAAGAATTATGATTTTATAAGCATTGGTTTTGAAAAAATCAGGGCATTGTATATAAGCGGCAACGCCTACTGAGATGAAAAAAATCTGATCAACAGTAGAATCCAGACGTCTGAGTTTTTGTGTTGAAATATTAAGATGTCTGGCGATAATTCCATCAAAAATATCGGTTAATAATCCTAAAGATAAAAGAACAACAGCGATTGTCTGATAAAACTCTACTTTAATAAGGCTTAAAGAAATAATAACAAACCCAATGATAAGTCTTGAGAAAATTAAAATAATCGGAATTTTTGATGTCATAAAATGGTAAAATAGGATTCTAATGAATAAAATCTATGCCACAAATTCTTTTGCGAAGATTTCTAAAACAAAATAGCCTTTTCAAGCTCCAATAGCTTTTGTTTTCTCCAGATTCCTCCTCCATATCCGGTTAACTGCCCATTACTTCCGATCACACGGTGACAGGGAATTAAAATTGAAATTTTATTTAACCCGTTTGCATTAGCCATCGCTCTTACAGACTTAGGGTTTCCCAGGATATCAGCCTGTTCCTGATAACTTCTTGTTGCTCCGTAAGGAATTTCTCTGAGAATATTCCAGACTTCTTTCTGGAAAGCCGTTCCTACCAAAGAAAGAGGAACTGTAAATTGAGTTCTTTTTCCTTCAAAATATTCTTTGAGTTCTTCTTCCAGCGTAGTAAAATGAGGATTTTCCCCCTGGATAATATTCGCTTTACAATATTCTGAGATACTTTTAAGTTCTGTAGGAAGCGCTTTTCTATCGGAAAATTCCAGAAGGCAGATTCCCGATTCATCAGCACAGGCTATCATCGTTCCCAGCATGGTCTCAATTCTCTTCAGGTCAATCACTTTTTCCATGCTATTCTTTTTAGGAGAAACCCCAAAAATATTTTTAAAACTCTCATTAAAACCACTCAGACTTTCATATCCTGTATCAAATGCAACTTCTGTAACTGATTCTCCCTGCTGAAGCTTTTTAAAAGCAGTATTGAGTTTCGACATCCTCTGAAAGGCATGAAAAGTTATTCCATGGTGTTTCAGAAACCATCTACGGATTGTTGCCGGTTCCAACCCTCTTTTTACGAGATCATAATCTTTAAACTTCAAGGTGGGATCATCAGCAATTTCTTTCAGTAATTCCTTGATATAGGAAGGAGTTGCGTTGAGGTTTTCCAAAGGTCTGCATACTTTACACGGACGATAGCCTTTCAACATCGCCTCTTTAGTATTGGAAAAAAACTCTACGTTTTCAAATTTAGGTTTCCTTGCCGTACAGGTGGGTCTGCAGAATATCCCTGTAGTCTTTACGCCCATCCAGAATATTCCCTCGAATGAAACATCTTTCATATAAGATGCCTCGTACATTATTTTTTCTGTGAGTTCCATGATTCAATAAAAAGGGGTGAAAATCTTACTGCTGTTGTCATCTTCTTACTTGTTTTTTCAAGCTCTCTGTACATAAAACAGGCTAACTTTTCATGTACTTTTGCACTTTCTCCATACCCAAAGAGTAATGGTTCTTTACCATGAGGTAATTGCTTAAAACCAATCATAATTTTTTTATTCAAAAGTAGAAAGATCATTGAGCTCTATACAACCGAAAAATGAACAACTATTTTTTAAATTATCATGTAAAACTGAAGTTCGGGGTTAAAATAAAATTGCTTTTTCAAGTTCCAGCAGCTTTTGCTTTCTCCAAATACCTCCGGCATAGCCTACCAATTCACCATTAGAACCTATTACGCGATGACAGGGAATTAAAATGGCAATTTTATTGATTCCGTTGGCTGTTCCTACGGCACGTATCGCCTTCGGATTTCCTAAAATTTCTGATTGCTGCTTATACGTTCTTATTTCTCCCATGGGAATTTCACGGAGCAATTGCCATACTTTTTCCTGAAACTCAGTTCCTGTGGTCCATAAAGGCGTTTCAAAATGACTTCTTTTTCCTTCAAAATATTCTTCCAGTTCTTTTTCCAGCTGTGTGAAATGCAGATGTTCTTTCTCTACAATCTCAGCTTTCAGAACCTTTGCCAAAGCCTTCAGTTGTTTATCAATATTCTTCCGGTCTGTGAATTCAAGCAGACATATTCCCTGATCTACAGCACAGGCAATCATTTCTCCCAGTGGAGTTGGTATGTTTTTTTGGTGTATTTCCATTTCATGACAATAAAAAACCTCATAAGCTTTCTTACGAGGTTTAAATTTATATAAAAAAATAATTTAATATCCATAAACAGCAGATACTCTTACATAATCATTTGAAATATTACCGGTCTTCTCCTGATAATACATTGTGAAAGGGAGATCATTATTTTGATATTGAGAAACTATTTCAAATTCTTTTTTCGGACTATCAGGTAACGAACCGAAATAATACTTTATCTTTTTACTTACATTATTCCTTGAAATTTGTGAATAATCCTGAAGTATAAAAACATTATAAGCATATTCAGGCAGTGCTAATATCCTGTTCCTGTCAATCAAAAAATCAGGATTTGTATTCTGATCGTATTCATACGTCATCACATCTCTCAGCTTAGATAAATTTCCCTCTTCATACCTTTCAATCTTTGTTATATTCTTATTATTTATAAAGATTTTCAACATGTCTGTATTGAATGGTACTCCGGAATAACTATCAATATAGTTTTTCACAATAATGATATCTGCAGAGGGATACTCAAAGGTTCTGTAATTATTTACGTAGCCTGGATCTAAATTTTCTACCTTTATAAGTCTTTGATTATTATCATAAATAAGCTTTCTTTTTTCGCTGAATGGAGAGGCATCAGAAAGTCCGGGATAAGTGTTTCCTTCAATAGAAATTGAGGTGAGTAATCCGTTGGTATAGCTAAGATTTTCAGTATAATTTCCATTAATATCCCAAACCTTAACCAATTTATCATTGTCGTACTCAAATTTAAAATCTAGTTTCTCAATCATGGAAAGTACACCATTTACCTGCTCTTCATCTTTAATAGTAAGCGTTTTAATTTTACCTAATGGTGGATCGTTATTGGGGGTTTGATTGTCTAAATCATCTGAACTTCCGCATGATAGAATTGAGAAGAATAAAATTCCTAATAAATATTTTTTCATAAAAGGTTTTTAGCTCCGCAAAACTATGAAAAGTTCATAAATAACTCCAACATTATGAACTGACTATTTTCTGAATCTGCCTCATATGCCTCACGTTGTGATAGATAACAAAACGGAAAGTATCCCCCAGTTTCAGTTTGATCAGCTTTGAAATACTGATGCTGGTTTTGGTTTTTTGCAGATCAACATTATGGGCTTTATCTAATAATTCAAGGAACTGCTGTTGCTGGAGAATAAATTCATTCACAACATTCTTATTCAAATGGCTGTGTATAGGATTCATTTCCTTAAGGGTTTTCATCTTATTCAGTTTCTCTTTGGGAAGCATACTTTTCGCAAAATAATTTCCTAGAATTCCTGGTTTGAAAATAGTTTTCGGAGAAGTTTTGGATGCAGCTATTCTGTTGGTAATTTCAGGAATATAAAAGTCTCCGTATCGATTGAGATGTTCCAGACATTCCAGCGTACTCCAGGTATTTTCTGTGACTCTGAAGTTCAGCTCTTCTTCCGTTTTTTGCATAAGCATTTGCGCATATTGAATATGCTGGCTGGTTCTTCCTTTTAATTCATCCAATAATGCTGAGGTTGAAATTTTCATTATATTTTTTATACAAATATCCTGATCTGATTATTCTTAAATCTTGACTGAACTCAAGATTTTTTAAGTCGGGATAAAGTTTCCGGGGACATCCTCAGATAATTGGCAATATATTTATTGGGAACTTCCTGAAACAGCTTTGGACTTCGTTTCAAAACTCTCTCAAATCGTTCTCCCGGAGCGTTGATCAGTAAATCTTTTTCTCTTTCCAGCTGCTGCAATACCAGATCTTCGAGGATACTGATCCAGAATTTCATGTATTCATCATCTGATTGTACAAACTCATAAAAATCCTTTCTTGAAGCCGTTTTTACGATTGTTTTTTTTATCGCCTGAATATAAAGATCCGAAGGTTTTTCCGATAAAAATGAATCAAGGCAGACCATAATATTTCCGGTATATCCGAAACGAATGATTCTTTCTTCATTTTCATCCATCATAAAAATCCGGACACTTCCTTTTTCAATATAATAAATAGAGGTATCTGTACTCCCCGAAATCTTAAGAAATTCATTTCTCCTGAATTCGTTCTTTTCCCAATGGATTCCGCTTTGAAGTAATTTTTCAACCATTTCATTTTATTATTTGCTTTTCCAAAGATAATAGGTAATTTTAAAGTTTTAAAACACTAATCACTGATAATGCTCAAAAAAACAGCCTTTTTCATGCTGCTTTCCATCGGATTTTCCGGAATGAAAGCACAGCAGACCATTCCTTTCCGGATCACCAAACATCATAATATCATTGTTAAAACTCTGGTCAACAAAAAAGATTCACTGAATCTGATGTTCCAGATTGCCATGAAGGATTATTCAATCTCTCCAGAACACAAGCTGAAAGCAGGTCATATTATTTTCAATAAAGATGAAATAAGTGATCATAATACCGTAGAAATTGGAAAAATTACCCAGAAAAATGTACGTTTTTTTGATAATCAATTAACAGGTCATGAGGCTGACGGAAAAATTGGGACCGGAATTTTTGAAGGCAAAGCTTTTAAAATTGATTATGACAACAATCAATTTGTGATGTATGATAAAATGCCGGATCTGAACGGTTTCCAGCCTATTAATATCATCTTAGATCATGATGGATTCTACCTTGCCGGAGATAATATCATTGATGGAGATCAGCAGCAGGAAGCCTATTTTGTCTTACAATCCGGATTTTCAGGAACAATTTTGTACAGCAACACCTTCGCAGAAGAAAAGGAACTGGACAAAAAACTAAAAGTAACCGGAGAAAAAACTTTGAAAAATTCTGAAGGGAAAAGCTTAATTACCAAACAGGCAGTTCTTCCTTATTTTAAATTGGGAAATCAGGTTTTTAAAGATGTTTCTGTAGGATTTTTCTCAGGAGAGCTGAAAACACAAAATGTAAGCTACCTCGGTGCCGATATGCTCCGCAGATTCATCTGGATATTTGATGCAGAGAGAAAAATGGCTTATATCAAACCCAGCAAATACTTTTCGGAACCTTATTACAAAATGAATTAGAATATGATAAACACCTTAATGCCAAGAAAGATAATGAAGATCAAAACTGCCGCAGCACTTTTGTTTTTTCAACTGGTTATAGTGAGCTGTCAGAAAGAAGAAAAAAAAACCGCTGTCACAGAAACAAAAACTACGATTGATTCTGTAAAAACAACAAAAACTGAAGAGAAAATAGATTACACCAACTTTAATATTTTCAGTCTTTCTATTATTTCATCAGCCGAAAAAGATTCTGATATGGATATTTTTATTTCTGTCTCGGATATCTATAAAGGAGAGCAGCCTATTCCTGCAGCTATTCTTAAAAATCAGAAGCAAATGACGTATGAAGAACGCCAGCATTTTGAACTGGATGCTCCCAGCAGAAAAAAACTGCTTGATGGGATTCATCTTACAGAAAATGACTCACTGTATATTTATGAGTATGGATCTAACAAGCTGCAAAAAATGGCTGTCAGTAAGTTAAAAGCAGTAGCTTACCTAAGTCCTTATAGTGATAGTGAAGATTTGGATCCAGACTCTTATATGATGGGATTTCAGGTTGCCACTCACCAAAAGACAACAGACTACGACCGATACAATAATGCCATCGCTTATTTCGGGAATAAAAATCCTTTTGTAGAAAATAAAATGAAAGCTGTAAAATGGCAAAAAGCAAATGCAGATATTTCTAAAAAATATTTTAGTCCATCAAAGCTAGCTCCAGGAAAATCCTATCAGGCACAGTATGAAAATATGACTTACTATCTTCAGGATTATCTTGAAGAGGGAAATACCGTAGAACGTAAGCTGGCTGTTATCAATGATCATAAAGAAAAGATTGCTGAGAAAACATTCAGCCTTGCAGGAAGTGATGGCGGAGAATTTCTTCCTCTTTATGGAATAGATGCTGATGAAGCCAATATTTTCCAATTTACAGGTCATCTTTTCAAAGGAAAACCTGCGGTTATTTTTGGATTTATTGCGCAGTCATTTGGCTGTCCTTTCATTAGTTTTTTAGATAAAAAAGAGAAGGATTTCCCGATTAATTGTGATAACAGGCATTAGGAAAGGCTTTTGGAGAAAATCGGCATAGATTCTTACGGAATGACAAACTGTGTGGATAGGCTTTTCAGCAAAATCTGCGAGAAAAATTAAATAGGAACGGGCTTTAGCCCGTTTTATTTTTTATGAATATTCCATTGGCTTTAGCCAAAACTTATTTTTAGAATCGTTATAGATCAAAAAAAGCCAATCTGTTGATCAACAGATTGGCTTTATTATGTTCAGTTATTATTTCTTAGGATAATATCTGTCTTTCAGATGGATAAAATAGGTTTCAGATTCTTTGAAGCCATTGCTCTTCATAAACTTGATCACTACATTCAAATAGTTTTCTGAAGGAGTAAAATCTGTTCCCATTTTTTCGGAAAACTTTTTATAATCATCTTCAAGCAACTTTGGATTTTTGGCAAGCTGTTTTATATCGGATCTGAATCCTTTAAATATGAATTTTAAAGCCTCATAATTTCCGGGATAGGAAACCGTTCCGTGGGTCTCACCTTCGAAGAAACTATGTTTATAGTTTAAAGATCCGTTCTTTTGTATGATTTCTTTAAATTCTTCGATGGCCTGGGTCATATCGGAATTCCAGTTTTTCTGCTGTTCTTCATTATCAGCCTGAGAAACATACAAAGATTTTTTGACCGGAAATTTCTTATTCTTTTCCAGATATTCTTTTGTTTTTGCAATCATTACTTTATTATCCCACCATAAGCTGGGATCATTGGCAACATAAGCATTGAAATAATCGGGGTTGGTAAGAAATGTATTAATGGCAAATAATCCTCCGAAAGAATGTCCAACCAACACCGAATAATCCTGAGTTCTGTAATTTTTACGGATGAATGGTTTCAGTTCTTCCTGTATAAACTTTACAAATTTTTCACTTCCTCCACTGTCTGCAAAAAGAATAACGTTGGGGTTTACAGGACTTTTCTTTTGAGCTTTAGTGGGCGTAAGGTCTCTTGTTCGTTCTGTATTTTTAATGCCTACCACAATACATTCCGGAATATCGGCATAAGGAGTTCGGGCAATAAAATCTGTTAATCCTGTGTAATATTCGAAATTGATTTCTCCGTCTAAAAGATAGATCACCGGATATTTTGCAGGGCTAATGGTATTATCATTATATGTTTTAGGCAGGTGAACCCAGATTTCTCTGTTTTCATTTAAAACTTTTGAAAATAAGTTTTGCTTCTCTCCAATGGTCAGTGTTTCCTGGGCTTTACCCAATGTAAACAGTAAAAATAATGGTATGTATACAATTTTAAACCAGTTGTTCATGGTGTGAATCTTTTCTGTGTTGATGAATATTTTTAATTTCTTTATTCTTTTTAGGGGATTTATTCCTTCTTCCCCACCAGATCAGGAATCCGGTAATCGGGAGGCTGGTACAAATAATCCCGATAATGAATGTGAATATTTTACCAAACATTCCGCCCCAATAGCCTACATGCAGGTCAAAATTCATATGCTCAATGACTTCATGCATCTGAACTTCTTTGGGATAATCTATCTCATTCCCGGTATATTTATTCGTTTCTATACTTTTGCCATTGACAAGGCTTTTTAAACCAATAAACTGAGCTATGCCTACGTGATAAACTGTAGTTGAATCATTTCTGGGAATACTCATTCTGAATTGCTTTGCTTCAGGAAACTCTTTAAATTTTTTCTCTACAAAATCCGTATAGGATAATGCCTTTTTATCAGGATCAAATTTAGGTTCATACTTTTCTGCAATACTATGGGCATCAACAGCACCTCCGAAAGCCTGCTGGGTAAGATTCGTTAAAACCTCATACGCCATAATCAGTCCTGTAATGGTAATAAACACTGCCGGCAGCAATGAATAAAACCCAAAGACATTATGAAAATCGTAGTTTTTCCTGCGCCATTTTGTTCCTGATTTGATTTTAAAAGCTGTTGTTCTTGTTGTTTTGTTCCATTTTTTTGGCCACCAGAGAATCAATCCGCCAATTAACTGGATAAAAAATATGACAGAAGCAATTCCCACCACAGTTTTTCCAAACTTTCCTGCCAGCAGCTGGGCATGGATATGCGCTACAATATAGAAAAATTCATAGCTTTTTGTAGAACCTATTACTTTTCCGGTGTAAGGGTCAAGATAATGATACGCAAATACCCCTCTTGGACCACGGCCTTTCTTTTTGGGCTTTTCTGCCTTGTCAGCATTTTTATCTTTAGGCGGTTTAGTGGCTGATGCTACTCTGAAGCTCCTGTCCGCTTCTTTATAGGTATCAAAATAGAATGCTTTTCTATCCGGAACCTGCTGGTGGAATTGGGTCAGTAATTCTTCGGGAGTCATTTTTCTGGTATTCGCCGGAGCCTGAACATATTTGGCGCTTCCTCCGCACAGATCAATAATTTCGTCACAAAAGACAAATACGGTTCCTGAAAGAGTAACCGTCAGCACAATGATTCCGGAAACCAGCCCGAGCCAGAGATGCAGCCAGCCGGTAATCCTTTTGGTAAGGGATTTTCCCTGTTTTTTTTT
>Ga0207655_1000592_pt1 | contig 44578 bp, 42 predicted proteins | sample KBSM44metaG_FD_184398 | JGI IMG/M metagenome (GOLD analysis project Ga0207655, IMG submission 184398) | Miscanthus rhizosphere microbial communities from Kellogg Biological Station, Michigan, USA - KBS M4-4 metaG (SPAdes) (version 2) | ecosystem: Host-associated > Plants > Roots > Rhizosphere >...
CTCGCCTTCGCTCAGGTCATGGCGCACCGTGACGCGGTTGTCGAAGACGAAGCAGTCGCCGTCCCACAGGCTTTCTTCCTGAGGCACTTCCTCGAAGTATTTCAGGATGCCGCCCTTAAGATGATAGACCGCATCAAAGCCTTCACCGAGCATGTAGCTGGAGGCTTTTTCACAGCGGATGCCACCGGTGCAGAACATGGCCACTTTCTTGTGCTTGCTCGGGTCGAAGTTGGCCTTGATGTACTCCGGGAATTCACGGAAGGTTTCGGTCTTCGGGTCGATGGCGCCCTTGAAAGTACCGATGGCCACTTCGTAGTCGTTACGGGTGTCGATCAGCAGCACTTCCGGGTCGCTGATCAAGGCGTTCCAGTCCTTGGGCTCGACATAGGTGCCGACTGCCTGGTTGGGGTCTACGCCCGGCACGCCGAGGGTGACGATTTCTTTCTTGAGCTTGACCTTGGTGCGGTAGAAGGGCTGTTCGTCGCAGTACGATTCTTTATGGTCGACATCGACCAGGCGCGGATCGTTGCGCAGCCAGGCCAGCAGGCCGTCGATGCCTTCGCGGGTGGCCGACACGGTGCCGTTGATGCCCTCGTGGGCCAGCAGCAGGGTGCCTTTGACGTTGTTGTCGAGCATGGCTTGCAGCAGCGGCTCGCGCAGCTCGACGTAGTCTTCCAGGGTGACGAACTTGTACAGCGCCGCGACGACGATGGCTTGGGACATGAAGCAGATTCTCCAGGTGGTTGCCCTCGTAAGGGGCGGACCGGATTGACAAATAAAAACGCGCCGACAAGCGGCGCGTTGCGAATTCTACCAGAACGACAAAAAGGTTTCAGTGCCCGCCGCCCGCACACACCGGCGAGGCCGGTGCAACGCCGACCTTGGCCCACTCTTCGGCGGTGTAGGTGTGGATAGCCAGGGCGTGGATCTCACCCATCAGCTCACCCATGGTGGCATAGACCTTCTGGTGGCGCTTGACGCTGTTCAACCCGGCAAACTGCTCGCTGACGATCACTGCTTTGTAGTGGGTCTCCTGACCACGACTGTGCATGTGGCTTTCGTTGAGCACTTGCAGGTGTTGCGGCGCCAGCGTGGCCAGCTGCTGTTCGATACGCTGTTGCATGGTCATCGCGGCGTACTCACTTCTTCGCCGGGGCGGCGGCCTTGCCTGCGTTCGGGTCCAGTTCCTTGGTCATGTCTTCCAGCAGCTTGTTCACCACTGGCACCGCTGGCTCCAGGCTCTGTTGGGTCAGCTGCGCCGACTGCTGGGTAACCTTGGGCATTTCACGCAGCACTTTCTTGCCCAGTGGCGATTCATAGAACTTGACCAGGTCCTTGAGCTCCTGCTCGGTGAAGGTCTGGGTGTACAGGTCGACCATCTTCGGCTTCAGCTTGTTCCAGCCGATGGCGTTGTCCAGTGCCGCGTTGGCCTTGGCCTGGTAGCTTTCCAGTACCGGCTGCTTGGCGGCCGGGGCCTTGGTCTGGGCGAAACGCTGGGCGAACATTTGCTGTACTTGCATGTACACCGGGGTGCCCAGCTTGTCGGCGTTGGCCAGGGTCAGGAATTTCTCGGCAGCAGCGTTGTGGCTGGCGGTGGCAGCGAGTACCTGGCCGCTGGCGCAAACCAGGGCAACGGCGGCACAAAGGACACGGAGACGGGTCATTGCATTTCCTTCAAAGAGACGGAGGCGGGTACCTCAGAGTAGAGCATTCTGCGCCGTGGTGGCGATGTGCTCAAGTGGCACGACGAGCGACGGAACCGCTCGGTCGAATCAGGGCCTAAACTGCGATTTCGAACTACACAGGAGTGAGTACAGAATGAGCCGTATCGAGACAGACAGCCTGGGCCCGGTCGAAGTTCCGGAGGACGCCTACTGGGGTGCGCAGACCCAGCGTTCGCTGATCAACTTCGCCATTGGCAAGGAACGCATGCCCCTCGCGGTGCTGCACGCCCTGGCACTGATCAAGAAGGCCGCGGCGCGCGTCAACGACCGCAATGGCGACCTGCCGGCCGACATCGCCCGGTTGATCGAACAGGCCGCCGATGAAGTGCTGGATGGCAAGCACGATGACCAGTTCCCGCTCGTCGTCTGGCAAACGGGCAGCGGCACCCAGAGCAACATGAACGTCAACGAGGTTATTGCCGGGCGCGCCAACGAGCTGGCCGGCAAAGGCCGTGGCGGCAAGGCGCCAGTACACCCCAACGACCACGTCAACCGCTCGCAAAGCTCCAACGACTGCTTCCCCACGGCCATGCACATTGCTGCTGCGCAGGCAGTGCATGAACAGCTGCTGCCAGCGATCGCCGAGCTGTCGTCAGGGCTGGCCGAGTTGTCGGCGCGCCACCACAAGCTGGTGAAAACCGGCCGCACGCACATGATGGACGCCACACCGATCACCTTCGGCCAGGAGGTTTCGGCCTTCGTCGCGCAACTCGACTACGCCCAGCGCGCCATCCGCGCCACCCTGCCGGCGGTGTGTGAACTGGCCCAGGGCGGTACCGCCGTGGGTACCGGGCTCAACGCCCCGCATGGTTTTGCCGAAGCCATCGCTGCCGAGTTGGCGGCGGAGTCCGGGCTGCCATTCGTCACCGCGCCCAACAAGTTTGCCGCCCTCGCTGGCCACGAACCGCTGACCAGCCTGGCCGGGGCCCTGAAGACCCTGGCTGTAGCCCTGATGAAAATCGCCAACGACCTGCGCCTGCTGGGCTCTGGCCCGCGCGCGGGGCTGGCCGAGGTGCGCCTGCCGGCCAACGAGCCGGGCAGTTCGATCATGCCGGGCAAGGTCAACCCGACCCAGTGCGAGGCACTGTCGATGCTGGCCTGCCAGGTGCTGGGCAATGACGCGGCGATTGGTTTTGCCGCCAGCCAGGGGCATTTGCAGTTGAACGTGTTCAAGCCGGTAATCATTCATAACCTGCTGCAATCGGTCGAATTGCTGGCCGATGGTTGCCGCAATTTCCAGCTGCATTGCGTGGCGGGTATCGAACCGGATGCCCAGCAGATGGCTGCGCACCTGGAACGCGGGTTGATGCTGGTGACCGCGCTCAACCCGCACATTGGCTATGACAAGGCGGCGGAAATTGCCAAGAAGGCTTACAGCGAAGGCAAGACCTTGAGGGAGGCGGCTTTGGAGTTGAAGTATCTGACCAATGAGCAGTTCGACCAGTGGGTGCGGCCAGAGAACATGCTGGCCCCAGGGGGGCATGGCTAACTCGGCCAGCCGCTCATTACCCGGGCATTGTGGGAGCGCGTAGGCTTAATGAACCTGGGCCAATCGCGCTTTGCGGGCCCGCCACCCGGCCACCAGCGATGGCCCCAGCGCCACCACCGCCGAGCCGAACACCACGGTTACGGCTCCCACATAGCCCAGGGCATTGATGTCCTCGGCATGTACGTACGCTGGCCAAATCACCGCCGCCAGCGCCACCGCGACAAAGGTCACCAGCGGCGTCAGCGCCAGGGTGGCACTCACTCGCGACGCCTCCCAGTGCGCCAGCGCTTCGGCAAACGCGCCATAGGCCACCAGGGTATTCAGGCAACAGGCCAGCAGCAGCCAACCTTGCACTGGGGTCAGTTGCAGCGCTTCCAGCGGGTGCACCCAAGGCGTGAGCAGCGCGGCGCAACTGAGGTAGATCACCATCATTACCTGTTGCGAATGCCATACGGTCAGCAATTGCTTCTGGCTCAGGGCGTAGAACACCCAGATGCTGGTGGCCAGCAGGATAGTCAGCACCCCGGTGGTGTAGGTGCCCAGCGACGTCAGCAGTTCTTCCAGGCGCTGGTTGAAAAACAGCCCAAAACCCGCCAGCAGAATCAGCAGGCCCACGCCCTGCCCCAGGCTGAAGCGCTCGCGGAACACGAATACGCTGGCCACCAGTAACAGCACCGGGCCGATTTGCACCACCAGTTGCGCGGTGCCGGGGCTGAGCAGCTTGAGACCGATCAGGTACAGCACGTAGTTACCCATCAAGCCAAGCACGGCCAGCACCACCAGGCCTTTGCCCTTGGGCGTAAGTTTGCGCACGGACGGCAAGCGCCGCTGAGCCGCCAGCCAGGCGAACAGCAGGCCGCCGGAGACCGACAAGCGATACCAGGTGACGGTGATCGGGTCGACCACTTGCAGCACCTGCTTGAGCTTGATCGGCAGGATACCCCAGAGCAGCGCCGTCAGAAGCGCCAGGAACAGCCCATAGCCCCAGCGGCCGGAAGTGGTGTGCATAAAATCCTCGATCAAACCCGTGGTGGGGGTGATTGGATTCTACGGACTTGGAGGGCCGTGGCGGGAAAGCGTGCCGAGAAAAGAATTCATCAGGTCATTCTTCGGCGGCATGGCTTGGCAAATGTGATGCCTGTTCTGGCCTCTTCGCGGGTAAAAACGCGAAGAGGCCAGAACAGGCAACCAGGAACTTCGATTATTTCTTGTCCTTGGCAAACGCCGCTTCCAGCGCCTGGTTGATGGTGCGCAACACCTTCACCCGCGCCCAGCGCTTGTCATTGGCCTCCACCAGCGTCCACGGTGCAATCTCGCTGCTGGTGCGGTCGACCATGTCGCCCACTGCCTGGGTGTACTCGCCCCACTTGTCACGGTTGCGCCAGTCCTCCTCGGTGATCTTGTAGCGTTTGAATGGGATCTGCTCGCGCTCTTCGAAGCGCTCCAGCTGGGTTTGCTGGTCAATCGCCAGCCAGAACTTGACCACCACCACGCCGGCGTTCACCAACTGCTCTTCAAAGTCGTTGATCTCGCTGTACGCGCGCATCCAGTCGGCCGGGCTGCAAAAGCCTTCCACCCGCTCCACCAGCACCCGGCCATACCAGGAACGGTCGAAGATGGTGAACTTGCCACGCGCCGGTATATGCCGCCAGAACCGCCAAAGGTACGGCTGGGCGCGCTCTTCTTCGGTGGGTGCGGCAATCGGCACGATGCGGTACTGGCGCGGGTCCAACGCAGCCGCCACGCGGCGGATGGCACCGCCCTTGCCGGCGGCGTCGTTGCCTTCGAACACCGCCACCAGCGCGTGCCGGCGCATATGCTTGTCACGCAGCAGGCCTGCCAGGCGGGCCTGTTCGGTGACCAGCTGTTCCTGGTAGTCGGCCTTGTCCAGGCGCAAGGTCATGTCCAGGGCGCCAAGCAGGCTGCGGTCGTCGATGCTGCGGCCAAGCGGGGCCACGTTGCCCTGGTGCTTGCCCTTGGGGTTGTTGGCCAGGGCGGCTTGCAGGCTTTCCAGCAGGATGCGCCCCACCGCCAGGCTGCGATAATTCGGGTCGACCCCTTCGACGATATGCCACGGGGCATAGTCGCGGCTGGTGCGGCGCAGCACGCGCTCGCCAAAGCGCACGAACCGGTCGTAGGTTTCTGACTGCTGCCAGTCCAGCGGGCTGATCTTCCAGCTGTGCAGCGGGTCGTCCTTGAGCGATTTCAGCCGTGCCTTCATCTGCTTCTTGGACAGGTGGAACCAGAACTTGATGATCAGCGCACCTTCGTCACACAGCATCTGCTCCAGGCGCTCGGCGCCCATGATGGCCTGATCGAGCACGGCGTCCTTGAACACCCCATGCACCCGCCCCTGCAGCATCTGGCTGTACCAGTTGCCGAAGAACACGCCCATCCGCCCCTTCGGTGGCAAGGCCCGCCAGTAACGCCAGGCGGGTGGCCGGGCCAGTTCCTCGTCGGTCTGCTGGTCGAACGTGAGCACATCGATCATGCGCGGGTCCATCCACTCGTTGAGCAGTTTTACCGTCTCACCCTTGCCGGCGCCTTCGATGCCGTTGATCAGCACGATCACCGGGAAACGCGCCTGCTGCTTGAGTTCGTACTGGGCTTCGAGCAGGGCCTCGCGCAAAGCGGGCACCTCGGCGTCGTAAGCCTCCTTGTCGATGCTGTGGCCGATTTCGGCAGATTCGAACATGCACTGGCTCCTTCAATGGATAACCAAGACTAGCGGATTTCATTTCTGCCTGTACTGGCCTGTTCGAGAATGAACGCGCTCCCACAGCTGACCCGGATGACATAAAATCTCGCCATCCGCTGCAACCGAGCCAACCATGTCCACCCTCCTCCAGCACGCCCAGATCGACTGGGACGACCAGGGCCGCCCCCACTCGCGGCAATACGACGACGTCTATTTCGCGGTCAACGAAGGCATTGAAGAAACCAAGCACGTGTTCCTCGGCCAGACCCGCCTGGCCGAGCGCTTTGCCAACCTGGCGCCGCATACCTGCGGGGTGATCGGCGAAACCGGTTTTGGCACCGGGATGAATTTTTTCTGCGCCTGGCAGCTGTTCGACCAGCACGCTCACCGCGACGCGCGCCTGCACTTCGTCAGCGTCGAAAAGTACCCCCTTGGCCACGCTGACATGGCCCGCGCCGTAAGCCTGTGGCCTGAGCTAGCCGCCTATACCGAGCCGCTGCTGGAGCAATATGTGGCGGTACACCCAGGTTTTCAGCAGTTCACCTTCGCCAATGGCCGGGTCACCCTCACGCTGTTGATCGGCGATGTGCTGGAACAGCTGCCGCAACTCGATGCACAGATCGATGTGTGGTTCCTCGATGGCTTCGCCCCTGCCAAGAACCCCGACATGTGGACCCCAGAGCTGTTCGCGCAGCTGGCGCGGCTATCGCACCCGGGCACAGTGCTGGGCACGTTCACCACCACCGGCTGGGTACGCCGCAGCCTGGTCGAAGCTGGCTTCGCCATGAAGAAGGTGCCAGGCATCGGCAAGAAGTGGGAGGTGATGAGCGGCGCCTACGTCGGCCCCGTCCCCGGTCCCAAAGCCCCCTGGTACGCACGCCCAGCGGTTGCACAAGGGCCGCGCGAAGCGCTGGTGATCGGTGCCGGGCTCGCCGGCAGCACCACCGCTGCCAGCCTGGCCCGGCGTGGCTGGCAGGTCACCGTGCTGGAGCGCCACGAAGCTCCGGCCCAGGAAGCTTCGGGTAACCCGCAAGGGGTGCTGTACCTCAAGCTGTCTGCCCATGGCACCGCGCTGTCGCAGATGATTCTGTCCGGGTTCGGCTACACGCGGCGCCAGCTCCAGCGCTTGCAACGTGGCCAGGACTGGGATGCCTGCGGCGTGCTGCAGTTGGCCTTCGACGCCAAGGAGGCCGAACGCCAGGGCAAACTGGCCGCCGCCTTCGACCACGACTTGCTGCACGCGCTGGAGCGCGCCGAGGCCGAAGCCATCGCCGGGGTGGCCTTGCCAGCCGGTGGGTTGTTCTACCCCGAAGGGGGTTGGGTGCACCCGCCGGCGCTGTGCCAGCAGCAGTTGCAGCACCCAGGTATTCGCCTGCTGACCCACCAGGACGTCATCGAGCTGCGCAGCATTGGTCAACAATGGCAAGCCTGGGCTGGCGATCGCCTGCTGGCCAGCGCACCGGTGGTGGTCCTGGCCGGCGCTGCCGATGTGCGCCGTTTCGAGCCTTGCGCGCAGTTGCCGCTCAAGCGCATCCGTGGGCAGATCACCCGCTTGCCGGCCACCGCCAGCAGCCGGGCGCTGCGTACCGTAGTGTGCGCGGAAGGCTATGTGGCACCACCGCGCGGGGATGAACATACCCTGGGCGCGAGTTTTGATTTCCACAGCGAAGACCTTGCGCCGACGGTGGCCGAACACCAGGGCAACCTGGCGCTGCTGGACGAGATTTCCGTCGACCTGGCGCAGCGGCTGGGCGTGGCTGAACTGGACGCTGAACAACTGCAGGGACGTGCAGCGTTCCGTTGCACCAGCCCGGATTACCTGCCAATCGTCGGGCCGCTGGCCGACAGCCAGGCGTTTGCCGAGGCCTATGCGGTGCTGGGCCGGGATGCGCGGCAGGTGCCGGATGTGGCCTGCCCATGGCTGGGCGGGTTGTACGTGAACAGTGGGCATGGCTCGCGCGGGTTGATCACAGCGCCGTTGAGTGGCGAGCTGGTAGCAGCCTGGGTGTGCGGGGAACCGTTGCCGTTGCCCCGCGCGGTGGCAGAAGCTTGTCATCCGAACCGGTTCGCCTTGCGTAGGCTGATTCGGGGCAAGTGATAGCTCTCGGGGCGTAGTGCCCCCCAGGACTCAACGTCATATAACAGATTGTTCTAAAACTCTCGCAAAGCACACAGGTCAGTTCCTGAAGGTGCCCTAATCCGGGGCACCACCTCCCCAACGGAAAAACCGGTAAGGACTTATGTGCGGATTAGCAGGAGAGTTGCGTTTCACCCCTATCGACCAAGCCCCTCGCCCAGCCGACCTGGCTGCGGTAGAGCGCATCACCCATCACCTGGCGCCACGCGGCCCGGATGCGTGGGGCTTCCATAGCCAAGGCCCGATTGCCCTTGGCCACCGGCGCCTGAAAATCATGGACTTGTCCGATGGCTCGGCGCAGCCGATGGTCGACAACACCCTGGGCCTGTCACTGGCTTTCAACGGTGCCATCTACAACTTCCCCGAACTGCGCCAGGAGTTGCAAGACCTGGGCTACAGCTTCTGGTCCGACGGCGATACCGAGGTGCTGCTCAAGGGCTACCACGCCTGGGGCGCGGCACTGCTGCCCAAGCTCAACGGCATGTTTGCCCTGGCCATCTGGGAGCGCGATAACCAGCGCCTGTTCCTGGCCCGCGACCGCCTCGGCGTGAAGCCCTTGTACCTGTCGCGCAACGGCGAGCGCCTGCGCTTTGCCTCTACCCTGCCGGCGCTGCTCAAGGGCGGCGACATCGACCCGATGCTCGACCCGGTGGCGCTCAACCACTACCTGAACTTCCACGCCGTGGTGCCAGCACCGCGCACCCTGCTGGCCAACGTGCAAAAGCTGGAACCCGGCACCTGGATGCGCATTGACCGGCATGGCGAAGTAGAGCGCCAGACCTGGTGGCAACTGCAATACGGCGCCAACCCGGACGAGCGCGATCTCGACCTGGAAGGCTGGACCACCCGCGTGCTCGACGCCACCCGTGACGCCGTGGCCATTCGCCAACGGGCTGCCGTCGACGTGGGTGTGTTGCTATCCGGCGGGGTCGATTCCAGCCTGCTGGTGGGCCTGTTGCGCGAAGTGGGCGTGGACGACCTGTCGACCTTCTCCATCGGCTTCGAGGACGCCGGCGGCGAGCGCGGCGACGAGTTCCAGTATTCCGACCTGATCGCCAAGCACTACGGCACCCGCCATCACCAACTGCGCATTGCCGAACACGAAATCATCGACCAGTTGCCGGCCGCGTTCCGCGCCATGAGCGAGCCGATGGTCAGCCACGACTGCATCGCCTTCTACCTGCTGTCGCGGGAAGTGGCCAAGCACTGCAAAGGCGTGCAGAGCGGCCAGGGCGCGGACGAACTGTTCGCCGGTTACCACTGGTACCCGCAGGTGGCCGGCGCCGACGATGCCTTTGCCGCCTACCGCGACGCCTTCTTCGACCGCAGCCATGCCGAGTACCGCGATACCGTACAGGCCCCTTGGCTGTTGGAAACCGACGCCGCCGGTGACTTCGTGCGCGAGCACTTCGCCCGCCCCGGCGCACGGGACGCGGTGGACAAGGCGCTGCGCCTGGACAGCACGGTGATGCTGGTCGACGACCCGGTCAAACGGGTGGACAACATGACCATGGCCTGGGGCCTCGAAGCACGCACGCCATTCCTCGACTACCGCCTGGTGGAACTGTCGGCACGCATCCCGGCGCGCTTCAAGCTGCCCGACGGCGGCAAGCAGGTGCTCAAGCAGGCAGCACGGCGGGTGATCCCGCACGAGGTAATCGACCGCAAAAAGGGCTACTTCCCGGTGCCGGGCCTGAAACACCTGGAAGGCGCCACCCTGGGCTGGGTGCGTGAGCTACTGACCGACCCCAGCCAAGACCGTGGGCTGTTCAACCCGGCCATGCTCGACCGCCTGCTGAGCAACCCCCATGGCCAGCTGACGCCGCTGCGCGGCTCCAAGCTGTGGCAGCTGGCGGCGCTGAACCTGTGGCTGAGCGAACAAGGAATCTGACCGATGAAAGCCCATGAAATCGCTTACGGGCAGCGCCTGCTGCGCGGCCAGGCGCCGTCCTATGAGCGCCTGCAGGCGCGCCTGGCCGGCGACGGCAGCCAGCCCCACGACCAGCCGCGAGCCGTGCACTGCGGCTGGGGCCGGCTGCTGATCGGCCACACCTACCCCGACCCGGTTTCGCTGGCCGAGGACTTGCTCGACGAATGCCCCGGCGAGCGCGATATCGCCCTGTACGTGGCCGCGCCCCAGCAATTGCTGGCCCAGGCCCCGCAGCAGTTGTTCCTGGACCCGTCCGACACCTTGCGCCTGTGGTTCACCGACTACCGCCCGGCGCAGCGGGTGTTCCGCGGCTTCCGCGTGCGCCGGGCGCAGAACCCCGCCGACTGGCAGGCGATCAACACCCTGTACCAGGCACGCAGCATGCTGCCGGTGGACGCCGAACTACTGACCCCTCGGCACCTGGGCGGCCCGGTGTACTGGCTGGCCGAAGACGAAGACAGCAGCGCTGTGATCGGCAGCGTCATGGGCCTGAACCACGCCAAGGCGTTCGATGACCCTGAGCATGGCAGCAGCCTGTGGTGCCTGGCCGTGGACCCGCACTGCACCCGCCCAGGCGTGGGTGAGGTGCTGGTGCGCCACCTGATCGAGCACTTCATGAGCCGGGGCCTGGCCTACCTCGACCTGTCGGTGCTGCACGACAACCGCCAGGCCAAGCGCCTGTACCAGAAGCTGGGCTTTCGCAACCTGCCCACCTTTGCGGTCAAGCGCAAAAATGGCATCAACGAGCAGTTGTTCCTCGGGCCCGGGCCGCAAGCCGACCTTAACCCCTATGCCCGCATCATCGTCGACGAGGCGTTGCGCCGGGGCATCGAAGTACAGGTGGATGACGCCGCTGGCGGCCTGTTCACGCTGAGCCTGGGTGGGCGGCGCATTCGCTGCCGTGAATCGCTCAGCGACCTGACCAGTGCCGTGACCATGACCCTGTGCCAAGACAAGCGCCTGACCCAGCACGCCCTGCACAACGCTGGGCTGCAGGTGCCGGCGCAGCAACTGGCGGGCAATGCCGACGACAACCTGGCGTTTCTCGACGAGCATGGCGCAGTCGTGGTCAAGCCGGTCGACGGTGAGCAAGGCCAGGGCGTGGCGGTGAACCTGACCTGCATCGACGACATCACCCGCGCCGTGGCGCACGCCCGCCAGTTCGACAGCCGCGTGTTGCTGGAGAGCTTCCATGCCGGCTTCGACCTGCGCATCGTGGTGATCGGCTACGAAGTGGTGGCCGCCGCCATCCGTCACCCGGCGCAGGTGCTGGGCGATGGCAAGCACAGTGTGCGCCAGTTGATCGAGGCCCAGAGCCGCCGGCGCCAGGCCGCCACGGGTGGCGAAAGCCGCATCCCGCTGGACGACGAAACCGAGCGCACCTTGCGCGCGGCGGGCTTGGGCTATGACGACGTGCTGCCTGCCGGCCAGCGTCTGGCCGTGCGGCGCACCGCCAATCTGCACACCGGCGGCACCCTGGAAGACGTCACCGAGCGCCTGCACCCGGTACTGGCCGACGCTGCTGTGCGCGCTGCTCGGGCGCTGGAAATTCCGGTGGTGGGGCTGGACTTCATGGTGCGTGACGCCGGGCAGCCGGAGTACGTGATCATCGAGGCCAACGAACGTGCCGGCCTGGCCAACCATGAACCGCAGCCAACGGCCGAGCGCTTTATCGACTTGCTGTTTCCGCATAGCCGGCCTTTGGCCTGACAACTGCTCGGCGTTTTGTAGGAGCGGCCTTGTGTCGCGAAAGGGCCGCAAAGCGGCCCCAGCAATCTAAGCAGCGAAGCTGAAATCCTGGGGGCGCTTCGCACCCCTTTCGCGACACAAGGCCGCTCCTACAAAGACCGCGCCACAGCCTGGAATATCAACCCGACCGGAGGCCTGGACATGTCCGAACGACTCCCCGAACCCGATCTCGACTACCTCAAACGAGTGCTCCTGGAGATGCTCGCCATCCCCAGCCCCACCGGGTTCACCGATACCATCGTGCGCTACGTTGCCGAACGCCTGGACGAACTGGGCATCCCCTTCGAGCTGACCCGCCGTGGCACCATCCGCGCCACCCTCAAGGGCCGGCAAACTTCACCCGACCGGGCCGTGTCCGCCCACCTCGACACCATCGGCGCCAGTGTGCGCCAGCTGCAGGACAACGGCCGCCTGGCCCTGGCGCCAGTGGGTTGCTGGTCCAGCCGCTTCGCCGAAGGCAGTCGCGTCAGCGTGTTCACCGATACCGGGGTGTTCCGCGGCAGCGTTCTGCCGCTGATGGCCAGCGGGCATGCCTTCAACACCGCCATCGACCAGATGCCTATCAGCTGGGATCATGTGGAAGTACGCCTGGACGCCTACTGCGCCACCCGCGCCGACTGCGAGGCACTGGGCGTGAGCATCGGTGACTTCGTGGCCTTCGACCCTTTGCCCGAGTTCACCGAAAGCGGCCACATCAGCGCCCGCCATCTGGACGACAAGGCTGGCGTAGCCGCATTGCTGGCAGCATTGAAGGCCGTGGTGGGAAGCGGCCGGCAACCTTTGATCGATTGCCACCCGCTGTTCACCATCACCGAAGAAACCGGCTCAGGGGCAGCCGGTGCCCTGCCTTGGGACGTCAGCGAGTTCGTCGGCATCGACATCGCCCCGGTGGCGCCCGGGCAGGCGTCCAGCGAGCATGCCGTGAGCGTGGCCATGCAGGACTCGTCGGGGCCTTACGACTACCACCTGTCCCGGCACCTGCTGAAACTGGCCGGCGACCAAGACTTGCCCGTGCGGCGTGACCTGTTCCGCTATTACTTCAGCGACGCCCATTCGGCCGTGACGGCGGGGCACGATATTCGCACTGCGCTGGTGGCGTTTGGCTGCGATGCCACCCATGGGTACGAGCGTACCCATATCGACAGCCTGGCAGCGCTGAGCCGGTTGTTGTCGGCGTACCTGTTGAGCCCACCGGTGTTCGCCAGCGATTCGCAACCGGCCAATGCGTCGCTTGAACGCTTCAGCCATCAGCTGGAGCATGATGCGCAGATGGAGAGCGATACGCGGGTGCCGACGGTGGATAGCCTGGTTGGCAACAAAGGCTGAAGGCCCTGGGGCTGTTATGCAGCCCCAAAACTCGAATGTTTCGCGTAGCATGGCCACACCTACTTCAGACACCACCCACCATGCTGATCCCCTACGAGCAACTGCAAGCCGAAACCCTGACCCGCCTGATCGAGGACTTCGTCACCCGCGACGGCACCGACAACGGCGACGACACCCCGCTGGAAACCCGTGTGCTGCGGGTGCGCCAGGCCCTGGCCAAAGGCCAGGCGTTCATCCTGTTCGACCCGGAAAGCCAGCAGTGCCAGTTGCTGGCCAAGCACGATGTGCCCCGTGAGCTGCTCGACTAGCAGCTCTTGCCTTGTTTGGCCTCCTGGATGCGCTTGTATACCTCGGCCCGATGCACCGGGACCTCGCGCGGCGCATCCACGCCAAAGCGCACCACCCCCTCACGGGTTTCCACCACCCTGATGCGAATATCATCGCCAATCACGATGGTCTCACCCACTTCGCGTCCTATTACCAGCATGGTCCGGTCCTCCACCGAAAGGGAAAACCGGAGCCTGCCGTGTCGGCATTCCCCTACTCAATAGTCCTGCAGTGAATCAGAAGAACCCTACTCCGCCAGGTAAAATCTCCTACAGATTATTCATCGCGCCTGGGCCTTGGTGCGCATTTTCACCGCCATTTCCGCCATCTCGTCATACAGCCGCTCGGGGGCCTGGCGCTTCAATTGCCAGGCTTGGCGCCCAGCTTCGTGGGGCAGTATCAGAAACTCACCCGCGGCGACCTGCTGATGGATGTAATCGGCAATGTCCGCCGCGCTGATCGGCGAGCCTTCCAACAGCTTGCCAACCTGCGCCTTCATCGCCGGGTTCGGCCCACGGAACGAGTCCAGCAGGTTGGTCTGGAAGAACGACGGGCACACCACATGCACGGCCACTTCCAGCTGGCGCAGCTCCACCAGCAGGCTCTCTGAGAGTGCCAGCACGCCGGCCTTGGCTACGTTGTAGTTGCTCATGCCCGGGCCCTGCATCAACGCGGCCATCGAGGCGACGTTGATGATGCGCCCCTTGCTGCGCTCCAGCAGCGGCAGGAACGCCTTGCAGCCCTTGACCACGCCCATCAGGTTGACCGCGATCTGCCAGTCCCAGTCCTCAAGAGACAGCTCGGCGAAGAACCCGCCCGAAGCGACCCCGGCGTTGTTGACGATCACGTCGATGCCGCCGAACTGCTCGGTGCAGGCCTGGGCCAATGCGGTGAGCTGGCTGTAGTCGCGTACGTCGCAACGCTGGACAAACCCTTCGCCGCCGGCTTCGCGCACCCGCTCCAGGGTTTCGCGCAGGCCGCTTTCGTTGACATCGGCCAGCGCCAGGCGCCAGCCCTCGCGCGCCCAGCGCAGGGCGATCTCGCGACCGAGGCCGGACCCGGCGCCAGTGATCATGATGCGGTTTTGCATGGTGGCTGGCCTTGTTTCAAGTGGTTGTGCCACGAGTCTAATCAAGGCCGAGTAGGCAGGCAGGGTTCATCAGGGTAGTGAATGGCCGGGCATGACCATGCGGTCAGTCCCGGCCCAGCCAGCGACGGGGCCAGTGCAGGCAGCACACAGATGGAATCTTTCACAAGCGGCACCGGTCCGAACATACAAGAGGCCAGCAGTCCGAGGCCCTTGACCCTCAACCACGCAAGGATTCTGTCATGACCACGATTCTGATCATCATCCTGATCCTCCTGCTGATTGGTGGCTTACCGGTCTTCCCGCACTCGCGCAGTTGGGGTTATGGCCCGTCGGGCATCGTTGGTGTGGTGCTGGTGATTCTGCTGGTGTTGTTGTTGCTTGGCATGATTTGACGCCACACCTGGCGCAGGACCAAAACGACAACGCCCCGATTGACGGGGCGTTGTGTTCAAGCAAGAAGCGTTTTTTTAGTGGGACACCGCCCCACTGGCACCCAGGCCCGTCTGCGAACGCACGAACTGCGGGTAGAACAACGCACGCTCGTCATCAGCAGCCTTGGACTTGTCGGTGACCGAGAAGAACCAGATGCTGACGAAGGCAATGGCCATCGAGAACAGCGCCGGGTACTCGTACGGGTAGATTGGCTTCTCGTGGCCGAGGATCTGCACCCAGATGGTCGGGCCGAGGATCATCAGCGTCACCGCACTCACCAGGCCCAGCCAGCCGCCGATCATGGCGCCGCGGGTGGTCAGTTTCTTCCAGTACATCGAAAGCAACAGTACCGGGAAGTTGCAGCTGGCGGCGATGGAGAAGGCCAGGCCTACCATGAAGGCGATGTTCTGCTTCTCGAACAGGATGCCCAGGCCGATCGCCAGCACGCCCAGCGCGACGGTGGTGATCTTCGACACGCGGATCTCGTCCTTGTCGTTGGCCTTGCCCTTGCGCCAGACGCTGGCGTACAGGTCATGGGACACCGCCGAGGCACCGGCCAGGGTCAGGCCGGCAACCACCGCCAGGATGGTGGCGAAAGCCACCGCCGAGATGAAGCCGAGGAACACGCTGCCACCTACCGCATTGGCCAGGTGCACCGCTGCCATGTTGTTGCCACCCAACAGTGCGCCGGCGGCGTCTTTGAAGTCCGGGTTGGTGCTGACCAGCAGGATCGCGCCAAAGCCGATGATGAAGGTGAGGATGTAGAAGTAGCCGATGAAGCCGGTGGCGTACAGCACGCTCTTGCGCGCTTCCTTGGCATCGCTGACGGTGAAGAAGCGCATCAGGATATGCGGCAGGCCAGCGGTACCGAACATCAGAGCCAGGCCCAGCGAGAACGCCGAGATCGGGTCTTTGACCAGGCCGCCGGGGCTCATGATCGCCTCGCCCTTGGCATGCACCTTGATGGCTTCGGAGAACAGCGTGTTGAAGTCAAAGCCCACGTGCTTCATCACCATCAGCGCCATGAAGCTGGCACCGGACAGCAACAGCACAGCCTTGATGATCTGTACCCAGGTGGTGGCCAGCATGCCGCCGAACAGCACGTACAGGCACATCAGGATACCGACCAGGATGACCGCCACGTGGTAGTCCAGGCCGAACAGCAGCTCGATCAGCTTGCCGGCACCCACCATTTGCGCGATCAGGTAGAAGGCCACCACCACCAGCGAACCGGAGGCCGACAGGGTGCGGATTTCCTTCTGCCCGAGGCGGTACGAGGCCACGTCGGCAAAGGTGTACTTGCCCAGGTTGCGCAGGCGTTCGGCAATCAGGAAGAGGATGATTGGCCAGCCGACCAGGAAACCGATCGAGTAGATCAAGCCGTCGTAGCCAGAGGTGAACACCAACGCGGAAATACCCAGGAACGAGGCCGCCGACATGTAGTCGCCAGCAATCGCCAGGCCGTTCTGGAAGCCGGTGATCTTGCCGCCGGCCGCGTAGTAGTCCGCTGCCGACTTGTTGCGTTTGGAGGCCCAGTAAGTGATGCCGAGGGTGAAGGCGACGAAGGCCACGAACATGGCGATGGCGGAAACGTTCAGCGGTTGTTTCTGCACCTCGCCGGTCAGGGCATCGGCGGCCCACACGGCGGGTGCGAAGGCTCCGCAGGCCAGTACGGCCAGGGCTTTGGCGTGGCGAATCATTGTTGCGCCTCCTTCAGGATTTCCTTGTTCAGCTCATCGAATTCGCCGTTGGCGCGGCGTACGTAGATGGCGGTCAGGACGAATGCCGAAACGATCAGGCCGACGCCCAGGGGAATGCCCCAGGTAATCGACGACTCAGGGCTGAGCTTGGCGCCCAGTATGTGAGGACCGTAGGCGATCAGGAGGATGAAGGCGCAGTACAGGCCGAGCATGATCGCCGAGAGCACCCAGGCGAACCGTTCGCGTTTGGTAACCAGCTCCTTGAAACGGGGGCTGTTTTGTATCGAGAGGTAAATGCTGTCGTTCATTGTTTTTGTCCTAGCAGCACAGATAGGGGATGGAACCCACGCCCTTACTTTATGCGGCTGTTGAACGCCAACCAGACGACCTTAGTCTTAGATGCAACGGTGTTTTACCGATTGCGTAACAAAGTGGCGGCCCTTTCGCGGGTAAACCCGCTCCCACAGGGATCACACAGGCGTTGAAACCTGCGCAGTACCTGTGGGAGCGGGTTTACCCGCGAAGAAGCAAAATTGGCAGTAACGGGTTGTTACTTGCCAGTCCACTCCTTCACACGATCAGGGTGCTTGGCCACCCAATCCTTGGCCGCGGCTTCAGGCTTGGCACCTTCCTGAATCGCCAGCATCACCTCGCCAATCTCGTCCTTGGACTGCCAGTTGAACTTCTTCAGGAACTCCGCCACTTCCGGAGCCTTGGTCGCCAGTTCCTTGCTGCCGATGCTGTTCACGGTTTCCGCCGCGCCATACACACCTTTCGGGTCTTCGAGGAACTTCAGCTTCCACTTGGCGAACATCCAGTGCGGAACCCAACCGGTCACCGCAATCGACTGCTGCTTGGCGTAGGCACGGCCCAGTTCCGCAGTCATCGCGGCGCCCGAGCTGGCCTGCAGCTTGTAGCCGGTCAGGTCGTAGTCCTTGATCGCCTGGTCGGTTTTCAGCATCACACCGGAGCCTGCGTCAATGCCGACGATCTTCTGCTTGAAGCTGCTATCGGTCTTGAGGTCGGCGATGCTCACCGCCTTGACGTACTCGGGGACGATCAGGCCGATCTTGGCATCCTTGAAGTTCGGGCCGTAGTCGACCACGTTGTCCTTGTTCTTGGTCCAGTACTCGCCATGGGTCACCGGCAGCCAGGCCGACAACATGGCATCGAGTTTACCGGTTGCCACGCCCTGCCACATGATCCCCGTGGCCACGGCCTGCAACTTCACGTCGTAGCCGAGCTTTTGCTTGATCACTTCGGCGGCCACGTTGGTGGTCGCCACGCTGTCGGCCCAACCATCCACGTAACCTATGCTTACTTCTTTAGCCATTGCCTGTGCAGCGCTCATGGCCATTACCAGGGCGGTGCCCACACCCAGGAAACGTCGCATTTTTTTCAAAGTCGCCATCAAAGCATCCCCTCGTCAGGTCTTGGAGATTGCATCATCTTCCTGCAACACAGGTCGACCTGATCCAGCTGCGACCTGCACCCGCCCCATATGCGACAGCACTGTGCCATTAGCGCCATCGGCCTACGCCGGCCTGCGCGATCCTTGCATGCCAAAGCATTGGCGCCGGGCTACTATCTACCCTTTTGCGCCTGACGATGGACCGCCCGATGCCCAGTTCTGCCCGCCTGCTGTTGCCGTTGTACCTGCTTGCCTGCCTGTTGGCCCTGCTTGGGCTTGGAGGGCTCTGGTACGGGCTGGGCAAGCCGGTACACCTGGCCGATGCGGCCAGCCCGACGCACAAGCTGCAGTGCGCCTCGTACACGCCGTTCGACAAAGACCAGTCACCCTACGACCAGCCGTTACAGCTGCGCCCGGCGCGGATGGACGCCGACCTTGCTTTGCTGGCTGAGCGATTCCAGTGCATCCGCACCTATTCCATGAGCGGCCTTGAGGCAATCCCGGCGCTGGCACGCAAGCATGGCCTGAAGGTGATGTTGGGCGCCTGGGTCAACGCTCACCCGGCCGACACCGACAAGGAAATCGACCTGCTGATCGCCACCGCCAACGCCAACCCGGATGTGGTCAGCGCGGTGATCGTCGGCAACGAGACACTGCTGCGCAAAGAGGTGACCGGTGCACACCTGGCCAAGCTGATCGCCCGAGTGAAGCAACAGGTCAAAGTGCCGGTGACCTACGCCGATGTCTGGGATTTCTGGCTGCAGCACCCGCAGGTGGCACCGGCGGTGGACTTCCTGACCATCCACCTGCTGCCCTACTGGGAGGACGAACCGCGCGGCATCGACGATGCCTTGGCCCACGTTGCCGACGTGCGCCGGGTGTTCGGCACGCGCTTCGCGCCCAAGGACATCCTGATCGGCGAAACCGGCTGGCCCAGCGAAGGCCGCCAGCGCGAGACCGCTGTGCCCAGCCGAGCCAACGAGGCGCGCTTCATTCGCGGCTTTGTGGCCATGGCCGAAAGCAACGGCTGGCGCTACAACCTGATCGAAGCCTTCGACCAGCCGTGGAAGCGTGCCAACGAAGGTGCTGTAGGCGGTTACTGGGGGCTTTACGATGCCGACCGGCAGGACAAGGGCGTGCTCGAAGGGCCGGTGAGCAACCTGCATTACTGGCCACAGTGGTTGCTGGCGAGTGCGGTGTTGATGTTGGTCATGTTGATGCTCGCCGGGCGCCCCGCGACTGTGCAGGCGGCAGTGTTGCTGCCACTGCTGGCGGCGTTTGGCGCGGTTTGCCTGGGGCTGTGGGGCGAGTTGATGCGCACCCATGCACGCTTTGTCGGGGAGTGGGTGTGGGCGGTGGCACTGGCCGGGCTGAACCTGCTGGTATTGGCCCATGCGCTGCTGGCCTTGGCGCAACGGGCCGTCTGGCGCGAACGTTTATTCGCCTGGCTGCAGGCGCGGGCCGGCTGGCTGTTGCTGGCGGCGGGTTTTGCCGCAGCGGTGAGCATGCTGGCGATGGTGTTCGACCCGCGCTACCGCAGCTTCCCCAGCGCTGCGCTGGCGTTGCCGGCGCTGGTGTATGTGCTGTGGCCGGTAAGGGCACGGCGGGCGGAGGTGGCGCTGCTGGCGTTCATCGTCGGCGCCGGGGTGGCGCCGCAGCTGTTCGTGGAAGGGCTGGAGAACCAGCAGGCCTTGATCTGGGCGGTAGTGAGTGTGCTGATGACAGCAGCGTTGTGGCGGAGCTTGCGAATGACTCGAAAAGCCTGAAAACACAGGTAACGGTAGGAGCGGCCTTGTGTCGCGATGGGCCGCAAAGCGGCCCCAGAATTCGAGAAGCAGCACAGATTGCCGGGGCCGCTGCGCGGCCCATCGCGACGCAAGGCCGCTCCTACACAGACCGCGTCGCCTTGGCTTTTCTTACAAGCCGCAGCCCCGCTAGCACCAGCGCAAACACGGCAATGCTGGCGGTGTACAACACCAGCGCAGGCACCGCGAACACCAATGCCACCACCGCCAGCCACCAGCCGGCGCGGCCGGAAACCACCTGTGCCAGCAGCGCCAACGCCAACCCACTCCAGGCCAACACCTGATGATGAATACCCAAGCCCAGCAGCGCGCGTACTTCACACTGCCAATACGCCGCAGGCGACGTGCACAGCCCTACCCACTGGCCATCCTCCATCAGCCCATAGCGCACGCCGTAACTGGCCGCGAGCCACAACCCCAGAAGCAGTACCAGCAGCGCAGCCGGCAGCGAACGAGACATCCAGTTCTCCAATAGCGGTAATCGAATTCATCCATGATCGCTTAAGCCCGGTTGTAAGGCAAAATCACAAACCTGCAGCTATGTTGCAGATAACCAGCACACCAAAGGCCACCGCGCCAGGCAACTTTGCCTGCGTTGATGTGGTCCTAGCCTGCACACTGCTCGACCTTGCGTTCTTTTGGGGGATTACATGCTTCGATCTTTGCGCCTCGCTGCCTTGCTCGGCAGCCTGCTTATGGCTGTGGCCGCTTCAGCGCGGGATATCGACGCCGCGAGCTACGGCTACCCCTTGACCAACCCGTTCGAAGCCACCATCGCCACCACGCCGCCGGACCAGCGCCCGACCCTGCCCAGCGACGACGAAATCAACCAGTCCGACTACAGCCTCAACCTGCGCCCGGAGCGCGAGTTCACCCTGCCCGACAACTTCTGGGCGGTGAAAAAGCTCAAGTACCGCCTGGCCCGCCAGGATCACGAGGCACCACTGATTTTCATCATTGCTGGCACCGGTGCGCCCTACAGCAGCAGCATCAACGAGTACCTGAAGAAGCTGTTCTACCAGGCTGGTTTCCACGTGGTGCAGCTGTCGTCACCCACCAGCTACGACTTCATGAGCGCCGCCTCGCGCTTTGCCACCCCCGGCGTCAGCCAGGAAGACGCCGAAGACATGTACCGGGTCATGCAGGCCGTGCGCGCCCAGCACCCACGCCTGCCAATCAGCGAGTTCTACCTCACCGGCTACAGCCTGGGCGCGCTCGACGCCGCCTTCGTCAGCCACCTGGACGAAACCCGCCGCAGCTTCAACTTCAAGCGCGTGCTGCTGCTGAACCCGCCGGTCAACCTGTACACCTCGATCAACAACCTGGACAAACTGGTGCAAACCCAGGTCAAGGGCATCGACCGCAGCACCACGTTCTATGAGCTGATGCTGCAAAAGCTCACTCGCTACTTCCAGGACAAGGGCTACATCGACCTGAACGACGCCCTGCTGTATGACTTCCAGCAGTCGCGCCAGCACCTGTCCAACGAGCAGATGGCCATGCTGATCGGCACCTCGTTCCGTTTCTCCGCGGCCGACATTGCCTTCACCTCCGACTTGATCAACCGCCGTGGCCTGATCATTCCGCCGAAGTTCCCGATCACCGAAGGCAGCAGCCTCACGCCGTTCTTCAAACGCGCCTTGCAGTGCGACTTCGACTGCTACATGACCGAGCAGGTGATCCCCATGTGGCGTGCGCGCACCGATGGCAACAGCATCCTGCAACTGGTGAACCAGGTCAGCCTGTATGCCCTGGAAGACTACCTGCGCAGCAGCGACAAGATCGCCGTGATGCACAACGCCGACGACGTCATCCTCGGCCCGGGCGACATCGGCTTTCTGCGCCAGGTGTTCGGTGACCGCCTGACCCTTTACCCCCACGGCGGCCACTGCGGCAACCTCAATTACCGCGTCAACAGTGACGCCATGCTGGAGTTCTTCCGTGGTTAACAAACTCCTCTTCGCCACTGCCCTGCTGGCCGCCGGCCAAGCCCTGGCCGCCGAAACCGCCCCTCGGGCCAGCGTGATCGAGGCCGACCCGCAAGTGACCGCCGCACCACTGGCGCCCGAAGCCGACGGTTTTCTCGACCCGCTGCGCGAACTGAAATTCAACCCGGGGCTGGACCAGCGCGAGTTCGAGCGCTCCACCCTGGAAGCGTTGAACGTGTACGACCCGCTGGAGTCGATCAACCGGCGCGTCTACCACTTCAACTACCGGCTGGACCAATGGGTACTGCTGCCGCTGGTGAGTGGTTACCAGTACGTCACCCCGCGCTTCGTGCGTACCGGGGTGAGCAACTTCTTCAACAACCTGGGCGATGTGCCGAACCTGTTCAACAGTGTGCTGCAGCTCAAGGTCAAGCGCTCGGCAGAGATCACTGCCCGGCTGATGTTCAATACCATCATTGGTGTGGGCGGGCTATGGGACCCGGCGACCAGCATGGGCCTACCACGCCAGAGCGAAGACTTTGGCCAGACCCTGGGCTTCTACGGTGTGCCAGACGGGCCCTACCTGATGCTGCCGGTGCTGGGGCCATCGAACCTGCGCGATACCACCGGGCTGGTGGTGGACTATGCGGGCGAGCAGGCCATCAACTACCTGAACGTGCCCGAAACCAGCACCGACCACCCGGAAATTTTTGCCCTGCAGGTGGTGGATAAGCGCTACACCACCAAGTTCCGCTATGGCCAGCTGAACTCGCCGTTCGAGTATGAAAAGGTGCGGTATGTGTATACCCAAGCGCGCAAGTTGCAGATAGCCGAGTAACCTGTGCTGGCCCATTCGCGGCGGTTCGCCGCCTCGATGAACCCGCGAATGGGCCGTAACTGACAACGTCAAATCCCCAGGAACTGACACAACTCCCGCTTCTTGGCCAAAGCATCCCGTCGCCCCAACTCGATCAGTTCACTGCAATAACTCGCCTCGAACAGCAGATAGCTCAACACCCCCGCTCCACTGGTCCGCGTAGCCCCCGGCCCGCGCAGGAACAAGCGCAACGCCGCCGGCAGCTCACGCCGGTGCCGGGCAGCGATTTCGTCCAGCGGCTGGCTGGGCGCCACGACCAGCACCTCGACCGGCGCCAGCCCCAGGCGCCGGGCATCCAAGTGCGCTGGCAGCAAGCGGCTCAGGTGGTTGAGCCGCTGCAGCAACTCGATGTCGTCTTCCAGGCTGTCGATGAACGTGCTGTTGAGCATGTGCCCACCGATCTGCGCCAGGCTCGGTTGCTGGCCACTGAACACGCGCTGAGTGGGCAACGGCGGTGCCGGCCGCTGCGGGTTGCCGCTGACCCCGACCACCAGCACCCGGCTGGCGCCCAAGTGCAGGGCCGGGCTGATCGGCGCCGACTGGCGCACCGCACCGTCACCGTAATATTCGTCGCCCAACTGCACCGGGGCAAACAGCAGCGGAATGGCCGCGCTGGCCAGCAGGTGGTCGATGGTCAATGGCGTGGGCACGCCGATGCGGCGATGGCGCAGCCAGGCTTCGATGGTGCCGCGCCCTTGGTAGAAGGTGACCGCCTGGCCGGACTCGTAGCCGAAGGCGGTGACGGCCACGGCGCGCAACTGCTCGGCCGCCAGAGAATGGCCGATACCATCCATGTTCAAGTGTGCCTCCAGCAGGCTGCGCAGTGGGCTGCTGTCCAGCAGCGCCACCGGCGCCTGGCCACCCAGGCCCAGCAGGCTATGGCCAACGAAACGGCTGGCTTGGCGAACGACTCCGGGCCAGTCACTGCGTATGACCAGATGGCTGCGAAAGTTCTGCCAGAAGGCAGTAAGCCGTTGCACGGCCTCGTTGAAATGAGTGGCGCCGCTGGCCAGGGTAACGGCGTTGATGGCACCGGCAGAGGTACCGACAATGACCGGGAACGGATTATGTGCGCCGGCAGGCAGCAACTCGGCAATGCCGGCAAGGACGCCAACCTGATAGGCGGCGCGGGCGCCGCCGCCAGAAAGGATAAGACCGGTTACCGGGGGTGGGGCCATGAAGTCCTTCCTGGATCAGCTATTTTTCAGCGCTTTTTCTTCTCATACAGCCGTGGTGCACCCTCGGGCCGTGACTTGAACCGGCGGTGCGCCCACAGGTACTGCTCCGGACACTCGCGCAACACACCCTCGACCCACTGGTTGATACGCAGGCAGTCGGCCTCTTCGCTTTCGCCTGGGAAATCCGCCAGTGGCGGGTGGATTACCAGACGATAGCCGCTGCCATCCTCCAGGCGCTTCTGGGTGAACGGAATAACCTGCGCCTTGCCCAGCCGGGCGAACTTGGTGGTGGCGGTGACCGTGGCTGCGGGGATGCCGAACAGCGGCACGAAAATGCTCTGTTTGGCGCCGTAGTCCTGGTCGGGTGCGTACCAGATCGCCCGGCCCGAACGCAGCAGCTTGAGCATGCCACGCACGTCTTCGCGCTCCACTGCCAGCGAGTCAAGGTTATGCCGCTCACGGCCGCTGCGCTGGATGAAATCGAACAACGCGTTGCCATGCTCGCGGTACATGCCGTCGATGGTGTGCTGCTGGCCCAGCAGCGCGGCGCCGATTTCCAGGGTGGTGAAGTGCACCGCCATGAGGATGGCGCCCTGCCCCGCCTGCTGGGCGGCCTGCAGGTGCTCCAGCCCCTCGATATGGGCCAGGCGCGCGAGCCTGGCCTTGGGCCACCACCAGCTCATGGCCATTTCGAAGAAGGCGATGCCGGTAGAGGCGAAGTTGGCCTTGAGCAAATGCCGCCGTTCGTCGACCGACAGTTCCGGGAAGCACAGCTCCAGGTTGCGCGCGGCGATGCGCCGACGCTCACCGGCGAAGCGGTACATCACGGCACCCAGTGCCGCACCGATTTTCAACAGCACCCGGTACGGCAACTGGACCACCAGCCACAGCAGGCCCAGGCCCAGCCACAGGCCCCAGAACTTGGGGTGAAGGTAATAGGGACGAAAACGCGGGCGTTCCATTGAAGCATCCGGAAAGACAAAGGCCGCGCATTCTACAACGGATCAGCGCATGTTGCGGGCAACCGGTGTTCTCGTTATAAGTCAGGGCACTTTTTTCGCAACAAGCCGTCTATGCAGACCATGAGCCCAAACCACACACCCGACACCGCCTCCGTGTTCCAGCTCAAGGGCAGCATGCTCGCCATTACAGTACTGGAACTGGCGCGCAATGACCTTGAAGCCCTTGACCGCCAGTTGGCGGCCAAAGTCGCCCAGGCACCGAACTTCTTCAGCAACACGCCGCTGGTGCTGGCGCTGGACAAGCTGCCGGCCGACGAAGGGGCAATCGACCTGCCCGGCTTGATGCGCATCTGCCGCCACCATGGCCTGCGTACCCTGGCCATCCGCGCCAACCGCATCGAGGACATCGCCGCCGCCATCGCCATCGACCTGCCGGTGCTGCCACCGTCCGGCGCGCGCGAACGGCCGCTGGAGCCCGAGCCCGAGGTGGTCAAAAAGCCCGAACCCGCCCCGACGCCACCACCGGCCCCCGAACCCGAAGTGCGCCCGACCCGCATCATTACTGCGCCAGTACGCGGCGGCCAGCAGATCTATGCTCAGGGTGGCGACCTGATCGTTACCGCCTCGGTCAGCCCGGGTGCGGAACTTCTGGCCGATGGCAACATCCATGTGTACGGCGCCATGCGTGGCCGCGCCCTGGCCGGCATCAAAGGCAATACCAAGGCGCGGATCTTCTGCCAGCAGATGACCGCCGAAATGGTTTCAATCGCCGGCCAGTACAAAGTCTGCGAAGACCTGCGCCGCGACCCGCTGTGGGGTACCGGCGTGCAAGTCAGCCTGTCTGGTGACGTGTTGAACATCACCCGTCTTTAACGGATACTTGCCAGCATTTTTAGAGCAACTTTTTTACCGTTGCCGTCATTTACGCTATTTCAGTTATTTGCAGGGACTTGTGTCCCGACTATTTTAGGGGTGAAACACCTTGGCCAAGATTCTCGTGGTTACTTCCGGCAAGGGGGGTGTGGGCAAGACCACCACCAGCGCCGCCATTGGTACCGGCCTCGCACTGCGCGGCCACAAGACCGTCATCGTCGACTTCGACGTGGGCCTGCGTAACCTCGACCTGATCATGGGCTGCGAACGCCGCGTGGTGTACGACTTCGTCAACGTGGTCAACGGCGAAGCCAACCTGCAGCAAGCCCTGATCAAGGACAAGCGCCTCGAGAACCTGTACGTGCTGGCCGCCAGCCAGACCCGTGACAAGGACGCGCTGACCCAGGAAGGCGTGGAAAAGGTATTGATGGAGCTGAAGGAAACCTTCGACTACGTCATCTGCGACTCGCCGGCCGGTATCGAGAAAGGCGCGCACCTGGCCATGTACTTCGCCGACGAAGCCATCGTGGTCACCAACCCCGAAGTGTCCTCGGTACGTGACTCTGACCGCATGCTGGGCATTCTGTCGAGCAAGTCGCGCCGCTCCGAGAACGGCGAAGAGCCAATCAAGGAACACCTGCTGATCACCCGCTACCACCCAGAGCGCGTGGAAAAGGGCGAAATGCTGAGCATCGCCGACGTCGAAGAAATCCTGGCGATCAAGCTCAAGGGCGTGATTCCCGAGTCCCAGGCAGTGCTGAAGGCCTCCAACCAGGGTATCCCGGTCATCCTCGACGACCAGAGCGATGCCGGCCAGGCCTATAGCGATACCGTCGACCGTCTGCTGGGCAAAGAAAAGCCCCTGCGGTTCATCGAAGTGCCGAAGCAAGGATTCTTCGCGCGACTGTTTGGAGGCAAGTAAACCATGAACCTTTTTGACTTCTTTCGTGGCAGACAGAAACAGACCAGCGCGTCGGTAGCGAAAGAGCGTCTACAGATCATCGTGGCGCACGAGCGCGGCCAACGCAGCGAGCCGGACTACCTGCCGGCGCTGCAGAAAGAACTGCTGGAGGTGATCCGCAAGTATGTGAACATCGGCAACGATGACGTGCATATCGAGCTGGAAAACCAGGGCAGCTGCTCGATTCTGGAGCTGAACATCACCCTGCCGGATCGCTGATCAGGCTAAAAGCTGGGGCTGCGTTGCAGCCTTTCGCGACACAAGGCCGCTCCCACAAGGGTTATGCACTCCCCTGTGGGAGCGGCCTTGTGTCGCGAAAGGGCTGCAAAGCGGCCCCAGCGTTTTCTGCTACTTTCGTGAGAACTGCAATGCCGCTGTCGAATGTCCAGATCCTCTTCGAAGACGCCGCCATCCTGGTGATCAACAAGCCGACCCTGCTGCTGTCGGTGCCCGGCCGCGCCGAGGACAACAAGGACTGCCTGATCACCCGCCTGCAGGAAAACGGCTACCCCGACGCACTGATCGTGCACCGTCTGGACTGGGAAACCTCCGGCATCATCCTGCTGGCCCGCGATGCCGACAGCCACCGCGAGCTGTCGCGCCAATTCCACGACCGCGAAACCGAAAAAGCCTACACCGCCCTGTGCTGGGGCCAACCCGCGCTGGACAGCGGCAGTATCGACCTGCCGCTGCGCTACGACCCGCCAACCAAGCCACGGCATGTGGTGGACCACGAGCAGGGCAAGCATGCCCTGACGTTCTGGCGCATCGTCGAGCGCTGCGGCGACTACTGCCGTGTGGAGCTGACGCCGATTACCGGGCGTTCGCACCAGCTGCGCGTGCACATGCTGTCCATCGGCCACCCGCTGCTGGGTGACCGGCTGTATGCCAACCCCGAAGCGCTGGCGGCCCATGAACGGTTGTGCCTGCATGCGTCGATGCTGAGCTTTACCCACCCGGTCTCGGGGGAGCGGTTGAAGTTCGAGTGCCCTGCACCCTTCTGATTTTTGGCTGGCTGTTCCGGCCTCTTCGCGGGCTTGCCCGCGAAGAGGCAGACACAAATTGTCGACATTCTGCGCTAAACTCGCGCCACTGCTGTCTGGAGTGAGCTATGCGCGACGCACTGAATACTGGCCTTATCGACTTCCTCAAGGCCTCCCCCACGCCCTTCCACGCCACCGCCAGCCTGGCCCAGCGCCTCGAGGCTGCCGGCTACCAGCGCCTGGACGAACGCGACAGCTGGGCCACCGTGCCTGGCGGCCGTTATTACGTCACCCGTAACGACTCTTCGATCATCGCCATCAAGTTGGGCAAGCAGGCCCCACTGTTGAACGGCATCCGCATGGTCGGCGCCCACACCGACAGCCCGTGCCTGCGGGTCAAGCCACAGCCCGAACTGCAGCGCCAGGGCTTCCTGCAACTGGGCGTGGAAGTGTACGGCGGTGCCTTGCTGGCGCCGTGGTTCGACCGCGACCTGTCGCTGGCCGGACGCGTCACCTACCGCCGTGACGGCAAAGTCGAAAGCCAGCTGATCGACTTCAAGCTGCCGATCGCGATCATCCCCAACCTGGCCATTCACCTGAACCGCACCGCCAATGAAGGCTGGGCGATCAACCCACAGAACGAGCTGCCACCCATCCTGGCCCAGGTCGCCGGTGACGAACGTATCGACTTCCGCGCCCTGCTCACCGAGCAACTGGCCCGCGAGCACGAGCTGATCGCCGACGTGGTCCTGGACTACGAGCTGAGCTTCTACGACACCCAGGACGCCGCGTTGATTGGCCTGCACGGCGACTTCATCGCTGGCGCCCGCCTGGACAACCTGCTGTCGTGCTATGCCGGCCTGCAGGCCCTCTTGGCCGCTGACAGCGACGAAACCTGCGTGCTGGTGTGCAACGACCACGAAGAAGTCGGCAGTTGCTCGGCCTGCGGTGCCGACGGCCCGATGCTGGAGCAGACCCTGCAGCGCCTGCTGCCCGATGGCGACGCCTACGTGCGCACCGTCCAGCGCTCGCTGATGGTGTCGGCCGACAATGCCCATGGTGTGCACCCCAACTACGCCGACAAGCACGACGGTAACCACGGGCCCAAGCTCAATGCCGGCCCAGTGATCAAGGTGAACAACAACCAGCGTTACGCCACCAACAGCGAAACCGCCGGCTTCTTCCGCCACCTGTGCATGGCCGAGGAAGTACCGGTGCAAAGCTTCGTGGTGCGCAGCGACATGGGCTGCGGCTCGACCATCGGGCCGATTACCGCCAGCCACCTGGGCGTGCGCACGGTGGATATCGGTTTGCCTACCTTTGCCATGCATTCCATTCGCGAGCTGTGTGGCAGCCACGACCTGGCGCACCTGGTGAAGGTACTGACCGCCTTCTACCGTAGCCGCGAATTGCCTTGATGCAGGCAGGTGCAAGCAGGCCCGGGCCTGCTTACACCTGCTCAAGGTCAATCCCGCCTCGCTTGCCAAGCGCTATGCTTGTTACATGGCCCCACTGCATAAGGATTGCTGTCCATGTCCCCGTTCCTGTCCCTGTTCGTGCCGGTGTTCCTGTTCCTGCTGCTGCTGACCATCGGCTTCAGCATGCGCGAGCGCAATATCGGTGTGCTCATGATGTGGATCGGCACTTTGGGGATCTTCGGCCTCACCTGCTGGAAGATCCTCGAGAAACTGCCGACATAAACCTCTACACTCGGTCAATCGTTTGACCTGAGGTAGATTTGCCTGTGCCTGCCCTCCTGCGTTACCTGTTCCTGCTGCTTGTGCTGTTCATCACCCCGGTACAGGCGGCGGGCCTGCCCGGCCTGTTGGGCGGCAGTGCGCCCGCGCAACCGGAGGCCACCGAGCCGCTGGGCAAGTCGCTGGACGAGGTGATCAAAAACCTTGAAAACGATCAGCAACGGGCCAAGCTGCTGGCCGACCTGAAAAAGCTGCGCGACGCCACGAAGCAATCGCAACCCAGCGTCGAGCAAGGCGTGCTCGGCCTGATCGGCGGCGCCCTGCATGACTTTGAGAAACAGTTCAGCGGCGATGCCAGCCCGTTCCACCGCTGGGCCGCGGAAATCGAACAAGCCCAGGCCGAGCTGACCGAGCTGATGGTGCCGGTGCACCAGTGGCCTGCGATCCTGTTCGGCTTTGCTGCAGTGATTGCCGTGTGGAGCGTGCTGGCCTACGCCTTCAACTGGGTCGGTCACCGGGTACGCCTGCGCTTTGGCCTGAGTGAAGAACTGCCACAGCACCCGCGCACCTGGGACCTGGTGCGCTTCGCCCTGCGCAAGCTCGGCCCCTGGCTGGTGGCGCTGGTGTTCACCGTGTACCTGAGCTTCGTGCTGCCACCGTCGCTGGGCAAATCGCTGGCGATGGTGTTGGCCTACGCGCTGGTGGTCGGTACCTGCTTCTCGGCCATCTGTGTCATCGCCTTCTCGCTGCTGGACGGCCCACACCGCCACCGCGCCCTGCACATCCTGCGGCACAAGGCGTTCCGCCCACTGTGGCTGATCGGCAGTTTCGCCGCCTTTGGCGAGGCAATGAGCGACCCACGCATGCTGGTGGCCCTCGGTACCCACCTGGCCCACGCCCTGGCCACCCTGGCCAACGTGGTTGCAGCACTGTGCACCGGGCTGTTCATCCTGCGCTTTCGCCGCCCGATCGCCCACCTGATCCGCAACCAGCCATTGTCGCGGCGCCTGACCCGCCGCACCCTCAGCGACACCATCGAGATCCTCGGCAGCTTCTGGTTCATCCCGGCGCTGATCCTGGTGGCCATTTCGCTGTTCGCCACCTTCGTCTCCGCCGGTGACACCAGCACCGCCCTGCGCCAGTCGCTGATGTGCACGGTGCTGGTGGTGGTGTGCATGGTGCTCAACGGCCTGGTTCGCCGCCACGCCGCCAACCCCAAACGTGCCAACAAACGCCAGGCGGTGTACACAGAGCGCCTGCGCAACTTCGGCTATTTGCTGGTGCACCTGTTCATCTGGCTGGTGTTCATCGAACTGGGCCTGCGCGTGTGGGGCGTGTCGATGATCAGCTTCGCCGAAGGCGACGGCCACGACATCAGCCTGCGCCTGCTGGGCCTGGCGGGCACGCTGATCGTCGCCTGGCTGGTGTGGATCCTGGCCGACACCGCCGTACACCATGCCCTGGTGCGCTCGCGCCGGGGGCTGGCCAATGCCCGCGCGCAAACCATGATGCCGCTGATCCGCAACGTGATGTTCGTGATCATCTTCATCATTGCGGTGATCGTCGCCCTGGCCAACATGGGCATGAACGTCACCCCGCTGCTGGCCGGTGCCGGTGTGATCGGCCTGGCCATCGGTTTTGGCGCGCAATCGCTGGTGGCCGACCTGATCACCGGGCTGTTCATCATCATCGAAGACTCACTGGCCATCGACGACTACGTGGATGTCGGCGGGCACCTGGGCACGGTGGAGGGGCTGACCATTCGTACCGTGCGCCTGCGCGATATCGACGGCATCGTGCATACCATCCCGTTCAGCGAAATCAAGAGCATCAAGAACTACTCGCGGGAGTTCGGCTACGCGATCTTCCGCGTGGCCATCCCGCACAGCATGAACATCGACCAGGCGATCACGCTGATTCGGGAAGTGGGGCAAAAACTGCGCAATGACCCGCTGATGCGCCGCAACATCTGGTCGCCGCTGGAGCTGCAGGGGGTGGAGAGCTTCGAGTCGGGTTCGGCAATCTTGCGGGCACGCTTCAAGACCGCACCGATCAAGCAATGGGAAGTGTCGCGGGCGTTCAACCTGGCGCTCAAGCGGCAGCTGGATGAGGCGGGGCTGGATCTGGCGACGCCGCGGCTGTCGGTGCAGGTGGTGACGGCCGGTGGAGGAACAGTCGCAGACTCCGGTTCCTCCAGTTAAGGCGTCCTAGCCAGCCAGGGCGCGGATGCGGATGGCATCATGCCGCCAGTACTCCAGGTCACAGTCGATCAGGTGCCCATGCTGGTCGCTGTTGACCCGAGTGATGTGCAACCCCGGGCTACCCACCGACACCTTCAACGCCCCCGCCGCCTCCACCGGCAACGCCGTCGGCAAAATTTCAAAGCACACCTGCCCATACTCGATGCCATACACTCGCCCATAAATCTCCGTCAGCGACTGCACCAGATCCTGTTCGAGAATCTCCGGAAAATACCGGGGGTTGAGGTAGTGCTCGGCATACAGCACCGCCCGCCCGTCAATCCGCCGCAAGCGGCAGATAAGCACCACGCTGGACAACGCCGGCAACTGCAAGCGCGCGCAGATGGCCGCCGAAGCCGGCTGCAGCCGCGCCGACAGCAGTTCGGTACTGGCCACCCGACCCTGCTCGCGCACCATGGCATGGAAGTGACTGCGCTCGATCAGGTCGTAGGTCAACCGCTCGGGCGCGACAAACCAGCCGCGGCGCTCTTCGCGGTAGATCAAGCCCTGGGCCTCCAGCTGGGCTAGCGCCTCGCGCAGGGTGATACGCGTGGTGTCGAACACCTCGCTGAGCCGGCGCTCGGCCGGCAGCTTGCCGCCCGGCGCCAACAGGCCGTGCTCGATCTGCTCCTGCAGGGCATGGCAGATGGCTGTTACCGCTCGCGGTGGCATCGGCTGCATCAAGGGTTACCTATCTGGACTATTCCAGCCCCAGAACAGGGCATTTGGAGAATAGTGCAAGCCTAGGCAGGGCTGATGAACATCCTGTGACAAGGTTGCGCCCAGAGCACTGCCAGAATCGGGCCAGCCCAGCAAAACCGGGGCTGCGCCATGGTCTACGCTGTATTGCCAGGAGCCCTCGGCCACCTGCGCGGGCCCTTCCCTACATCAAACTGTCACGCAAGCGGCCTACCTTGGCTCAAGGTTTGCTGACCTAGACCAAAGGTTCCAGGCAACGGTTTCACTCATAACAACGATCGGTAAAAGGCACCCACCCAAGGAGCTACGGATGAAAAAGTTGTTCATGGCGTCACTGCTCGGCTCTGCCATCGCGTTCTGCACCTCGGCCATGGCCGCGGACCTCAAGGCCCTGGAAGATGCCGCCCGCAAGGAAGGCACGGTCAACAGCGTGGGCATGCCCGATGCCTGGGCCAACTGGAAAGGCACCTGGGAAGACCTGGCCAGCAAGTACGGCCTCAAGCACAGCGACACCGACATGAGTTCGGCGCAGGAGATCGCCAAGTTCGAAGCCGAGAAGGACAACGCCAGCGCCGACATCGGCGACGTGGGTGCCGCCTTCGGCCCGATCGCAGTGACCAAGGGCGTCAGCCAGCCCTACAAGCCAAGCACCTGGGACCAGGTGCCGGAGTGGGCCAAGGACAAGGACGGCCACTGGGCACTGGCCTATACCGGCACCATCGCCTTCATCATCAACAAAGACCTGGTCAAGGAAGGCGAACGCCCGACGTCCTGGCATGACCTGGAAAAAGGCAAGTACAAGGTCGCCATCGGCGACGTCGGCACCGCCGCCCAGGCCGCCAACGGCGTGCTGGCCGCGGCCATTGCCTACAAGGGCGACGAGAGCAACGTGGCGCCGGGCCTGCAGCTGTTCACCAAGCTGGCCCAGCAGAAGCGCCTGTCGCTGGCCAACCCGACTATCCAGACGTTGGAAAAGGGCGAAGTGGAAGTTGGCGTGGTGTGGGACTTCAACGGCCTGAGCTACCGTGAACAGATCGACCCCAAACGCTTTGAGGTGCTGATCCCGTCGGACGGTTCGGTGATTTCCGGCTATACCACGGTCATCAACAAGTATGCCAAGCACCCCAATGCGGCCAAGCTGACCCGCGAGTACATCTTCAGCGACGCCGGGCAGATCAACCTGGCCAAGGGGCATGCGCGGCCGATCCGTGCCGAGCACCTGAAGCTGCCAGCGGATGTGCAAGCCAAGTTGCTGCCTAACGAGCAGTACGGTGCTGCCCAGCCGATCAAGAACGCCGAAGCCTGGGAAGCCACCTCGAAGAAACTGCCGCAGATGTGGCAGGAGCAAGTGATCATCGAAATGGAGTAAGGCAGGACCATCCTGGGGCTGCTGCGCAGCCCATCGCGACGCAAGGCCGCTCCTACAGGGCCCGCGTCGCCCCAGAGGTTTTCGCTGTCCCTGTGGGAGCGGCCTTGTGTCGCGAATGGAGGGCGAAGCCCTCCCCGGTTCCTTTGCGGAGTATTGAATGAGCCACAACGTCATCCTGGTCCTGCTGGACGGCCTCAACTACCAGGTCGCTCACCACGCCATGGGCCACCTGCACGCTTACGTCGAGGCCGACCGCGCCGCGCTATACCGGGTGGAATGCGAGCTGCCGTCGCTGTCGCGGCCGCTGTACGAATGCATCCTCACCGGCGTGCCGCCGATCGACAGCGGCATCGTGCACAACAACATCAACCGCCTGTCCAACCAGCGCAGCGTGTTCCACTACGCCCGCGAGGCCAACCTGGGCACCGCAGCCGCGGCCTATCACTGGATGAGCGAACTGTACAACCGCTCGCCCTTCGACCCGCAGCGCGACCGCCACACCCATGCGCCCAAGCTGCCGATCCAGCACGGGCTGTTCTACTGGGACGACCGTTACCCCGACTCGCACCTGCTGGCCGACGGCGAGTACCTGCGCCGCCGTCACGCCCCCAACTTCCTGCTGGTGCACCCGATGAGCGTTGACGACATCGGCCACCGTCACGGCCTGGACAGCAGCCAGTACCGCAACGCTGCGCGCAGCGTGGATATTTTGCTGGCCGACTACCTGCCGGGTTGGCTCGAAGAGGGCTATCAGGTATTGGTTACCGCCGACCATGGCATGAACAACGACCGCTCGCACAACGGCCTGCTGGCCGAGGAGCGCGAAGTGCCGCTGTTCGTGTTTGGCGACGCCTTCAGCCTGGACCCGGCCGCCAAACCGCTGCAGACCGAGCTGTGCGGCACCATCTGCGAGCTGCTGGGCGCCGCGCACGACAAAACGGTTTGCCGGGAGTTGCTGAAGTGAATGGCGGCGCCCGTGGCCGCTACCTGGCCCTGCTCTGCCTGCTGCCGTTCGCCGTGTTCTTCGTCATCTTCCAGGTCGCCCCGCTGGCCTGGGTGGCGACCAACAGCCTGCAATCGGACGCCGGCTGGGGCATCGACAACTTCAGCAAGGTATTCGCCTCGAAGTTTTACCTGCAGGCATTGCAACGCAGCCTGGAAATCAGCTTCTGGTCGAGCCTGTTCGGCATCGTCATCGCCACCCTCGGCGCCTATTCACTGCGCCGGGTGGACTCGAAGCTGCGCGACTTCGTCAGCGCCTTCGCCAACATGACCAGCAACTTTGCCGGGGTGCCGCTGGCCTTCGCCTTCATCATCCTGCTGGGTTTCAACGGCGCACTGACCCTGCTGCTGAAGCAGGTCGGCCTGCTGGAAGACTTCAGCATCTATTCCAAGAGCGGGCTGATCCTGGTGTACACCTACTTCCAGATCCCGCTGGGCGTATTGCTGCTGTACCCCGCCTTCGACGCGCTGCGTGAAGACTGGCGCGAGTCGGCCGCACTGCTGGGCGCCAACCACTGGCAGTACTGGCGGCACATCGGCCTGCCGGTGCTGACCCCGGCACTGCTGGGCACGTTCGTCATCCTGCTGGCCAACGCCCTCGGTGCCTACGCCACCGTGTACGCACTGACCACGGGTAATTTCAACGTACTGCCGATCCGTATCGCCGGCCTGGTGGCCGGCGACATCAGCCTCGACCCGAACCTGGCCAGCGCCCTGGCCATGGTGCTGGTGGGGCTGATGACGCTGGTCACGGTGGTGCATCAATGGCTGCTGAAGAGGAGCTACCATGCGCGCTGACGCCCTTTCCGGCGGCTGGTACCATCGCGTGGTGGTGTACCTGCTGTTCCTGATCCTGCTGCTGCCATTGGCCGGCACCCTGCTCTACTCGCTGGCCACCAGTTGGTCGGCCAGCCTGCTGCCCAGTGGCCTGACCCTGAAATGGTATGCGGCATTGTGGAGCGAGCCGCGCTTTCTGGCAGCCTTCGGCCAGTCACTGCTGGTGTGCGTGGGCGCGCTGTTGCTGTCGGTGGTGCTGATATTGCCGCTGCTGTTCGTGGTGCACTACCACTTCCCCAAACTCGACGCACTGATGAACATCCTCATCCTGCTGCCCTTCGCGGTACCGCCGGTGGTGTCGTCGGTGGGGTTGCTGCAACTGTACGGCAGCGGGCCGATGGCCATGGTCGGCACACCGTGGATCCTGATCGGCTGCTACTTCACCATCGCGCTGCCGTTCATGTACCGAGCCATTACCAACAACCTGCAGGCCATCAACCTGCGCGACCTGATGGACGCCGCGCAGCTGCTCGGCGCCAGCACCTGGCAGGCAGCACTGCTGGTGGTGCTGCCCAACCTGCGCAAGGGCTTGATGGTGGCGTTGCTGCTGTCGTTCTCGTTCCTGTTCGGCGAATTCGTATTCGCCAACCTGCTGGTCGGCACCCGCTACGAGACCCTGCAGGTGTACCTGAACAACATGCGCAACAGCAGCGGCCACTTCAACAGCGCACTGGTGATCTCCTACTTCGCCTTCGTGCTGATACTGACCTGGGTCGCCAACCGCCTGAACAAGGACAAGACCTGACATGAGCTTCGTCAGCGTACAGAAACTGCAGAAGAGCTACGCCGGCAGCCCGGTATTCGAGAACATCGACTGCCACATCGAACGCGGCGAGTTCGTCACCTTGCTGGGCCCGTCCGGCTGCGGCAAATCCACCCTGCTGCGCTGCATCGCCGGGCTGACCCCGGTGGACAGCGGGCAGATCCTCCTCGACGGCCACGACATCGTGCCGCTAAGCCCGCAAAAACGTGGCATCGGCATGGTGTTCCAAAGCTACGCACTGTTCCCCAACATGACCGTGGAGCAGAACGTCGCCTTTGGCCTGCGCATGCAGAAAGTCAAAGCCGACGAAAGCCAGCTGCGAGTGCGCGAGGCCCTGGAGCTGGTTGAGCTGGGCACATTCGCCGGGCGCTACCCGCACCAGTTGTCTGGCGGCCAGTGCCAACGCGTGGCCCTGGCCCGCTCGCTGGTCACCCGCCCGCGCCTGCTGCTGCTCGACGAGCCGCTGTCGGCACTGGATGCGCGTATCCGCAAGCACCTGCGCGAGCAGATTCGCGCCATCCAGCGCGAGCTGGGGCTGACCACCATCTTCGTCACCCACGACCAGGAAGAGGCGCTGACCCTGTCCGACCGCATCTTCCTGATGAACCAGGGCCGCATCGTCCAGAGTGGTGATGCCGAAACTCTGTACACAGCGCCTGTGGACCTGTTTGCCGCCGGCTTCATCGGCAACTACAACCTGCTCGACGCCGACAGCGCCAGCCGCCTGCTGCAGCGCCCGGTGGCCAGCCGCCTGGCGATCCGCCCGGAGTCGATCACCCTGGGCGTGAACGGCGAACTAGACGCAGAAGTGCGTAGCCACAGCCTGCTGGGCAACGTGATTCGCTACCGCGTAAAGGTGCGCGAAGTGGAGCTGGTGGTCGATGTGCTCAACCGCTCGCCGGCAGACCTGCACGCGGACGGAAAACGGGTAAGCTTGTCGATCGACCCCACGGCGCTGCGGGAAGTGGCCTAAGGAGACTCAACACAATGGCACTGGCAATTTTCGATCTGGACGAAACCCTTATCCACGGCGACTGCGCGTCGCTGTGGAGCGAGCAGATGGCCCGGCTGGGCTGGGTCGACGGCAAGGATTTCCTGCGCCGCGACCATGAACTGATGGAAGCCTACGGCAAGGGCCACCTGCAGATGGAGGACTACATGGCCTTCAGCCTGGAGCCGATTGCCGGGCGTACCCTGGAAGAAGTCGAGCACCTGGTGGAGCCGTGGGTGGAAGACGTCATCGAACCGATCATCTATGGCGACGCCTGCCGCTGCATTGCCGAACACCGCAAGCGTGGCGATCGCATTCTGATCATTTCTGCTTCGGGGACGCACCTGGTGGGGCCGATTGCGGCGCGGCTGGGGGTGGACGAGTACCTGGCAATCGAGCTGGAGGCGGTGAACGGGGTGTATACCGGCAAGACCCACGGGGTGCTGACCTACCGCGAGGGCAAGATCACCCGGCTGCTGGAGTGGTTGGATCAGGAGCAGGAAAATCTGGAGGGGGCGAGTTTCTATTCCGACTCACGCAATGACCTGCCGTTGTTACTGAAGGTGGACCATCCGCATGTGGTGAACCCCGATGCGGTATTGCGTGAACATGCCCAGACCAATGGCTGGCCGATCCTGAGCTGGACCTGAAAGTACTTCATTGCCTGTTCTGGCCTCTTCGCGGGTGAACCCGCTTCCACGAAAGGGTGCGATCCCTGTGGGAGCGGGGTACCCGCGAAGGGGCCAGGCCTGCTTACACCAGGCTCGCGTCGATCACCATCACCAGCTTTCCTGACACCTGATTGGTCTCAAGCTCGGCATACGCCGCCTGGGCAAACTCCACCGGGTAGGTATCGACCAGCTGCGGCGACAAGCGCCCTTCGGCAAACAGCGGCCACACCTGCTGCTGCAACTCACTCAGCAGTTCGGCCTTGAAGCCGTCATCACGGTTACGCAGCGTGGAGCCGGTAATCTCCAGGCGCTTGCCCAGCACCTGCGCCAAGTCCAGCTCGAACTTGCGCCCGCCCATCAGGCCGATGATCACCCAGCGCCCGTCACGGGCCAGCAGCTTCAGGTTGAGCTCACCGTAGCTGGCGCCCACCGGGTCGAGAATCACGTCGAACGGGCCAAAACCTTCCAGCGCGTCCAGGTTCTCGTTACGTACCACACCACCCGCGGCACCCAGCGCTTGGCAATAAGCCAGGCGGTCCTGCGAACCGACGCTGACCCACACCGGGCTGCCAAACGCCTTGCACAGCTGGATGGCGGCCGAGCCAACGCCACTGGCACCGGCGTGCACCAACACCTTATCGCCAGCCTTCACAGCACCGAGCTGGAAGATGTTCAGCCAGGCGGTGGCATACACCTCCGGCAACGCCGCTGCTTCCTGCAGGCTCAGGCCTTCGGGCACCGGCAGTACGTGACGGGCATCGACCACCACTTCCTCGGCCATCGCGCCGCTGGCCAGCAGCGCGCAAACGCGGTCGCCCACCCGCCAATCGGCACCCGCACCTACCTCTTCAACCACCCCGGCACACTCCAGGCCCATGTACGGGCTGGCCCCTGGTGGTGGCGGGTACAAACCTTTCATCTGCAGCAGATCAGCGCGGTTCAGCCCCGCTGCGGCCACGCGAATGCGCACTTGGCCCGCGTCACAGGCCGGGCGTTCGGCCTCGACCCACTCCACATGTCCGTCAACGCCTTGCAATGCCTTCACAGTGCCTCCATAGTTGAATCATGACTGGGCCTGGGGAACGCACACCCCAGGCTTTTTGCAGTATTTGCCCGGTTCCATGGAACCGGCAACGGAAAAGACGGCCTACTATGCGTGATCAATTGCCTCCACGTCGAATCAGCATGAAGCATTTCCTCCCAAGCACCGCCCTCGCTGTAATGATCGGCCTGGGCAGCCTCGCGCTCGGCGGCAATGCAGCGGCCGCCAACAAGTGGGACGGCCTGCAGCCGGACCGCGACGAGATCGTCGCCAGCCTCAACGTGGTGGAATTGCTCAAGCGCCACCACTACAGCAAGCCGCCGCTGGACGATGCCCGTTCGGTCATCATCTACGACAGCTACATCAAGCTGCTGGACCCGGCGCGCAGCTACTTCACCGCTGCCGACATTGCCGAATTCGACAAGTGGAAAACGCAATTCGACGATTTCCTCAAGAGCGGTAACCTGGACCCGGGCTTCACCATCTACAAACGCTACCTGGACCGTGTCAAGCAGCGCCTGGACTTCGCCCTGGCCGAGCTGAACAAAGGCGTGGACAAGATCGACTTCACCGCCAAGGAAACCTTGCTGATCGACCGCAAGGACGCCCCGTGGATGAAGGACCAGGCCGAGCTCGACGACCTGTGGCGCAAACGCGTCAAGGACGAAGTGCTGCGCCAGAAGATCGCCGGCAAGGAGCCCAAGCAGATCCAGGAAACCCTGACCAAGCGCTACAAGAACCAGCTGGCGCGCCTGGACCAGACCCGTGCCGAGGATATCTTCCAGGCCTACATCAACACCTTCGCCCAGTCCTACGACCCGCACACCAACTACCTGTCGCCGGACAACGCCGAAAACTTCGACATCAACATGAGCCTGTCGCTCGAAGGCATCGGCGCGGTGCTGCAAAGCGACAACGACCAGGTCAAGATTGTGCGCCTGGTGCCGGCAGGCCCGGCCGCCAAGACCAAGCAAGTGGCCCCGGCCGACAAGATCATCGGCGTGGCCCAGGGCAACAAGGAAATGGTCGACGTGGTCGGCTGGCGCCTGGACGAAGTGGTCAAGCTGATCCGCGGCCCGAAAGGTTCGGTGGTGCGCCTGGAAATCATCCCGGCCAGCAACGCACCTAGCGACCAGACCAGCAAGATCGTGTCGATCACCCGTGAAGCGGTGAAGCTTGAAGAGCAGGCAGCGAAAAAGTCGGTACTCAAGCTCAAGCAGGACGGGCGTGACTACAAGCTGGGCATCATCGAGATCCCGGCTTTCTACCTGGACTTCAAGGCCTACCGTGCAGGTGACCCGGAGTACAAGAGCACCACGCGTGACGTGAAAAAACTGCTCACCGAACTGCAGAAGGAAAAAGTCGACGGCGTGGTCATCGACCTGCGCAACAACGGCGGCGGCTCGTTGCAGGAAGCCACTGAGCTGACCAGCCTGTTCATCGAGAAAGGCCCGACCGTGCTGGTGCGCAACAGCGATGGCCGCGTCGACGTGCTGGAAGACGAAAACCCAGGTGCCTTCTACAAAGGCCCGCTGGCGCTGCTGGTGAACCGGCTGTCGGCCTCGGCTTCGGAGATCTTCGCCGGCGCCATGCAGGACTACCACCGCGCACTGATCATCGGTGGCCAGACCTTCGGCAAAGGCACCGTGCAGACCATCCAGCCACTCAACCATGGCGAACTGAAGCTGACCCTGGCCAAGTTCTACCGGGTTTCTGGGCAAAGCACCCAGCACCAAGGCGTGCTGCCGGACATCGACTACCCGTCGATCATCGACACCAAGGAAATCGGCGAGAGCGCGCTGCCCGAAGCCATGCCGTGGGACACCATTCGCCCGGCGATCAGGCCGGCGTCCGACCCGTTCAAGCCGTTCCTGGCCCAGCTCAAGGCGCAGCATGAAGCACGCAGTGACAAGGATGCCGAGTTCACCTACATCCGCGACCGGCTGGCCCTGACCCAGAAGCTGATGAATGAAAAAACCGTCAGCCTCAACGAACAGGAACGCCGTGCACGCCATGATGAAATCGAGGCCAAGCAACTGGCGCTGGAAAACGTCCGCCGCAAGGCCAAGGGTGAGGAGCCGCTGAAAGAGCTGAAGAAAGAGGATGAAGACGCGCTGCCGGCCGAAGATGAAAACACCAAGCCGGAAGACGACGCCTACCTGTCGGAAACCGGTCGCATCCTGATCGACTACCTCAGCGCCAGCACCAAGGTGGCCAAGAAGTAAGGCAACGCGGCAATGATGGCAAATTAATGTGACCTGTCATCAAACAGTCATCGCGCTGTCGTGAAATACGAGGGCCGGGCATGCAGATGCCCGGCCCTTTCATTTTCAGGATTACGTCATGACCGTTGCCGAACAGCTCGATGCCTTGAGTGCCATCCTGGCTCAACGCAGTATCCACAGCTTGTTCCAGCCGATCATGTGCCTGAGCGAGCAACGGGTGTTCGGCCATGAAGCGCTGACCCGTGGCCCTTCCAACAGCCCGCTGCACGCGCCGCTGAACCTGTTTACCATCGCCCGCCAGGCCGGCCGCCTGACCGAGCTGGAAGCCGCCTGCCGGGAGAGTGCCTGCCGACGCTTCAGTGAGCAGCAACTGCAAGGCAAACTGTTTCTCAACATCTCGCCCGAATCGCTGCTGGAGCCACACTACCCCTCCGGCCTGACCCTCAAACTGCTCGAACAGGTCGGCCTGCCGCCCAGCCGGGTGGTGATCGAGCTGACCGAGCACACCCCCACCGACGACTTCCAGCTGCTGTCCAACGCCCTGCACCATTACCGCGACATGGGCTTTTCGATTGCCATCGACGACCTGGGGGCGGGCTATTCGAGCTTGCGCCTGTGGTCGGAGCTGCGCCCCGAATACGTGAAGATCGACCGGCATTTCATCGACGGTATCCACCGCGCCCCGCTCAAACGCGAGTTCGTCGGCTCAATCTTGCAGATCGCTCGGGCGTCAAAGGCGCAGGTGATTGCCGAAGGCATCGAGCTGGCGGAGGAACTGGCGGTGCTGAGGGAGATGGGGGTAGACCTGGTGCAGGGTTACCTGCTGGGACGGCCGCAGGAGCTGGGGGTGCGGGAACTACCGGCGCTGATGAGCCTGCCGCCGGCCGAGCAACCGACAGTGCGCTTGAATGCCACGATCGGGCAATTGCTGGAGCTGCTTGGACGGCATCAGCACCTGAATGTACTGGAGGTGGTGGATGCGGACGGCAGGGCCTGCGGATTGATCCACAGGGATGCACTGCTTGTTACGGCCTCTTAACAGACCGATTCACCCGTGAAGAAGCCTGATCAGGCAGACTCGGGGTAGCTGTACTCGAACACCCGGACCACCTCGGAGGCATGCCAAGAAGCGGCCTCCATACCATCGACCGGCCCGGTAAACCGCCCCAGCCGCTCGACACACTCAAAAAAGCCAGTACGCGGCAAACGGCTGGCGCCCTGGCTGATCACCAGCGAACTGCGCAAGGGCTGCTCGGCACGGGCATCCAACACGGCCAGGTATTCCAGCGCGGCGGTCAGCGTCTGCATGGCCGGGCTGGGTAGTTGCAAGCGCTCGATCAACGCTCGGTACGTCAGCAGGTGACGTTGTCGACGGGCCAGGTCAAGCTCGCCCAGCAGGTTATCCCAGTGCTGACGGCTGATCCTGACCTGGCTCATGATGGCTCGCTCCAGCCAGCCACCCCAAGATGCCAGGCCAAGGCGCGGCGGATGGCAGCATCCGGTTGGCGCTCGCCCGATTCGATCATGGCCAGATACGCCGGGCTCACCCCGACATTGCGCGCCAGTTGCTCAGGGGCAATGCCCTTGGCCTGGCGAATCTGGGCGACTTCGCTGAAGGCCGGTAATGGCGCACTGGCCGCCCCCCCCTGCGCTTCACTGACAACCGCCTCGGCAGGTGCCTGCCCCGCAGCCTTGAGCAAGGCCTGGTATTGCTCCCAGGGAACGACTGCGTACTCGGGCTGACCGTCCCGGCTGATGACCTGAATACCCATTACAAACCCCTTTAAAAAGGATTACAGCATGTAATCCGTAGGCATAACCCTTATGCCAATTATATTACCAACTCTGGGGTCTGTGCAGTTGAGGTGCAGTGAAGGCTCAGGCCGCTGTTAGTGCGTATTGCGTTCCAGCCGCAGCGCCTGCGGGGTGGCTGGCAGGCGCTCGACCACGCGCAGCCGTTCGGGCGCCTGGCTATCGCGCCAGGCTTTGAAGCGCGCCAGCTCGTCGGACACGGTTTTCAGCACCCAGCCCAGCACCGCGATGTCATCAAGAAAACCCACCCCCAGCAGCCAGTCGGGGATGGCATCGATGGGGCTGACGAAATACAGCAGGCCAGCCACGATGGTGACCAGCGCCCCAGGGCTGATGGCGCGGTACTCGCCGCGCCACCAGGCCAGGCACAGCGACTGTAACAGCTTCACATCTTCACGCAGCTGGCCGAGGCGCGGGCCTTTGCGCGCCACCGCGAACAGCAAGGCCGGCAAGCGGCCGCGGCTGAGCAGGCGCTCGGCCAATGGCAGAAAGCGGGCGAAATTCCAGGGTGCGCTCATGGAGCCTCCGAGAAGAAAAGGTTATCCACATTTATTGTGGATAACCTTGTGAACAGGGCGATATTTCTGACCTCCGGTGCCTGCCAGGCAAGGGTCCCGGTCAGATCGGGCGTTTTTTACACAGTCGTTTCACACCGGGGCTGGCTAAGCCGCAAACGATTTGCGTCAGAAACGTCCTACATCTTTACGCTTCATCTCCTCGGACAGTATCAGCTGTTGCAGGTTCGTCCAATCGGCACAAACGAAAACGCCCCGTCAGTGCGGGGCGTTTGCGACTACCAGCCAATGTTACTTGGCAGGTGCTTCCGCAGGCGCTTCGGCCGGGGCCTCACCTTCAGGCTCGGCACCTTGCAGCTGGGCCGGGTCCTTGATGGCGATCAGTTCCAGGTCGAACACCAGTACCGAGTTGGCCGGGATCAACGGGCTCGGGCTTTGTGCGCCGTAGGCCAGTTCAGCCGGAATGAACAGCTTGTATTTCTCGCCAACGTGCATCAGCTGCAGGCCTTCGACCCAACCTGGGATCACGCCGCTGACCGGCAGGTCGATCGGGCTGCCACGCTCTACGGAGCTGTCGAATACCTTGCCATCGATCAGCTTGCCTTCGTAGTGGACAGTGACCACGTCTGTCGGCTTAGGCTGCGGGCCGTCGGCCTTCTTGACCACTTCGTACTGCAGGCCCGAAGCGGTGGTGACCACGCCTGGCTTCTTGGCGTTTTCTTCGAGGAACTTCTTGCCGGCGGAGGCGGCTTCTTCGCTGGCCTTGGCCAGGCGCTCTTCGGCGCGCTTCTGCAATGCGGTGAACGCTTCTACCAGCTCTTCATCCTTGATGCGCTGCTCTTTCTTGCTGACGGCGTCTTCGATGCCGAGGGCGACTGCTTTGGAATCAAGGTCTTCCATGCCTTCCTGAGCCAGGCTCTTGCCCATGTTCAGGCCGATACCGTAGGAGGCTTTCTGCGCCGGAGTCTTCAGCTCGGGGCTGCTGGCCTGTTGGTCACAGCCAGCCAGTACCAGGCCTACCAGGGCAACCGCAGCCGCCAAACGATGCTGTTTCATGCTATTTCCTTGTTCATGCGCCATAAGGGCAATCAGGGTAAAGCCGCGAGCTTAGCAGGCGGCCATGACCAATGGCTAC
>Ga0207655_1000593_pt1 | contig 44462 bp, 49 predicted proteins | sample KBSM44metaG_FD_184398 | JGI IMG/M metagenome (GOLD analysis project Ga0207655, IMG submission 184398) | Miscanthus rhizosphere microbial communities from Kellogg Biological Station, Michigan, USA - KBS M4-4 metaG (SPAdes) (version 2) | ecosystem: Host-associated > Plants > Roots > Rhizosphere >...
GGTGTCGGCCAGCCCCACCTCATCGACCCCCAACTCGACCATGGTCAGGGCCATGCGCAGCACATCATCTTCCGGCACTTCGCCCTGGATGGTGCAGCCGAACACCGTGGACAGGCCGGACTCGACTTCAACGTGAGGAAACCGCTCGTTGCGCAGCGCCAGCACCGCGCGCACTTCGTCATACACCTGTTGGTGAGTCTTGCGAATGTTCGCCAGCGAATGCGGCTCACTGACGGAAATGGGCATGGTGATCTTCTGCACGCCCGCATTGAAGGCGGCTTCGGCCCCCTTCAGGTTCGGCACCAGGGCCGTGACGAATACGTCAGGCCGCTGGCGCAGGTGGGCGACCAGCTCGGCGGCATCGGCCATTTGCGGCAGCAGCTTGGGCGATACGAAGGAACCGACCTCGATTTCCCGCAGGCCGGCATCTGCCAGCGCGGTCAGCCACTTGAGCTTGAGGGCCGTGGGCATCGTTGCACTGACGCTCTGCAATCCGTCTCGGGGACCCACCTCGCTGATGAGGATATCCAGGTTGTTTTTATGGTTCATCGCCGGTCTCCGGGTGTAGAAATACAGTCGTTCTATCTGACAGAACATCGTTCTAAATAAAGAATGGACCGGTCTTTTGCTGATGTCAACGACACTGATCGGAAGCCCGGAGGTTAGCGCGGGGCGTGCCCTTATGAATTCTCTCCGGGGAATATTACTCAGACGCGGACGGGTTGACAGGCCGAGAAAATCAGTCGACATTTGTTCTATCAGTAAACACAACGTTCTATTAGACAGAACAATAACAACATAGCGAAAAGGCTTCTTCCGCTCCAAGATGGGGAGATTGCCTGTTCGTCCTGTAGGAGCTGATCCTGTGAGTTTGTATGCCCCGCCTCGTGATCTGCCGACGCGCGTGTTCACCACGCTCCCGGACCATCTTTGCAAAGACGGCGACTCGGACTGGGTTCGAGCCAACAAGCCCGGGCAAAAGGTCAAAAGCTTTCTGGAGGGCCCGTCCTTCGATCGGCAGGGCAATCTCTACGTCACCGACATTCCCTACGGCCGCATCCTGCGTATCGATCCCCAGAGCAACTGGGCGCTGGTGGCGCAGTACGATGGCTGGCCCAATGGCCTGAAGATCCATCGCGACGGTCGCATCTTCATCGCCGACTACAAGCTGGGCATCCTCATCCTGGACCCTGACACAGGCCAGGTTTCGCCGTTTCTGACCCATAGCCGCAGCGAAGGCTTCAAAGGCGTCAACGATCTGTTCTTCGACGCCGCAGGCAAGCTCTACTTCACCGATCAGGGCCAGACCGGCCAGCAGGATCCGACCGGCCGGGTGTACGCCTATGACCTGGAAAGGCAAATCCTCACCCGCCTTATCGACAACGGTCCAAGCCCCAACGGCCTGGTCATGGACCTGGCGCAGAATGCGCTGTTCGTGGCGATGACCCGTGGCAATGCAGTCTGGCGCCTGCCGATTCAGTCCGACGGCGGCACCAGCAAGGTAGGCATTTTTACCGCCATGGCCGGCGGTGTCAGCGGTGCCGACGGCATGGCCCTGGACTCTCAGGGCAACCTCTATGTCTGCGATGCCGGCAACGGCTGCGTGTGGGTGTTCGACCCACATGCCGTGCCGCTGTATCGCATTCGCTCCTGCACCCAGGGCCGCACCCTGACCAACCTGGCCTTCGGTGGCGAGGGCAATCGACAGTTGTTCATCACCGACTCCTCGACCGGCTCGATCCTGGTCGCCGACCTTGAACACAGCGGCCAGCCGATGTTCTCCCACAGCTAGCGACCTGATCTGCCGAACCCTGTGTGCGCCGCGCACGGGCTTCGCTCGCCTTGAACAAAGCGGACTACCACCGTCCGCCCCTTACAAAATCAATAAAAGGGACACCCATGTTGATCTTTCTCAGCTACGCGATGATCGCCAGCTTCATGTACCTGATCATGAGCAAACGCCTCTCCCCACTGGTTGCGCTGCTCCTGGTGCCCATCGTCTTCGGTTGTCTGGGCGGTTTCGCCACGCAACTGGGCGCGATGATGTACGACGGCGTGAAGATGTTGGCTCCCACGGGCATCATGCTGACGTTCGCGATCCTGTACTTTTGCATGATGACCGACGCGGGCCTGTTCAACCCGTTGATCAAAGTGCTGCTGCGGCTGGTCAAGGGCGATCCACGCAAGATTGTCACGGGCACCGCCGTGCTCGGCCTGTGCGTAGGCCTGGACGGTGACGGCGCGACCACCTACATCATCGCCACCGCAGCTTTCCTGCCCCTCTACCGCCTGACAGGCATCCGGTTGCAGGTCATGGCTACAGTGTTGCTGCTGTCGATCGGGGTGATGAATATCCTGCCCTGGGCCGGACCGTTTTCCCGGGCCGCCAGCGCCATGCACGTCGACATCACCGAGCTGTTTCTGCAGATGGTCCCTATCATGATCGCCGGTGGCGTCTGGGTGATTTTTGCCGCGTGGTGGCTGGGTCGCATGGAATATCGACGCCTGGGCATCGTCAGCGTCAGCGAGCAACAGCTGCTGGAAGGGTATGCACACATTCGCCTGAGCGACCCGAAATTCCTGTTCAACGTCGTGCTGACCCTCGCGCTCATCACCAGCATGATGCTCAACCTGATGCCGCTGCCGATTCTGTTCATGGTCGCATTCGGCCTGGCGTGCCTGATCAATTACCCGACGCTCAAACAACAGAAGGAAGTCATCGGTCGCCATGCCGACAACGTCATGGCCGTGACGTTACTGATCTTCGCCGCAGGCATTTTCGTCGGCATCATGGGCGGCACCGGGATGACCAAGGCGATCTCCGACAACCTCATCACCCTGCTGCCGCAGCAGGCAGGGCACTGCATGTCGGTGATTACCGCATTGCTGAGCATGCCCTTCACCTACGTGCTGACCAACGATGCCTTCTACTTCGGCGTGCTGCCGATCCTGGCGCAGACCGCCGCGCATTACGGCATCGGCCCCAATGAAATGGCCATCGCCTCGCTGATCGGCCAGCCGGTGCACCTGCTCAGCCCACTGGTGGCCTCGACTTATCTTCTGTGTGGCCTGCTGGACATCGACTACGGCGACAACCAGCGGGTGTCACTGAAATGGACCTTCGGCACGGTGCTGGTGATGCTGGCTGCAGCGATCGGCGTCGGCGCAATTACCGTGTTCAATTGAATCGGGGCCGGGGCTATGACAGCGGTCCCGTCACCCGGCCACGCCGTCCAGCTCCGCCAGCAGCCCGGGCGGAATCTCCAACCCGGCAGCGCTTGAGTTCTCACGCAGGTGCGCCACCGATGACGTGCCCGGTATCAGCAGGATGTTGGGTGAGCGTTGCAGCAGCCAGGCCAGTGCCACGCACAGCTGCGACGCGCCCATGCGGCTTGCGACGCTGGCCAGCACCTGGGATTGCAGCGGGGTGAAGCCACCCAGCGGAAAGAACGGCACGTAGGCGATGCCCTGCCTGGCCAGTTCGGCAATCAATGACTCGTCGTCGCGATGGGACAGGTTGTAGTGGTTCTGCACGCAGACGACCCTGGCGATACCCTGAGCTTCTTTCAACTGCGCCGATGTCACGTTGCTCAACCCCAGATGGCGGATCAGCCCCTGATGTTGCAACTCCGCCAGCGCAGTGAACGACTCCTCAATGGACTCCTCTCCCGGCGAATGCATGTTGCCCCATGCCCGCAGATTGACCACGTCCAGTACATCCAGCCCCAGGTTGCGCAGGTTGTCATGCACCGCTTGCGTCAATTCGGCCGGGCTGTGGGCCGGATTCCATGAAGCGTCGTCGCCGCGCCGGGCGCCGACCTTGGTGACCAGGGTCAGGTCGTCGGCATAGGGGTGTAGGGCCTGGCGAATCAGGCGATTGGTGACGTGGGGGCCATAGAAATCCGAGGTGTCGATGTGGTTCACGCCCAGGGCCACGGCTTCACGCAGCACCGCGACGGCGGCATCGGGGTCCTTGGGCGGGCCGAACACGCCGGGGCCAGCCAGTTGCATCGCGCCGTAACCCAGACGATTGACGATCCGGTCGCCAATGGAAAACGTACCTGCCTTGCTGGCTTCGCTCATGTCGGTTGCCTCCTGAAAGTGAGTTCGATCACTTTAGACGTTGACCACTGCATTGATAATCAGGTGCAATCGGCACAGGCTGTACGAAAATTCGAACAATGGCATCGGACAATGGCAGCAGACATTCAGGATCACGCGTGAGCTATCGCGATTTGACACACTCCGTGACCTCAACTTGAATTGACAGACATGTCATTCAGGATGATCTCCATGACCGTTGACCTCCCTATTGAAGCCACTAGCCACGACTGCAGCGGGTCTTTTTCAAAGACGGTTCTGAGCGACGTCAAACTCTGGTGCCCCTCTACACCTAACCAAGCATCGGATTGGGTGGGAGGTCTTTCAGACGACGGGCTAGGAGTGAAACCGTACCCTGTAAAGAGTCTTCCGCTCGAACAATCAAGCATTAATACGCTCTATATAATCCTTAGACCTGACGGGTCTATTTGGCATGACGGAAGCCTATATCTTTATTGGCTCTCAGTAGAACAAGGGAGAAAAACACCCACAGTTGAGAACATCGCCGGTGACCTGTGCGACTTTATGAATAAACTGCAAGAAGGTGGCAGAAATTATCTCAACTTCGAGGGAGAGACATTCAGCAGACCAACATATTACTATCAAGCGCAAATGAAAAAAGCCGTCCAACGGAAGGTAAGGGGCAGCTCCGCCGGTGATGGTGAGAAGCTGGGGAGACGCACAGCAAATCGAAAAATAACAAGCATGATTGGCTTTTATCGATGGATGGTAAATACGGCACGCTTTAGACCTCAGCAGGCGATGTGGATATGCACCGTGAAACATATCCTATATTACGACCGATACGGCTTCAGACAGACAAAGGAAGTTTTCTCGACAGATCTAACATTCAAACAAAGTAGAGTGATACCTTCGGGTGAGTACATTGAAGACGGAGGAAAACTTTACCCCATAAGCAAAGACAATCAGCGCGCACTTATTGGCGCATTAGTGCGCCTGCGCAACCCTGAAATGCTATTGATTCATGTAGTAGCCCTGTCTACAGGAATGAGAATTCAGTCTATTTTGAATCTCCGCCTTCATTGCATTCGGCAAGACGTAGGCTCACCAAATGATGAGAATCGCAATACTCTTCACCCCATAAACATAGGTGGGGAATCAAACGTGGGAGCAAAAGGCAGTAAGGAACAGCAAGTGCTAATGCCTGCATGGTTGCATTATCGACTAACGACTTATCTAAACTCTAAAAGACACAAGGACAGGGCCATGAAATCACCAATCAATACCATACAAGACGAATATGTTTTTTTAACAAGAACAGGTAAGCCTTATTACGTCGCAGAAGAAGATATCAAACTTTTCGGGTTCTCTAACGAACGCGGATCTGCGGTACGGAAGTTCGCTACAAAAGTCCTCCAGGAGCTTGCGAAAGAATGCCAGGCATTCAAATATCAGTTTCATGACCTGCGCGCCACCTTTGGCATGAACCTTATTGAGGATAACACTAAGAAGATAGAGAACGGCGACATGTCGCAACTTGAACTTCTGGATCTGGTTAGAAGACGACTAAACCACAGTAGTGTCGATGTATCTATGCGCTACCTGAGGTTTAAGACTGACCATTCTTTGGTTGCCGACGCCCAATCAGAGTTCGAGTCTCACCTTGAAGGCGTAATCGCTCGGGAAATTAATCGACATGAAGGTATTCGATCGTGAAAACTATCGCATCAGTATACAAGAACTTGAGATCGATGAGTGCCAGCAGAGGATCGCCGATACCCCTATCGAAGGGCTAGTTTTAAAATTTACGGAGGAACGTAACTTTGACGTAGGTGCTCTCTGCTATCTTCACCGTGGAAGGGCAGGTCGAGGAGGGGTAAAAAAAGTCGACATTCGCTCCCTGCGCACCGAGCGAGTGAAAGCAATGCGTCTGTGGATCACACATAAGATAACACTGTATTACACCACAAAGAGTGCCTATACAATATACCAGAACGCCACCGCACTAAACGGGATATTCACTTGGGCGGATAACCATGGATATCATGATCTATTAGTATCGCCTGAAAGCTATCACGGGGCCTTGCAAGCTTACACGCAACATCTCAACAGTCAGCTAAAAAACAAAAAAATAAAACAATTCGCAGCAAATCGCTTGCAATCCGAAGCACTGCACAGTGGACAAACCTTCTTTCCAGGCACTTCCGTGAGTTTTTACGATGACCTCCCTCTGATATGTAACCAAGTTGGCACTGAGAAACCTACTGAACCCCCTACCCAAGCAGAGATCGAGGCTTATCTTACGCCTTGTCAATACCTCTTCGACGGACTAACTGACTTTCTCCTTAACTTCGGAAAATTCCCCGCCCGCACTCAGTTCATGACCGAGTATCTATGGCTGCTGCCAGGAGAATATCCTTTTGTAAGCAAAGAAGCATTCGCCGCAAACCCCAAACTTTACTCGAATTTAGTCTGGAATTATATAAGCGGTGAAATTCGCGACTTGGATGACGCATGCAAACTTAGTGTTCGCCATAAATATCAGGTGCACCAAGAGTTAAAAAATGCGCGTATCCTCATGCGCGACGCCAATGATAACTTTCGGCATGAAAAGCGATTAAGGCTAGCCAAAATTGCTCATGACGCATTCATTCCTTTATTTACAGCTAACAGCGGAATGAACGAAGAGCAGATTCGAAACATCCCTTTCAAGAACGACTATACGCCTTTTAACTCAGATAAAAAAGGATTCACCGGCATCAAGCTCCGAGCGGACGGCCATGAAGTAAATTTCACCATTAGAAAAACCTTCCTAAAACAATTTGAAAAATACCTACGCCTGCGACAATACATCTGCGGACAATCCGAACAGAAATTCTTATTTATCGGAATGGGAATTCACGGGCGCAGGGAATGCAGCCAATTACGTCCTTCAGAAATACTCAAACTCAACAAGCGAATCGAAATTTTTTTAATTCCGAACTTTAACGGATTAAGCTACCGCAAGTTACGGAAATACAAAAGTAACTTTTTACTGTCATCGGGAAAGTCAATTCAAGTAGTTTCGACATTACTGCAAACCGCTCAAGCTACAGTTCTAAAAAACTATACACAAGCGAATGAAACGACCGCCGTTGCAGAAATTACCGCCATGATGAAACGCTTAGTGGAATTACTTGAAGATTACACTGGTTCGGAAACACCGGCTGGGGACTGTGCCGACCCAGATGGACATTCTGACGCTATCCCTCCTCCTCCAGACTACGAGCCAAACTGTAAAGACTTTGAAGGTTGCATTTTTTGCAGTCAATTTCGAACGCATGCCAACGAGGATTCCGTCCGTAAACTTCTCAGCATGCGCTTTGTAACTCTTGAGTATCTTAACTCATGCTCTGATGAAGCTCACTTTCAAAAAGTTCATGGAGCAGCCATTGCTCAGATTGATCGGATCATTTCGCAGCTACAGCAAGAACGCCCAAGCATGGAACAAATGATTAAAAGCATCTCTAGCGAAATCACAAACAACTTTGAATTATCAGCATATTGGAAAAGATTTTATCACCGAATGGTTAAACTAAAGGTGATGAAATGAGCACCAAACAAAAGATCGCCTTCAGCGGGGGCTCTTTTACCCTAAAGAAAGAGCACTTTCAGACCGACGCTTACTACGGTATGAACTTATCGCGCGTCGGCCCAGGATTAATTCTGTCTCGGTCGGGGGACGGATCAGTTATTTCTCTGTTTGATGACAATGTATGGTTTCTTCCGCAATTCGCATTTAGCGTGCGCGATAACCCTTACTTCAACTTTAAGACTTTCTTGCAAAACGGGAAATTCCGAGAGGAAAACCTAGAAATTTGTAAGCGGCTTGTGGCATTCAAGATGTTCTCTAAAGATTCCAAGACTGGAAAAGCGATTCGCTTGACTACCATGCAACGAATCATACTAGCTCTGAGACAAGTCAGCACGTTTAGTAACTTGCGTGATATCCGCATCCAAGAAGTCTTTGGCTCAAAGCAATTGTTTGACGAAATGCTAGAAAACCTTCTCAGTTCTAATCTTATTTCGCTTCTCGCACTGGTTCGCACGCTCAGTCGCATTGAACGTAAAGAGCGAGGATTCTCAATTGACGGTTCAATATTACCAACCTTCGAAAAAATCGCTCGCCGGAACCGAAAAGAGAGCAATCAGCACGCTGTCATACCTAGCAGGATTCTCTGGGCTAAATACAATCAGTACAAAACATGCCTCAACGACTATCTAAGTAACAAAGTCGCCATCCACAACTTCATCAAAGGGATAACTGAGAATCGATTTTTCGGAAGAAATTTTCATGCTCGAATCAAACATTTAGATGAATTTTTAAACCTTTCAGAAGATGCAAGGGCAGCCATTAAACAGCGACCTGTCTCGTTTTGGCAGGCAGTGAAGATACATGACCTAGAAAAGCTAGCCCATCAGTATCAATGGAGCACAACACAAAGTGCAATTTCGTTTTTATCACTAGTGCAGCACTGCGCGAAGTGCTTAATTCACATATTCACTCTCATGCGAGACGGCGAGGTATTTAATCTCCCCACAGACTGTCTGGAGCCCATTACAGGATGGAATAATGAGGCGATTTATCTTTGTGGAACATCAACAAAACTGGAAAGCGAGAGAACACCTGCTAAATGGATTACGACCAATGATGTATGCCGACCTATAGAAGTGCTTCAATCCATTCAAAAGCTCATCAAATCTTGCAGCCAAGATAATATTGAAGCTGATTTACTGCTCCTACCGGCTTCGAACCTCCCCTACTCTAATAACTCGACCAAAAAAGAATCGGCAATAACGACAAATCTTGATCACAAACTACCCCCAACTCTCATTACGGAAGCCGATATCCGCGAATTGGAAGACATTGATCCGTATCGAAATTGGCGGGGTGACAAAAGATTTAAAATTGGCCAACCTTGGCGTATCACGTCACACCAATTTCGCCGTTCTATTGCCGTCTTTGCTGGCCAAAGCGGATTGATAACTCTCCCTTCGCTCAAGCGACTCCTCCGGCATATTACTAAGGCAATGGCAACCTACTACATGAAAGGGTGTTCTGTAAAAAACTACCTTTTAAGTGATCTCAACCCCCAGCTAGCACGCGAACTGAAGCAAGCAAAGGAAGAAGCCGATGCTGCGATTTTCATCCGTGATGTTCTTAAATCAGCTGAGCACATGTATGGGTTCGCCGGACACCGGGCAATGGAAATACGAGAAGGGACGCCATGGCTAGCCGGAAACCTAAATGATACAAAGCAGCATGTTAAACTTGGTTTACAAGCCTATCAAGAGACGCCTGCTGGAGGGTGCACTTCCCCGACTCCCTGCGATAAGCGAGCTCATGCAAAAATGGACACCTGCATCACATGCAACCAATTCATTGGACAGGAATCTAAGATGGCTGAAACGATCGAGATCATGGAATTTGACTTAGCTGAGCTCCAGCCCGGTACTATTGAGCATCGTGCAGAGCTACAAAATCTGGAAGACTTCAAGGCCTTATGTTCACGCGTAATAGCGCGTGGCTGATATCCTCAATGACGGAGATAGCAAACATGTCAAATGAACCAAAACACCCAACTTTAATTCCATACTACAGCGCAGCGCTCCGCATTTTCACTGATACCACTGTAGTTTTGCCCAAAGGGTCGAAAATGACAATAAAAAATGTTGCTTTAGAAGCAGGTAAATCTCCGAGCAGTATCAGAAAGGACAGAGATATCTTCATCTTGCTAATTCAGGACATAAATGAAAAGGCCGCACAGATGGCCGAACGTCGGGCGCCGGGCCGAGGTGAAGTCATAGAGGAACGTCAGAAAACTAAAAAGGCTAGCGCCATGGCTGAAAGCTACGAGAGACGCTATAAAGAGTCTTTGGCCAGAGAGCTGATGTTGATCAAAGCGTTAGACGAGGCGCAGCGGGCCCTTCGTCGCTTTGAAGAGCCTTTCGGCGAACATCCCAACGTATTGCCTTTCGCCAAACCTAGACAATGACACAGCGTCCTTCCTAGATCTCGCGCTCGGCACGTGAAGGTAATCCACAGAAAGTTTCTCCCAATCAATAATGTCTATTCGAAATTAGGCGTCACGGGCAGCCGACACCGCGTAAATTTGTGGAGAATGGCCATGCGCATTGCTATCTGCCCTCGCAACCTGGCCGCAAGTCGTGGATTCAAACGTACTGCTAAGTGCATGCGGCGCGATTGGTTGACCTCGGAACCTATTCGTCTCCCAGAATCACAAGACATATATGCACGCTGCTCTGGGGAAGGACACCTCCCTTGAAATTGAAGCCTCAGCGTGTTCACGTCTTGAATGCCACGCTTTACAACCTTTTGCGATGCATTCTAGGAATTTTCGTGAGATCTGGTCAGAGCCGCGCAACTGGGGACATTGCAAGGTGTTCACCGCCAGCCGGGTTCAGAAACTCTGCGATCACTGGCCAGTCCTGCAGTTGACTTTTACCGTGAGTATTCCGGCCACTCCGACATGCGCGCACAAGGTAAGGCTATGCTAGCGCAGATGTTCGATACCTCATGTATACCAGTTCCAGTCAGCGTCCTCCGATTTCACGGCAGCTGCCAGCCTAAATTTCCCGCAAGAAATAAGACCGCCTTCAGCCATCAAACGCCTTAATAACTGCGCCAGGAATGCGTGACGTGCCCTCCGGCCATCACACCGGTCGGTTGAGTGCGAGTATCAGTACACGCATCCAGATTGCGATGAACCGAACCATGAAAGTGCGATAAATTGTCCTATCGATGTTCTATCACCTTGTCCATGAGTGGCCGTGCGGCCTGAACGACTCGGGGCAGATGGGCCGCATTTACATGAGCGGAGCCGCGAGTAACAAGCGATTTGGAATGCGCATGGTATGTTCTCACTCAGGCAAGAACCTGTTCTGAGAACTACCAGATGAGCAAGATCGAAGTACCTGCGAGCTTGGCGAAACTGATCAACGCGCCGGCTTTTTCAGGCGATGCGGTTGGGCGCCGGCAACGGTCAGCCTGGCAGCGGATGGCTGAGGACATTCACAAAAGCACCTCTGTGGAGGATCTGCTTCAAGCTCGAAGTAGGGCTGAGGGGTACATCCTAGGGTTAGTGGATGCAGGGCATCTTTCTTCGAAGGATATGGAGAGGGATTATGTGATTTTGAGTTTGGTGCAAAGGAGAAAGGAGTTTCTGACGAAGCTTCTCTGCGAATACGAGTACTGAAACTCACTTTGAGCGTGCCCCGTCGGGGCCAGCTGTCGTGAACCAAGCCGCCCCATCCTGGTGGCGTCTTGGCCCTACGGGCTTCCATCTTCACGCCTGCGCGCTCCGCTTGCGTCCCCTTCCCCGACTCGGGGTGAAAATCAGGATTTTTGCACATTTGTTGTCACATTTTTCTCGCCTGTAGGCCCTCCTGTATGGGCTTTCCGCAACGAAGACGCCTTCTAGTTCTGCACATTTATTTTGAGCCCCTTTTACCTGTCACAGCTCGCCGCGAGGCATCTCTAGTAGCGCGTCGGTATTCATGCTGTCGGCCCAAGTTCGAGTTGACGAGTTTCCTCTCCTTGCGCATTATCCGGTCGTACCTCTTCGCAACGGATCATTCATGATTCTGTCTACTGACTCCATGATTGCTACCTTGGGCTTTACTGCCCCGGTCAGCGTATGTGTGTCCGTTGCCAAGAAATCCAAGAAACAGTCGCTCATTTGACCGGGGCGCTGTCCCGTCAGATGAGCTGACAGGACAGATAGCGCTAGGTCTCCTCTCCCCGCTTGATTCCCATCCCCTCCTCTGACGTCGACTAATCGGTCTGCCTGAGGAGTAATGCATGTCTAGTTTTCGCGGTATCTGGGTTGCCCTTGTTACGCCATTTCGTTCGGGTCATGTTGACTTCGATGCCCTTGATGGCTTGGTGAAAAAGCTCCTCTCCGACGGCGTAAGAGGCTTGGTGGTATGCGGTACCACGGGTGAGGCTGCGGCCATGTCCAAGCCAGAACAGCTCGAGGTACTGGATGCGGTACTACGGGTGGCTGAGCCAAACCAGGTAATCATGGGGCTCTCAGGCAACAACCTTCCGGAGGTTTTGGCTTTCCAGCAGAAGATCCAAGCACGTGACATTGCCGGCATTCTTGTCCCGGCGCCCTACTACATTCGTCCATCTCAGCAGGGCATCGAGTCCTTCTTTCAGACCGTTTCGGATGCCTCATCCGTCCCGGTGGTGGTTTACGACATTCCCTACCGAACCGGTGTTCGGATCGAGAGAGAAACCCTCCGCAGGATCGTGCGCCACCCTATGATCAAGGCGGTGAAGGACTGCAGCGGTGACATCGAAACAACCCTGGCACTCATCAACGACGGCAATGCTGAGATTCTTACTGGTGAGGACATCCAGATCTTCACCAACCTGGCGTTGGGAGGTGCAGGCGCTATTTCAGCATCAGCTCACATTCGAGCCGATCTGTATGTCCAGTTGTTCGAGGAAATGGAGATGGGAGACTTTGTTCTCGCGCGACTCACTTTCAACCGGTTGCTACCCTGGATTCAGGTGGCGTTCGCCGAACCTAATCCGGCAGTGGTGAAGGCTGCTCTCGACCACGAGGGCCTAATCCTTAATGAGCTGCGCGACCCCATGCAAGCCTGCACCGCCCATACAAGGGATAACTTGACTAGAGTCTTGCACACGCTGGCCGCGTAGAGCATTGGTGGGATGTAGGGGGGATTACGACATTCTCCCTCATCCGAATTCTGCACAGCTTAGGCGGGCCAAGGCCCGAAAATAGCGACAGGCCCGATGCATTACGCGGCTTGGCAGACACCCTTCACGCCTCAGATGCACGCCGTCGAAACGGCAAAAATGGGGGCTTCTATAATCGCTCTATAGTTTTCCATAATTCCCTATAAAGCTGATCCCAGACGACAACGCTCGTGCTCCGTCGCTTGCTTCGCAGACCAGGCCCACCTTATCTTCGCCGTTCAGCGCGCCCACCTTCTCGAGCGTCAGAACCGCAACAACTCTCAATCCGTAAGCTTGGAATGCACCCATCCAGGCTGCTTGGTACGATGCCCTTCTCACACTTCCCCAGATCACAAGCCTCCTACATGCCCGCTGTAATTGACGACACAGATCCATTGCCCCCGCTGACCGCGAGAGAGGTTTGCCAGGTGCTGCGCGAGGTGACATTCGAACGCCGCACGATGGTTAGAGCTGCAGACGTGCCTTGGGGACAGCTCGACGCACCTCCATTCGTGATTGATGTTGAAGGTTGGCGTATCACGCTTTGTTGCGACGCTGGATCGCTCACCCACTGCGAGGAGGCTACCAGCCCTGATGGCCTTCTTTGGTCGTTTGATCCAGGCGACCGCTACGGTACAGATCCAGTCGCTCTGCTTAGCACATGGGAGCATCTAACACTCGAGCGCCTTCTGAAATCACTTTGATGCTGCGGATCCCGAATCCAGCAGGGTACGATTCAACACACCGATCTATGAATGTTGAAGTAGCGAGTGCGCATGGACAATCCGATCTTGTTTCTGGATTACGACGGTGTTCTTCACCCAGATGCCGTATACCAGACCCGTCGAGGGCTCGAGCTCCGTGCGCCAGGCCAGTTGCTCATGCACGCGGATGTACTTGAGACTATCCTCGACGATCACCCTGAAGTGAGGATCGTGCTGTCTACCAGTTGGGTACGTCTGCTGTCATTTAAGCGAGCACATGGTGTGTTGCCAGAGTCTCTTCAAGCTCGAGTGATCGGCGCTACTTGGCATTCCAAGATGCCCCGAGCCCCCGAGTACGGTTATGACTTGCAGACGCGCTATGAGCAGATCCGTGCAGCCGCGACACGTGCTGGGATGACGCGCTGGCTGGCACTTGATGACGATCCGGATCACTCTTGGCCTGATAGAGATGCACGCTTGATTCGATGTGATTCTGCCCTGGGACTGGGCCGACTTCAGACTCAGTATGAGCTGCGAACCAAGCTCGTCACTCTACTGGAGCGTTCATCAGTCAGCCCCTCAATCTAAGCATCCCCGTCTCTGCACACGCTCGATTGGCAGCACCCCATCGTCCCAAAATCGTGGCGCAGCAATAATTATGACTGAGCCATAATTTCACATAACCCGGATCAGCGTGCGCCCCTCGCCTCATCGCTAAGGCAGTCAGGGCTTAAACATGCCCGCGATGATCCGATCACCCCAAGGCGCACGATGTGGAAGGTCTCTCCACCGTTGATAGCCATCAGGGTCGTAGCATCGGTTGGATGGTTCCGGGCATTGCTAGCCCTGATTTCGTTGTCGTAGGCGAGCTCTTAAAAGAATTTCCAATAGTATCGAGGTACGTCTTTGGAAAACCTCCAGCATCTCTTCGAACGAACTAGAAATTGGAGCAGCGCCCCGGGAGCGTCCTCGGGCAGCATGGCATTCGCTCCACACCAATAGCTGCTGGAGCACGATACCAACCACAAACTGATTACAGCCCTCTGCCCGCTAGGCATCAAACAGTTGATCTTACAATTCTTTCCCCTTCTAGGCGGCTAACGCTAGTGAGATCAGATTGGCCGGGGTTGAGCTGAGTAGACTCGCAATCCAAGAAGATCTTCATCTCCCGGAACAACCTCAGCGCTTACGGTGAGCGATCCTGCAAAGTTTACAAGCGTAGCTTTGTAGATATCATTCGACAGATCATGATGGAAGATAGGTAAATGTGGCCATCGAGCCGGGGGGAGAACAGCCTTGGGTGTTCTGATTAACAGGGTTTTGAGCATTGCCCGCTGGCCAAGCCTTGCAGACTCTTGGGAGGGGATGAAAGGATTTGGAGACTCTGCTTTCACAACACCGCTCACCAGCAGATCCGCAGGTGCATATGGGGATCAACGGATTGCTGAGCGAGCGAAGACACGTGACGAAGTGACCAAGGAAATCCCCGCGACCAACAGCGCCCTTACTCTAGCGCTGACCGGTACCAATACAGTGATCCCAGGGTAACTCGGCGCACTGAAGCTCGACTCGAACAAAAACGCTCATCGTGGCTTTGTTGTGAGCCTGACTATACTGGCACTAATACAAGCTTTACATTGTTAAACATAAGGAAATGCAATGGCTAAAATCCTGTACGTTCTGGTGGTTCCAAACGACCAAGAGGTGACCTTATTCCAAGGATGGTGCACCAAACTAGCGTCCCCAGAATTTCTATCGCTGCTTGCCTCCGTGACGGTTGCGCCGTTCGATACAGGTGAAATCTTTATAGATCAGAAAGAGTTGATTTCAATTAGATCTAGAGGGGCTCAAAAAAATGTCGCCGCGATTGGATCCAGCCTTATAGATACAATACCCGATATTGTAAAAGGCGAATTCTGTGTAATCATCACTCCAGCTGACTATGTTAGCCAGATAAAAAAACTAAATTTCAGGAATAAACCTGCTCCAATTATTGCAACCACTAAAGATATCACAGACGCATTTAGAATACCATTTCACTTAGAAAATCCGATACACTTTTTCGACACTATAATCTACGAAAGAATTCAGAGCGAATTAGCTGCACATAGCTTTCCCACTCTGCACAAAAAAATCAGATCTCACTATACAATGACAGCAACATGCCCTCGTTTTGGATCTGGGTGTACCTTGGCAAATGAAATGATACATCATTCGCTAGGCCTAACATTCAACCAACACAGGACGATTAGAGCAACAGAAATTGACTCATTTTTCAGCGCAATAAATGAAAGCACCGTGTCACTTACTAGACTCACCCACAAGCACAAGTCAAATCAAAACGAAGTAATCATTTACGCCCCAGCAATAATGGCAACTTTCTATAATATTAACGGACACAGCTGGAACCAACTATTCCGAAAAGTAAAAACTCCTGACCACAAGGACTTTATAAAAAACGGTCTAATCCGGAATCCAGGATACTCTGGAATAGTTATGCCCCATGAAATGAGAGATCCCCGGTCATTGAGCCGAGAGCCAATTACTCAAACCATTTTAAAGGAGCGTCAGAAAGAGCTGACCCTCACTAACTATTCTGTTGCATTGCTCGGTAGCAATGAGTGCATCCCTGCAATTCGGCTACCAAACGCAGTTAACCTCCACTTGAACAAACTGAAAGAAATTGAATCCATCTACAACCGCAGCGACAAAAAATCTGAGACTATTATACAGAAGAAATTTAAAGAATTAACAGAAGCGCTCAAATCTGAAATCGGGCAAAAAATAGCGTCTCTCATAAGCAGCAAATTTTATAGTTGCAAAATCTGTAGCGACTCCCCCATAGAGTGGGCTTACTTAGATAAGCTCCCTCTAATGATCAGTCACGAAGTCAGCAAGATACCAATGACCCCAGGAAATATGCTGCTACAACAAGCTGCACTTGGTTCGTCAAAATACCTCTCCGCCGCTACCTTGCACGACATATTAGTGATCCGATCCTTTTCAGATCATGACAAGATCAAGAGGTTTCTGGAAGTAGGAGTTGGAGCTTTTCCATTACAAAATGGCACAAGAGTGACTTTTGTTGATGTATCGACCGCTTCGGAACTGCATACTGCCCTCAACGCTTATACGGGAGCTATTGTAATATTCGATTGCCATGGTGGCCACGATGGGCCGGAAGGGACTGGGTGGCTGCAAATCGGTAGTGAGAGACTGAATAGTTGGGAACTCTTTGATAAGGCGCGTGTGCCTCCAATTGTGCTCCTCAGCGCTTGTTCAACTGCTCCTATTGGTGGCTCCCACGTGTCAGTGGCAAATGGATTCATTCGTTCAGGTGCCTACAGCGTCGTAGGTACATTCTTGCCAGTTGATGCCAGAAAATCCTCAGCATTCATCAGCAGAATTATCTATAGAGTCGATGCATTCCTGCCTGCGATAAAAAAACTTGGCTACGATACAATAAGTTGGCGAACACTAATCTCTGGTTTTATGAGGATGTCTTATGCCTCCGATGTGCTTCACTACTTTGAGAAAATTTGCAACACCATTACAGAAGATGATCATCACCGAATTCATACCGAAGCAAACTACCGTATTAATCTTATGAGCAGCGACTGGTACGACCATCTTATAACACAAGTTTCAACCGCATCCAACATTGATGAGCATGAAATTTTACGCAGAATAAAAGAGGACACTCCATTGCTTGAAACAATGCTTTATTGCCAACAGGGTCGCCCGGAATTATTGCAGATAGTGCTATAAAAATATCGAATAATTGACATGCAAAATTCATATAAAAACAGTCAAAAATATCACTCTCCCCTGCTGCGCACCTTAACGCTTTGAAGGCTGGCATCTAATCAATGCTTGTTGCGTTAGCACAGGGACGGTAATATACGATCCATACGCCAATCATCCACATTTTCAAGGACGGAACAAATTGTCAGACTCCAACAAGAAATCACCATACATTAAGAAACAAAAAAAACAGCCATTCACTCTAAGAACGGCCCTTTTAATAATATCCACCTTTATCGTCGCAGCCGTATTTAATTCCATTGAAATGTCAAAGGTGGTGAGTACGCTTACCAACTCACCTTGGGATTTTCTGAGCGTTGTGGCCGCCATCATAACTTTGGCGCTTGGGTACCTTTACGGATCTCGAGCAGAAGACGTTAACTTGAATGAGGCAGAGAGCTCCACCCATGTTGACTCATCGAAAATAATGGGAGCGCAATTTTCAGTGAGTCAAAACCAAATTTCGGAAGACGGCTTGAGGCCGCTGCAGGAAATATCCGTAGACTTGTCTACTAAACCACACCTACATACTCCTTTCGAAATCTATGCGAACGCTGTTGTCGAAGCAATCGACAATCGAATCGGACTATCAGAGATTAAAGCGAATGGCCTGCTGGTAAAGGGTCAGAGAATGATGGGTATCGGCGTAGGAGTTTACCTGTTCTTTATAGTTTTCTGGCAAGTCCTGAGTCATGCCTGGGGCTATAACAATATGATTCTTGTCGGCTTTATCTCAAGCTCAATGCTTTTCATCGTTTTAGAGTTTTTAGCGGCGTGGTATCTGAAGCAGTATCGAAGCTATGTAGATCTGTCGGCCGCATACCTTCAAATTCGCTGCATCTACAACAATTATCTTTTGACCTACTATGCGTTGAATCAGTTTTCTTCTGAATCGGATATCCGTAACTCCTTAGCAGAGATGTTAGCCCAGAAAATGGACTGGCCTTCGATCAACGACATGAACAAAAACGATTTCAATTACATGCTGTCATCTATTGAAAGCTTTTCCGGCGTTTTGGAAAAATTAAAGCTGCAACTAAATCCCACAAAAAAGACAACTGAATCAAAGACAGAATAGAACCGCGCCAAAGTTAAATAAGGCGCATGCCCTTGCACAATCCAATCTTGTTTCTGGACTACGACGGTGTTCTTTACTAAGACGCCGTTTAGCAGACCCGCCGAGGGCTTGAGCTCCGTGCGCCAGGCCAATTGCTTATACACCCAGATGTACTCGAGACGATTCTCGCGAGCACTCTGAAGTGAAGATCGTGCTTTCTACCAGTTGGGTACGCCTGCTGTCGTTCAAGCGGGCGCGGGGAGTGCTGCCCGAATCTCCCCAAGCTCGAGTTCTTGGCGCTACCTGGCACTCCAAGATGCCCTGAGCCCCCGAGTACGGTTATGACTTGCAGACGCGCTATGAGCAGATTCGCGCAGCTGCGACACGCGCCAGAATGACTCGATGGCTGGCGCTTGATGACGATCCGGATCACTCCTGGCCGGATAGAGATGCACGCCTGATTCGTTGCGATTCTGCTCAAGGAATGGGGCTAGGTCAGACTCAGGATGAGCTGCGAACCAAGCTCGCCGCTCTGCTGGAGCGTTCATCAGTCAGTCCTGCAATCTGAGCGCCCCCTTCCCTCCACGCGCGTGCAGGCCCCAATCCATCGTCCCAAAAATTATGGCTCAGCAATAATTATCGCTGAGCCATAATTTCAGATAATTCGAGTCAGGGTGGTCGAGCCCCTCGCCATATGCCTGAAGCAGTCAGGGCTTGAACATTCCCGCGATGATCCGAGCATCCAGCAAAGCATGGTGTGGTAGCTCTTTCCCGTCACTTGTTGCAGTCAGGGTCGTAGCATCGGTGGGATCATTCCGTACGTTGGTTGGCCAGCGTCCGTTGTCGTAGGCGAGCTCCTGGAAGAATCTCCAATCGTACCGAGGTGCATCTGTGACAACCTCCAGCTCCTCTTCGAACGAGCCTAGAAATTCGAGCAGCGCTGCTCGAGCGTCCTTGGTGAGCATGGCATTCACTCCCCCCCACAACTGCGGGAGCACGACGTCGACCACGAACTGACTGGAATCCTCCACCTGCCATGCATCAACCAGTTCAACGTAAAATTCACGTCCGCTTTCAGCAACCAGCGCCAAAGAGATCAGCTTGGCGTGCAGGCAAGGTCTGTGAATTCACAATCCAGGAAGATCTTCATATCTAAGTGCATACCTCCCTCATGAGCGTGCTCTGGATCAATACGCTTCAAGCCTCACCTCTAGGCCGGCCTTTCTAACCATCGAAATCATGATGTCGACGCGGTCGGCATCCACGATGAAGCCTACGTACTCCTCACTACCGGTGTACAGGTGAAGGCAGCGCTTGTCGACGCTGGTCAAGATGAGTGAGGTTACACTGGCAGCGCTTAGCCAGTCTCATCACGAGCCATTGGGTGCTCTTAATGCCTAAGGAGATAGCAGTGGGTAACACGCTCGACCAGCACTGGTTGGTTGCTGAGGATCTAGCTAGGCGCATCTGTTATCGGGGGGTAGGATCTGCCTCGGCATCCGGCATATTCGTCGCAGTACCGCAGGACGTGGTCATATCCCAATTCGGCCAAGACCTCTGCAACGCGTTAAAGCCGACTGGCGCACAGGTGTTGCACGTCATCCTTCAGCAACAACAGGATCAGTCTTCCGCACTTTTGATCGAGAATGTCATTCGTGAAACCTTTGCAGGCAACGTTGTGCCTCACGGCAACAGCGAAGGTATGGCATGCACCGGTACTCCAGACGCAGAACGGGGTGGTTTTGCGGACGCACTCGTTACGCTCTCCCAAGCTCTTCAGACGTTGATCATTCTCGTCATAGAAAATGCTCAGTATCTTGTCACCGGAAAGGACTGTGACGTCGTCCTGTGCGGGCTGAAAGCCGTCCGCGACGAACTCAACGCCTCAGGTCAGCATGGGCTTCGTATCGCGTTTATAGGGGATGACTTCGATGCGTTGGCTGGGCTTCGCGGCGATCAACGGCAAGCATTTTTTTGCGCACCGATCGTGTCATTGACGCAGGTATGAAAAGCCCAGGAAATCCTCTCGACCTGCGTTTATGGGATGCTCCCTTGCCAATCGGTCGACAAAATTTTCGATCCAAGCCCCCTCCGTGCCTCGCACCGATGAGTGTGTTGATAACCAAGCACGATTTGGGCGTGGCCTCCGGCACAGCTGTCGTGAACCAAGCCGCCCCGCCTCTTTGCCCTTCGGGCTTCCATCCTCACGCGCTCGTATTTGCTTACAAACTACAGCGCCATTCGCGTTTTTGGCTGCGCTACAACTGGGTTACGGTTATGGAGGATGGAAACCCAGATTTTGATTGAAGGACGCTTTCTCGTGACCACTCTATCTTCGCTAGTCGCCGAACGCCTGCACAACCGTAAATTCCAAGTCGCAGGCAATGCTCATGGCCTATCCGGCGCCGGCACCGTTTTCGAGTACCAAGTCGATGGCACTGCGATCACAAGCACCTACAGAGGCGGAAGGATCCGCACAGGGCACCAGGTGGGGCATGTGACGGGTCTGGATACCTTCGATCTGCTCTTCCATTGCATCACAACTGATGGAGAGATCCTTTCTGGGCGTTCTCGAGGGAAGGTCGATGTTGATGAGGCCGGTCGCACGACGCTGTCATTTGTTTGGGCCTGGTTGTCTGGCGCCAGTGGTGGTGGAGAGTCGAGTTATGTCGAGCTCGACTCCAAGTAAGCGAGAGGTTCGCGATACTGCGCGAGTGATGGCGGATGGATTCAATGACATCCATGTGCAGCCCCCTTGTAGGTAGGCGTTGGAACAGTTGAGAGCTTGCCATTTCGCCGGCAGGCTCCTCGAACTGTTCTAGTCGGAATGTCGAGTAAACCAGCTGTAAAACCACCGGTGCATTTCGCCTAGGCCGAGCAGGTACCAGAATTCCAGGAAGTACATCAGATAGCTCGTCCAGACTCCCCACCCGCGAACTGGAAGGCTCGTATGGACATAGCCAATCAGCACTGCGCCTACCACCCACAGACCCATTGCAAACGCCCATGCTCTTCGTCTGTAAACCCAACATTCGTTCCTAGTCATCTACGCTCGATCTTAGGGGCTTACTGATTTGGCCATTTCCAGCGCGAATCGTTTCCAGCAATTGAGCTTCACGGGTTCAGACGTCTGAGCGAGATAGAGGTGGTCAGTGCGTACCCCCATCCGTCCCGTCACGCCTAAGTCTGGACAGTCACTCGGAACACCGACGAATTAGCAGCGTGTCCTGTTTCTGCTGCGACCTAGGCCTGCATGCAATATCCTTGCACCACGCAATCAACCTCGAAGCAGTGAATAGAACGATGGGTTTGAACAACTAGCAGAGCTACGTGACCGTCTACGGGCTGAAAAAAAACCCCAAAAGGCCGAACGCGGGGAACACCCCAAGCGTAAGTCTCCCCCGCAGGCGAAGCCTCGCAATCAAGATCCAGCCGTAGAAGCAATCTGGCCATTGCAGAAGCATTTTCCACTGGCGTTCCCCGTCAATCCGGCTCCGAAGGTTCCGCTCAAAGAGGGCATTCTCAAGGATGCCGAGCAACACTTGGAGCTGCTAGGGTTGACCAGCGAACAGCTCAAGCTAGGCATCTCAACTTGGTGCCAAGGATCCCGGTACTGGAATAGCATGGTGGAAAATGCACCGCGCGTGGACTTGAACGGTCAGCCAGTTGGGATCGTGACGACTTCACAAGCGCTCCATGCGAAGCGCCAAGCCTCTCGGCAACGTGGCCAAGGCCAACGAAATCGTGCGAAGGCAAAGGCGAGTCATTCGGTGCCCGGGGCTGAGACCGCCGTGGATCAAGGCTCAGACTCAACAGAGTCGCGGTAAGCACCGTGTCAGGAAGGACGTCCCGTTGAGCCAAAAAATTCTGAAGCTCCCGCGAAACGAAGCAGGCCGTGACTTCGTCGTTGGCGACATCCACTTCAAAACCGCCGATCTCCAGAGAGGTCTTCGCAGTCTCAATTTCGACAGCAAGATTGATCGAGTGATTGGCGTGGGAGATCTGATTGACCGTGGGCCTGGCGTGCTTGAGGGCCTCAAGCTGCTGGGCGAGTCGTGGTTCTTCGCGGTGCAAGGTAATCATGAGCAGATGTTGATCGCTGCCTATCGCGAAAATCCGTTAACTCGCTATTCAGCTCATGGCGCGGGGTGGTGGTCAACTATCGCAGATGAGTCCAAAGAGATGATCATCTCCAGGCTCGAGAGCTTGCCTACTGTCATTGAGATCGAGTCGCCGCGCGGAGTAGTTGGAGTTGTGCATGCGGATGTGCCGAAAGGCCTCTCATGGCAGGAGTTCGTTGATGACATCGGTAACCCGCTGACTCATGAGACTGCGGTGTGGGGTCGTGAGCGAATCAAGAAGCACCGTCGTGAGGGCGTCTCCGGAATCTGGCGCGTTTGTACAGGACACACTTGGATACCCACCCCAATCCGTCTGGGAAATGTGTTGGCGTTGGATTGCACAGGCGGTGGAGATGGGCCACTGGCGATCTACTGCGTGCAGGACGACACCATCTACGTCGAGGGGCGGTCAGTGGCTCTTGATCAATCAGAAACGCTCACACACCTGCTGACAGAGCTTGAAGGGGTACAAGCCAAGCTTAAGACAACGTTGCACAAAAACAGACTCATAGAATCCCAGGATTTGAGCATCAAGGCAGACGCTCTCGCAGCCCGTGCGAATACCGCTTGGATGACGTTGTTTTCAGAAGTGGAAGCGTCCCAGCAACTGCTGAATGAGCTTCATGGACTCAGCCTACTTGCTGAGGCTCAGAGGGCCGCGAAGCTTGAAGAACTGAAGTCAAAATACAGAGGTACTCAGATTGAGAGCTTGTTGACCAGGCTCTTTGGCTGATCGCGCGCAATAGTCGCCGTCTCATGCTTGTTGACCCTGTGCACGGTGGTCAAGAAGCAGCAGTTGAGTCGCCGGTTGGGCGTGCCCCTATCGGGGCCAGCTGTCGTGAACCGAGCTATCCGCTAGTCGCGGACTGCTCGGCCCTGCGGGCGTCCATCTTCACGCCTGCGCGCTCCGCTTGCGGTTCCCATACCCCCTACTCCCCCCATCTGCCCTGGAGATGGTCGATTCGACACCAGAAAACTGATTGCCATCCTGCACTCCAATAACTGTCGGGCAAACCTCGCCATTCGGAGAGAAAAAGCTGGCTACCCTACCCGTTGAAGGCCCACAGGTGGTTTGACTCTTGTCTTCAAACACCGACGCGGCGTTGTGTCGAGCACCGCCTCTGTCAAGCCGGTGTAAGCAACATGTAAATTGTTGTTTTATATGCCTATTTATCCAGGCCACTTTACGAACTTTTCTTTCATCTCAGGTCTATTTGATCAAGCTAGGCCGATATTCATGCCTTCCATAGTTCAGCTGAGGTGCATTCCTGAATGAAATCCTACATTCCCAAAATGCTGCTGGCAGGTCTCTTCTCGTTCACGGTGGTGAGTAACGTATCAGCCATGCAGATGCAGCACAGTGCAGCTACGCAGGTGGATCAGGCAGTTGTCCAGTCCACATCCCATCCCGTAGAAAACCCGTGGCCTAACTTGGCCAGCTTGGACACTTCAACATCCGGGCCAATGCTAGCCCAGGGCGACCGTTATTGGCGCGACGGTCGATGGCATTCCCATAGAGAGGATGTGCGCCGAGCTAAGTGGCGAAGAGAACAAGCCCGCAAAGAGGCTGAACGCCGTAGAGAGTGGGAGCGTCGTCATCATCACGAAATTCACCGTTACCATCGCTGAGGCCCCGGTGTTTTGGCACCCTTGTAGGTGAAATCCATTGGCTCACCTGGTCGAAAGCCACAACGCGCTCAGAGCATTAAGTGGTACGTCAGGAACTCGCCTTCTGCCTCGTAGCCTTGGCTACGGTAGAGCTTCTGCGCACCGAGATTGGTCTTCGCAGTATCCAGGCTGATCCGTTGGGCACCCTCGGCCCGCGCCATTTTCTCCAGATGATCGAGCAGCATCCGAGCGCACCCCGAGCCTCTGGCTGAGGGGGCAACGAACAGATCGTATAGCCAGTAAAAGTGCTTCATCGCCAACGAGCACATCGCCGGATAAAGCTGGGCGAACGCCACGGCTTCCTTGTTCTCGTTCACCACCAGAAAGATCCTGGAGCGCTGCTGCTCGAGGTTAGCGCGGAGGAAGTCTCTCGACTTGTCCAAGTCGTCGGGCAGCTCGTAGAACATGCGGTATTGGTTGAAGAGGTTTGCAGCACTGTCCACGTTCTGGCGGGTGCATCCGATGACTTCCATGTGCGGCTCCCTTGCTGGTTGGGAGAAAGATTCTGATCCAGACCGCCCGCGCCTCGCAACGGTCAGGAGTAACCATGCCGCCGAGCCTGGTTCAGCACGTAAATCTCAGCAGTCTTATTGATAAGCCAACGTAATGGAGGGCGTGGCTTCACGAGCATAGTTGAAAACGGGGCACACCCGAGCAACCCCATCATCATCTGCCTGGTTTGTGATACTAAAACTCGACCATCGAAGAACCGATGATGGCTAAAGGAAAACAGCGCAATTAGCCTCCCTCATGACCTTAACTGACTCCACGTGGTTGTTGTATTCGAAGTGCCATTCCACTCGTTGCCATGCTAAGCGAGGCGTACTGACATGCCGCGCCCTACCTACCCCCCCCTGAGCGATGGTCGCCTACCATTACCACATTATGACCAAAGAACGTCAGGCTGCTCTTTCGCGCTGATCCACCTACTGTGACAACACCCAGCACGGACGTATACAAAGCTGCTATCCGTCCAAACCTCTTCACTTGGGCTAAGGTTGTGGGTTCGAATTCCTCCCGCGCACCTCCATCAGGTGTTAGAAAAATGAAACAGTTATTCGGCTTTCCAAACTATTGTTTCTGAAATGAAATCAGCATCTAATTCGGAGAAAGCGAAATAACGTGTAACGCAGCGTGTTCCATAACTGAAACACAACAACTTTTTTCTGTGTTATATTCCAATTCTTCTGTTATAGAAACACAATAGAAAATAACAAAATATTATAAAAGTTCTTTCCACACCCTGCTATACCCATCTAGCTGCATCTAAAACCTTTACACGGACATTACTAAGGATCAGGCTATGAATGGGACTTCTGATAAAAAATGGATAAAGCAAGCTTTGGACTTGCCTGTATTGTTCTCAGAAACATCTAGCAGTGAAAATGGAGTGGCCGTTAACTCGTATGGGAAGGGCCAGGTAACTGGAGCTATCTACACCGTTCCTGCGCACGGGGAAATAACATTAGACTTCAACGTTATCATGAGCTGCGTCACAGCCGATGACGTGCAGCAACTGAACAACTTCATAAGAGGCCTTTTGGATGTTTCCAAATATCACTCATATGACGAGCTAGAAAATACAAACGTTAACGGTGGAGTAAGCTTCTTCGGATTTTTCTCCGGAGGCGCTAACGCGTCGTACAGTAAAACAAAACACACAATGGATGGCTGGGGATTGAGCGAGGAAAACCAAAAGAAAATTGTTGAAAAAATGATGGAGATTGCTATCCAAAAAAATGAATTCAACTATAAGGGCACAGTACATAACAAAGACTTTGACTACGATGTCACAGGATCTATATTTGCCATAGTAATGGACGCTGAAATCCAGAACCAGCAATTTCAAAAACAACTAAGATTCATTGGAAAAAACTTGCATTTACAATCTGAAGATGGTGCTGCATTGCCGGTGATCGGAAAGCTTTATGATTAAGCTTGTAAGACTGGTTGCGCCCCACCTTCTATTATTGTCGTTTGTGGTTAGTTTCGTGGGGTGCTCTACCAATGTCACACCTTTCAGTTCTGAAACTTACAGAAAACTTGGAAGCCAACCCATGGGTGGCCCAAACCCTAGGCTGCAAGGTTCCATAACCGCCAAGGACGTGACCCCTCTACTTGGTGAAAACCTTAATGAGGGTGAGCAAGTCAAGGTATCGATTCTGCTTAAAATCAAGTCTGATGATAGAAGATACTCTAGTTTTCGCGTAATCCTTGTCAGCGACGGTGTTAAATTCAAATCATTCAAAATAGATCTTTTGCCTGGAAACAATCTGTTAACCACTAAAATTTCATGGTTTAGCAGGGCAATCCCTCCCGAAAAAAATAATCAGATTGTTGTCTATGGCACGACGGCAGATGAGCTTGATGAGCAGAGTGAAATTCTGGTCGCAGAATTTCTTTATACCTATCGGGTTTTGTGCAACAAAAGTACATCATGGTTTACAAACCTTTATAGAACCATGAGCAGAATATGTTTATAATTATCCAGCCATATGAATAGCGATATAAAGCTACGCGGCGACTAGAGACTTTCCGACTTTCTCAATAAGGTGGCTCACCGTTAGTTATAATAAGATGTGAGCAATGCCCCTCAAACGACTCAGATTCATAGCTATTCTGTCGAGCAGACCACTTGTAAGAAGTTTTGCATGGTGGCTGTACAACGCGACTTCGTTTGAGCTTGACCCTCGATAGGCAACAGATGCCCTCACTTCAGCCTGGGCAGTTTGGAGAATATCCAGCACGACTGGGCCTTCGATGCTGATATCCAAAACTTTGACCAGGGTGCGAGTGGGAGAACTAGCATCAGGCCAGATCTCCGGCTTGACTTGGTGCAGCCCTGAAGCGCCGAAGTGATCCAACGCAATTCCCCAAAGCATTTTCTCTTGAGCCAGATCGGGACGACCAGCGCTCATAGCGGACGGAGCAACTTGGAATCCTACCTCGGTTAAGAGTTAACCCGGCTCTCGTCATCCGCAGAACTGCTCTCAAAATTGAGTGCAGACTCGTTCGTTGGGGTGAGGACTACCTCGCCGGCTGCACTCCGCGATACTGCAAAGACATGACCATAACCATCGGGGCCAAGCGCCCAGAGCGTGTGGCTGCTTGATTCCCGTAGGGCGATCACTTTCTTGAGAGCGTTCACCTCTGCCGGCCTACAGGCCTTCAGCCCTTCTTTTGGAGTGAGCGCGTGCTTGTGCATGTGGGCGATTAACAGGTCGACCGCCTTTCGGGTTGGCTTGGCCTCACACGAGACTAGCTCCGTTCGTTGGTCAGCTTGGTAGCCAACAAAGTCGAAAGCGTAGGAGGCAGACTGCGCACCCAGCCGCTCAGTTGGCCAGCCAAATTTGTGCTGCATCCGCCGCAAACCAGCAATGGTGATTACCGGCTCCAACCACAAGGTCAGTCGGCGGGGCGAGATACTGGCTGCTCCTTCCCAGAAAAGATATTCATTGGCTCGACTGCATGCTGCCCTGAAGACACCGGCCTTGTGGGTTACGAGACCGCTGTCGACGGCATCCATGAAGTCTCGCGCATCGATTTCACTGAGCTTATCGAGCGAGCTCCAAACAAATCCCCCGTGCTCGTATCCACGGCTGTCACAGAACGGCGCCAGCCATTCGTTGAGTATCCTATCCCTGAACTCATCCAACGCGGCCATGGGTTTTCCTCCGGTAACTGAGGCGCCTGCTCCAAGCTCAGCAGGATCACGCGGCCTGGAACAGGAATATCCTAAGGGTGCGCCTTGAAGACTGGTGAGAGAGCTGCGATCAATTCTTCGAGGACATCTCGGTAGCTGCCCGTGAGAAACAGTAGGGGATCACGGCAATCGCCAACCCCATCGCTGCGGCTGCAGCCTCTTGAGGAGCGCCATTGGCAGCTGCGATTCCGGTGTAAGCAACTAGAGCCCCGACTACCGACATCAGCAGGGAAATACCCCAAAATACTTTGATCATTTTCTATCCCTAGATTGGATTTTTACGGCTGGACGCCTTTGATCTTTTCCAGCTTCATCTGGTAGCCCTGACCGGGCTGGGTGACAGTTTCAGTCTCAACCGTCTGAATGATTCGGCCTTGTCCGTCCTTAGTCACAGCGATGCTTTTGCTGTAGGCGGTCTGTACACAACCAGAAATTGCGGTCACGGCCAAGAGCAGAAATACTGCATTGAATTTCATTCTGGATCCCATTTCCAAATTTTCGGCTGGCAAGCTTACAAGTCTGCATGGCCAAATGCCACACAACATTGAAACCGAATAGAAGGATGGACTTTGCCATGATGCCAACGCTCCAAATTGGCGGGACAGTCGTCCTTTGCATCTGTTCGCCCCATGCAACAGCACTTCCGATTGGAACCTGCTGAATGCAGGGGACAAAAAAATTATCGGCCAGCACATTAATGCGCTGGCGTGACCCACCGCTACAGCGTATCGAGCGCCTGCCATGGACAGCCGAGCAACATCCGAATCAGCCGAATCGCTCTGGGACTACATCCAGACCCTTGATAGTGAACAGAAAACCATCCGAGCAGTGAACAACAGCGCGCTGCTGCCGCCTGTTGAAACCGTTTTGAGCTTGCTGAAGACCTCCCTACGCGAAATTCTGAAGGCGGCACGCCAATACAAGCCACATCTGCCGGTCGATAAGACGATAGTGAAGTTGCTCAAGGCGCCCCACCAAATCCCTACTCGGGGAACCTTCCTCCGACTGTTTAGGGAGGTGCCCCACCAAGCACTCCTCAAAAACCTAATAGATCAAGGTGAGGACGGTTATACCTGGATGGTCGGCGATGGCTGGTACTCCCTTTTCGCAAGCCCAATGTTTACCCATCAGGTGGCCCGTGACTTCTGGATCAGCTTCGTGCAGGAAGCGAAGATACTCAACGCTGTTGAACTGCGTTCAGACAAGGGAGTGCTTACCCAGCTACATGCATATGCTAGGGCTCCATTGGTCGACCGTTTCGGATGCCCAACAGTACGCGACCTGCTGATCGCACGCCTGAATGAAATTGATGACGATGCTGCGAGAGAAGACGCGATAGTGCTGCACGCTACTGTCGCTGACAGGTTCGCGGTTCTGCTCCGCATTTTGGCCTGGCTCGTTGCCGACATGGTCGTAGACATCTGGGACATGGTTGAGCGGGACGGCATGCAGGACATCCTCCCGTTTGAAAGTCTCTTGCCAGCGTACGACGCAGTCATTGGCCAGTGGAGCAACCCAACTACTCGTGCCCTGGAGCAACTGGCAAAAAGAGCTGGCTGGAAGCAGAAACAACGCGCGATCACATTCCTTGGCAACCTTTGGTCTCGGCACAACCCAGAAGGCAAAACCGAGTCAAGTTCACGCATCAGGCTGTTGCGAAATTGGGAGCAACGAAAGAAGGGACGCCCTGAGTTCGAGACTCTACGCAGCTTGGCCCATGCGGTGACCGTGGAACAGGCGCTTCTGGCGGGTGAGTCCCCAGACGGTCGAGAATTCGACACCTGGATGCAAGCAGCGATTCTGCGATTAGGAGAAACCCTTTCCGAGATCCTGCACCTGCTCGAAACCCTGGGTCTAGAAGAACGCCACATCAGGGGGATCATGGATGCTTACAGAGAGGAGTACCGGTTCGCCCGTGAGGCCCTAGGAAAGCCCATGAGCTCGCTTTGAAGTCGAGGCTGCACAGGCACAGCCTCGATGCGCTAAGCTCCAATCAGTGAGCCTTCTGGCCGTTCTGATTGGGGTCGAGTTGTTGACCCCGATTTCCCTGCGCCCTCTCCCAAATGGCATTTGTTCCTGGCGTGCCATGATTGGGATTTTTCTGATCGGAGCGGGCGTCCTGTGGTGCTTTTGGTTTATTGGCCATATCAATTGTCCTCATCAGAACGGTCTTCCCAGTCATCTGGGCGTTCGTCATAGCCACGTGACTGCCAATACGCGTCGTTGTTTTCATTGAGTTGGTTGGCGCGGTTGTCGTCGTTCGCTTTGTTGTTCATGGTTTATTCCTCGTGTCCCATTGGCCCGCAACTAGATTGTGCGGGTGAGGCCAGTATTGGCTGATCACCCAATCCACAATAGGGAACTGGCGAGGAAATTTGCGCAGGGCCACACGTCTTGCGTACGCCTGGCGTAAGCTCCAATCTGTACTGGACTGCTGACAGCTTTAACAGCGGTTGGCCGAAAAGCATCCATGGCATTGCCAACCTGTACAACCAGTTCAGCTTCTGCGCATATCAAGTCAGTATCTGGAGCCCTTGGCTTTCCCACACGCCCTATGAAAGGACTCGCTCATGAACAGCCTCTTTAACGGCCCTTTTTACGATCAGTTGTTGAGCCAGCCTCCTCTTCGAGAGGCCAAATATTTCAAGCATGGCTCTTCTACCATTCTGTTCTCCAAAGATGACCGTCTCTTCCGACTTACACGCCAAGGTTGCGGCCACAATTTCATCGGCCAGCAATCAGCGCTGGATAACCCACACGTACCTTGTGTGATCGAAGATTTCGGGCCAGTCTCACCTTCAGATGAAGGTGATGGAGAGTTTTACTGGCTGGCCGAGGTTGAATGGCTACAAGATCTGGACTCAGCACAATTGCAATCGATGGGCACCATCATTAGTGACCTCACTGACGATGAGCCTCAGCTCTACGGTAAAGACCTTGAGGACTTTGCTTCTCGCTGTTTAGATCTTGCCGATAAGAGAGTCGACCTACGAGGCTTTCTGAACACATTGATTGCAGCGTCTGCGTTCGCGAGAGAGCACCAGGCGATGGTGGACATCAAGCTGGATAACATCATGTTCCGTGCTGTGTCGAACGAGTTCGTAGTCGCAGATCCAATCTGCGATCATTTTTTTGAGATCAGTGACGCCCAGCGCGCACAATTGTCTATGAGGATATCGCGTTGAGCTTGGAAACCTTCAGCGAGTTGATCGCCGCAATACCACATGATTTCTCCAAGCTGCCAGACGACCTGCTTCTCTCGTCCGAGGGAAGTCTGCAGACGTTTTATGCGCCCTTCGATCATGTGAACGCCGAGGCAAAAATAGTAATTTGTGGCATTACACCCGGCCTGCAACAAGCGTCTCGGGCATTAGAAAAAGCGACGCAGAAACTCCTCCTGGGCGCATCGATTGCTGAAGCAAAGAAGGCCGCCAAGGAGACCGCAAGCTTTGCTGGGCCAATGCGAGCGAACCTCATCAATATGCTCGATCACATAGGCGTTCACAGACTATTGGATATCGACAGCAACGCCCGCTTGTTTGACACCCATACACACTTGGTACACTACACCTCCGCTCTTCGATATCCCGTCTTCGTCGATGGCAAAAATTACAGCGGAAGCCCCGCGATGCTTAGCCGCGCCAGCTTGCGCCATCAGGTAGAAACTCATTTAGCTGATGAGATTGGTGCCTTGGGGACGCATTGCCTGACTGTCCCACTCGGCCCAAAGGTCTCTGAAGTCTTTCAGCATCTGCAGGCCAAGGGTTTGGTGAAGCCAGAACAATTACTGGATGGTTTACCGCATCCATCGGGCGCTAACGCGGAACGGATCAGCTACTTCTTGGGAGCGAAGGCACGAGAGAATCTGTCGAGTAAGACCAACGCGGTGACACTCGACATTGCCAAGGAGCAAATTCTTGCCAAGCTCGCCACCTTACAGAAAGGCTGAGCGAACTGACCAGAATCCTTGCCCGGCGGTAGTGCAGATCGTTGCCCCATGGAGCAGCACAGCGACCGAGACCTGTCACATCAAGTTTTTCCCAAAGCCTGATCAGAGATGCCACTGACGCAAAAACGCCGCCCATACACGCGGCTCTCAGTTAGCTCAGCTAATTACTGGGCAAGCCAGGACTCAACAACATCGCTGCCATGCTCAGCCTTCCAGGCCTTCAGCGTCTTATGGTTGCCGCCCTTGGTTTCGACGACTTCACCACTGTGAGGGTTCTTGTAGACCTTCACAGAACGAGGACGGCGAGTACCTTTTTCAGGCACCACTGGCGCGCCCTTACGGCTGGTTGCGTGCGGGTCAAGAATGTTGATCACGTCACGCAAGCTGTAACCATGCGTGGCCAACAGATCACGAAGTTTGGTTTCAAACTCGATCTCTCTTTTCAGGCCATCGTCGTTTTTCAGTGTTTCCAGCTCCGCGAGCTGGGCGGCGAGCTGTTGTTCGAGCTTGCGGAATTCTGCGAGACGGGACATTTTAGGCTCCTAAGGCCAAGAGGTAGCGTGATGAAGACATGGTAGTTGAAACATGGTGAGATCTCACAGAGCCAAAGCGGACAGTTGATGTGCAGGTGATCCACGCGTCGCGCGCCCGACGATCTAAAAGTCCTTCTTGGTAAAGTTTTTTGAGCCAGCTTGATCATTGCTAATCACCAGCCGATCACCCTTAAGGATGAATGTGGTTTTTGCGTCTCCCGCAGAATACGAGTTCCGCCATCTGCCCCACTCTCGTGTGTCATTCAGGAAAGTACGCCAGACCACAGTATCTCCCTCGATTCGGCATCGATACTTGAAGCGATCACCATCGTCCCGTTGATAAGAGATGGAAGGCCCATCGCCGGCGGAGTGGGTCTTCATACGTTTGGTATCCCGCCCCATTTCTACCGCGATGGCTGCTTTGCAAATCTCTGCCGCTGAAAAGTCCACAGCATGCGCAGATGCTGAAGAAGCGAGCAATACCAACGATAATCCTTTCTTAAGCATCTCTCGCGTCGTGTTGATGGCCGGTGCGACACGGGTCGCAGATCGCGAATCCTGAACAAATTGGAGCCTACAATCAAGATGCCATCATCGAAGATGGAAGTCCTTTATAATGGCTCGGCTTGTGGCTAACGGTAGCCTGAAATGGCCCCTACCTGATTGCCAGACAGCTGCTCAAAGCCTCGGCTATGAAAACCAAAGGCGGGCAACTGCCCCGCTCTCCCCGCTAACATCACGTGGACATACATTGCATGGATTTGCTGCTGCTCCCCCAGCCATCAAACGGCACTTTGGCGGACGTGTATCATCGGGCCCTTCGGAATTCGGTTCGACTGTACATCGTCAGCGCTTACCTAACGCATTGGGAAATCGAAGAAGATCTGGGCCCACAGTGTGAGACCTTTGTCTTCATTGTCGGCAAGGACTTCGGGATCACGCGGAAGGCCGCTTGCGAAAATGTTCTTGATTGGCTCCCTGAGGACAGAGAAGTTCAGTTCCTTGCAGCCGAAGGCATCGACGGCTTCCATCCGAAAGCGGTCTTTTGGCAGGAGGCTGATGGGAGCTGTCATTGCCTACTCGGATCATCAAATCTTTCACGAGCAGCATTCACCTCAAACTACGAAGCCAACGGCTACGCAAAGATATCTTCCAAATCGTTTGCTCAGGCTACGGAATGGATCACTCGCCTAATGCGAAAATGCGTGACCCTAGACAGCACCTGGCTCGACCAATATCGCGAAGCCCTTCAACCCCGTAAACCTCGAAAACCGGATGAACCGGCGGTTGATGAGCCCGACGATGGAAGAGCCTTCGACTTAAATCTACCGCTCCCACTCTCCGCGAAGCGGCAGAAGGATGTCCTTGCGCGCAGACGCGAACAGATCGAGATGTTCAGCCGAGCTAAAAACGATCTAGTGGATCTCTTTTCAAAAGCCAAACGGGCACGCGTATGGCAACTTGACCGAAATGAGGAATTTTACTGGGCCCTGAAGGAGCTATGGTCGTATGAGGCAGGTAATCGCTTTCAGGGCGCCGGATGGGAGCGCCAAGGTAAATCCAGCGATTTCCGTGAGTTCGCTAGAAGCTTAATCAAGGTGATGGAGGCGGAGGAGCTGTCTAGGGATGCAGTCGTCAGCCGTGAGATCGACCGATTGAAAACCTTGGACGTTAGAACAAGAGGAGCCCTTTTCTCAGAAATGCTTTGCCAGTTTTTCCCCGAAGACTATTACGTTCTCAATAAGCCCGTGAAAAAGTGGCTACGCGGAACCACAGTGTCAGCGATTCGCGGAGATTCTGAGGGCAGTAAATACATTCGTGGTGCACGATTGCTTAGAACCGCTCTAGCCCGAAGTCCCAAATACCCTGCGAAGAATCTGGCAGAGCTGGACGCGCTAATCTGGCTAAACAGCAACCCCGAGAGCACCTTTTAAAATTGGCAATTTCGGTAGAGCAGCACTCCGCATTATCAGGATTGGCCACCATGCCTCGCTGCTCCTACAAACCGGAACCACTAAAAATCACCATTGAAGACTGGGACGGCGATGGCGCCATCCGCATTCCTGACGCTTCTCTTCAAGAGCTCGGGGTTGATGTCGGGGACTCGGTTTATCTGATCGAAGAGTACGTCGGCAATAGCCGTTGCTTGATCCTGTCGAAAACGCCGAAGATCCCTGACCGCATGGATGAACTGACTGAAGCCTGGGACAAGTCATCACCCCGCTAGAAGCGCGGAATACTCCTCCGAATACGGGTATGGTGGTGCTTTCGCTCAAGGATGATCTATGGCCACGCATACCTCCTCCAATGTCCAGAAGCACCTCGCAGTTCTGATCGACGCCGACAACGCCCCTGCGGCGATTGTTGAGGGTCTCTTCGAGGAAATAGCCAAGTACGGTGTTGCCAGCGTCAAGCGCATCTATGGCGACTGGACTGGCCCGCAACTGGGCGGCTGGAAGAAAGTCCTGCTCGACCACTCCATCCAACCTATCCAGCAGTTCGCTTACACCAAGGGCAAGAACGCCACCGACAGCTCGTTGATCATTGATGCGATGGACTTGCTTTACACCCGCCGCTTCGACGGGTTCTGCCTGGTTTCAAGCGACAGTGACTTCACACGGTTGGCATCCCGGTTACGGGAGGAAGGCCTGACCGTCTACGGTTTCGGCGAGGAGAAAACTCCACGGCCCTTCGTGGCGGCCTGCGACAAGTTCGTCTACATCGAACTGCTGCGTGACGATGCTGGTACGCCGACGAGCGAAGAGCCTGGATCAGACGCATCCACGAGCACGGGCGCCGTAAAACCTGCTGCAGACGCGCCGAAAAAGCCAAAGGCTCCAGTGGGATTTATCGCGAAGATCCTGGACGATATCGCCGACGAAGATGGCTGGGCGCATCTAGGCGCGCTGGGCACGAACATCACGAAGTTACGGCCTGAGTTTGATCCTCGCACTCACGGCTACAAGAAGCTCAGCGATCTCATCAAGGGCAATCCTCAGGCGTTTGAGCTACAGGCGAGAGGTGCTTCAGGCGGGACATCGGTGATGTACGCCCGCCACAAGCAACCAAGCAGATAAGCAGATAAGCAGATAAGCAGATAAGCACCGACCAAGGGGCATCCACTCTCCACGCCAAACGCCTGCATCTGCCGGCATCTTTCATGGATGCAGCGACAATCCCTTGATCGCTTTATCGACAGACTTCTTGGGCCCTCGCAATACTAGACCTACCAAATGAAGGTTCTCAGGATCCTCCTGCAGGAACACCTCTCTGTTGGCTTCGTCATGGCCGGTGGAGAACATTGCGTACACGTAGGGCAACATCGTGAGCTCTCGCTCCAGTCCCGTCCGGTGAGCCTTCAGCAAGCCCTCAAGACCTGCTTCGAACACAAGCATGGGTTGGATCGACATGCTGCCGTACTCGTGGCCATGGGCATCTACATACGGCTTGCCAAGTATCTCGGGCGCAGCAGACGCTACACCAGTCGCGAGAAACGCGACGACATTCATTCGCTGCCAGGTGGCGAGGTCGTTTCGGACGATGAAGGCGATTTTGGTGTCGAACATAGAGCACTCCTCAAGGCTGTATGGCGATGATGGAGTTAGCAGCTAATGCAGTCTGTAACGTTCGTGCAGGATCAGCTAGTGTTATGAGAGGTAAACGGCGTTGGTGCACAAAGAGCTCGAGCTGTCATCCCGACCAACCTGGCCGCACCACATCAGCTCTCTTTCACGAACTTGAGACAGGCAAATCCAGTCTCGATCCGCAGTTGCTGAACTGGCTCGACGCTGTCCTGATCGCCAACTTTTTTGACTACGTTCACGCCGCAAAAATGCTGATCTGGGCTGATAACGGATAGGTAGCCTTTCCTTGGCTCGCTCCACGAGCCATTGACCACCGTATAGGTAGCCCCCTTTTCAGGCCTGAAAGCGAACGGAACCTGGCATTGCATACCTCCGACCTCGCTCCGATAGGCCAGGATTAGCTCCTTGCCCACGGCAACTGGAGATTCCACGTAATCACCATTGGCAAGCAGCGTGGTGTAACCCGCGTAACAACCCTTGTCGTTGAACGTCATGACATCCAGTCTTGCGTCGCGGTCGTATTTCATACGCACGGTCGCTGAAGGCTCACCAGGCTGAGGAACGGCGTACTGCTTCCCGTAGAGAATTGAGTTGCAACCACTCAGCAGCAACGCTCCAGACAGCAATACACACCCGCCGAACTTCCGAATCTTGTACATCAATCGCTCCCTGATTTTTTGACGCGCCCTTCAGCATGTCGGATTCATGAGACGCATGAACGGCTATCTGATGCGACAGGACGTGACGAAGTTCCGGCCCTGGGATCACGGATTGATCTGGAAACCCTCGGACTGCTGACCAGGATGTTGGATGGATGGCTACGAACCCGCTTCGGCAGTTTTTGTTGTCGGCGTTTTGCATTCGCCCTACTCGCTCTGCCCAAAGCAATGCAGCGAACAGAATTAGAGGTCTTTCAATCAGAATCGCGCGGCTGCATTAGAGCCACGACACACGCGCCAACCAGGCTATGAGATTCAGCAATCACATGGAGCCTTTCTCTCACTGAATTGGCTGCTTCGGGAGATCCACTTTTCTCAATCCAATCCGCAACATCCTGCAGGGCAGCCGTGATAGCAGCATGTTTCCCAGGATGGCGTTCAGCAGAGTGGGAGTGACTTCACCGCGATGCATTGATTGCTCCTTGCTGAGAGGCAATTACCTTCGGGCAATACGCCACTATACTGTCTTGTATCTCATTTTAGGCAATAGCTCCACATTCAAACGGAGATGGTGATCATCAGATGGGGGGCGAGCGGATTAACGGGCGCGGATCTTAGAGCAAGGCTGCCGTGAACCAAGCCGCCTACTGGCGAGTTGGCCCTGGAGGCTTCCATCCTTGGAGCATGCGCTCCGGTTACGATAAACATTTCAAATCTATGGACGAAGACATCGCTAATGGGATAAGCGGGCTCAGCGACCATGACCGCTTCTCGAAAACATAAATGTCGCCAATAACCGGTGATTTCATCAGTGACGTGCCATGCTCAGGAGTACATGCCCAACAGTAGGATGCTCTATGACAGGCTCAACGAAAGCACCCGCATCAGCCGGTACCGCAGTGATCGTCTTCGAACCTCCCAAACTTCAGCGCCTGGTTGAAGCTGCTCAACAGTTAGGGTTCGTCGCTCAAGCATTCGACAATGCTGAGGAAGCATTGGCTTACGTCCAACACCCTGAAACTCCAGTCGACGTTGTCATCGCGTGTGGGACGATGTCTGGGGTGCTCAACGGCTCTGATTTGGCCACGCAGCTGTCAGCGGCCTATCCCACACTTCCACTGGTCGTGACTGACCACTTCGACGGTTTGGTTGCAGACAATGTTATGTGCCTCGATACACCATGGACAGTTGAAGATATCGAGGACAAGGTACACCTTATGGTCACTCGGCTTTCCAAGGGCAAAGGCCCTGCGACCGCCTCCGAGGAATAGCTAAGCGCGGAACCGTCGTTCCCCCTAGTTCACAAAAAAGTCGCCATGAGGCGACTTTTTAGAATGGCTCAGCAGATCACTTGGATACCCAGGACTCAACTTCGTCGCTGCCATGCTCAGCTTTCCAGGCCTTCAAGGTCTTGTGGTTGCCGCCCTTGGTCTCCACGATTTCACCGTTGTGCGGGTTTTTGTACACCTTCACAGTACGTGCGCGGCGAGTACCTTTCTCAGGAACAACTGATGCACCTTTACGGCTTACAGCGTGCGGATCCAGGATGTTGATGATGTCCTTCAAGCTGCAGCCGTAGTCGGCCAACAAATCGCGGAGCTTGGTCTCGAACTCAATCTCTTTTTTCAGGCCGTCATCATTTTTCAGGGTTTCGAACTAGGCTAATTGGGCTGCGAGCTGTTGTTCGAGTTTTCGGAATTCAGCCAGGCGAGACATGTGACGCTCCATTTGTTAGGAAGGTGTGCAAGAGGCTAGTTCATGGTCAGTATCAAGTCACCGGTCAGGGACTAAAAAGCTTTACCGCCCGGTCAGTTCAAGCCTTCCATCACAACTCAAGAGTGCTTGAAGTTTTTGGCCATCTGCATCAAGCGGTACGATCCACCAGTGTGTTGCTGTGTCATAGTGATTTCCGCCGACCAACTTGTACGTCCGGACTCCCGGAGCATCCTGGTGTCTCAAAAAGTAGGCGGCCACTGACTTTTCAATGAAAGCAGAATCCGCATCTGGACAGTTCATCTCGTAACTGTCGTCGCCGCACCCACTCAAGGCCAGCAGGCTCAAAAGGGCAATAGTCGATCCGTATTTCATCCTTGCATCCATCCATGATCCCTCAGTTCCCCCCATCTTAACTCGGCCCCGATATGCCCGGTCTTCTGAGGCAGCCTCTTCACCGCTTCGACACCACGGCAATCTTTCCTTTCGACGTTCGCCTCGCAACGATCTTTCCGGCTGTTAGCGTAATCTCCACGTACCCTCGGTCACGCAAATTGAGCAAGACAGTGAAATCCAATGGGTCAACCGTCTTGCAAGCATCATCCTTGAAGGTCATAAGGAAATTGTGAGCACGTGGTTCTAGCATGATGGTAAGCGACCGAAGCATCCGAGATGGCTATTTGTCACCATACATCACGAGTAGTTCTTTCCCCATCAAAACTTGATAGATATTTCACATGCTTCGAGGCAAGGCTTCGCGAAAGCAAAGGGGAGCGGCCATCTCAAAATGGCGAAAATGCGAAGGATCAGGAATTCGTCCGCAGTCATCCAGTAGCGGAATTCGCCGAGCTCAGGATCTCGCGAATTCGGTTACCGATGCTTTTAATCGCGAAGGGTTTTGTAAGCACCTGCATCCCTAGCTGCAATTCGCCGTACTCGGGAACAGCAGTCTCTGCGTAGCCGGAGATAAACAAGGTTTTGATACCAGGCCGAACGAGCATCCCGGCATCCGCCATCTGCCGCCCGTTCATGCATCCAGGCAGACCGATATCAGTGACCAATAAGTCGATTTCGACATCGGAGCGGAGAAGCTTAAGCCCACCCTCGCTGTCTGACGCTTCAATCACCGTATACCCTAACTCGCCCAACATATTCGCCAGAAGCATACGGACAGTGGGTTCGTCATCCACAAGCAAGATAGTTTCACCTTGTGCCGCAAGAGCAGCGTCCAAAGCAACCATTGGAGACTCTACTAAGGAAATCTCGCCGCAGTGGCGCGGCAGATAGACAGACACTGTAGTGCCTTCGCCCAACTGGGATCGGACACGAATCTGCCCCCCGGACTGCTGGGCAAAACCGTAGATCATTGAAAGACCGAGCCCAGTGCCTTCGCCAATTGGTTTGGTGGTAAAAAACGGTTCGAAGATTCGAGCCACCACTTCCGGTGTCATGCCGGTACCGGTGTCACTGACTGACAAGCGAAGGTACTCCCCTTCTGACAAATCATGAGATTCAGCAGTAAAGCGATCCATCAATTCATTCGAGGTTTCGACAAGGATACTCCCCCCGTCAGGCATGGCATCACGAGCGTTGATACACAGATTGAGAAGAGCGTTTTCGAGCTGGCTTGCATCCACCAATGCTGGCCAGAGATCGTCAGCACCAACAGCGTCGACTTGGATACCAGGCCCAACGGTGCGATTTTTTATAAGATCAACCAAATCGTAGATCAGGATATTTACGTTTGTGGGCTTGGGGGCGAGTGTCTGCTGACGCGAGAAAGCGAGCAGGCGATGAGTCAACGCTGCCGCTCGATTCACAGCACTCAGGGCCGTCGCAGTGTATTTCTCGACGTCGCCGAACCGTCCTTGCTTGATGCGACGATCTATCAACTCTAAGGAGCCAGAGATGCCAGCGAGAAGGTTATTGAAGTCGTGGGCTATTCCACCGGTCAATTGGCCAACCGCGTCCATCTTCTGCGACTGGCGTAGTTTATCCTCTGCCTGCATAAGCTTGGTCGTTCGATCCGTGACATGCTGCTCCAGCGTATCATTGAGCAAGCGCAGGTTGATCTCTGCCTGGCGCTGTTGATCCTCGACCCTACGCAGCATTGCGCAAGTTGTCTCCAGCTCCTGCTCCCTGGCTCTTAGCGCCTCGTCCGCTATCGTCCTCTCGAGTAAATCAGCGGCTTGTCTGGCCAAGATGTCCAAGAGCCTGAGATCACGCTCTGTGGGCTGATGAGGCTTATCCCAGTGGGTAGAGATCATCCCCAGCAATTTTCCGTCCCGAGACTTGAGCGGAGTCGTTTGCGCGGAACGAATGCCTGCTCGGCGGAATGCCATAAGATCGTCAGTGCCTGCAATTTCATCCCATAGCTCAAAATCTGGAATGACCGCTCGCTCGCCTAATTTCAGCGCCAATGTGCAACTGCTGTATGCGGCAGGACTGACCCATTCCCAGAAGCCTCGAGCGTAGGCTGGAAGACCATGTGAATACAGAAGCTGCAGTTCTCCATCCCGTCCGGATGCGTGCCCAGAGGGACAAAGCAATTGCATCGTGCCGAACTGAGAGCCAGTGATAGAGACAGCGGCGTCCACGATTTTTCCGTACAACGCTTCACGATCTAGTTCACCGATCAGCTCGACACTGATGCGATGGATGAGGTCTAGGTCAGAAAAGTCACTTGCTGGCTGAGGAAATGCCGCTGGCAGCTCTGGAGAGAACGCTATGTTTGAAGTAGTCATGGCACTCCCGAAGAGCTGCACTGTGCGATGTTTGAAGCCTACCAGCAAAAAATGTCATCAGGGAGTTATCGACCAATGAGCATAGACGCCTGGTGGTCGCAGGTGCCCCCAGAATTGACAGGTGACTACGACATCTGGCGTCCCCTAATCACAGCCCCAGGGAGTGATGTGCACCTACTGTTCATCGGCTTCTTTCGCCTGAATCGGTATTTCCCCTCAATCGACAGGCCACGTCTCATCGATTCCTTCATTTGTATATTGCTGACGACGCCACCCTCCTGAAGAATCGGTTGGGCAATATGATCATTCGGACAGGAAGGCCGAAATTAATGAATATGAGGTCACAGCGGCAATTGGAAAGCCTGCGTAACATGCGGGATTGTCATCTGAGCATGGCGTTGCAGGCAAAAATGGGAGGTAGAATCGCCGAGTATGAATTCCACTCTCGTTACTACCAGCTCCTTAGCCCAGCAGTCGAGATTAATGGCACGGGGGACAAAGCAGACCCGGTCGTCCGGCCACAAATAGCATACGAATACTAGGAAAATGAGTCATCGCGGGCAGGCGGCAGATTCTAAATCAGACCCTCCTCCCGCACATGCCCTTCTTCAAAAGCCCCTCCCGTCCTATTCGTTATGCAATATCGTTGACTCCGACCATCTCGAGCCACCGAGAATCTGCCTCGATTTCCGCCTCAGTGGGATCTCCTCATAAGCCAAACCATTGCAGCTGAATGGGGACTAGGTTTTGTGAACAGGCTAAGCCACACCAACGCTCCAATCGCAGAGCTGATTCGAAGCATGCGTGAGGTAGCCGTCAATCTGAAAAGCTCCTCCACCTCCCTCCTTTCATTGTTCATGCGCTTGGGGCAGCGCGAAGCGCGTGCTCGCCGTGGAGTTCGCATCGTATGACTTAGCCAAAGAATGCTACGAGGAGTCAGCTTATGCTGAGGCCAAGACATTCGCGCTGCAGGGTTCCAGTCGTCAACTGATCATTGTGGAAGGGGTTCTGAGCTAACACATCGAATGCTCAGGTTTACAGCTGAGGATCGTGACCTCTGCTCCCACTACCCCTCAATTCGAGACAGGCATGCTGCCAACTCATCTTTGCGAAACGGTTTTGTAAGTCGTGGAAGACCGGGATCGAGTCCCTCTAGTTCGGCATACCCCGAAACTAAGAGGATCGCCACGCCTGGCCTGCTGGCTCTGAGCAACCCCGCCAGCACGGTGCCGCTGATACCGGGCATTAGGTGATCGGTTACGAGCAAATCCAGTGGCTGCCCCGTTGAAATCAATTCCATAGCCTCCTCGCCCGACGCGGCCTCGATCACGCGGTAGCCAAACTCGGCCAGCATATACGAGGTGCTTGCGCGCACCAGTTCTTCGTCATCTACCAACAGCGCGATTCCGCGTGTCAGTCGCGGTTCCGAAACCTCCATGATACGCAGAGGTTCGACAGGCACCGTCATGCTACGCGGAAGCCACAGTTCTACGTTCGTTCCAAGGCCTAGAGAGCTTCGCAGTGTTAGCGCACCGTTCAACTGCGATGCCAGTCCGTGCACCATCGACAGACCCAGACCTGTCCCTTTGCCGACCCCCTTGGTAGAAAAGAATGGCTCTATCGCGCGCGCGAGCGTCGCTGCATCCATGCCAATACCGGTGTCTGCCACTGACAAACATAGGTATTCGCCTGTAGCTAGCTTGGAACGGTGCCCTATGTCTACCCGTTCGCAGCTGGCAGAGATACGCATCGTTCCTCCCTCCAGCATTGCGTCGCGCGCATTGACGGAAAGATTGAGAAGAGCCATCTCCAGTTGGTTCAGATCCGCGATCGCTGCCGGGAGATTCTCCGGTGCATCAACGACCACCTTGATTTGCGGGCCGGTGGTGCTGGCCACAAGATCGCCCATATCGCGCACCAGCTTCGCCACGTCGACCGGTACCGGTTGCAATGGCTGACGGCGGGCGAATGCAAGCAAGCGTTGCACTAGCGTCTTTGCGCGCTCGGCAGATTGCATGGCGCCAGCGATGAGCCGTTGCTCACGCTCACCACCTACGCCTCGCCGCTGGAGCATGTCGAGCGTACCAACAATCGGAGTAAGCAAGTTGTTGAAGTCGTGAGCGACCCCGCCAGTAAGCTGACCCATTGCCTCCATCTTTTGGCTCTGGCGCAGCGCCTTCTGGGCTTCCTCACGTTCGGCGACGGCCTGAAAGATCCGTCCTTCAAGAGTGGCATTAAGGTCGCGCAGCTCTTCCTCGGCGGCCTTGCGGTCGGTAATCTCGATCGCAGTGCCAGTCACGCGCAGACAGCGACCGGCTGCATCGAACACGCCCCGCCCTTTTGCCGCCACCCAGCGAACAATGCCGTCCTCCCGACCGATCGTACGGTAGTCAACTTCGTAAAGCGCGCGGCGCTCAGGATCAACAGCTGCAGTAAAGGCCGCGATCGTGGATTCACGATCCTCGGGGTGCAGGCCATCATAGAAGTCCTGAAGCGTGACGGGCACATCCGCCGAAATGCCAAACATCGCTTTGGTCTGGGAAGGCCAGACCAGCGTGTCCTGCACGAAATCCACGTCCCAGGACCCCACGTCTGCGTGATCAACGGCGAGTCGCAACCTGGCCTCACTGAACCGGATCGAGGCATCCGTACGAGCGCGGTGCACGACGAGTGCGACGGTCTGGGCGACGAAGTCAATGATTTCAGTATCGGCGGGTGATGGCTCACGCCTCTCAGGGTGGTGCATCACGAAAGCGCCGAGTAGTGCGCCCTGCGCGGAGCGGATCGGAATTGACCAGCAAATGTGCAACCCCTGTTCCATGGCCAACGCGCGGAGCTCGATCCAGAGCGGCCCACTCGATATATCGGGAAGATTCGTCCGTGCATCGAACAACACATCAGCGGCGCAGGGGTTCGTGTGCGCTTTGAAGGTGATGTCTTTGACGCTTTCGTTGTAAGCGTTAGGAAGGCTTGGCCCTGCCCAGTGTTCCAGATGCCGGCCCTCTTCATCCAGCAGCATGATGCTCCCCAGGAACCGGGCTGAGGACAGAGCTTCCATCTCGCGGACAATGGAATCCAGCGTAACGATGAGGGCAGTCTCTTCGACAGCCAATTCCAGAATGCGGGTTTGCGCAGCCCCAATGGCGATCGCGCGATTGCGCGCCTGGGTAAGCCGTGCATTCTCAATGGCAATTGTCGCGAGACGGGCCAGACTCTCCAGCCGCATGATCGTGTCGCCACCATGGTCGCCGACCTCCGACCAATAGGCTCCGAGTGCCGCGACCGGAACAGGCTTGCCTATCGGCACCATGACCAGGCTGCGAACAAAGGTCGCCGCGTAGGCGTCCTGTGGGATGCGCGGATCAACCCGGACATCACGAATCGCAACTGTCTC
>Ga0207655_1000594_pt1 | contig 44329 bp, 67 predicted proteins | sample KBSM44metaG_FD_184398 | JGI IMG/M metagenome (GOLD analysis project Ga0207655, IMG submission 184398) | Miscanthus rhizosphere microbial communities from Kellogg Biological Station, Michigan, USA - KBS M4-4 metaG (SPAdes) (version 2) | ecosystem: Host-associated > Plants > Roots > Rhizosphere >...
GTTGCGCTAAGACGGCTGCGGCAGCACCGACAGTACCAACGGACTGGCTTACCGACTGCGCTTGACTGGCTAAGGCGTCCGCGTTCGTCCCGGCTGCGTTGCCGTTCAGGATCAGCGCGTTGGTGAACGCGGTTGTCTCATCGCTACCCTGCTTATAAGCGAGGGCTAGCACAGCGGCTGCCGCTGCGGCCAGGGTGAAAGGGTTTACCAGTCCGAGGACATAGCCGCCCAAAGCGCGGGCCGCAGGACCGATGCCGCCGAACATGTCTTTGAGCTGGCCGCCTTGCTGCAAAAGCACCGTCAGCGGGTTCTGCCCGGCAGCGATAGACGTAGCGATGTCAGTGAATTGAGCGGGGACGCCTCGGAGGTTATTAGCGAGTTGCTTTGCACTTAGACCATTCGCGTCTAATTGCTTACCGTTCTTCGTCAGAACGTTATTAGTAGACTCAACAGCCTTACGGGTTTCGTTCAGCTTGGCGAGGTAAGCGTTGTAGTCGTCGGTTGGCAGCCGGCCGGCATCACGATGCGCTTTGAGCTGCTGCTCCATCTTGTCGAGACGGGAGTACGCAGCAATGGTCGGATCGATCTGCCCGACCAATCGATCAAGTGCATCGCCCTGCTTCTTGGCTTCACGCGTGGCCGAAGCTAAAGCGCGTTCGGCCTGATCCATACCGCGTTCGAAACCGGCGGTGTTCGCTACCAGGTCAACCGTGAGCTGCCCGAGTGATCCTACCGCCATAGCTAGGGCTTCCTGGATGCTTGCAACACTCGCAAGAAGTCTTGCGGCGTGGCGTACCTGAGTTCGTCGTCCGATTCCCGGTTAGGGATGAAATCTGCGACCTTTACCTTTTTGTTGCCCATCAGCTGCGCGCCAGTGGTACAGATCAACGCGGCGGCTTGCTCGATGCGTTCGGCGATGTTCAGGCCCCCGTGACGCTGCAAGTACCGAGCCCATTGCCGCGCTTCGACCAGTGACATGTTCTGTTGGGCTTCGGCGATCGTGCGACCGCCTATGCCGTTCATAACTAGTTCGAACCAGAGGTCTTCCGGGGGTTCGTCTTTGCCGATTGCGCTTCGTTAACCGCGGTGATCAGCGCCAGGAACAGCGTGTCGCAAATCGGGCCGCGATCCGGGGAAGCGGTGCCGAGCACGTCAGCCGTCGTAAAGACCGGAGCGCCATTCTCGTCACAGATCATAGTAGCGATCCGTGCGGCCAAGTGCTCTTGATTGCCTTCAGCGGCTTTCCAGGTGTTGGTAATCGTGTGGTACGACGCCAAACGCACATAAATAGTAGCTTCCTGCTCTACGCCTTCGGTGTTGTGCCACTTGATTTCACGCTTCACGAACGGTTCGGCGGCGCTAACGAAAGCGCCGGCTTCCACGAGGTCTTTAAGGTTGAAGGCCATTGGTTAGCTCGACGACTTAGGAATGAGAACCGGCTCGCCGGAGACTTGGATACCGACGGTCGAAGTGACCATGGTGTTCAGGCCAAAGGTGAACGGATAGCTGTTCATGTAGCCTTCGAAGGTCAGCCAGCTACGGGTCGGTGGCAGAACGAATTCATCGTCGCCGTTGCTGTCGGTGCCTACGGTCGGCGCGACGGTGCCGTCAGAGAAGCCGATCGCCCACTGCAGGGTGACGCCGGAGGTCTTCAACTGGTGCAGACGGATGTGTGCAGGATCGGCGGGGTCGAACTGCAGGCCGAAGGTCGCCGCGCCAGGAGTGGCTAGGCCGGCTTCGTAGGTGCGCGACAGGTCGTTCAGGCAGGTCGTTTCGATCTGATCGATCGCGGTGTCGATACCGTCGATGGAGGTAATGCAACCCACGTCCAGCAGAGTGCCGGTATCGGGGTCAATCGCATACAGGTCGGTGCCCTGGCTCTTGATGGTCATGGGTGAAGCCTCGTCGGAGTAATGAACGTTCGACGGAAGCATACCACGCCGGTGGGGTTTCGCAAATTAGCGGTTGACGATCCAGTCCATGTCGAAGCTGGTGCGGTACAGGAGCGTGTCTTCCTCGCGCGTATCACCTCTATAGCTCGTGATGTAGCTGTCGAGTTCGATCGCGTACCGGATCGCTTTTGCGACAGCGGTTGTCGACTGAGTGGTGAGACCGTACACGTCCACTTGCAAACTGGCCTGATCGGCGTCAGGACGGCAGTTCAGCATGTTGAACGGCGCACCGCCGATCCACTGGTAAACGACATAGGGTTTGGTGACGTTCTGTGGCGCCTGTCCGAATGGGTATATGCGCGGCGACGTGCCGCCGAGCAAGGATTGCACAGTAGGATCGGCTTTGCAGACCGTGTAAAAAGGTACGTCCATCAGTTGAGCCCCAATTTGATCAGCTGGAACTTTGCCGAGCTGAGGAATTCTTGAAACACGGCTTGCGTGTTTTCACTCAAAGCCCGGCGCATCGGAGCATATGCACGGATATGCACGGTGCCCAGTTCGAGGTACTTCCAGAAGTAGGTATTACCGCCGGCTACGCCTCTTTTCCGCTTCCGAATACCTACGGAAATCTTTGTCGAACCTGTTTCGTTGAAGAATTTCGTATCCTCAATCAACGCCACGTTCTTGCCGATATCAGGGAACGTCCTAGGGTCATCGATCCTGTCCCAATTTACCTTAGCCGCCTGAAGCACGATATCCATGGCGTCTTTCGCCGCCGGCACGACTACCTGGCGCTGCAGTTCCTGCGGCAGCGTTTTGAAAACGCGGCTCAGTTCATCAGCTCCGGTAAGCTTGTAGGTGATCCAGTCGGCCATGTCGTCGCCCTCGGTTTGAGCGGAGTTTATCACAGGCGAGAAAAAGCCGCCCTAGTTAGGCGGCTTTGGTACAGCACCGAAAGATTTGGGCTTCTTCGATAGGCCTATCGGTTATCACAGGGAACGCGTGGTGTGCGGAGTAATCCTACTACGCTACGCGCTTGAACGCAAAGGACGTAATTCCTTCCCTGCCCAGTTCGGTTTCGGCGTGGTTCACTTCCATTACTTGGAAGCCTTGGTCTTCACACCAACGGATCAACCCGGGGATACTGAAGTACCAAAGGTGTTCCGCCGGCTTGAAATGCTTCGACTGCAACGCTTCTTCCGCGCTTTCGAACGTGGGCAGGGAAACGAAGAACCAATCGTCTACTTGGGCGAGAAGCTTCTCGGGTTCTGGGATGTGTTCCAAGCTGTCCCAACAAGTGACGTGCGAAACCTTTTCGGAGTACGGGTCTTTGTAGGAGCCGGTCTGCTTCAACCACTCCACCGCTTCGCTACTTACGTCGTAGCCGTCGCCCCACGACTCCTTGACGTAGCGCCCGCCACCAATACCGATGTCCACACCGAGCGATGCTTTGGTGTACTTCTCGACCAGTTCCAGTCGGGCTTTGGTCAGCAGGCCGCCCATTGGCGTTTCGTCTAGCTTCTGGTAATGGGCGAAATACTCGCCGCTGTAGGTCATCGGCGGCGCGCTGTGCCAGCCGTAGCCCAGTTCCTCAGACCACCATAGGGAGGGCTTGATCAGCCCACGCGGTAAGCTTTGCGTCATAATCCGAGATCCTCTTGTCGCAGTTGTGTTGTTTGAGGCGGCAGCGACAAAAGTTGTCAGGAACCGCGAATGTGATATTGCTCTGACCTTTTGGCGTGATCAACTCAGGCGAATTGAAACCGCCTTGGCCGCCACAGATGATCCATGCGGGAACCTTGGCCGCGAGGGCAGCGGGAACCAGCCAGCCAATACCGCCGATCACCGCCGAGGCGTTGGCGACGAGCGACAGCAATTGTTCAACCGGCAGTTCGCCATGTAGGTACTCGCGGTCTGCGTAGGGAAGATTTCCGACTAGCCATTCCTTCCCTTCTTCTAGATCGGCTACAAGCACCACTTGATACCCCTTAGCAGCGGCGTGTAGCGCGGCCTCCCAGATATATTTGGGGTCTGGATTCCTCGTATCCGCTCGCCACTCGCTACGCACTGTAGCGGGGCGCACGACAACGTACTTACCGGTCTCAGGAGACGGCGGGAGCGGCGGCAGATCGAACGCACCGGGCGAAACGCCAAAGCAGGCTGTCATACCGGGGATAATGCCCTCGGCGCCATAGCGGATCTGTCGGGTAGGTTGGCGCGTCGGTGGCATCGTCCACGGGTTATGGCGGGCGATGTTCTTCGCCTGGGTGCGCAGGGTGGTTTGCGGGCGGATGAAGTGGACGCCGGGAATATCCGAATAGATTTCCGGCCAGGGTGTATCGAGGTAAACAGGTTTCGGCAAAGCTTTAATGAAGGCACGTTGATAAATGTTATCTCCGAGTCCTTTCATAGAATGAATAATCATAAAGCCTCGTTCAAAAAGAACCCACCGAAGCGGGTCAAGGAGGGCACCGTGGGAAATAGGTTGGTGCAATGAAATCTCGTTGCCGCTCCATATGGAAGCCGCCTGTCATTCAATTGCACCAGAAGAAAGGCCTAGTGGTTATCCCATGTTTTCGGCCTGCGCCCGAACCAACGGTCGCCCTACTTAACGAGCTAAGCCTTTCTTCTGGTGCAACTATTCCGCATGTGCGGGCTGCGACGGGCAAACTTCTCTAGACTTGCCATGCTTTCGCGGTCGGTGGCGTTGGTTGAGCGTTGTAGGGGCCGGTGCTAATCTCCGGCTTGTACGGGTGACTTATCTGACTCGCCGACTGTTCCGCTTTCGCGGTGTTCTGCCTCTGAACTAACCCGATGCCCGACTAGGCAGTGGCGCTTTAGCTGCGCATTCCCTACGACCCAAACTCTAGTCACTCGCATCACAAGTGTCAACAACCTTTTGCAACTCTTTTTCCAACATGCCTAACCGGTACGCTGTCAGCGCTGTGTCACGCGAGCAATTGACGACCAGGGCGCGCTGCGCCAACCGGCAATGCTGCTTGTTCCACTTCCTGCACAATGCTTCGTCGGGGTTCTTCGTGTCGGTATGGTCGCCGTGCCAGTGCGTACCGCCTTGCACCGTGCAGTCGTAACCAAGAAGCAGGACGCGTTCTGCGCCTAGCTGAAAGGCCAGTTCGATCGCACGTAACCCACTATTGTACTCCCCATAAGCGGCGTGCAGGTTCAGAGCGTGCTTCGCCGACGCCTGACGGGTACACGTCCACCGCTTAGGGCCATCAGGCACTTGGCTAACATTAGCATCCCACCACGCGAGATCACCTGCGTAAAGGTGATCGCACCAAGGGGCTAGCTGCCAAGAATTGTTCACGGCGATTATAGGAAGGCCGGCAGCGCGTATCATTTCGCAGTCGTGCGCGTTGAGGCTTGGGCCGGAGGCGATGCAGACGAAGGTATTCAATATTCCTCCTAAAAGAAAACCCGCCGAAGCGGGTCTCAGATCGTCGGTAGCGGCATCTTAAACGGCTACCCTGCGCGATTGCTCAAGGGGCTGCGGGCCCTACTGTTGCAAGTGTAGCTGGTCAACTACGCGCGCCATTGCTGGACACCAGCGTCAAGAGCTGCCCGGAGCCATATAGCTTTGCGCATGGCCGCAACGGGAGAACCGCTGCGCACAGTCTACCCTTCATTCACTCCGAGCGATACCGGCGCGCTAACGTAATCGCGTCCGCTTTCCTGATCCGGTAGCCAAGCGTGAACGTTGTAGATATCGCCGTTGTGCAAAATGCGTTGCTTGGCCTTCAGCCCCGGGCGCTGGCGAATTACGATGCGCGCGATGATTTCAGACTGGATCGCCGCAGCAGCCAGGAACTCGCGTCCGCTGGCCGGGGCAATGCGCGCCGGGACGTTCTCGAAGACGGTTACCCAAGCCTCGGTGAACGCTCCTGTTTCTTCGTCGCGAACCTCGGTCCAGTCTTGGATATCCACCCGATGGCGGTACTGGCCGGCGCGGCTCATGGGCGTTCCTCGATCACGATGCTGTATACGCCCGTGCAATCACCGCTTACCGCCGTCATCCTGGCGAGCACAGCGTAGTACGTTCCCGCCAGTCTTCCTTTTTCTGATACGGCTGCGCCCCCTACGCTAGACTGTTGCGCTGTTGCCCCCGCTGTCCTAACCCGAAGCGGAGTCAATGGCGCCTGCCCGACGCTAGGGGTGAACGTGCCCCCCGACGCGATCTGCGATTGGAATGCGTAGGACGCCGCTTCAGTCATAGAGTTTTCAGACGAAGGGGTATGCGCAGTACCGAAAACACCGCCGGCGACACCCTGGGCCGCGGTATATGTGCGGAGAGTTAGGCCTCCTTGATCGACGGTTAACGTGTGGGCGTGGATAATGAAGTTGGTCGGAATGGTGAACCTGAAAACCAGGGGTGTTCCCGCGATCGGGTTGGTCGACGCGAATTCGTAGTTAAGGGACCACATGCGTCTGCCGAAAAATCCTGTTTGCCCAACGTCTACCCGTAGGCGCCGGTTCGGGCCTGTTCCGCCGTCAGTCAGAAGATCGAAAGGAGGATGGGCTATAACGCGCTCGGCCCAAGTGCCGTCCTTCATGTCGACGATGCGTCGGAGAAAGCTTCCGAAGACGCGTGCGAATTTGTCTGCCATGACCATTTACCTCAGTGCGGGATCGCGGAGTGGGTAGAGCAAAGCGGTAACCGGCTTTGGCAGATAGCCTCGGTCAAACGCGCTGTCCGGGTTCTCGTCTCGGTCTTTGTACAGGAAGCCTACCATCAATAGTACGGCGGCCTGTACAGGATAGCTGACCAGCTTATCGCCGGAGCTATCGACGACATAAATCGGATCGCCCGAGCTATCCAAAATAGGATCGTCGTTGCTGTCGCGCTCAACCTCATACGGGCTAGCCGACTTCAGGTAATTTTTCACCGCACCCGATGCCGCCTGGACGTAAACCTCGATCAGCGAATCGTCTTCGTTGTGGTCCATGTTCAGGTGCTGCTTCGCCCGAGCGAGCGTTACGTACATCATAACCTGACCCCTTTTGCAGGGTCGAAGGTGCTTGCGTTTTCACGAAGGTCTTTACCGTTACGTCCGGCCTTAACGACCAGGGTCCATGCATCGCTAGAACCCGGCTTGTCGGTGTTCTCTGCCTTAGTCGACGTCCACTGGCTGCCGGCCCACGTCACGTTGTCGTGAACTTCGTAGGCTTGCTCTTCGCGGTACACACCTTTGTAAATCTGGATCGGCATCGCGAACTTCTGGACGACTTCGGCGCCGCTCGATTTGGAGAGGGTAACCGAGAACTCACGATCGCCGTCCTGAGTAACCGATACCGCCTTCAGCCCTTCCACGATGCATTCCCAACCGCGCATGCCGCTGGTCTGCTCGAAGCTGCGCCACAGGCCGCCGTCATGCTTGGCGTAGGTGTTGCGCGCGTATGTCTTGGCTTCGTCGATGGCCGGCAAGATTTCCAAGTGTAGCGCGTCGCGGCCATCTTGCGCCTGGCGCACTTGCGGAATTTCGATCAGCCCGGCAGCTGAACGCGCCAAAGCTTGAAGATCTACCGGATCAGCGTTTTTGCCCGGGATCGGTTCAGGAACGTCGACAAGCTTGGCCGCTTCCGCAGCGAGCAAAGCGATGTCGATGGTCGGCAACTGGACGAACTCAGCGGCAGCCTTCGCCAACGCTTCCAGATCAACCGGTTCAGCGTCTTTGCCGTCCTTCACTTCCGGAAGCACAACAAGAGCGGCGGCGGCTTGCGCGATAGCGCCTACGTCGATCGGTTCTGGCTCGACTGGCATCGGCCGATCGGCCAAGCACTTGCGCAGGTCTGCCAGTTCAAGATTCAGCGGTGCAACAGCCTTCGCCACCGCTGCGGCGATAACCGGCGCGAGGAATTCGGCTTGCGCTTCAAGTTCACGCAGGTTCATTAGCGAGCCTCTTTTCGATCAGCAGAGCGAGCATTTTCGCGCTGTCTTGGATTTGTTCGTCGGTTGGTTCCGCCGGCGCCGCAGGTTCGGCAACTGGCGTAGCATTCGTACCGGTAGCGAATGGATCCGCTTGCGCGTCGCGCTTCGCCAAAGCTTCCAGGCTGTAATTCTGCTGCTGGAGGTAGACTGTATCGCCGCCGGTGACTGGAGGCTGATTCAGCTTCGCCATGGCGGCGTTGGGCGTCATGATACCGCCTTTCACTGCCGCGGCCAGGGTCTCTACGAGTTTGCCCATGTCCATGCGCAGCAGGCCTTCAATGTCAAGCTCTATGCCGTACTGGACAGGGGAAGTCGGCAGCGACAAACCATCGTCCATGCAGGCTTCGTACTCTTCCGCCAACACCTGGATGCAGTCGGAATAATATTTCTGGTTCTCTTGCTCGGCCGTTGTACCGGTAGGAGCGGGGGTCACACCAACTTTAGACGGCGGTACGTGGAACGCGGTGCAGATCATTTCTGCCGTGATTTTGAACTGCTCGATCAACTGCGAATCGGTAGCGGACATCTTCATCTGTTGGAACTTCAGATCATCACCCAATACAGCGACGCGACCCGAGTTTGCGCCGGTATATTCCGTGTCCCAATGCGACTTCAACCGTTTCGCCGTTTCATCACTGATAGCGCCTGGGGCAGACAAGATGCCGCTAGGACGCGCGCCGTTCTCAAAGAACGTAGAGCTATCGCTCTGCATCTTCAACGACTGGCATGCAGCCTGTGCAGCGGCGTACAGCGGGGACACGCCCACCAGGGGGTGGAACAAGCAGTTCATCCGGTCATGGATGATCTCCGACGCCGGGACGGTAACGCCGTCGCCTACCCGGTTCAGATTGTCGTTGCTCAACTGGTAGTAAATCGAGCCATCATCAGCGACCAGGGGGAGCACGCGGCATGGATCAAGGAGATAGATCGACGTGACAACGCCGCGCTGGTCGCGTTTCTTTAATCCGTAGGTGTTGCCGCTGATCAACTTGGAGGTCTGCCACCACTGTTTGAACTGGATATGGTTCTGGTAGTTGTTCGGCTTTTTCAGCACAGGGCTGAAAGCGGCACTGGTGGTCTCTTTCCAGATTCCGTTCGGATCGAGCTGCATCAAACGTTGACGCAGCTTACCGATGTCATTCGCGATCAGGGTGATGCAGGCGTATACCGCGTAGTGCGCCAGGACCGTTTCGTTAGTCCAGGTATCGTTCTTTTGCCAGGCGCCGGAGTACGGCTCTTTGATCATCGGCCACCAACCGCCCATGCCAGTACCGGGCGGCGGCATCGGCGCGCGCTTGAAGCTCAGGGTCAGTTCTCGGCCGAATAGACGCATCGTTACACCTGCACAGCGATAAATGCTTCAACATCGGATTTTTTGATGCGGCCGTCTTTACCGGTGCCGGTAACCTTGGTCAGATCCACATTGTTTTCAGCGGCGAACGCGGCGATCTCTTTGGAAACGAGAGGACCGTCTTGCCCCTCATGGGCCTTCGGAGGCGCGGCGGTAAGCATCCGCGTTTCGTAAGTACCGTGGCCCATCTTGCGAAGAGTCTCCGCGTATCGCGAAGCCATGAGAACTCGCTTCCCGCCTCTGCTGTAAGTGAATTCGACTTTGCTCATGCGAAAAACCCTCAAATTTAGGGTGAGTATACGGGTTTCAGAAAATTACTCAAAGAAAAGGCCCCGAAGGGCCTTTCGTCAGATTACACACTGGTTTCGGTTTTAGCCAATTTCTCCAGTACAGCGGCCCAAATCGGGGCAACCTCGTCCAAGCCCCATTGGCCTAGACCCATATTTAGACAAGAGAAAATCAACCTAGAGTTTTCAGGAGTGTACCCCTTGCTGCTATCTATTCGATCTACCGATGGTGCAAAAGGATTTCTGTCATGCACGCCATCATACTCAGGGCGGAAAGGCAGGCCCGACAACTCGCAATTGTTACCGCGGCTTTTTACCCATTCTTTGGTGAGACTGAACTCTAAACCTTTTTGCTTCGCGCGGTTACGTGCCCCAATAAGTGCTGACACCTCTCGCTCTTCGCGTTTACGGCGATCGTACTGGGCTTTACGTTTTAGCTGCAGCTCTCTGGAATTGGCCTCTTTCCACCTGGCAGAAGATGCTTTCCCTAGATCCGGATTCTTTAGGCGTTTTTCTCTATTCGCGGCCTTGTGGGCTTCGGGATCTTCTGCGTACCTCGCTCGCGCGGCCACGCGATGCTGTTCATTGATCTTTTCTTTGTTGCTGGAATGGTAGGTCTTTTGGTATTGGCGAAGTTTTTCGCGGTTAGCTTCCCTGTAAGCTCGGAAATACTCACGACGATTTTCGGACGTATCTTCAGACATTTTGCAATCACTCCCATGATTGGCGCTCCCAGAAATAGAAAAAAGTCCGCCACATCGGCCGCTGGGAGACGGCGCTCGGGAGCAACCCCGGGTGTGGCGGACTTCAGTTTACAACGGGCTTAGCTTAAGCGCCAGTTCCCCAGTTTACATCGGTCAGGTAAGAAACGGCCGATGCGCGACGGCGCTGCCAGTTGATAAAGCGTTCCGCGAGGAATGCGGTTGAGTTCGTCTGGAACATCGAGACCATAGTGGTTGGGGTACCCGTGGCGCTCGAATTCGTTGGATTATCAAGCATTTGGAGGGAAGCTTCCCTCGAAGCGTCGATGGTCACCTGACCATCATCGGCCAGCCAGATATCCGAAGCGTTCAGCAGAACCACCATGCCGCCGCCCGAATCAACAGGCAGGTAATCCGAAACGATCACCGGAACGCCCATGAACGTACCGCCGTTCAAGGTCAGGCCAGGGAACTCGGATTGGCCGAGCGGGTTTTGCATCATGCTCAGAGCCAGCGCGGTGGTCGAGTCCATCAGGTACACGGCGTTACGCGGAGCGTTACGCGCGGCGATGAACGGGGCCCACAGTGCGGCGACGTCGGCGCGGATGTCTTCAGCAGTGTTGCCGCTGGAAGGAATGCCGGCGATGCCGTTGGTGATCGAAGCAGGAGACACGTTGGCTACAGCAGCCTTGGCCGGGTCAACGAAGTCGATGTCCGCACGCTCGATTACCGCAGCGGCCAGGCCGTCACGTACGAGGCGTTCCGCCGAAGGATCGCTGAAGCGGATCAGCTCGTTGGTAAGAACCGCGATGGTCGCGATTTTGTTCCAACGCAGCTCGGTGTCGTTGAAGTCGAACGCGGTCAGCGGCTTCGGCGCGCCTTCACCTACCCAGTACGCCTGGCCGCCAGTGGTCTGTCCCGCGATGCGAACGTTGAACGGGATACGGTTCAGCGACGGGATGCCGTTGGTGCCGAACTGACCCAGGATGGTGCGAGGACGCAGATACTCGACGAAATCACCGGCGAAGTTCTGGTACTGGACCAGTGGGGCGGCCCAGGTGGCGTCTAGGGTAGTACCAGCTTCCACGGTGGCTTTCATCAAGCCTTGCATCTTCTGGCCGCGAGCTTCCAGGTCCAGGGTTTTGATCATGCCTTCGTGCTGCGGGTATTTCGACTTCGCGATTTCCACCGCCATCGCCGGGTTATTCTGCGAGGCCATTTTGCACATGGCGTAACGGGCGAACAGGATGCCAGGTTCCAGCTTCTCGGTGTTTTTGGCAACGAGCGGCGCGCGGTGGGTCTGATTGGCCACGTCGGTGACTGGAGCGGCGGCGGCTACGTTAGCCTTTTCCATGACTTCCAGGCGCTTGATATGCACTTCAGCGGCTTTCAGTTCATCGGTGATGGTGTCGAACTCTTCCGACTCCGCTTCGTCCAGGGTGCGGCCCTCGGCGGCTTCCATCAGTTCTTTTTGGCGCGCAGACTTCTGCACCATGGTGTCCTTGAAGGACTTGATTTGCTCTGCAAAATTCATGTCTTGGCCCTCCTGGGGCTTCGGAACGGATTTAGTAACGGTTTTGGTTGCCGAAGCGCCGGCGGGTTTCGCAAGTTTGACGACAGTGAATTCCTTTTTGCCGGACGCGGCAGGTAATCCAGTATCGAAAGACTTGACGGTGTTAATCGTAGCAGAAGCATTCGCCGGAATAGTCACGGCACTGAGCTCATAAACTTCTGTTTGCATGTACCGCGTGCCCCAAGTGCCGGCGATATTCTCCGACTCAAGGGACCGGAAACCGATCGACACGGCGCGGACCAGGCCGGCTTTGATCGATTGCCAGGCCTCTTCGATACGATCCTGAAGTGCGCCGGGTTCTTCGATGCGCGGCAAGGTTGCTGTGAACGGTACGCCCTTCGCCGTCGGCTTGCCGAACTCGACCAGGCCGATGGGCTTATCGTGTTCGTGCTGCCACAGAAGCGGCAAAGGGTTTTTATAGCGGACCCCGAGCGGCTCTACAACATCGCCCACGCGATCTACTTCCGGGCTCGTGGCGATGCCGGTGATCGTCCGAGTTTCCTCGCCGACGGCCTTAACCTCAAGAAAACTGTAGGCTCTGTTCATGTATACAGCTCCGGTAAATTACGCGCATTAAAGCATAGTTTTCTTAAAGGAAAAACATTTGGTGCTTGCGGTGCGCTGCTGCCGGGTTCAAGGCCATCAACGACACCGCGTTGAACAGCGCCATCACCGGGTCGATCTTTGCCGAGCCTGAAGCCTGTTTCGTGATCAGGATCGAATTTGCCCGAGGCTCTACACGGCAGTTCGATACGCACCACGACATCAAAGGCTGCTCCGCATGCTTCAGCTTCCCTTCGGCCAGGCGGCGTTCAGTGGTCTTGATAGCGCCGCCGAGTTTCCAACCCTGGCTAATACCGACAATCTTGTCTTCCGGGATCGACCGCGCGACCAGTTCGTCAAAAATGGCGCCGATGCCCACGGGGTCAACGCCGATCTTGTCGAGTAAGCCTGAATCGTAAACGCGTTCAACGATGTCGCAGACTTCCGTCACGTCGTCACCGATGTGGGAAACCATTACCAGGTCACCGGCCCGGTCGAAGTCTTCGAACCTGGCCGCTTCCTGCAGGTTGCGTTTCATCGCCGAAGGGTGTGCCCATCCTTTGCACCACACCAGCCAATCGCCTGTGTCCCTCTCCCGTCCTACCAGGGACAACCCTAGCAAGTCGTCCAGGCCGCCGCCGTCGATCCCTACGTCGATCACCTCAGCGCGATCTAGCAGAGCGTCGAGGGTTACCGAACGATCCGACTGGGCTTGCCAGTAATCGGCGCCCGCCCATCGATCGGTCCGCAGCGCCAGCCCGATTTCGACGTTCAGATACTTGGCTAGAACGTTCAGCAGTTCCGGCTCGCCCATTTCCCGGGCCTGCTTGATCTTGCGCAGGATGAACTCGACGCTGGTCGAGCGGCCAAGGTTCGGGTTCGTGATGTAGAAGTTTTCCGGATCGAGGTAAGCCTTTGACTCGATCATCGCTTCCGGGAACTCGTACAGCACCGGAAGGAACTGCGGATCGACGATCTCGCCGTCACGTACCTTGCGGGCATACAGGAGCTTCGAGCGGAAGACACCGGCCGGCGGCTCATCCGATTGAGTGGTCAGGTACAGCACAAAGCCTTCCGGCCGCGATGCAAGTCCGCCGGTGGCCTCAAGCAACATTTTCTCAGCGTTCGGATTCTTGCCGAACAAGTGGATCTCATCGACTAGGACAACCGCGGCCTTCTTGCCGCCGACGGTGTTTGTGTCCGCCGCTACGACTTTGAGGGTCGCGCCGGTTGCCAAGTGTGTGATGGTCCGAAGGTGATCCTGAACCTGCATCATGCTGTCCAATTCCGGATCGTTCTTCACCATATCGCGCGCCGGGGCGAAGGCGTTATCGGCCACCTCCTTGGTCGGCGCGAGGATGATGAACTCGGCCGACATCCTCCAATTCTGGATAAGCACGGTCATCATGATCGCCGCGGCCAGTGTCGACTTCATGTTCTTCTTGCTGATGAGCAGGAAGAACTCCTTGATCAGTTGTTCCCCGGTGTCCGAGTTGTACGCACCGAAGATCGCGCTAGCCAAGTCGTCGGTCCACTGCTCGCACGCTTCGCCAATCGTAGGGCTGCCCGGGGCATCGACGATTCGCAGCAAGTGCAAGACCTGCAGCGCGGCGGCGGCCGAATCAGGAAATAGCGGGGAGAACGGGATAAGGCTTTCGCCTTTTATGATCCTGTCTTCCCAATCCGGGCACGCGGTAGTCCAAGCAGGTAGTCCCATTATTTAACGGCCTTGAGCGCTGCAGGCGCTGCCCGGGCGCCGAACTTGTTGCCCTCGGCAGCGGCATTTGCTGCACCTTCCGCTTTCGTCGCTTTCTTCCCCTTCTCTCCGATCTTGGCGTGCTGAAACGGCAGCAGCGTTTTCGCAGCTTCCAGGCGGCGACCTAGCGGAATGTTTGGGTTAGCGACCACGGCTTCGAGGAATTCCAGTGAATCCTCGGTTTGGGGTAAGCCGATATCCGCTATCTCTTCAGGATCCTTTTCTTCTGATTGGCTGGCTGCTGGGGCGAGCGATTTGACGGCAAGGGGTGCACCGGGGGTTGAGAACCCGATAGCTTCCAGTGCCGCTACCACCTTGGGGTGTTTACGCATACGTGCGCCGGCATTGCGGGCAGTGTTCTCGCTTAGTCCCGCGGCGATCGCGGCTTCCTTCGGAGTGGCGCCGCGCACGGTGGCTTCCACGAATTTGCGTTGCGCTTCGTTGAGCATTTGTTACACCTCGTGTTTCGGTTGTTCAAAGCGTAACACGCGGAACCGAAGGGCTGTAGGACTAAAAAATCTCTAAAAGGGGTCGGCGCGATCAGGGAGACGGCAACCCGCAGGATATGCAGATACCCCCCGAGGCCCGAGCTAGAGCCATCGCCGCCTGTAAAACCCGCAGGAATTGCGCGCAAAGAAAAGCCCCCGAATGATCGAGGCCTTATGCGTTTTAGTTTTGCTTTGAGTGGTGGGCCTAACCTTTTCGGTTGGCGCCGATGCCGCCATCTGCTGCCGTCTTGATCCCGTGGCACGGCTTGCACAATGGCTGCCAGTTGCCGCTGTCCCAGAACAGCGTCATATCGCCTCGATGATCCTTGATGTGGTCGACCAGGGTTGCTTCAGCGACTCGGCCTTGTGCCTCGCACATCCGGCAGAGCGGATGCTTAGCCAGGTAGGCAAGGCGGGCACGCTGCCACTTCCCACCATACCCACGCTGTGCTGTGGTCAACCCTTCGCGCCAAGCGTCCGGGTTCAGCATCCGCACAGCCTGCGTGCTGACCTCCTTGGCGCGAGTGGACTGCATGGTGACGCGTGACTTAGCCACGTGGGCCACCCGGCAGCAAGGGCTTATCCAGTACCGCGTCTAGGATCGTGCGGCTGTTCAACCCTGTCGGCCTAGCGTTTAGCGCCTGTGGTGCGATCTGAGCCTCGCTAACCTCGGGCGGCTCTCCTTGCTTGACCAGGGTCTCTAGCGCCACGCATACGCGCTCCAGCAAAGCCGAGGAGCCGTATTCAAGCCGAGCATCAGCCCCATCCGACAAGACTAGGGGTTCAACGCCCAGCCATTTCGCCGTTGGCTCAATCGCTTGAGTCAGGTACGTGATCTGCTCTTGGCTTAGCGCCTGTGGGTAGCGCAGTACCAGTAATCCGTTGCTTGAGTTCTTCGAATCGTTCATTGGCTAAGTCCAATAGTCGTTTGAGTTTTGCCCGTCGCCGGGCGCAGCCTGCGCATGGCATTTCTTTTCTCCGCTGATGTGCGATCAGCGTACCCGAGAACCAGCCACCAGTGAACAGCGGATCGGCCAGGGACCATTAACAGCTAAACGCGCAATTTCTACGTGTATCAGTGAATCTGCATTTCTTGCGTCTTTCCTATTGCGTTGCAGAAAAACAGGGTTGCACGTTGCATTACTCCTAGACAGAGTAATGCAATGCAACCTAAACCGAGTTGCAAATAAGCAATTTGCAACCCTATTTGCAATGCAACCTTCCTCATTCTGCATTTTCTGCGTGTAGAAAAAGTACGCCGTTTTCCTCAAAAATGGCGCCTTTATCCAAAAGCGTTTCTTTTGCGCGGTTAAAAGCCTGATTCTTGTAGTTCTGTTTCTTGCTAGGATCGAACTGCGCGCAGAATTCATCATGAACCCTGGACGTTTCGACACCTGCTTTTACGTCTCCCATACCAAGCACATTATGGATGGCATCAAGTAAAGACAGCTCGTTCTTGCCTGTCTTCTTTTTGCTCTCTTCCGCAACGACTTTCCCGGGGCCTTTGAACTCGACAATACAGCTCGTAATGTCGTCTCCGTCTTCATCCTGCCCGAGCACTACGGTGTGCAGGTTGAAGATGTAGCTCAGACCTTCTTGCCCGTCCTTCATCTTGCTAGTGGTGATGCTGCGAGTGTCTTTGCCACGCTCGACCTGAAGTTCGACATCACACGCCGCTTTGATGCTTGAGTGACCGCGTGATCCTTTTGAAGCATCCTTGCCGCTGTGGTGAACGAGAAGAACCATAGCGCCGCTACGGTGTGCCAGGCGTTTACACTGGGCGAGTGCCATGCCTACATCTTCGCCGCTGTTCTCATTGGCGCCGGCAGTTACTTGGGCGAAGGTATCCATCACGATCAGATCGTAGGGTTCTCGCTCGCATACTTCTTTAATAAGGTCGGTGACCTGAGCTACGTCCATCAGGTTTGGCGTCACGTCGTATATGACGTCCATGCCAATCTTCTTGATCGCGTGCTGATGGGTATATGCCCTGATCCGTTGGCGGAAGCCGGATACACCTTCAGCCACGACATAGAGGACGCGACCGGCGGTAACGCGATGCCCGTTCCACGTCTCCAGGCCACGAGAGATTGCCGCGCACATGTCCAGGGTGGCGAAGGATTTGCCTGCACCGGATTCACCGAACAGGACACCCAGCATAGCTTTTGGGAGGAAACCTTTGACTAACCATTTCAGGGACGATTCTTGCGCCGCGAATTCGTCATCCGCTGTGATGCGGAACTTTCCACCTTTAGGCATCGGCAAAGCTTCGAATTCGTCAGCACTAGCGGTCTCGAAGCCGGTCTCATCGCCAGCTTCACGAATCATCTGCAGGATGGTCCCCATGGTCGTATAGTCGGCGCTGGTGTTGATACCGAACGAATTCCACTTCCCCTGGCAATATTCCTGCGAGGTGTACTTCGGGGAGTTCATCGACCATTCGTGCCAGATGTCGAAACCTTCGCCTTCCGTCTCGTGGTGCACGGCCATGCCGACGTTTCGCCAGTCCTCGTAATGCAGATCGTCAGGCAGCTTATTTAGCAGTTCGGTGATTTGCTCCGGCGACATGCCGAATGTCGGTTTGCCAGCGCCTACGCATTCAGCCCTGACCCGGGCCGCGCGCTTGAACCTAGTTCCGCAGAACGCCACCACGGCTTCGCTCATCTGCGCTACGGTGTTCTCCGCACCTGTCAGCTCGGTCAGCTCGGTAACGTGGCCGGTAAAGGTCACGAAGCCTTTAGCGTGGAACGTCTCGAAGCCGAACGAGCCGTCGGCCGGCGTGCTGTCTTTATGGTCCGGCGCTTCCCCGAGCACGAAGGCTCGTATGCCGTTTCCCGAGGGGCTTATCTCGGCGTATGTCCCTACCGTGAGATCTTCAACCCGTGGATCTATTACCCCGTCCTTGATGCAGTTATCGAAGTCCAGGGCAGTTACACCGAACTCCGGCATCAACGCTAGACCAACGCCGGCGAAGTCATGTTTCTCGGCAAAGGCTTTCGCCTCATCAAACGTAACTAGGTTGGCGCGGTCTGCTTCCGAACCGTGGGTACCATTGCGCACTTTTCCGGAAACGTAATAGGGCATCTTGGAAGGCTTAGGGCTCCCCGGCTTCTGGCGCCAATGCCATACCAGCCACCCTTTTAGATCCCGCAGCGCGTCAGGCGCCCTCAAGTGCTCAAATTTCTTAGCCATCTTTGCGGCTCCCACAGCTTATACATCCGATGGGAAATTAGGCTCTGCCAAGGCGGCTGCGTATTTTGGGTTCATCAGTTCGGTTCTAGGAATACCGTAAAGCGCTTCGATTTCCGTCACGCGTGTCAGCGGCACATAACCTTGGCTCGACCACTGCTGGACGGCCTGGTAGGACACACCTACGTCGCGTGCCATTTGGGAGAATCCGCCGGCCTTCACGATGGCATGCAGAATGCCGCTGTACTTTTTAGCCGCCATGACGGCGTTCAGCAGGCCGCCAGGCGCGCCGGTCTTAATCATTTCGTCGGTCAGTGCTTTGAGTCGCTTGTCCATCAGATTTTTCCTTCAAGGTCGAATCGGGCTTGGAGCATGGCATCCGCCATCTCGTATGAAGATTTCGCTATCTGAGCCATTACATCTTTTTCAGTAGCGTAAAGGTCGCTCTGCGCCCAAACAATTGGACTCAAAGACTCCATAGCCGCTATCGCAAAGCGATCACGCAATTCAGTTTCAGACATTTCTCTTACCTCGTTTGTGGATGGCGCCATCCTACAACACTTGCTCAAGTGCCTGCAAGCTTGTATAAAGTTGCGAAACGGCCCAAGGTGCGTCCGGATTAACGGTAGGAAAATACTACTAGACAACACAAGCAATCGGTTGTACATTTGCTTCACACCAACACAGGAGCCCCAACCATGAAACGCCTTTTAATCGCCGTTGCCATTTCCTCAACTCTTTCCGGGTGCTCGACCATCATGAACGACCGTATGACCGACGTGCAGGTCACGTCTGAGCCAAGTGGTCAGCACTTCAGCATTACCGACGAAGATGGTCAGCGCGTCGCTACAGGCGTCACGCCGGCTAAAGTTAACCTGGACGCTGCAGCTGGGTTCTTCGACGGGCAGACCTACCAGGTGGCGTACGACAAAGGGCCGACCGTGGAACTCGACTCGCACGTCACACCATGGTACTGGGTCGGCTTTTGTATCAGTGTGGTGTCGGGCCTGATGGTCGACCCAGCTACCGGCGATATGTTTTCACTTCCTGATAACGTGAACGGGACTTATTGAAATGCCAGTCATCGGACAGCGATACGCAGACGAACTTTTGCCTACTGCTGCCAAGCCACATATCCAAAAGCTTGGTTCCGAGTGGTTATGCCAAAGCTTCTTTCACGGGATACTTGGTCACAAGCACCGCGCCATGGGTTTCGGCCATACGCCGGCCCAAGCTTATGAAACTTGGTCAAAACATTGGGGATTACAGCCAAAATGAAAAAGCGCCCAGCTAAACCCAAGATGCCAAAAGTCAACACCAGCGACTGCGCGAAAGGCCAGATGCATGAGGATGCCGCGCAACGTGTTGTGAAAACCATCCCAGGAGGATTTATAGCGTGAGCCAGTGGATTAAATGTAAAGACCGTTTGCCCGAGATCGGCGTAGACGTGCTGATCCGTATCCCGACTTGCGGGCGCTGGAATGTAGAAGGCGGCTCCTATCGCGGCGACGGTGTTTGGTACGGCGCCTTCTGTTCTACGCGCGGCGGGGGCAAGTGCTACAAGGTTACTCAATGGGCACCCGCGCCACAGGAACCAGAAGCATGACCCTCCAATGCCCCAAGTGCGGTAACCCTGACGTGATCCGCATGAGCAGCCTTCGCGTTATCCACTGCCCGGATTGCCATACCGATTCACCCTGGCCGTTAAAGGACGGCCAGAAGCCTTTGATAAACACCAGTCGAGGAGATCGGAAGAAATGATTATTTTTGGATGGCTTTGCCTTTTGGCAATCGCGCTCTACCTGAGCACTGCAACCCTGGTTATGGCGCGTTTGTCTCTTGGCTTCGCCGGGAAGCTCGGCGGCGAATCAATCTTCTTTCTGCTCCTCGCCGTCGGCGCATGGTGGATTGTCTACACCAACTTCCCTTTCGAAGTAGCGCTGAAACCCTAACCGTTCGTCGGACCTACAAGCAATCGCAAGTTTTGTGTTGTATAGTGCAGTCACACAGTAAATGAAATAGGAGAAGGGCAAAATGATCACCATCCACAAACACGGGGTATTCCTCGGCGACACCTTTACCCTCGAACTGCCGGAAGGCGCTACCTTCCTGTCGCTGCAAATGCAGCAAGGCAAACCACAGATGTGGTTCCGGGTTGAGGATTCTCGCCCTCTGCGTCGTCAGGTTTTCGGTATCTGCGGAACTGGCAACGAAATCCCACCGCAGATTGCTTCTGCGCCTTTTCTTGGCACTTTCCAAATGGACGGCGGGGCTTTGGTTATCCATGTCTTCGGCGGTATCTACGCATGAACCGCTTCAAACCTGAACAGACCGTCCGCATTAACGACACGCAGAGCGAGTACCACAAGTGCCTTGCGCGTGTCGTGAAGGTCGGTGTCAAGAGCTACGACGTAACGGTAGGTGCCACCCGCCTGCGCGTCGTCCCCGAACAACTGCTAGGAGTACGCAAGCCGTGAAGATCTTCTTTTTAGCATTGGCGGTCTTCATGGCCGGCGCTACTCAGGTACCGACCAGCTTTTCTCAAGAAGCTGACCTTTTCCTTAACTGTCTGATCCTGCTCGGCGCCGGCATGGCTGCCTACACAGCCGGGAGTATTTCGCGATGAAACCACGTATCAAGAAAGACACTTGGAAACCAACCGGATTTACTTGCCGCTCTAAAGAAGCCGGCGGATGGAAAGGCGATTTTACCTTAATCGCCTCAGGCGATACGCCGGAGCAGGCCTACTATAACTGGCGGCAAAAGCGCTCAGCGGATCCACGCATTGTTGGGGTATCCGGAGAACAACCATGATCACCCGCGCACAGGCTGAAGCATTATTGACCCTGGCCGAGTCGCTGGAAGCGTGCGAGCGTCAGGGGTTGCGGTTGGAAGTACCCGGACGTTCGGAGATAGTTCTGCGTAACGGTTTCTATTCGTACAACGTAGATACCTCGCAGTATTCAGAAATAACTGCAGTATCTATCCGACTCGCCGTCAACGCGCTGATCCCAAAGCAGGAGACCTAACATGGACGACGCCGACTGGATGTTCCTGACCATCGTTCTCTTGATGCTTCTCGCGTTCTACTTCTCCTAGGAGGCGCCATGCTTAAGCCGCCAGTATCTGACTTAACCCCATGGCTGCCAGGCCACTGGATCACGCAAACAGGGTACGCACTGAACGGAAAAGACATAGACGCAGGTGTGAAAGATAACCAGCGTTGCCGAGATATGCAAATAACGACTTTTATAGTTGATTCCGTGATGCAAGAGGTGATGCGCAAATGAACGAAGAACTGGAAGAAAAACGCGTACAAGGCCAAATCAAGTTCGCGGAAGATTTGTTCAAACTGACATACCGCACCGGCGCGCCGCTGAACAAATCCGAAGCAGCGTGGGTAGCCGCGCAGCTTGAAGAACTCGGATACCGCAAATTCGAAATCGTAGAGGAGGACGTATGACCAATCTCGTACTGACACGCAAAGCCGGCCAAGCGGTACGGCTGATCATTGACGGCCGAGCTACCTACTGCGACATCTTGGATGTTACAGGCGGCACTTGCCAATTTCGTTTAACCGACGTCAAGGAAAACGGGGTTCAGACAGAGAACCTACGTGTTCAACGCGTCCGGTTCCGTGACTCCCTGCAAATTGCGGAAGGGATTAGCGTCCAGGTTGTGGACCTCGCCAAAGGCCATGCAAAGCTCAATTTCACCGCACCGCGGGAAGTACAGATCCTGCGTACCGAACTGATAAAGGAGAAGGAAGAATGAATTTGCCATGGTGGGCTGTCTATCTACTTAGCTTCGACTTTGCCGTACGTCTTACGCTGTCAGGGATAGCGGCGACGATAGTTTCTACATGCCCAATCTTCGAGCACTCGAGATGGCAGCGTAGAGCAATCATTAGCTCAGGATTGTTGACAGCCTTTGGTTTCTTCTTAGGTATTTGGTCCGCGCCGCTGTGAACCGCTTCCCATGCCGCTGCCGGTCTTGCGATGGTCGCAGAACGCTTACGCAGCCACCGGAGTACATGCGCAACAGCTGCAAGTGCAAAGCCTGCCAGGCGGCGCGCGAGAAGGGGATAGAACCCGTCGTGCATTGCGATTGCGGCGGGACGTATCGGGTTGACTGGTATCGCAAGAAGAAAGAACACAAACAACTGGGGTGCAAATGTTCAGGATTCTCCTGGGACAATGGCACCCATCGCAAAGGCAGCGCCAGCCCATCGAACGGGTGGTACTGCCACGACTGGAAAGGAGAAGGACAGCATGAGTAAGCACACGAAAGGCCCCTGGTCGAAGAATCGGTATGGTGAACTGAAAGACCCAAACGGAAAAGATATCGGGGTATGGGGCTTTGGGGTTTCCCATGTAACGCGATCAGAAGAAGCAGAGGCTAACGCGGTTCTTCTAGAAACGGCTCCCGAGCTGCTAGAAGCACTCGAAATGCTTGTTTTGTTTACCAATCCAAAACCTTCGAATGCCTCCGCCCTGGCGAATGCGCATCGAGTTATAGATAAAGCTACAAGCAATAGCAATTAATCCACTTGACATACCTTGTGCCGCTCTCTACCATCTGCGGCACACCTTAACCGAAAAGGAACTTGCAACATGTCGATCGAAGCCCTGATCCAAGCCCATACCGAAGCGCTGCTCGCGAACACCGAAGCCGTCAAGCTGCTGACCCTCTCACTGGCCGGGCGTACTCCATCTAAAGCTGAAAAAGTAGAGAAGTTCGACAAGAGCGGTACGACCGGCAAAACCCCGGACAAAGTAATCGTTGATGAAATCGCAGTAAGCGAAGCTGGTACGACGGTCGTCAACATCGAAGAAGGCATTAACGTAACCGCCGCTGAAGTCCTTCCTTACGAAACGGCTCGCGCACTGGTTCTCAAACTGGCCGGCGCCGGCAAGCGTGCAGAAATCCCGCAGGTCTTCAAGGCCCACGGCATCGACAACCTGAAAAAGCTCCTGGACAAAGAAGACGACTTCAGCACCGTGAACGACCAAGCGAAGCTGGAAGCCGTCTACGTCGATCTGCTGAAGCTCGAGGGCTGAGCCATGGGCGCACACGCACTCTTAAGCCCTAGCGGTATGCCAGCAGCAATTCGTTGCTTGGCTAAGCCGCATCGGGAACGCGGGTTGCCGGACCAGTCCAGCAGCTTTGCTGACGAAGGCACCGCAGCGCATTTCCTGATGGAGCAATGCTTGCTGCAAAACGTGGACGCGAAGCACTTTCAAGGTCTGCGCATCCAGGTTAAAGACGGAGTAACCGAGTTCCACACCTCCGGCCAATATCCGGTCGGGCTCGACATGATCGGCCCAATGCAGAAAGCTTTGGATTACGTTCGGGCTGTCGCTGATGGCGCGACGATCTACACCGAACAGAAACTCAGCATTGCGCACATCACCGGCGAGCATTGGCACAAAGTCACCGACGCTGTCTGCTTTCTTACTGATGTCGGAAACTACATCGATTTCGATACTGGCGAGATTTACTCAAAGGATGAAGTAGAACCGGCCACTGGCACCACTGACGTTTGGATCATCACGGGGCGCGTTGCTCACTCGATTGATCTCAAGTGGGGCATGGGCGTCAAGGTCTTCGCTAAGGATAACGAACAGCAGGAGATGTACACCGACGCCGGTTTGCAGGAGTTCGACTTCCTAGGCGAAGTGGAAGAGATCCACCTGCACATCCTGCAGCCTCGGTTGCAGCACTTTGACGAACATGTCATGACTCGTGCCGAGCTCAACGCGCGTATCGAACGTATTCGTCAAGCGTCCGATCGCATCGCTTTCACGCCTGGCGAAATGCTTCCGGCGACACCAGGGGAGAAGCAGTGCAAATTCTGTAAGCGCGCTGCTACATGCAATGAGCGTACCGATCATACCATGGAGCTAATCGTGGGCGAATTCGTGGATCTGGATAAGGGTTTCGTCAAGGTAGAAATGCCGCAGGCTGAAAAGCTGTTGGCGCAATCGTTCGGCGTCAAGCCGGCGGCGATCACTTGGCATGAACGCTGGATCAGCGACCACGATCCGCGAGATACAACCGACGCGCACTTCACCGTCAAGAAGCCAAGCATTCGGCCATCGCTGGAAGCGGCAACCGAAGCGGTAGCCACGGCGGACGATGAGCGTTTGGCGACCCTTATGGACGCTGCCGACATGATCGAAGGTTTTGCCAAAGCGGTACGCGCTGAAGTCGAGCGCCGCCTACTGGCCGGTAAGTTCACCGATGCTCGCTACAAGCTGGTCGAAGGTCGACAGGGTGCGCGTAGCTGGACCAGCGAGGAGGAAGCTGAAGCAGCACTGAAAGCGATGCGCTTGAAGGTCGACCAAATGTACGACTTCAAGCTGATCAGCCCTACAACGGCGGAGAAGGTCTTGAAGGAAGCTAACCCACGCAAGTGGATCAAGCTGCAGCCATTGATTGGCCGTAGCGATGGCAAGCCATCCGTAGCACCGGCCAGCGATAAGCGTCCTGCTTTAAGCATGGCGATTGCCGAGCAGTTCGAAGAGCTGCCGGCGGAAGTAGAAACTCTGATGAACGCTGAGCTTGAGCATGCGTCCATTGAATGGCCTGTCGAAGACAACTTCGACGATCTCGTTTAACCACTGAAATACCAACGACATATACTGAGGATTTACCATGAAACATACTTTCCAAAACGCCCGCATTTCGTTCCCGAACATCTTCGAACCAAAGGCTTCTGAAAGCGGTTCGCTGCAGTTCAGCGCGGCTTTCCTGTTCGACCCTGCACACCCAGGTATCGCTGGCCTCGATGCGGTGATCGACCAGGTTGGTAAAGCTAAGTGGGGCGACAAGTGGGGCGCAGTAAAAAAGGAACTGAAGGCGGGTGACAAGCTGCTTACCCACAATGGTGACAGCAAAGCTTCCCTGGCCGGCTACGAGGGTAACCTGTACTTCAACGCCTACAACACCGTGCGACCTACCGTCGTGGACCGCGATCGTAGCCCGTTGGTAGCTGCTGACGGCAAACCGTACTCCGGCTCCTACGTCAACGTGATCATCGACGTGTGGGCACAGGAGAACAAGTACGGGAAGCGCGTCAACGCCCAGCTACAAGGCATCCAGTTCGTGAAGGACGGGGAAGCGTTCTCCGGTGGCGGCACCTCGGCAGATGCTAGCGACTTCGAAGAGATCGCAGACGGGGCGGACGCGGACGACCTGGCCTAACCGCTAAAGCAATTCGAAAAGCCCGGCTTGCGTCGGGCTTTTTGTTGACCGCTCGTCGGGATACGCAAGACAACACAAGCAACTCGTTGTACAGTTGACCTATCGAAATCAAACAGTAGGGAGAAGGGGAATGGAACGGGTAGCCGCAGCGGTAGGAATTATCTGGATATTTTTAACCATGTACCTAACTTTTCAAGCAGTCAAAGACGGTTACCTGGTGTACTTCGGTATCGTCGCATCATCCGCCGTTGTAGGACTAGCTATTCTGCTTCAGTTCCTCGTAGGAGTGGCCTTCGGATGAACAACCGTCGCCTTCACAGCGGAATTCAAACTGTCGATATGTCCGCCGGCTACGCACGACGGGTTGCGCCTTTCTACGTTACCGAGCAGTTCTACATGCTCGGCGACCACGGGTGCTACTGCCCAATTTTCTATCGTTGAGGAAGTTAAGAATGACCACTTTCGCAAACAGCACCGTCCCTCAATCCGCCGCGCGCCATGTGCTCGCCCAACTGGTCGACCTGCATGTCCCGGTAAACATTGAGTACCTGCGCGGCAACGTCGTTCTCAGCGTACCGGCCACGTTTGCCAAGACGCTGGACACGGCCTGCGAGAAGGTTAACCAGGCGATCGCGGACGGCGTTCCGCCAGGGTGCTTCTCATGAACGTTTTCGTATTCAGTGACGATTTCGCCGGGTTTCGTTCGCTGTTCTGCGAAGAGACCGACGTTACGGCGGGAGACGGTGAAAAATTCGTTCGACTGGGGGACGTCACGGAGCTGACCCGGGAGCGCGATTTCCTGTTGAAGCAAATGCGAGAAATGGCTCTGGCGCAACCGTTCGCCATGGTCGACTATGTAAAAGGTCCACATCAGAGAACACCCGGGCTCGACACCTACAAATGGTTCTGGTGGAACAGCACGGCGCGTCCGATCTATAAGAACGCGTTATGCGACGTAGTGCTGTCGGACGGGTCTATCCATTTCAATGTCACACCAGATTTCGATTGGAGCGGCTACGGCGATCTTTATGTAGTAATGGCGCGCCACGGTGCAAACCTAGATTGCATGGAGCCGGTAGACAGACCCGCATCAGTTGTTTATCCGGCGGACCCCTCGAAGGATACTTCTGAGGCAATCCTTCGTCCTCCCGTAGTTCTGCCGTAGTTCTGCCAGAGCGTGAAGAAGGCGAACCGTATTGGTCCGGCGAACTCGACGCGGACTTTGATCAGCGCCTTGAGTGGGCCGAGGCAAAGGGCTTCAACCGCGCAATCGACAAGGTCAAGGAGCTGAATAAATGATCACCAAATGCGTTCTCTTCTGCCTGATCTTCGTATGGGCGCCTGCCATGTACTGGGTAGCGTCATGAAATCCAAATACGGCCAAGTGTGCGCCAAGCACCCCGAGCTAGCAGGCCGGCGCTACCTGCTTAGCAATAACTGTATTAAGTGCCACAACGAACGATCAAAGGCGAATCACGCACGGCGTAAGGCGCTACTGGAAGAGCTACTGGAAGCGGCGCACCAAGCCCGGCAGTCGTCGCCAAGGCTGGATAAGGCATTGGAGGCATACGGGTATGGCGAGGCCTAATATCCCACTGGCGGACCTAGCTTTCGCCTACGAGCTGCGCTGTGAAGGCCTCTCGTGGAAGGAAGTAATGCGCCACGTATCTTGGGAGCGCACAGCGCTGATCAAGGCAATCGCTCAAAGACTGAATTAAGGAGACGGAAATGGACGTGCTGAAAAACATATCGGACTCACTGGCGGTAGAAAAAGGGATGCCGGGCATAGGCGTGGCTATTTGGCCGCGGGGTGAAAAAGTAGGGGAAAACTATCACCTTTGCTCGGTGGGGGAGTTCTTGTCCAAACCGGAGAATCAGAAGGGAACTTGGTGCATCGACGGCGGATGGGGCGGCCCGCCCGGACCTATCATTGTCAAGTGGTCGGAGAAGGGCTACTGGATCAACGGAGGCTTCTGCGGAAGGCTGCTAACAGAAGATCATGTATGAACCTCGACAAATGCATTTTCCTGGACACGGAAACCTTCTGCGAAACGCCGATCAACAACGGGACGCACCGTTACGCAGAAGGCGCCGAGATCATCATGTGGCAGTGGGCGGTCGGCGAGGGGCCTGTCGAGATTCGCGACGGGGATGAAGACATCCGCGACTTACTCGCTTTGCTTGAGGATGAAAGTTATGAAGTGGTTATCCACAATTCGGCGTTTGATCGGAATGTCATCCGACACGCCACCGGAATCGTTATCCCCGTCGAACGAGTCTTCGACACCATGGTCTGCGCAATGGCCCATTCACTCCCAGGGAGCCTATCTACTGTTGGAACCATTCTTGGAGTCGCGCAGGACAAAGCCAAAGACAAGGAAGGTAGAACGTGGATCAGTCTTTTCTGCAAGCCTCAACCGAAGGGGCGCAAGATTCGTCGTGCGACGAAGGTTTCTCATCCGGTAGAGTGGCAGCGCTTCCGCGACTACGGCGGCCTTGACATTGAGGCGATGCGGGAGATCTACAAGAAGCTCCCGCGCTGGAACTACCGCGGTGCGGAGAAGGAATTGTGGCACCTCGACCAGCGTATTAATGAACGCGGCGTGCTGATGGACTTAGACCTGGCGCATGCCGCTATCCGCGCTTCGGATCGTGCTCAGAAGCTATTAGGCGCTCGGACGCAGAAGCTGACCGGCTACGTCGACGAGGAGGGTGAACTGACCGGCCAGGGTGTCGCCAGTGCCAACCAGCGCGACAAGATGCTGGAACACATCCTGGAGGCTTACGGAGTGGGTTTGCCTGACCTTCAGATCAGCACGCTAGAGCGCCGCATCGACGATCCCGATTTGCCGGTGGAGCTGCGCGAACTGCTGGCCGTCAGGCTCCAAGCATCGAAAACCTCGGTCAGCAAGTACAAACGCGTTCTGAACGGGGTAAGCGCCGACGGCAGGCTGCGGGGGCTTCTCGCGTTCTGTGGCGCGTTGCGCACGGGACGATGGGCGGGTCGCCTATGGCAACCTCAGAATCTTGCCCGTCCTACGATAAAGAACAAAGAAATTGAACAGTGGATTGAAGCCTTGAAGGCGGATGCCGAGGATTTGGTATGACGGCCTACTACAACGAATTAGACCCCTACGCAGCACAGTGGCTGCGCAACCTTATTCAAGCGGGGCACATCGCTCCAGGGATTGTGGATGAACGATCGATTGAAGATGTCCGACCTGCAGACCTCGCCGGTTTCACTCAGTGTCATTTCTTCGCAGGAATCGGAGTTTGGTCTCTCGCGCTACGCAGAGCTGGATGGCCAGACGACCGGCCTGTGTGGACCGGCTCCTGTCCTTGCCAACCTTTCAGCAAGGCAGGCAAGAAACTTGGGTTTGATGACGAGCGGCACCTATGGCCGGACTGGTACTACCTCATCCGAGAGTGCAAACCTATCGAAGTCCTTGCAGAACAAGTTCCTGACGCTATTAAAAAAGGATGGCTTGATCTCGTTATCGACGACCTGGAAGCTTCGGCCTACGCCGTCGGGGCGATCCGTTTCGGTGCTGACGCGACAGGCGCCGGCATCGAGAGGCAAAGGATCTACCTTGCTGCCCAGTGTTTCGGCCCGGGAATGGCGCGACCGCAGCCAGGCGAACATCCTGGCATCCCTAGATCGGGGCGATGGGGTGGCCAAGAGGATCTGCTCGCTATCGCCGGATCTCCGTTCGTCGCCGGAGGTAGTTGGCCTCAACCCCTGCTTCGCTCGGTGGCTGATGAATCTTCCTCAACAATGGGACCATTGCATGCCATCGGAAACGCCCTCAATGCTGAAGCGGCAACGTACTTCATCCGGGCGTACATGGGAATCACATGTCCTACCTGAATTCCTGTACGGAGACCTCGTATGACCACCGTTATGGAAGCCTGCAGCAGCGCCACACGCGGCTGTGTGATCGCACCCAAGGGTAAGAAACTGGTCGTAGCTGACCTTTCCAACATTGAGGGACGTAAACTCGCCTGGCTGGCCGGCGAGGAGTGGAAGCTCCAAGCGTTCCGCGACTTCGATACGGTCATCGGATGGGACGACAAAAAGCAGAAACCAATCCGTAAGGGTTTCGACCTTTACATCCTGGCGTATGCGAAGGCGTTCGGCTGCTCGCCGGAAGATGTCGACGATTTCATGCGGCAGATCGGCAAGACGATGGAACTCGCGCTGGGTTATGCCGGCGGCGTGGGCGCGTTCATCACGTTCTCACTCGCCTTCAACATCGACTTGGAACTGATGGCGAAAAACGCATGGGACGCTATCCCAGAGGCAATGCGGCGAGAAGCGCGCGACTTCATGGAATGGCAATTGAGTAAAGGAAAAAGTCAATACGGACTTAGCGATTCCGCGTTCATCGTCTGCGAAGCCTTCAAGCGCCTTTGGCGTGAAGCGCATCCCAACACCGTAACCTACTGGAAGGAACTAGAGAACACCTGCCGCGACGCGATCAATAATCCAGGACGCACGCTGACCTGCCGCCGACACAAGATCCGCCGCGACGGCGCATGGCTTCGCATCATGCTGCCTTCCGGACGCTACCTTTGCTATCCCTCGCCGCGCGTCGAAGACGACGGTCAGATCACCTACATGGGGATCAACCAGTATTCGCGGAAGTGGGAACGGCTGCGCACCTACTCTGGCAAGCTAGCGGAAAACGTGACTCAGGCCAGTGCTCGGGACGTGTTGGCGTATCGCATGCCGGATATCGAGAAAGCCGGTTACGAAATCGTTCTGACCGTCCACGACGAGATCATCAGCGAAGCGCCAGACACCGACGAGTACACGCACGAACACCTGGCCGAACTGATGTCCGCAGGTTGCGGCTGGACAGAAGGCCTACCGCTCGCCGCTGCCGGCTTCGAAGCGTATCGCTACCGGAAAGGTTGACTACAAGTCGAATCTTGCATAAGCTTGCGTACAAATAGAGGAGGATTTGTTATGGGCAGCAGAGAACAGTTTGACGAATGGTACGCGGATTATGAGGAAAGGCGCGAAGCTAACGGTTGGATGCCTTTGGAGAAACACGTAGTAGCGAGGATGCGTGAAGCGTGGCTGGCTTCCCGTTCAGCAATAGTTATCGAACTGCCGGAAACCCCGAATCGTGGTATCGGGTACGGACTCTTTGACGCGGGAAAAGAACAGTGTGCCGCAGCTATCGAAGCTGCAGGGTTGAAGGTGAAGCCATGCTAGAACGCGATATCGAAGCCTACCTCGTCAAGCGCTGCAAAGAGATTGGCGCACTGGCCGATAAATTCGTCTCGCCCCAGCGTCGTTCGGTCCCTGATCGGCTCATCACGTTCGGCGGGCGAGTGTTGTTCGTTGAGCTGAAAGCGACTGGCAAAAAGCCTACCGAAGCGCAGGTGCGCGACCACGAGCGTCGCCGTGCCGCGGGTGCTGAAGTGGTTTGGCTGGATAGTAAAGGGGCTGTCGACTCGGTGATTTTCTCGGTGTATGGGAATTGCCATTTGGACTACGACGACGAATTTAAGGTGATTTGCTGATGAAAACAGAAATCGAAGTAGCGTATGAAGATGCGATCGACGCATCTAACGAACTGGGCTTCGCCTGTATGACTGCCGGTGACGTAATCCGGTATCAAGCCGACGAACTCGTAGAACTACGCGAAGCGTTAGAAGAACCTTTCCAGCTGGTATTCGAAGGATACAACCGCCCCGGCACTGATTTCGCCTCTGATGCAGCTTGGGCTACTTGGCAGCACGCCCAGTTAACCAAAGCATTTAACCTCTTGCAGAAGATCCGTAAAGGGCCGGGCAATGGCAATTGACTTCATCCCTCGCCGTTATCAGGAACTGATCGGCGGCTTCATTGTCGGCAATAAGCGTTGCGCTGTCTGGTCTTCGCCCGGTACAGGCAAAACGGGGGCCACGTTGTCCGCGCTCGAAGACCTGACCTTCGTCGAAGACGTGTACCCGGCCCTAATTGTGGCCCCGCTCCGTGTCGCGCGTACCACCTGGCCGAATGAGGTTCGCAAGTGGAACCACCTCAAACACCTGCGCGTTGTCGTGGTTACCGGCACACTGAAGGAGCGCCGCGCCGCGTTACGCATTCCGGCGGACATCTATACGACCAACTTTGAGCAATTACCATGGTTGGTGGAGGAGTTGGGCGACCGCTGGCACTTCAAGACCGTCGTAGCGGATGAGGCGACCAAGTTGAAAGGGTTCCGCTTGCGGCAGGGCACACAGCGCGCCAAGGCACTGGCACGGGTCGCGCACACGAAGGTCAAGCGCATTATCCTCTTGACCGGTACGCCCAGCCCTAACGGCTTACAGGATCTTTGGGGGCAGATGTGGTTCGTCGATAAGGGGGATCGACTTGGCCGAACCTTCGACGCCTTCAAGCAGCGCTGGTTTCACGCTTCGCACACGGGGTTCGGCGTAGAGGCTAACGACAACGCCCAGGCGCAGATGCAGGAAGCGTTGCGCGACGTGTGCATCACGATCGACGCTGCCGACTGGTTTGACCTTGAAGCGCCGATCATCAACAAAATCATGGTGGAGCTGCCGGCCGCGGTTCAGGCTATGTACAAGCAGATGGAGAAACAGTTCTTCTTGGAGCTGGAAAGCGGAACGCAGATCGAGGCACTGAATGCCGCGGCCAAGTCAATGAAGCTGATGCAGGTGGCAAACGGTGCCATGTACTTGGAAGGTGGCGAAGCATGGGAAGTTGTGCATAACGAGAAGCTGGAAGCGCTCGAGGAAATCGTAGAGGAAGCGGCGGGTATGCCAATCCTCTGCCTGTACAACTTCAAAAGCGATCTGGCGCGTCTCAAGAAGCGATTTCCGGATGGCATTGACCTGTCGCAGAAAGGGGCGCTGGAACGAGCTCAGGCAGGCGAAGGGCGCATTTGGTTCGGACATCCGGCCAGTATGGGCCACGGGGTCGATGGGCTCCAGTACCACACGAACATAATGGTGTTTTTCGGCTACTCGTGGTCGTTGGAAAACTATCTGCAGGCCATCGAACGCATTGGGCCTACCCGCCAGTTGCAAGCCGGGTTCAAGCGCCCCGTGTTCATGCACATGATCATGGCGAAAGACACGATCGACGAACTGGTACTGGAACGCCTGCACAGCAAACGCGAGGTGCAGGATGTGCTTATGGAAGCTATGAAAGAACGTGGCTTCAAAACAATTGAAGAGGATGCAGCATGAGTGAATTTCCCGACGACTATTGTGTGCGCCATGGTGGTACAGGCGCGGCGGCTAAATGCCGAAGCTGCGAAGCTTGGCGCAATTACGATCGCCTGTTACAGCCGACTGACGCTAAACCATTAGCCGAGCAGAAAACCGGCGGCAGCGTCGACTACTACAAATGTCACGTCGCTGACCCCATAAGCGGAGGCCTAGCCTACACCGCAGAGAGCATCGACATTATCGAAGCGCTCGGCATGACCTTTGCGGAAGGCGAGGCGTTTAAAGCGATCTGGCGTACCTGCACTGGCCGCTTGGGCGGTGCGGTAAAGGCTGACAACAAAGCGTTGTACAACGCTGAGAAAGTCGAGTTCTTCGGCGCTCGCATGGTGCGGGCCGCGAAAAGGAGTGAAGCGGAATGAGAGAAGAATTTGAAGTTTGGGCCAAGTCGAAATACATGCCATTACGTCGGGATTCATCAGACGAATACTGGGTTGAGACTACACAATCAGCTTGGGGAGGATGGAAAGCTTCACGAGAAGCGCTAAAGATTAAATTACCTAGGGTAATTTTCTGGGGCCGTCTAGAAGTCCTAGAAGGCTACGATCTTGACGAAGTGCAAGAAGCTCTTAAGGCTGCGGGGGTACATTGGGAATGAAAATCCTAGCGATGCTCTACATGCTAACCGCAAACGGCCCGGTGACAGTGGCCGCGTACTTCACGCAGGACGCCCAGGTTATCTGCCAGGCGACAGCCGCTGCGCAAAATGCAACTGAGGAAGAGGAGTATTACTGTGAGTAGCTTTTTTATCGTGTTCTTTTCTGCATTCGCCTTTTGGGTCGGATATAACTACCCTCGTGACGTAGAGATCGAATCGACGAAACCGATTGAGTTCCGGTATGAGGTAACCCCAGAAGCAGCAAAGTATCTTGTACAGAAAGCGTTTGCGGGTTGCCCTACTTCGGCGGACTAGAACGCTTCTTCAATTCCGACCGGCAGAACTGCAACTCGGCAAACTGCCGGTCGAGTCCTCTTCGCAAATCCCAATAAGCGCGTCCAGCTTCGGCTGTAAGCTCTGCGGTTCCGCTGACAACTCCGCCGGGAATGGTTCCATCGGCGCGCACTGCTGGACAACGGGCTTTGACACGCAGCCGCTTAGTGCCATCAGCAACAGCCCGCTCAAGAGCACTCGTTTCATTCTCTTTACCCGCCTTGTACTCGATGAAGGTTTGTCGAATGGCTTCCGTCTGTGCGCGTGACGCGATTAGCTGTTGGTTCACTGCGTCTACGTTCGCGCTGATCGCCGTAGCGGTTCCCAGATCGCGTTCCTGTACATCCGTCTCCCAGCGCAACCCCTGGACGTACCACGCGCCGCCAGCGCCTACCAGAAGCGCCAGCGCGTAGCGGTAAGCTGAAGTCACGCTAAGACCTTCAGCGCGTATTGGTAGCGGGCTTTCCTGTCGTCCAGTCCATTCGTGCCGCCGTTGATCTTTTTCGTCAGATCGGTGAACTGTGCGCCGTCGGCCAAGTTGTTCAGGTTGCGCGTCGTCCAGAACCAAACGGCGGACTTGGCGGCCCACCCTGGCTGCTCCAGTAGCTCGGGCGTTTTCAGCAATCGATCGTCGCCGAACAGCGCTTGGCTCGCCTTCTGATAGTTCGCACGCCCGGTTACCTGAATCAGCCCTCTGCCGCAAAACTTTATCCCATCACCTTGTTGAATATTTCCCAAGTCTTTGCGCCCTTCGTATTTAGCGAAGTAGCTCGGACCACCGAGTTCTTTCGAGTAAACCAAAGAACCGCTCTCGTGGCCGATCTGCGCCAAGAAGGCCGCGATACGCAATCTGGTATTGATCTGTCCGCCGGCCATCGCGGCGGTAAGCGCGTCGGCCCACTTCTGCGCACGGGCCAAAGGAATATTCATTACGGAAGCGAGAGTAGCGGCGTCCATCACAGGAACCTCGTAATCTTTATCGGGGGTATCATCTTGGCGACGTTGCCACCTGCGCGCACCAATAGGCCGAACATGCAGCCGAAAGCGATGATCAATAGCGCGTGAGCCATGGCCGGACCCGCTTTCACGCTTCCAAGGAAGATCAGGACGGCAAGGCCGACGTTACTAGCCGCCAGGCCAATAGCGAACGCCGAGACGCCCCAGCGTTGTCGGGAATGGTGCTCGTTATACAGGAAGATAGTCAGGAAGATGGCGAAATGGATAACGCACTCGACCCAAAGCAGAATGACGTTAAGTTCCATCGCTATTACCCCGGCTTTTGAAAAACGGAATGAGACCGATGATTGTCTTAATCCATTCTGGCACTGGGCCATCTTTCTCAACCATGTATCCTAGGGCGGTAAATACGACGGCGACCATGGCTGAAATTGCGCCGGCTACCAACATGGCCTTTTCGCTATAAGGCGGCCCTCCCCCATACCAGAAAATCCCGCCGCTATAGCCCATACCCAATGAGAACAGACTTAGCAGGAAACGTTCCCGTAGCGTTGTAGCTTTTGGTGCCGCCATAAAGAAACAGCACCCTATAGCGGCTCCTGCTGCCGCGAATGGGTGGATGCCGGACATTACTGCACAGACCCACCACCACGCCCACAGTGTGCATTGTTCCCGCATGGCGTACCCCTCTGAGTTTGCGCAAGTGTATCACGCATGTTTCACTAGGGAGGAGACGCGTCGTCGCTCAGGTACATCCTCGGGTCATAGTTCACCGCCTTGACGCTACAGGTCCGCGTGCCGCTCGGCGAAACGTCAGTGATAAGCGCTGGGAACGCCCAGGTCGATTCATGTCCAAACTGAATGATCGGCGGCGTGTCGATGTTGCCCGACAAGTCCGGCACGAAGTCCAGGGTTGGAATCGTGAACGTGTAATCGTCTACCCGCGTCGCATCATAAGGACCGGAGGCCGAGCCATCCAAACGGCGCACCACGACCTTGTACACGCCGGGTACGGACCAGTCGAGGGGCTGCGACGACTCTAGCGTAACTGGTGACCCGGCGGTGTACCCGACAACTTCAGCGGATTGCCCGTACCCCGGCGTAGCTACGCCGAGCGCCACGTAGTCGAAGTAGGCGCTGTTCAGCGCGTCAAGCTCCGTACGGAAACTGTACTGCCGCTGGCGATAGAGCTGGCCGCGTCGGCGGCGCATACCCCATTGCCACGCTTTTGTGCGGTTACCGACGCCTTCAAGCTTCAGCTTCTCGACACGCTCCCCGGCGTCTCCGTCAAGGCGGCACTCGACCGTCTCATTCTGCTTTGTAACGTGGTCGTAATATTCAACATCCACGCCGTCGAAATCGTCCGGCTGATCCGGCATAGTGAACTCATAGGACAATGGCTCGAGCATGACAGGTGGGTTGTAGACGTGATCGAAGGAAGGCCCCCGGGGCTCATCACGGACCGGCACCAGTAGGCCGCGATCAATGGTCAGTTCCGAGAAGCCGACAGTCAGCGCGTCCAGTAGGTTCGACTTGACTGTCTTCGAGTCCATGACGATGCGGTCGTATGTGTCCCCGCGCGGCGTCCAGCGGGTCGACTCAAGCCGATCCAGTTCAACCAAGTCGATATCAGCGGTGTCAGAGTACCCGACGTTACGGATGATGTGCCCGACCGCTGCGGAGATCTCCCGAGTCGGTTCGGGGTCTTGCCATACGCCGTCACGGAGTACCGGCAGAATCCGGGTGCAGGCCAGGTTCACCAGGCTTTCGCTTTGCGATGAAATGCGATCACCACCCCGGATGTCGCAGGTCATCACAGTCATACCAGGATAGCTGCTCGGGGAAGACGTGGCGATCAATCCCTTAAGCCGTAGCCACATCGTAACGTCGTGGACCTCCTCCGGACGTAGACTGCCCTGTGGAATGTTCAGCTTCTTCATCCGACATTCGGGGCGCATCGAATACGGCAATGCTATTCGATGCGTGTTGCCGATGGCGTCAAGCGAGTTGTTAACCGTGAAGAATGTCGCAGCCGTCCATGCGCCGCCGATCGCCATGTCGCGGTACTCAAAAGAGTAGTTCGCCTGGATGTAGATGTACTCGCCTTGCGACCCTAGGCCCACAATGCCGCTAGGGAAGAACATGTCGAACTCGATATCCGTAACTACTTCCCCGTCAGGGCATGCGGGGAACGGGCCGCGGTAACCGCCCTGCAGGTTAGAACTGTCGAGACGGACTTGCGCCACGTTGGACGAAAGGCTGTCCCATCCCGGCCATGCGTTGTCATCCACGCCGCCGGCAGTCAAGCGCTTAACTTGTAGCGCTTGCGCAGAATAGCTCAGGACGCGGAACCGGAAGCCGCGATAAGACATGCCCATTACTACTGACCCGATAACTAAGCCGACGCCCGGGGCGCCACCATCATAATCAAGCTGCAGCGTTGTCGCCGTGACGGCGCTTACGACGTAAAACCCTTCGTTGTCCCCGATGATCTGGATCTGATCCCCCACGATGAAGTTGAACTGGGCGATAGGCCCGTTAATTACGTCACGGCCGCCTACGCCAGTGCCGTCGTCAATCGTAAAATTGTAAGGTGCTACCGGGTTGATTATGGTTCCCGCTACCCAATCGGCGGGGAACGTGCCTGCGCCTACAGGGATGCCTACCACGTCACCGTTAAAAGTGAAGACGGACGCCGTGGCCGATGCGGTTAAATTGGTTTCGACCGTCAGTTCCAGGCCGGCGGCCCCGGTGTTACTGGCTCCTACTTCCGGCGCCGTGTACCAGAAGAGATGGGCCGGTTCGGATGAGATATCTACGCCAGGGTAGTGGATAGTAAAGGAAGCATCAGCGCCCAGGGTTAGAAGCGGGGTCTGCCCAGTCTTAACGTCTTCCAGGTCGATCTGATACGAACCCTGGCCTACGCCCAGGCACATCTCAGTGCGCGGCTCACGAAGACTGGCGAAGTACGCCCGTGGAGGAATCAGGTAATCAGGGAAGCGTTGCGGGTTATATCCGAACAACTCCGGACGCACGTCGTTGATCTTAACCTTGTTGCCCTTACTGCTCCCCTGATCCAGTGGGTTGCCGCCAGTGGAGCGCGATGCACTGATGCCGGGGATCTTCGGCGTAAGCAAGGCGATAGCGGCAGTGGCTGCGAAGATCAGCGCGAAGGTAATCGTGAAGGGGTCGGTGCCTTTCGGCTCCCGGTAGATCTCGATTTTATCTTCCGCCGAGATTCGGGCTGTCTTCCACTGGCGCGGCAGAAGGCGTTCGCCATTCACGTAGAGGCTGATCGCTAGCTTACCCAAATCTGTATCGCGGGAAATACCATGGCGGTACAGCCACTCGGCCATTGTCTGCGGCTTACGTATCTTGTAGGTCTCTTTACCTTCATCCGACAAGCGACTGGCGTAAATCTCGATCATGGTTTATCCCGGTGGAAAGTAACCGTTGAGTGGTCCCGCAGCCAGCGGTGCAGTGGGAGGCAGCGCGGCCCCCTGGCCGGATTGATCTCCAGAATCCGCAGGCCGTCCGGCGACTCTACCACTAGTGCAACGTGCGTGCAGATGCGTCCGATCATTACAGAAGCGATGGCGCCAGGTTCAGGATCGCACAACTCCATCTGAGAAGACTCGGCTTCGTAGGCCCGGGTGAACTCTCGTGGATCTGTGTTGCGCAAGCTGCCGTATTCGGCCAGTAGTCGCTTCCCTAGTTCCGCGTGCCGGACGTGCCGGACGAGGCCCCAGCAATCGTAAAGGTGCGGCCCCCTGGCGCCGTCTTCATACGTGCAAGAGAGGTATTTATTGATCCAATCCATCACAGATACCTGAGTGCTGGCGCGAAGGTCGTAGTGTACAACGCTCGCGGCCAGGCGACGCCGATCATGTTGTAATATCCGGTTTGCAACTGCGCCTCCTGCCCTTGGATGGAGCCGGAGAGCAACGTTAAGTAGTAAGGCCGTTCCGCTGGGGCAGATAAGTTGGTGTTCAGGTACGTCCGGTAAATAGCGGTGACCCTGGCGTTCGAAGATATGGCCGCATCGATCAGACGTGACGCTTCGCCGGTCGTGTTGTCGACGGCGAAGGCCAGGGTTTGGTTCCCTTTGTTGTTCTTCGCGGCCAGGGCGATATCGATGTTCGCACCGATGAATGTAACAGTGCGGGCGTCTTCAGTAACCGCCGTTACGTCCTCGAAGCCGTTACAGATGAACACCGGTTCGGCCCATGCGTCGCAGTTGAGCTCAAGCGTCCTGATGATCGCATCAAGACGCCCGTTTGCTCCTGCGTTTACTTCAGCAAGGATTTGGCTCATCAGATGATCATGTCCAATGGTGTCATCACGACTTGGCAACTAATCATGTTACGCGCGGTCGTTCCGTTGTGCTTGATGTTGAGCTCCCAGTAAGTGCCGGGAGGGCCATACACGTCAGTAGTGAAATGGATGTTATCGCCATATGGGTTAGCCTTACCATCGAACCCGTAGACCGCGCTCACGCCCTTCCATCGAACCCCGGCCGACGTTTGGATTTGTGCGGAGATCGCTTTGGCCAAGCTATCTCCGGCGTCGATCACGATGTCAACTTCAACACGCATCTTCGAACAGCCGTTCGGCATGTTGATTCGCGTCGGGTTGGCCGGAACGAAGGCTCCTGCAACCATGTCGTATTCCGGCGTGGTGCTGAAGGAGACGATGTTGGTTGCGCTGGCGTTGGCCAAACTTTGGTTATTTTTAATAACCCGCGTGTTGCGTCCGTTGATCAGGTACGGGTACAGGCCGTCAGGCATGAATGGGCGGAGCGGGGAATAGGCTCGCAGATCCGTAATGATGTTCCGCGCATCCAGCTTGAAATACTCAGACGCCAATTTGCCCGTCGTACCTTGGAACGCCGAGAAGTAGGCAGTCAAGTCAGTCGACGACAGGTTGCGGATCAGAGGGCTGCTAACCTGGCCGCTGTAATCGCCGAAGGTCATGCTGTTCGGTACTTGACCTTGGATACCCATGATGCAAGCGTCTGGGTCGTTGCTCGGGCCGCAGAACGCCAAGCCGCCCGTTACACTAACCTCGGTCTTGTTCCAGGGGAAAGACACGTCCGGTACAGCCAGGTGGTCAACAATCCGCATGCCGCCGAACTCGCCGCCCCAACGCACGTCCTCGGAGATGAAGCTGCCCCAGTTATCTACCCACCGGATGTTGGCAGGACGGTCAACACCGTAGGTGCCCACCGCCGGGATGCCGAAGCCACGATTAATGAACAAGCGGGTTTGCGCACCCGGGTCTGTCGGAGTCGCGCCACGGTTGTTGATCGATGCCGCGCTGGCGTCCAGGTTAGTCGAGTCAGGCTGTAACCACGGATCGTTGATCACCATGCTGTCGAAGCAGTTGTCGAGGATACGACGGCACGAAATCCAGCGGCAGTTGTTCATAGTGCCGTTAGTGGACATATGGGTCCATACGCCGCCGGTTGCTTGAGTCTTGACAGCGTAGCTGCTCGACAGGAAGAACTGGCAGTGGTCAACCTGGTACATCGACGAGTTGATGTTGCCGTTATGCACCCGCAGGTGATGGCGTCCGCCGACGAACTGCATGCCCGACATTCTGAACTGGTAGAAATCTATGTCGAAGATATCGGCGTCAGGATCGTCCTGTTTGATGATCGCCGAATCCCCGTCGATCTCCAGATAGGGCCCCCAGTTGATGGCCGCGGTAATCCTGTATGTGCCGGTCGGGAAGTACGCAATCGGCGATGTGCCGGAGTACGCAGCAGTCAAGGCGCCCGACGTGGTTAATCCTGATTGCGTCTGCGCAATGATGTAATCAGCTAGGGCTTGAATCGCCGCTGTATCATCCGCAATACCGTCGCCCACGGCATTAAACGGGGCGTCCTTGACGCTGACGTGCTCCGCCAGTTTTTGGAACAGCGTGCGGTTGCCGAAGCCAATAATCGTCGTGCCATTCGACGCCGCCAAGGCTTGCCGCAGCGACGCGTCGCCAGTCGATACGAACTTCGGCTGATCGATTACCCAGTTGTTAACGGTGGTGTACGGAAGTGCGAGCGCTGGACCAGGGCGCCAGTATTCACCATCCTTCGACATGATCTGGTTAGGGCGCGTAAATGTCAGCTCGCCTACGTCGTCGTAATCACCGATGAACTCATATCCGCTCGCCAACAGGAAGTTTTCGAAATCTAGTTCGATCCCCGCCCAGGACTTACGGACGTTGCCGAATCGGTCAACCCAAGTAACTGGCGTGCCGTTTATCGCGTCGTCCAGGTTGGAGGCGTTGTTGTACAACACCTTGACTTCGGTCGACCCGAGTGGGAACTGCGATGTTGGGTACGTGTTCGCCATTACGCGGCCCCTTCAGTGAATCGGCTTTTCAGCAGAGCATGACATTCCTTTATGAAGTCGATGTCTTCCTGCGGCAACGGTGGCATCGGTGGTTCCATCACGGCCAGGTGGTCGTTAACGAAGTCCATCTGCTGCTGCGCATCACCGTCGAGAGGGATCGCAGTACGATGCCAAGCACAAGAAAGCTCGGCATCGTCTTCCATGAGCAGGAATGCTAGGCGGATCTGCAACAGGCCGGAGCGATGCAACTCGGGTTGGTCAAGCACTGTTTTTCTGTAAATCATCACTGTCACCTTAAGCGGATGCGAAGTTGCCGCTGAGAAATATGCTTTTCTGAGTGCCGCTCGCGGCGTTTGCCTGAGTAAGAGTCGCCGTTGTCCCGGCCGCTACGTTCATCACTTCAAATTGTACGTTGGTCGAAACCACCAGTCCGACAATCTGCGGCGTAGCGACAGCCGACACTACGCCGGTCCAGCGGTTTAATGTCACCGCCGGAGCGCCCGCAGCGGGGGCCAACGGTAGCCCGCTAACGCGCAATGTACCGGTTGCCGTGGTGTACGTGAAAGTGGTCGTAGTCACCGTGCCTTCATACATGAACGCGCGGCCGATCTTTGTGTACCTGCCACTTTGCGAACTGTAGACGACGTTAAGATCCCCCGGGGTTGAGAAGGTAATCCCCATCGTCCATGTGCCTTCCTCGTAGTCGTCGAGCGTGTTCGGGTCCGCGGACGGCACCTGCGTAGCGGGGAACGCAGCCTGCCCGCCGGTAAGAGTCAGCAGGCCGGATACCGTCGGGGTAACCAGGGTCAGGGCGTCGGGCAATGTCAGCGTCGGGTTACCGGAAACCCCGTCACCGTTCGATACAGTGACTTTGTTAGCCGTTCCAGTGAGCGTGCGCGCAGCAGCGGTGCCCGCGCCAGTTCGTGCTAGAAGTCCAGCAGTGGCTACCCCGGCCAGGGCGGTTAAATCTGCGTCATAAGCCTGGACGTTGGACCCAATGTCCACCCCTAGAGTGGCGCGGGCGTCCGCCGCAGTGGCGGAACCGAGAAAGGTACGAATAAACGTTTGCCACGCGCTGAGAATCGCCGTGCGAAGTTGCGCGCGGGTTTGCTTGCGACTCTGGACGGCCTGGACGACCAGGTAGAGATCGTCCTCGGTGCCCGCACCGGCAACTGGCTGCTCTGTTAGTTTTCCAGCCATTAGGAGTTCTCCAGATAAAAAGGTGAGCCGTCTTCGAGAAGCATTGGTGTGCCGTCCTCAAGCAGCATTTGAACAACGGAGCCCTGATCGAACAAAGGCCATTCGCGGTTCATAGCGTAATCGAAAATCTCCGGGTTCAACACAAACGAGGGTAGCAATTCGACCCACCCTGGCGGTAGCAGTGCTCTGTTACGCAATTCGCACGTAGTTCGGTAGCGCCAAAGGAATTTCCCAGTCAGCTCACCGCCCACGGGGACTTCGGTAAACCGGATCTCATGCTCGTTATACCCCATCGGACTCAACAGCGTCATCGTGAACCAGCCGGCGCCTACAACCTGCGCGGCCCACGCTTCGAACAACATGGCCTGTGGTCCGGTCATGATCCAGCTAAGCGACACCATGGCCGGCGCGTTAGGGAACTCTATCCGCTGGCGAGCACGCCCGCTATCCATCGGCGTACGCCGGATATTATTGACCGGCGTGAACCCGTAGTTCTCCCGCAGCGGGCAGGGCAGCCCTTCCGGATAGACTGGAATCGCCATCAGCGGCCCACCGTCTGTAGTCCGTACTTGCGTTCGAAGGCTTGCGCGGTTTTACCGTCGCCGAACAGGTCCGCCACAAAAACGTCCAATTGCTCTTCCCCATTTGGGCCCGTGCGAGTTTCTCTCTCGCCAGCGCGATCCGGATTCTCGATCAAGTTTACCGTAGTGTTGCTCTTCCCGGTTGGCGATTTCATATCGTTTAGCGTTTTGTCCAGCTTAGCGCTGGTCTGTGCCGTGGTCACGCGCTCCCCTTTCTGGAGCAGCCAGGTGCCTGTCTGCGGCACAGAATCGATACCGTCGTGCGCCATACCGGCTATGCCTGCGATACTAGCGGACAAGCCGCCTGCGAAGGCCAGGGCGGATGCCGCAGCGGCTGGTGCGGCGACAGGTCCGACGACGGGGATCGCAGCAGTGGACGAGAACGCGTTCAGGCCAGCAGAGATAGCTTGCGCCGCAGCGTACTGGATCAGCATTTTTAAAGCGGTCTGCGCGAAGCTGGCGGCCAGGTCTTTGAAGGACAGTTTCCCTGTTGTCACGAAGTTATACAGCGCGTCCGTCAAGCCGCTGAAAGCGCCATCGAAAAGTGTTTGGGTTTGCGCGGCTACGTCCGTCGCTTCCGTCAGGTAATTGTTCCACGATTCAGAGGCGCCGAGGAAGAACGAACCGGACGCTTCGTCGACCTGATTGTAATAGTCCTGCTGCAGCACCAAACGGGCGGCCAGTGCTTCCTCTAAGATGTCGGTCTCTTGTTGATACAGGTCTTCGCTGATCTGACCTTTGTTCAGTTGGGCGTTCAGCTTGTCGAGTTCGGACTGGTACTCCTTGCGGATCGCCAAGTCTTCTTTCAACCGCTCGCGCAGCTTCTCGCCGGAGCCCAGTCCGGCCAGTTGCGAGTCTAGGCCCTCTTGCGCGCTTTGCAGCTTCGATGCTTGGTTCTCTTGGAACGCGGCCAGCTTGCCGGCTTCCTCTGTCGCCTGCTTACGCGCGGCGACTTCCTGCTCAAGCGCTACGTTGCGTTTGAGCTGGGCGGTGATCAGCGCTTCGCTTGCCAGGAGCGACTTCTGGTCAGCAGTTTGAATGTCCTTCGACTTGATGTCGGCAATTTCTTGCTGAAACTTCGCTAGAGCTTGCGCCTGGGTGCCGAGCTTTTCGCTGGTCTCCGATTGGAGCTGAAGTGCGGCGGCCTGCTGACGCAAGCTGTCGAGCATCTTCTGGCCGGCGTCTTCACGAACGGCTTTAACCTTCGGCGCAGCGGCGGCTTTGTATTGCTCTTCAGCGGCCTTACGCAACTGGGCGATCTGCGCTTCGCTGTACTGAACTCCACGGGCCGCCGCCGCGGCGACCTGCTTATCGATTTCTGCGAAACGCTTAGCGAGCTTGTCGGTCTTCGGTGCCGTTTCGTCCAGGGACTTGTTCAAGGCTTCGACGGCGGCTATGCCGCGTTTGTCCTGTGCGACAACGTTCGCCTGAACAGCGGCGCGCTTGCGGCTCTCTTCCTGTTGCACGAGCAAATCGGTGATCTGTCGTTCTGTAGCTTCGCGCCGGAAATCATCGCCTGGGGTGGCGCCGAACCCACTGCCCGGGGCGTTGTTGATCGCGTCGGCGTTGGCGATGTCCTGCAGCCGATCGTTCAGGGTTTTGAGTTTCTGCTCGAGCGTAGACTCACGCCCGATATCAAGGAACGCGTCCCACGCTTCCTTGGCGGCGTTCTTCACCGTCAGCCACGCCGACTCGACGTACCCGAGGTTGTCGCGTACACGATCGGCACGGGTGGTCAGGGCTTCAGCGTAAGCCTGTTCGGCCAGGTTGGCGGCGCCCTGCGCATCACCTTGACGTTGCAACGCTTCGATCTGTGCGTAGGTCGAAGTGGTCAGGTAGTTCAGGGAATCGTTCAGCTCTTTCGAGAACTTGACCGGATCCTTCGCCAGTTTCTCGAAATCCTTGACGGTCTCTTCAGCCGCTTTGCCGGTCGCCTCCTGCATCTTCAGCGCGGCGATAGCGATGCTGTCGAACGAGGATGCAGGGATCTTCCCGGAGGCCGCCAGTTGCGCTAAGACGGCTGCGGCAGCACCGACAGTACCAACGGACTGGCTTACCGACTGCGCTTGACTGGCTAAGGCGTCCGCGTTCGTCCCGGCTGCGTTGCCGTTCAGGATCAGCGCGTTGGTGAA
>Ga0207655_1000596_pt1 | contig 44200 bp, 34 predicted proteins | sample KBSM44metaG_FD_184398 | JGI IMG/M metagenome (GOLD analysis project Ga0207655, IMG submission 184398) | Miscanthus rhizosphere microbial communities from Kellogg Biological Station, Michigan, USA - KBS M4-4 metaG (SPAdes) (version 2) | ecosystem: Host-associated > Plants > Roots > Rhizosphere >...
GGTGGCGGAAAACTGTTCAAGAAGCTCTTTCGGAACTGACGGTAATGTTCGAAGCGGTTTCTTTTTGGTTGGCATACATGCACCTCTTACTCATGGTATGCCCGAACACAAAATTTCTGACAGTCTCATCATCAGTGTCAAACGATGATGATCCTAAAGCAAGCTGGCCATTTTCAGGGGCGAGTTGGGGGAGTACCTACATTCCATTCCTTGTGTGTGCATGAGTCTGGGTCGTTTCCACGATAATCTGAGCACCCCCAGAATTTGAACTCTTTCTTGTAAGAGAGGGCTCCACCGCTTATCGGGCATATGGGTACCCACCATCCACACGTGGCTTTTATGCAGATCCGAAAGCGCCCCGAACGCTGCATCGGTGAGTTACATTTATCACAGCATTCCTCCTGGTGAGTACAGCGAGGGTAATTTGTGCACCCAATAAATTTCTTTTCGTTTTTTCTATTGGTTCGAGTTGTCAGATAGCCTTGCGTGCAGGTCGGACAACTGGCCTTCAGTGCATGAAGCTGTTCACTGGGGGTGATAAACTCCTCCAGTTCCAAGGGGTATCCGTCTTGAAGCAGTTCTTCTACAAATGGTGAGCATTTGAGCATGTCGCATATCAAATAAACGCGATGTCTGGCCCGAGTGATTGCTACGTAGAACAGCCTGCGCTCTTCTGCATGAGGAAATGCTTCGCGGGGCGGTAGTAACGCTTCAGTCAATGGATTGGTGACGATTTCTGAGGGTATCCCATATTTCCCCTTGCTGAGTCCAAGCAGAATCACGTAGTCAGCTTCTTTGCCCTTTGAGCTGTGAATAGAGTCTCGTTTGAAAATGAGATTTGGAAAACGGGAGCCAAACTTGCGCAGTTCATCAGAACTTGGCAGGTCGTGTTTGAATCTAGCCAGAAAATAGACCGATGACCCTTGGTTTGCAATTTGATTGATGCGTTGCACAACGGGCTCGACAACCTGATGGGGAGCATTGCCGGCGTTGATCGCAGTTCTCATTAACGATACGGTTGGCGTGCTGGCCGTGGTGTGAGACTTGATGTCTTTGGCCAGTTGTTGCTTATTTCGCCTAACGAAGCGGTTGGCTACATCGCCGATCATACTGTTGAAGCGGAACGTCATATCAAGATCGCTGATCTGGGTTGGACCAAAGCGTTTCTTAAATTCGGAGGTGAAAGTGATGTCGCTGCCGGCGAATCGATAAATGGACTGCCAGTCATCACCAACGCAAAAAAGCGAAACCCCTTCACGTTTTTTTCGAATTGTCTGAACCAGTTCAGCCCGTGATTTAGCAATGTCCTGGAATTCGTCGACGACAATGAATTTCCAGGGTGGCGTGAATAAACCGTTCTCTAAATATTCGATCGCTTTGTTGATCATGTCATCAAAGTCGACTTCGTCATTGTTTGACAGGTTTTTCTCATAAATCGTTATGATAGGAGCGAGCAACTCTAGTGCAGCTCTGATCTGGTCTGGGTTTTCAGATCGTTTGATGAGGTCAATCTGTTCTTGGATCGATAAATTCGCTGCTCTGAACAACTCCAGCATTTCCGTTAGAATCTTAGAAAAATGAGAAAGGCTACCCAGTTCTCTGAGAGTCTCAAGGAGCGTGTCCGGCTCAAGCGGATTGAGTGGGACGCCGACCTCGCTCAGGCGCTGTTTCAGCGCTTTTAGCAGAGTTCCTTCCTGCTTTTCATAGTGGAAAGTCTCGATGAGTGTCGTTCCAACCTTCTCATGTAACTTTCGTTTCCATGCCATGTCGGCATGGTACTTTGCACGATCAATGTAAGGTGCGGTATCGCCCAGGCGGTCAGTGCCAAAATGCTCGATGTAGACCTTGTGCTCAGTTAAATAGAAGTCAGGTTTGTAGGGGCCGCGCGCTCTGGATTGTTCGTGCGCAGGAATCGGGTATCGGGGTTCATAAATGTATTCGATACCATTTTTGAAGAGAAAGTTAGCAATGTCGCATTCACCAAAACCTTTGACTTTTTCACTTTTCAGGGTGCGTACATCGTTGTCCTCAAGGAATGAATAGTACTCGCCCAGGGTTTTGAATTCGAATGGGTTTCGGGCGGGGTACAACCAGTTTTCAAAGTACGTGAGTAATAATTCCTGATACGCTGGGTTCTCTCGTTGAAGGGACAGAAAAGCGTCGTCGACGAATTTCTTTTTCAGATCTCTATCTGTTGCCATCGGACTCAGATGCGCTTTTTTATGTTCGACCTCTTCAACGATCCATTTACCCAGAGCATGAAAGGTTTCCGCAGTAATACCTTTAACTCCCAGGCGGTTTTCGAGACGGTCGCGCATTTCTTCCGCAGCTTTACCGCCATAGGCCAGCAGGAGAATTTCTTCTGGTCTGGCCTGCTTGCTCCTGACAAGGAAGGCTACTCGCCCAATGACAGTGCTGGTCTTGCCGGTGCCTGCTCCGGCAAGGATCAGATTGTTGTCTTCGTCGATAACGCATGCCCGTCGCTGCTTGGGCGTTAGTGGTTGGCTTTCGATGGTGTTGAAAAGTGCTTCGTACTGAGTGAGGGCCTTCTGGATGTAGCGTTCACGGAGCCGGTCAAGCAGGGCATCTGAGTCGGCAAATTGCTGGTAGGCCGCGAGCAGCCAGTTATGATGCTGCTTCTCCAGAATCCCCTCTGAAGGCACGGGTGGAAGGCACTCTCGGAATGCATCGACTTCTATGCGCAAAGGCTCCCAATGTGATGACCGGATATAGCCGTTCTGGGGAAGAATTTTGCCAAGTGCTTGCAGTCGATGATCGGCTGCTTCGACTCGCGGGCCGTACCACTGCTTGAGGATCTGTCGCCAGGCGGTTTCACAGCGCGGTTTTGTCAAAAAATACAGCCGGTTTGTAGAGGTGTTTGTTCTGACGGTTACGCTATGAAATAGCCAGAGCACTGTCTCTCTGGTGGGCTGGAGAATCTCAGTCCAGTCAAATGAATCTGACCCTTTCCCCGTCTGCAGATGAATACCTTTCTGGGAGATGCTTACTGAGTGGATGAGTAGGGGAAGCCATTTCGACAGTCTTGGGTAACTAAAAATCTCGATCATTTTATTCCTGCCCCCGATCGGCATGGCGAGTAACGGGGCAATTCCTTTTGAAATATTTTCAGCAGTTAACGTTTCCCCGATACTGCCAGGCATATTTGGCAGGCTGGAGGCTCCTCCGTGCAGATCTGCCGGTTAGCGAGAAGCTGAGCCTGCCAGGGGGAGGCTCTCCGGATTGTAAGTCTGTAAGGTTATCGGCCGTCTTTTTTTAATCTTCAATCACAGCAGTCAGATTTATTCAGACGCTGCTGATAGAGCGTGCACACACTGGTGTGGTATCGAGTTGAGCACGCTAACTTATGAGCGAGATCTGGTAAGATCCATTACAGCCTTAGTATTGAATGGCATGCCCGTAATTGAGAACTCTGCAATGAGCACAGAATTGAGTGAGGAAGAGATGCGTCTTGCGCTTTTCGGTCCCTCAACTCCAGTTGCCGAATCGATACCTTCGCCAGCGGCTGATGTCGAGTTCGTGCCAACACCACCAGCCCGATCCCCCACACGCCAGCCTGCCTCCAAACCGCTCTCTCCAAAGCTGCGTGTAACCCTGCATGCCACGAAGGAATTCGAAGGCAAGGTTGAGGTCCTCACCTACGATGCCAACACCCTGAGTACCTTCACGGCTGAGCAAGAGGCCAGAGCCGAGGCGAAAAAGAAGAAGTTCCGTTATCTTGAGGTGGTGTCGATCAAGCCGATCTAGGGTCTGTACGAAATGTTTTCGAGCGAAGCTCAGGCAAGGCGAAAAATGGCGAGGAGGCGCAGTTTACTGGAGTAAATGAGCATTCCGAGCCGGTTTTCAACGCCGCCTGAGCGAGCGCAGATACATTTCGTACAGAGCCTAACACTCTGGTTAGGGCTTCATTGATCACCAGCTCTGACTGCTTTAACGATGTACTACTGGCTTATGGCGGGCCACCAGGCGATAACTGCCATAGACGGGTAAGTGTTCCGGCGTGCAGGAAACACGTTGCCAAGGCTCCGAGGAGGGAGCATTAGATGCTCCACGCTTTTTTACGTAACAAATCGGGACTTCACCGTCGGTATTTGCCTGCCAAACAGCGTGATCCAGGTAATGGGCGTGTTACGCAGGAAGATGAGGTTACGTCGACCGTTTTGGGGCCTCTTGAATTTTTGCCCAAATCATCAACGACGCTGTTCTGGACTGAACTGATCAGGACGTATGCCCCTTCATTCGGTCTTCCTGATGGCGACGCGACCGACGCAGTCATGAGATTCTGGCCTACCTTTGGAAAACTACAGCCTGACCTGCTCGTTGAGCTCAAATGGGGTCGAGAGGTTCGCCTGCTGCTCATTGAGATCAAGTGGCTGTCCAACTTGAGTGGAGACAACCAACTGGAGAAGCAATGGTTGTCATGCCTTTCGCGGCAAGAGCGAGCTGTGGCGCTCCACCTCTTCATCGGAATAGAAACCGCTGAAGGTTACAAGGCCTTAGCCCAAAAAGATGTCTGGGGTGGACGTCTGGTCTTGTTGTCCTGGATGCAGGTTCTCAACACGGTGTTCCATATTCGTAACGCCGATTCCCCTCAGCTTCACGCGTGGGCCAGGCACGTTCTGCATTTCCTCAGGCTGGTTGGGATTGTTCCTTTTAAGGGGTTTGACGAACTCTCCGCGCCCGAGCATCCAATTGGACGGGGGTCCATCTTTTGGAGAGGCACTCATGGTTTTATCGGCCTGTTGGCTCCAGATGTGCCCGAGCGCGCGCAGAAACCGATCTTTTTCCATGTCAGCGATTAAGGAATTGCAATGCTAGGCAGTAAGATCTCCGCATGCTTCGACTTCGTGGCAGAAGTGGGTCAAGAAGTTGATAGCCTATCTGGCATCCTCAGGGACGAGATGATGCGAGCGATGCTCGACGCGCCGCTCATGCAGAAGTACAGCGTCTTGAAATGGGCTGGGGATTATCGCTACAGCGATAGTGGCTGGACGTGTACTGATGTCATCTACGACCTGCCTCTCATCATCAAGCGAAGGCGCACGGTGGGACTGTACCTGGGTTTTCAGATCAGCTTGAATGGACCAGGGATGAGGGTCGGTGGAAACCGAGAACCATTACTCCACGTTTTTTGTTGGCGATCGGGTCCGGCGTCCATGAAGGACAGCTCTATGGCTTTTCCGCTGAAGGATGAAGGCGAGAACTTGCAGGACGGCTCTCTGTTCGTATTCGGTGATGAAAATAGAACCCCTCGCTCGTGGGCTTTTACGATCGCCCTGACAGGCATCAACACCATTGAGGATGTCAGAAAGAAGGTCATCAAACCGATGCAAGCGCTCCTGCTTGGGGCACCTGCGCGTGAGGCGCTCACGGCGGACATAGGCGGCCTGATCCACTACGAGGGAATTGAGGGTAAACCTGGGGATTACACGGCTTCTGTGGTCGAAGCCTGAACCTCACATGTCCCGCATTGATTGGGAGCCCATATGACTATCGATATGCAAGCTCTTGCTGCATTCCGCGTGCTGCCCCAGAGCCAACTGGGCGAAGAAGCATTCGATTATTACCCCGTCTGGTCGGAGCATTACGACTACGAGGAGATCGACGATATCGTGCGCTGGGGACTGGATCAGGAGCGGGTCCTGCAGATGTTCAAGGCGAACTCCGACGGCAACGAGCACTGCGTTTACACCTTGCTGGAGTCCAATCCATTTCCACCGAGGATGCGTCTGTTCGTGCGCGCATCGATCGAGACGGCTGACGGCAAGCTACTCAAGGGCCACGTAGTGAATGAGGACGCCTACTGCCTCACGATCTTCCATGGAGGCGAGAGCTTCCACTTCAGCACACATCCATTGCTGAAGGATCTGAACCAGCAGCAGGAGAGGGCGCTGCTGGCCTCCCTTGGCACAGAGGCCCAGGTCTTTCCTGTCAGGTACCGCACCGAGTTCAACGACACCGACGGCCAACTGATCGCTGGAAAATTTCGGTATGACGGGTAGGCCACTTGCATCGCTTAGTGCATCGGAAATGAAACCGGCCGGATTGTGAAATCCGGCCGGAATGCAGGGCAGGAATGTTTCACCTGTTTTTATGCAGCCTCGATCTTTCCATCAGCCGTCCGCGACACGTGCTTTGGCTGCATTGTGCCGGAGAAGTTGAGGACGACCGTCTTGACCAGGCTCCAGTCGATCCAGTCGTTCAGCTCCGAGCTGAAGTCCAATACCCAGTAGGCAAACGGGCTGACGCCGTTGTAATTGTCCCCGTTGGCGAAGGAAGCTATGACTTGGACTTTTTGACTGCTGGGAACGTAACGATACTCGGTGGTCACTGGCGCATGGGGAAACGCCATCCAATTTTCAGTGTTCACATTGTATCGGCTGTCGGGACCGATCTGACCTATGCCGACATCGACGGCCGCCTGTGTGCTGAACCCTGACAGCCCGTCCAAGGTCACAGTGAGCTCTGTGAGGGTCACCGAGCCTGCTTTGTTGAAGAGTGCGGCACTTACACTGGTCGGCAGATTGAAAACCATTTTTTTCGACGCCGTGAGCTGGCTGTGCGCTGGTGTCTCTGGACCGCACGGGATCTCGTAGGGGATACCGGCGAAGCTTGCGAATGATTTAGCGGCCTCCTCTTTGGCATAGGCGAGTTCCTGGGTGAGCTGCGCTTGCTTGGCGCTTAGGGTTGCGATATCGATTCCAGTGATCTGCAGTGTTGACGGGGAGGTAGTCAGGTACTGTAGCGCCTGGTTCATCTCCCACATCATGTCGACGATGCAATTGGCGGTGTAGTTGTAGCTATTCGCTAAGAACTGGACGTACTGGGGCTCCACCGGTACGACGCTTTCAGCGGCCATCGCCTGGATATATTCGGCGTAGTTGGAGAACTGGGCGACTTCGGCTTTAAGCTTCAGGATTTCCGCGACCTGGATGGTGAGCGTTGAGCGTGCGGTGTTGCGTCGCTGGCCCAGGGTGATGAGCGCCTGCATATCCGCCAGAAGTTGTGCGGTGAAACTGTAACCACCGAATGTCTGACTGACGAATGTCTCAAACTTTTCGCCGTCGATCGCGATCACACCCGCCGAGGCATTGCCGTTGAGATCTTCCTGCAGTGTTTTCCATGCGGTTTGCAACGATGCAACGTTGGCCTGCGCTGTCTGCACACTGGCAATGGCGTTGTGGTTGGCATCGTAGATGTCTTTCAATCCCTTGCCGATACCTTTGATGGCGCCGACGATATCCTCTTCGGCTTTGGCGATGCTGGAACCAACGGCATAGATACCCTGCAGAATTTTGACGATATCCTCGAGCGAGCACCCCATACCGATATCTTGCAGGTAGGCTCTGGCATCCGCTGTGATCTCGCTGGTGATCTTGTTGGTCTGCGCGTCGATCTGCCGGGTCATTTGGCCGATGGACTCGCTCAGAGAATTAACGCCAACCTGGAGTGTTTTGATTTGGCTGTTGAGCGTGCTCAGTTGAGCATCAATGGTGCCCTTGGCCCCAATGACGGCATTGATTTGTGTCTGGTTGCTAGCCTGAGCCGCCGAGGCGGTGGTGTAAGCCTGTGAGAGGATGTTGCCGTAATTGATGAAACTGCTGATGTATTGATTCCAGGCAGAGGCGCTGGTCGCCGGTGTCCAGGTGATCGGCGTCCCGTAGTAGCTCATCCCAGCATTCAGACGGGAAAGGGCGAGGCTTGCGGCAGAGTTGATACCCTTGAGCGTAGCGACGGCAGTTGGAGGACGGTTGCCCGGATTACCCGTGACATACGGCAGGGTGGCATCGTAGAGCCATAGATAGAGCGGGATCACCGCTTTGTAGTTGTCTTGGGTCTTCGCACTGTCGTCCGGCACCTCGGCCGAGATGAAGGCAAGCTTGGCGCCCTGTTGCTCCAGCAGAAGTTGGCCGATCGACAACTGGCTTGCGAACGCAGCGTGATCGAAATCAGGAGCCTTCTGTAAGTAACGGTAGGCGCTGCCATTGAGCGTGACTGTCCCGGGGGTTCCATTGTGACCTGGCGCCCCTGCGGAACCGAGAGGTCCACCGACGAAGGCATTGCTAAAGCCACCGTTGCCCGGAAGAGCGACCTGTTCACCGAACCCTGCAACCGCCGTCGCAAGGAGGAAACCTGGCGCCAGGTCGCCCGAATAAACGTTGATTACTCCGCCATTTCCGCCGTTCCCGCTACTTCCTCCATTGCCGCCTTGGCCGGCAGCGCCTCCAGTACCTCCGTCCTGGCCGCGCCCGCCTATACCGCCGTTGGCCATGGTTAGCATTTTCCCGCCCACTTTCCGAACAGCGCTGTAAGCCACTGCAAACCCATCACCCAGGATTGGCAAGATTTGCTTGAACTGAGGTGCAATGATCAGCATCAACCTCTCGCTGAGCTTGTTCGTACAATTTGGTCCCAAGGAGAAGGGATTTCCGTCAAAGAGGAGTCGGTCTTTTATGACGAAATTGACATCTTGGATAGCTGGGTCTGAAATGCTGTCAAGCCTTAATGTGGTTCCGTCACTCTCAAGGATGAAATGTAACGAAGCGCCCAGTATAAAGCTGCAGTTTAATACGGCTTCGTCGTGTGGTTGGCGATTGACATAAATAGTGAGGGCTTGGGATACAAGCTGAATAGGCCCAAAATTGATATCTATCGTGATTTTATTATCGCTCTGACTAATGGAGCGTGTGATGCTGCTGCAGTTTTGAGCGCCCAGTAATTTGTTTTCCCGGAAAGCAAACTCTAAATCATAGTGGATATGAATGGGTTTAAAGGGAATGGGGATTGTAAAATCTATTGTTGGAGCGGGAAGATTAAAGTCAGGGAGAGGGATGTTCTGGAAATTTCCAACGATCTTGCTATCTGACCAAAGGTTTGCGAACAGCGACTCCAACAGATGCCCTGTGTTGAACAGACGGGTACGATTAGGCTGGTAGGTAGGTGGGGATGGCAGTTCGCTGAACTGTTGGGCCACCAGCATGATAGACCCCGCGTCACAGCCTGTCCCGCCATCACTGCCTTTTGGACCTGTTGAGCGAGCGCTCGGCGTGGGATTGGGCGCCGGGTTGAAAATCTTATAATTGGGGATAGCCGGTTCAGCGACCCAGGTGTCAGCGGCCGAGGCATTGATAATGACATTGGGGTTTACGATGATCTCGCGGGAAAATATGGAGATGTTTTTTCCGATATTTGTGAGATCGCTATACAGGGTGACAGTGTCTGCATAGATCGTGATGGACGTTTCGCTAGAAGGTGCATCTCCGTTTTCCAGAATCGTGTACGGCCAGACGATGTTACCTTGTTTTCCGGACGGATCGAGATGGATGTCAAAGCCAACAATTACTAGGCTATTGTCAATCTTTTGAATGCTGATGGGTAGATCAACATGGATTGTTGCGCTCATTGAAGGCTCCTATGGCCGGCCACAGAGAAGGCTTGGGGCACGTATCAAGCGTGGTTCCCATTGGTTTTCTATCACTTGTTTGAGAGATAAGAAGCGTTTCGTGATACTTAAGTATCTGGAGCCGTTGGCTCCAGATAAGATGGCTGGCCCGTTAGATGGGAGTTTTGGCTTCGAGGGACGTGATCTGTAACTTTCGGGTGACCGTCTCATAGCACATCCATGTCTTCCAGATACATTCCCTTGCCTTTGTATCTCGTTCTAAACGAGTTACTGGTGATTGCTCAAATCGGCTTTAATAGATTGAGCTTTCGCCAAGGCGTATACCTCTCTTCATGGGTAAGCTAGCGATGTGCTATCACTGTGTCCAGTAGATTTTTCTCCCGAATTTTCGAAGCGCTCCGATTCACTGTTGCCGCAGTTCAACCGATTCCATTCAGATGGGCAGAGAATAGAGTGTCGGCGTTGATGGGCGTCTAGATGAGATTGACGCAGACGTCTATCGGTTTGAGGTAGGGCGCCGGTCTCGTTCGAGAGGGTCGAATTCATGAGCGTCCAGGACAGCTCTCGCCAGCCCTTCGGCGTCAGGCTCGACGAATACGAATAGAGCGGAAAGCTGTGCTCTTGCTTCCCGCTCTTCGTTGAGGTGCCGGCGCTAGCAACCGTGTGCGTTTACCGCCTACTCACTCAGGATCGTCTCCATCTTCAACTGCGCCAGCTCAATCAGGTGAGCCACGCCCATTGCCACCTTGCGATTGGGGCCGGTCTGGTTGTCAGCGTTCTCATAGGCCGTAGCCGCGGCTGACTGCAGTATCGAGTCGATGTCGACCAGGGTCTCCTCCTGCTTCTCTGATAGGCAATGGCATGGCGGTGTCGCTTCGGGTGGAGGTTTGGGTGGAGGGTTAAGCGTTGAGCCAGCCTCTGGGCCGAGGTTGTAGTGGGACAGCGCTCGGTCGGCGATGCGGAAATCGATATTTGCCGCGTTGGGGCGTGCCGGTGGATTGGGGGTAATTTTGAACATGTCTGCACTTCCAATGTTAAGTGGAACTGCCCTTTATCGCTGCTAAACGAGGAGGTGGCAGCTGTACGCAGGTTAGCAGACCGGAACATTGGGAACCCGGCGCACCCGTGAGGGTGCCCTGCGCACAGCCACCATAAAACGAAGACAAAAAGTGTTTCGTCAGGGTGGCATTATGCGCCCAATGTTTTAGTTTCCAGGCTGCTAAACCCGATCACTGATGAGCAGTGACGAGCCGAAGACTAACGGTGAGATTGGGCGCAAAACAAGCACTTGGAATTCTCTCGGAAATTTCACTCAATGGAAAGAGAACTGTCTTGCGATTAGCTGAATAAGCCAAACTTTTTTACTCTTGCTGCCGAATCCACTGCTATTTGGGAATAATCCTACAAACCCTTATTGGAGCCCTCTGCCAAGCTGACTTGAGCGTCGTACCTGTCATTTGTACGACGAGAGCAATCTCAATCACGAGGTCAGAAACATGGCTGCCAAAACGAAGAAAAAGGGACTTATCTACCGGCTGGGCTACGTCTATGGCTGGTGCTCCGGGCGCTATCTCAGGTACGAGGAACCGGTGATTCGCTGGGTGATGAAGAAAGGCATGCCCGCCACATTGGCGAGCTTGCTGAGTGGGCTGATCCGGTTATCGTTGATCGGTGCGTTTTTGTACTTGGCGTTTTGGGTTGTGGTCGCAGTTATTTCGATTTTTGTGGCCAAGGAAATACTTGTTAATGGGTCTGGAGTTGAAGATGAAGGAGTTGTAGAGAGATTTGATGATGATAATCTCTTTCCTGATCCTTACTCTCTTGAGAATATTAATGACCCTGCCTTTCATCGTAAGTCGTGATTTAATTATTGTCGATTGCTCTTTAATGACTTTCTTATATTTCTTTCTACTATGTCCTTGCCTTTGCTGGCGTGCTTAATTGGGTTGTTGACTCCCTCTGCAAGACCTTTGAGGAATTGACCTGTTTGGAGTCCTGCCCAAGTTAATGATGTCATCCAGAATGAAGGCAGCAGTAGGAACATAGCCCCCATCACCATGCTCAACAGAAAGTCAGCCTGCTCATTGTTCAACCCCATCAACGGGTTCAGGTTCGCATGGGGCGAGCCGAATCCGTAGAGGGCATCGAAGATGGTGCTATCGATCCAGCGTGCCAGTTGAAACCAGAAGTCGACGAAGATCATCGCGAACTGGACGATCGATATAGTAACCAGCGCCTTCAGGTCATAGCTGCCCAGCACCAGCACCAACGGAATGCAGATCACCAGCGCCATTTTCAGAAAGGCCATCACCATCGGTAGCGCCTGGCGCACCACATCCATGGCCGGCATGTTCGTCAGCGTCCCCATTGTCGTACCAACCGCCCCGGTTACCCTGGCGGCAACGTCCGGTATCGAAGACCCGACCCGGCCGCCGTAGTCGGTATAGACCTTGCCCTGGGTCATTTGCTGATTCCTGGGTGACACCACCTGCCGAATGAGCGCCTCATCCACCTTGTCCTTGCTGGTAAAGCTGGCCCATTTGGTGAAGCGCTCCAGTAGGGAACTGTCCACTTCGGCAAGCACCCGGCTTTTCAATCCCTCCTTGTCGTCACTCCACCATTGCTTACAGGTCGGGTAGCCGCCACCGCCGGGCACTTTTGCCAGGCCCGCGTCCCGCACCGGATCGTAGGGCCATTGAGTGCGCGGAGTCTTGGAGTGATAGATGTCGTAGAAGCCCTCTTTCTCCAGGAAATACCGCGAACCTATCCAGTTGATGTCGTGGGTCTGCTCCTCGGTCAGGGTCGGTGGCTTCATGAACAGCTTGGCCCGGGAATAGCCGTAGCAGTCGTTGATGAAGTCGGCCACTTCCTGGCCCAGCAGCGGGTTTTTCAGCCGAGTGTTGTTCACCTCCATACGCATCTGTCGCAGATCCGTCCCGCAGGGAATGGCGGCCACGGCGGCGCCGCTGATCGCCTTGGACACCGAATGCACGAAGAACCACCAGAGCGGGACCTTGGCGCTCTGGCCGTTCAGGGTGGTAAAGGATTTTCCCCAGCCGGTGTCCTGGGGCAAGGGCGACTGGTGCTGACATTGCTCCGAGCGGCTCTTGTCGAACTTCAGGGTACTCAGGTTCACCGTAATGAAGGGCACCCCGGCAAGCATGACTACCGCAGTCGCCAACCACAAACGGTGCTCGATACTGGCAATGGCTGCCAGCGCTGCATCCGCGCCTCCACCTTCTTCCCGGGCCTTGAACCACTCCTGCAGCAGGATGACCAGGAAGGGTAGCGCGAAGAAGCCTGAGTCCATCAGCACGTTCCAGATGCCGTTGCTGATCAGCCAGCCCACCAGGGTCAGGTAGTACTCCAGGTAGTCGTTGGTATAGAGCGTCATACCAACTCCTCCCAAAGAGCTAAGACCCGCATCAGCTCGATCAGCAGGATGCCGAAGACCGCGATCACTTCGGCCCTTTTAAACCTCTTTAGAAACACCGGCTGACGCGTCAGCGCCTTCCGGCGGAACGCTACCCAACCCCATGCAGCGAGACTGAAGAAAACGATGCGGGCAATCAGGAAATACCAGTAATCATGGACCTCCAAATCCAGCCATTCAGCGAGGCGCATGATGAGAAGGCCGCCTATGGTCACGAGCCTGCCTACGAGCACGCTCAGCAGAGCGAGCACCTGGGGCACGAAGACAATCAGACCCAAGAACTTCAGGTACTTGCGTGTGGCTATGTTCATGGCTTCACCGCCTGTGCTTGTGTGTGCACCGAGGAGGCGTAGCAATACTCAAGAGCCAGAGGCTGCTCGTAGCGTTGAATCGTTGGGCCAAAGGCTTTCGAGGCAGCGCGCAGGAGGAGGGTGACGAAGGACCTAGCTCGGGCCGGCAGCGACAAGGTCGGTTTCATCGCGGCCGCAGTGTAGGTCACCGGTTGCGTGTGAAGAGGGTGGGATTGGGGCATGGTGAGGCTCCTGAAAGAGAAGCCTCAAATCCTCCTCAGTGCATTAAGCAAGCGCAGCGGGAAAACTGGTTTGCGGGCTGCGCTTTACCTTCCATTGATGAGTAATTGCAGCATGTTGAGTTGCTCCTCGGCTGGCATGAGTGGTTTTCTTTAACTCCCACGTGCACACTTCGCATCAGCCCTTGGACGATAAAAGATGGATCCAACCCTCCACAAGGCAGCTAACGGTGACCTTTCACCATTCCTGCGACAGTCGTTCCCGCATGAAGCCTACGTGGTGAGGTAGGACGTCACAATGTCTTCAAGCATGCCCACCAGTTCAGGATCCATGTAGCGGTAATCATCTGGAATATCGAGAGAGTAGAGCCTTTTGTGTTCAAGAAGGCGGGCGTATTCAGCCTGAAGACGATTAAGGTGTTTGCGTTCCATGACAAAGATCACATCAGCCCAGCGAATATCCGCTGGGCTGATAGGTTTACGTGCATTTGGACTGGTTCCTGCTGAACGGGCATTAAAGCCGGGACGACGGCGCCAGATCGCTTCCGCAGTAGGACTACGCCATTGGTTACGGCTACAGACGAACAGGAGGTTAGTCACTCTTGATCCAGTAGTTGGCGGGTTGTGCGGATGGGATAGCTCATCCCGAGTTGGTGTGCTCTGTACAGTTTGGCTGCACGGGTGTACATCAGTTTCCAATTCTTTTCTGGCTTGAACTCCAGCGGACGAACCGTATTGTCGCCTCTGCATTTACGGGCCTGCATACGTCTCCAGGCGCGGGTTCTTTTCATCGTTATATCCTCGTGAGTACCGGGTTCAGCAGCCGCAGTAATACGAGTTGGAAATATAGTAAACGTGAATCGGTGCAGGGGCTAGATAGGTTGAGCGCTTGATACTAGCAGCAGCTAATGACTGTAGGCAGTCTCAGCGCCAAACGGCCGACTTCTGCCGGTGCCGAAAGGCTGCCCTGGGTCGATTGCTGCCTGTCGTGAGGGGCAGCAAGCGGCCCAGAGTGTGTAAAAACACCAACCGTGCTATCGCCGCCGAATTCAAATGGGAAGGAAAGCCAACGTCTCGAAGTCGATCTCAGCGTAGCTCCCCAAATCCCCCTTGTAGAGTCTGATCCTAGAGACCCCTAACTCCGCCTGCAAGAAAGACACAAGCTGTCTAAGGTTACCGTTAGCATGCATCGTAGTCGGACGTACGACCGTCGCACGCCTAGGTTCGTCATCGTAAATTCTAATCAGGAACATATTCCCTTCGTGTTGCACGCTGTAATTGTGGCCACGGTACTCATACTCTAAATCGTGGTCGACATCGTCAAAACGGGTAGATTTCACTATCTTCACAGCAGCATCCAACATCCGGGTTCCACAGGAGGATCGCCTCGTGAAGCGCTTTATTCAAGGGGAGCATAGAGGCCAAAGCACCTTACTTCCCGAAAGTCTCGACGACTACGTCAGCGATACCAATCCAGTGCGCGTAGTCGACGTCTTCGTCGACGAACTCGACCTGGTCAATTTGGGTTTCGACGGTGCTACTCCTGCTGACACAGGCCGGCCTGCTTACCACCCTGAGGTCCTGCTGAAGATCTACATCTATGGCTATCTCAACCGCATCCAGTCGAGCCGACGCCTGGAGCGAGAGGCTCAACGCAATGTTGAGCTGATGTGGTTGACGGGGAGTTTGATGAAGACCAGCGCCAACTTCCGAAAAGACAACAGCAAGGCCATCCGAGGCATCTGTCGCCAGTTCGTAGTGCTGTGTCAGCAGTTGGGATTGTTCGGTGAAAATCTGGTCGCTATCGATGGCAGCAAATTCAAAGCAGTAAACAATCGCGACCGAAACTTTACCAGCGCCAAACTGAAGCGGCGCATGGAAGAAATCGAATCGAGCATCAACCGTTATCTGACGGCACTCGATACTGTGGATCGGCAAGAGCTCATATCCCCTGAAGCCAAGGCGGTGCGGCTGGAAGAGAAAATCGCCAAGCTGAAAGTGCAAATGAAGCAGCTTCAGGCGATTGAAATACAGTTCAACGACTCACCGGATAAACAGGTCTCAGTGACCGATCCAGACGCCCGTTCAATGATGACACGCGGTACGGGAATCGTCGGCTACAACGTACAGACAGCAGTCGATACTCAGCACCATTTGATCGTTGCTCATGAGGTGACCAATGTAGGTTCCGACCGCGATCAGCTCATTCCGGGACCAAACACCTAGGCAGCAAGCGTTACTAGTCGTGCGTCGGCGTAAACACTACAAGGGCTCATCAAAGCTCGATCAGTGTTTCGGCGCTGCCCCCATCCACGATCTCCCGGTAGGCAGTTAGAACCGCTTGGGCGTGCGTCTTCCAGTTTCTGGTAATACGTCCGGCAGCGCCTTGGGACTGACCGTGTCCGTAACCGGGGTTTCCATCGGACATTCGCATGGGCACCGTCTCGCTATTAACTGCCTGAGCGAAGCTTTGGATCGCCTCGAACAGCGGTACGGCTGCAGGCAGACACTGTGAGAGCTGCAAGCGATAATCCTCATTAAGCCAGTGACGGAGGCCGGGACGTCGAATCCCGTGAGTCGTTCTATCAAGCTCGATCAGTAGATCAGAAAATAAGTCGAAGTATTTTGCCGGGACGAAGCCTTTTGCGAAGTCCCACGTAGCAAGCCAGTCAAGGTGCTCCTTGGAGATAAGTGTTGGCAGGAATTGCCTGGCATACACGAGAGACTGAACATAGTCAGCAGGGCTCGGGCATGCGGGTGGGGGCGGTGCTACGAGAGTGAACAGACGAGGAAAAACCCGCTGAAGCTCCTCTCGGGGAATGAAATCCAAATTCTGGAGGTCATCCCAGTAAAAAATTCTCACCCGAAACGCTCCCTGCTTTCGTTGGTAATTGCATATATCTCCAGGCATCGCCAATTGCACACTGGAGTGGCGTGGAGCAGTGGTGAGAACTACATATACCCTGATCGCTCCCTGGAATTCGTTAGTTTTTTTGAGCTCATCCTCAATCTTCGCCCAGGTGAGAACCTTAGTATTCCAGCATTTAGACTGACCAACCACGCCAAGATGGGGGGCTCCGGGAATCAGGTCGACCCCGCCTTGTCCCTCGCCTTCGGAGCCGAAGACGTAGTAGGTAGAATGTTGCTGCTCGAACCTCTGAACTAGATGCTGCATCCAGAAACGGCAAAGGCTCTGAAATTCTTTCCAGTCGGCGAATCGCACTTCTCTCATAGCTTCCCCATGTTGTCAGATTGAATATCCCTGAGCAGAATTAGGATACCTCACGGAGCTTGATGGCTGACGTTACCGGTTACTCTTGAACTACCCCTGCTGCTATGGTCGCGCAAACTGCAGCGACCCCAATGCCCACCTGAAGTCGAGACAGCCCAATGTCCTTAATCCACGACATACAAGCAGCCTCAATCGCAAGGGACTCTGACGTTCCCTCGCTGTTGCGGATGTGCAAACTCCTCGCGGCTCGAATTTCTCATACGGCATTCGCGCAATGGGTGGATCATGAGCTGAGCGGTTATCCCGACGTGGATGACCTACCTGACTATCGGGTGGTACGTGTTGACTCGTACGGGGCATTCGTCGGCTCCTATCAGCGGGCAAACAAGCTACAGATACCTGTTGATATTCTTCCGATCGAGCTACGGGAGCGTTATCGACATGCGTACATGGGGGCCAGCATAAGTGCCTATACGGCGTTGCTTTCGGACGGAACGTCAGGGAGTGTCCAAGATCATTGGCCGGTTGGGCTGGCCATTCATCACGCATCGAAGCTGACCCCAAATATGCAATGCATTGAGGCATGGAAAGAGATACCGATCGGAGCCATTGTTCGTCTATTGGATTCAGTCAAAACCAGTGTGCTGGGCTTCGTCATTGACCTTGAGCGCGAAGCGCCGGACGCTGGCGAGCTTCCGATCGGCAGTCAACCCCCATTGAGTAGCGAGAGAATGACCCAAATATTCAACACGAACATCAGTGGCAATGTGGGCAATGTTGCGAACGCCAGCTCTGACTTCAGCCAGTCATCCACCACCGTCGTTCAGCCAGGTAGCTGGCAATCACTTCAGGCTCGACTCTTGGAGTTGGGCCTGACTCATGAAGACACCGATGGCCTCCAAGCGGAAGTAGAGCAGGTACTTGCGACAGGTACCCAAGAGGACAAACAGCGTACTGCAGGCACCTGCATAGGTCGTCTGGTAGGAAAAGCGGCATCAGGTGTGGCCGGTGTGGGCATCGAGGCTGCTGCCACTGGCATTGCAAAAGCAATCGCGGCCTACTTTGGCTTGAACGGATAACGCTCCCCTGAATCCAGGCCTCTTGTAACCATCCGCTGCGAGGCCTTTGGACGGTAACGTAGCGGACGAAAACGATGTGATCACTTGGCCGTCCATGGGCAACTCGATGATCACTGACGCTTCGGCTGGCCGTTTAGGTGCGGCTTTTAGCGGAACGAATGCCGGTAGTGAAGTCGCTGCGGGCTGGTCTCGATAGAGCGGCATCCATTTGCGGATGACATTGGCATTGATGCCGTGGCTGATGGCAACACTCGACACGGTTGCCCCAGGTTGCAGGCATTCCTGAACGACCTGGGCTTTGAACGGTTTCGGATAAGAGCTTCGTTGGTGCATGAAAATCCTGGCGATAAGGGTGATTGCGTCCGCTTAAAAATACGCGGACACCATCGCCCTTAATGCTGGAGTTCGGAAGGTGAGTTCGCCGTACGCTTACGAACTACCGCCTGGCCTGTACGTTGATGAACGCTCGTAAGGGCCACTATCAGGACATTCTGATCGCAGCAGCCGAAGCGCCACGCCCATTGGTTCAGTGTTTGAACCAATGGGCGTGGCGAATGATGGCAAAAGTCAATCAGGATTTTTTGTGGTGGGTGAAGGGTGGCTGTCTACCGATAACTGGTGTTTACCTGGCCATTGGGTCTCTACCGCGGTAACTCCATCCGACGTCGGCACCAGAGACCAAAGCCTTGCCTCAATTCCATCGTTCTGCAACTTACGCATGAAGTAGCGAGCCTGAAGGGCGTCATGGGTAGCGATTACCACTTGGAAGCCATGATCGACAATGTAATCACGAAGAACATCGAAAACGGCCGCTGCGTGAACCATGTCATGATGTTGGGTGGGGTCATCGAGCAGCAAACCTCTCCAGGCAGACCACGGATGATCGAGCGCCATGGACAGCAGGAACGTCAATTGCAAATCCGTTAATTGAGCTTCGCTCGCTATAGCCGGCACAGCCACTTCACCACCATGCAGCGGCACTGACACCCCAGCACGCTCACTTCTATAAGCAGTTCGAAAATCCAGGCTCGTACCAGTAAATCGTTGATCTCTGACCACCCGCTTCAAGAGCGCCTGCCAGCGCGGCACAACGGCTAACACGTGCTTTTGAACGTTAGCGATTTCAGTGGAAAGGGATTGGCTCAGCGATTCCATGGCATTGGACAGCTTGGAGAGGCGTTCTATGCTTGAGTTCCTTGCTTCGATACGCTGCTTGAGATCAGTGGTGAAGTCATCTTCGGAGAGTTCTCCACGCCGTCGATCTAACATGCCTTGGGAGAGACGTGCTTGTTCCAATTTGCTCCAGGCATCAATCTCGATTTTGATCGTCTGAAGTACCTCAGTGTGTCGAGTTAGCTGATCGGCTTTTGATTGCATTTGAGCTTCGTGGCTGCTTGCAACTTCAGCATTGGGATCACCTTCAATCGAAAGCTGGCGCCAGGAAGCCCTGACAGTGGCAAGGCGCGATTGGGCCTCGGTCAGCTGGGTTTGAAGAGCAGCTACGGAGTCCGTAAGTTCTGTCAGCTGAAGCTGTTGTCTGCTCAAAGCAGATTGCTCGGCCGCCGACCTGGCTGTCAGATCATTGATCTGAGCGGCATTCTCCTTTTGAGCGATCGACAACTCTTCGAGGGTTTGGGCTGGTGGAGCATCTGCGGTTATGGCTGCCAGCGCTGCAGTCGCTTGCTCAAGTCTTATGGTTGCATCTGAGCGTGCTTGCCTAGCAGCATCAACGGCACGAACCGCTGCATCGTAAGCGTCCTTGGCCACATCAAATGCGTCCGGAGCTATCGGAGGTGTGAGATTACTCTGCTTTTCATCTAGCTGGCGCTTCGCGGCGGTATTTGCTTCTCCCCGGCGGCGAATGGACTCTCTAGCGAGAGGTAAGGTATCACCACCGAGCAGGGTGTTTGACTTGAGATCGCTTAGCTCTACCGAAAGACCAGATAGCTGCACGCCCAAGTCGGTAAGCTTCCCTCTGCAGGCTGTTAACTCTGCCTCGACAGCTGTCACGGCCTTTTTGCGCTCATCCAGCAGATCTCTAGACGTTTTCAAGTGTTCTGCAGCTTGCACAACCTCTGGATCGAGAGTTTGCAAAGCTTTGGCCACTCGCTTCTTGAGAGCTTCGGCGCCATGTTCAATACCACACAAAGGGCAATCTATGCGGTCGGGGGGGAGGTGAGCCGCAATAGTCGCAACCGCGCTGCGTATGGCGTCAGCCGCCGACGTTAAGGATTCGTACCGATGGGTTGCGGCCAATACCTCAGCATCAGAGACAGTTTGAGCCGATAGAGCAGTTGCCAGCTTTGCCTGCAGTTGCTCCTCTTCTTCCTCCCCATCACTGATGGCCGCAGAGATATCGACATTGAGCTTGAGCAGTTCTTCCCAGCGCCCAACGAATTGTTGCGCTATGACTAGATCGGCGTCCGTCTGCAAGAGCGCCTTGCGCTGATCATTGATAAGCGTGTGCTGGAGGTTGAGTTGCTGATTGCCCTCATGTTCGGTACGCGATGCCGTTGCCTTATTCTCGGCCTCAATGATAGCCTGATCCGCGTTCTCTAAAACAAGGCCACGATCCGAAACTAACTCCTTGGCCTGTGCTTCGCTCGCATATCGGTTGAGCTGCTGGACAATGGCGTCTCGCATGCGTTCGGCACTGACAAGGTCTTGCTGTACTTGCTCGTGACTGGCCGCGGCAACGCCTCGATCCTGTTTCTTGCGTGCTAGATCGTCGGTACCAGCCTTCAGCTCTTTACTCAGCTGATCAATACGTGTTTGCTCTGAAACGAATCGTCCAATGAGTCCATCTACCTCAGCCAACGCCTTGATCTGGTCTTTGAGTCGGGTTAGCTTGCCTTGCACCAACTGCTCTAGTGCATTATGAACGGTCTCCAAACCATCCTGACCCAGCGGTGGGACTAACAACCCAGAGGGTAGCTGCTCAAGAGCTTGGGTCTGGCTTGCGATATCTGTAATGGATTCGCCTATGTGTTCTCTGCTTCGAAGGGAGCCCTGCGACTGGGTGGCAGCCTGGTCTCGATCATGCTTCAGGCTTTGCCATTCGCTGAACTCCAGTTCAAGCGTTTTGAGCGAAGCCTTTGCCTGGTTTAACTGCTCAGTAAGCGACCGGCGAATGCCACCGAGCGCGCTAGTTACCTGTGAGCCGTCCCTCCCTATTGGAAGTCGGGCCAGCTGTGAACCCGCTACCTTCGGATCGGCTTGAACGAGCCAGTCTCGCTCCCGCTGATCCAATAGATGAGTAAGCCTGAGGAGGAATGGAATGTCTTCAGAATCGGTCTCCGGAAAAACGGAGCTTAGATCACCCGACCGCTCAACCTCACCAAGCTCCCCAATATGAGCGGAGACATGGGTATCATCAAAATCGAGCCTTACTCCAGCGGTACTTTGAGCGTCTCGAATAATAGGGAGGAGGTTGTCGGCCAGTCGGGAGACTTTGCCGGTGAGCCCCAGCTCCAAGGCTTCAAAGATCGCGGTCTTTCCGGTGCCGTTAGGCGCCAGTAGTATGGTGGCTCCCCGGCTAAATTCGATCGTAGTGTCTATGCCGAATCGGCGGATGTTGGAGAGCGTGAGGGACTTGAGCTGCTTCATTTGAAGTCCTCATCACCATATGTGACACGCTTCAGCGCATCAGCAATATCAGCACCCGCCCTACCGGAAAGCAGTAGCCCATGCCACTCAGGAAGATGCGGCTCAACCCACGAATGGGCTTTTTTTAATGATTCCAAAGCAGCTAACAATGGGTCAGTGATACCGTCAGAGCTACCTGCAGGTGCAAGTGATGCCAGGAAGCTACGATCAAGAAACGAGCTGACAGACTCTTGCTCTCTAGCTACTACCTTCCTGCAAAAACGGTCATCCGTTTCTAGACGTGCTGCGTCCTCGGAGTCGACATCCTCAATGAGTAGGAACATGTAAAGGTCAGCTGTTTGTGGCTCAGGAAGCATGTCGCGCACGTCTGCGGCCCAACGGAAAGCCCCCTGAATATTTGCGAGCTCGAAAGGAAAGGCCGCGATCAACACGGTTCGCCATCCCGCACCTTGCTGATTGACCCGCTTTAGCTGAATGGTCTCAAACTCCATTTTGGCTAAGGGGGCCGGTAGGTCAATTGCCTGGGGCGCGCAAACATCATAGCGTCCTTGAGCCCGCTGCTGTATGGCTGAGACCAGTTCAGAAATTTCTATCATTTCAGATTCCCTTCATGCGACTGGATGGCTAACTGGCGCGTAGCCACTCGCTCTTGCAATTGTCTTGAAAAATGCTGGCGCACAGAGGCTAATGTGCCGCTCCGCAGATGCCTGAACAGTCCCGACCTAGTAACCACGAGAAGAGGCTGACGCTCTACCGCCATACTGTTGAATGCCTCAGCATCATCCGCCATGCTTGCATCCATCAGATCTGAGGGAGAGGCGCTAACCCCTGACAAAATGACGATGGGGGGAGGCGAAGGGCCTATTACTGTCATCAAATGGTCATCAGATAGTTCGCGGACTAGCGGCGTCTTCCCAGATGGGCCAGACCAAAACCGGAGAGCGATGCTCAACACACGGCCGGCATCGGGGAAGCAGTCCCAACCAGTGTTGGTAACCCCCAACCCCACTGCAACCAAGAGTAGGGTTTCAACAGCCGTGACCAGCAGATCTAAGGTGCGCGGGCCTAATCGCAGCGCGTGCTTAGCGTTCTTACCCTCGGTTTCGGGATAAAGGAGTTGCTCCAGAAATCTCCGGCGGCTTTCAGGGGCGTCATCGAAGCCAGTTGCCCACGTCACCCAGACTGATTCCATGGCATCCGCGAGATCTGGGTCAGAAATGGTATCTAGCTTTTCTGAGACCCCTTGGATTAAACGCTGCCACACCAAGTCATCCATAGCGCTTGCGAGAGCATCGGCCTCATCACAAGCGGCGCGAAGCGTGTTGAACTCTTTGTCCAACGCGCAAGCAAGGCCCTCAGGGTTCTCAATCCACGGCAAATGACTGAGATCGGACTCTGCTGATCCGAAGGTGAGGCCCAGTTCGTGCCCAACACTAGCGCGCCATGTGGGCTCGCCCAGCATCAGGCTCTGACTGCCGTGAGACAGGTGCAGTGCCATACGCAGAATCGCTGACGGAAGGGTGAGATTGGCACCGCTTGTGGGTTTGTAAGGTGCGTAGATTCTGAGCTTCCGATTCCCGGACTTACTGCTCCACAGATGCTCGACGACACCAGCTGCAGATCTTGGCACGAGACTGCCTAAGTCATGCGTACCAGCAAATGACCATACCTTGCCATTGAGTTTCACCTCATCGCTCAGCAGATACTGAGCCCACGTTACGATGTCTGGACGGAGGCCGTCTTCGAGCTCTCGAATAACCGCATGGCATCCTAATGCCGAAACGTCTGAGGTATGTCTTGTGATGTAGGTAATGAGCCGCTCAAGCGTGCGTTCGGGGCAAGTGAAATGGCGTGCTAATGTTGTATGACAGCGTTGTTCCAATGCTGCATCGTTGCCAACGCAGACAATGGTGACTCGGCGCAGCGTGTCACTGATTTGAGTCCAGTTCTCGAACCCACACCAAGTCGTCAGCCAAGTATAGACTCGCTGTGTTGGCCCGTCCTTACGATTCGCAAGCTCAGCAAGGTCAAGACCTTCTTGGCGACAGATCTTACACAGCTCATCCAGATGATTGATTGTGAGCCCATCCTTGATCTTGAGTTCTGCGCCCACCAGCGTTAACTGGAAAAGCCGATCGGGTAGGGCTGCGAAAGTACCCTTCCGAGCGTGGGTAGCCAGACTGGCGAAAGCAGTGTCGAGGACGGAGTCAGGCTGCTTTGACTTCGCCGCTTTCAACGGTGCCCTGGACGAAGGAGAGTCACGCTCTGTGACCAACTGCACGTGCTTCTTACCTTTGACGCAGTTGGCCAGGTACTTCGCCTTATCAGGATCCTTGGTGCAAAAATTAGTGGTCTGTCGTTTGATCTGAAGGTGCTCTAGAGAGCGCTCATCATGCTTGATTACAACGTCATCCCATTCCTCAATACCGCCCGTTTCTGCCCCTATTGAAATAGGGGCGCGGCGACCGTCGAGAAAACTCTCCAGCATCTCCGAAAGCCGTTGAGCAATCACCAGCTTCTCATAGTGAGACTTCTGCTCCAGCCGGAACCTTCTGATCATACTGACATCCCTTCAGCTAATCTTCGCCTTGCCAGCGGCGCTGGCAGTTGGCCACATTCTACCAATACGTGCTGGGATCTGTCGCATAGACAAGAATTTGTTCGCATGACAACCAATGCCCAGTCGAAGCTAGCTGCGCGGTATGGTGCACCGGACATTTCACCGCTCCAACAGTGGAATGGATCGTGTCCCGAGAAGTGGTGTAACTGAACCAGCCTAAGGTGTGTTCAGTCCCGGAAAGTCATGGTGCATCCTTGACACCCCAGGAGGAGAATGGGTTATTCCTGTCAGACCTGACGCACATCAACGTGCGCCACTTTGGCGAAGTGATGGATAGCGTATTCATGGCGCTTTGTGGAATCTACTCGTGGCTGGGAGAGATGGATCAGGGCGTAGACTATTGACCTAGATGTGGCCTTGGCGGATTTCTACCTGCCTAATTCTGTGCACTCCGAGCGGCTATCAGGGGGTAGTGAGCGTAAGTCCTGCCTGTCATGCAAATATAAAAGTGGAGTTGATATTTGATGTTCGAAAATCGACCGGCGCAGCACTCAACAGAGGCTGATTTGGAGGCATCCGTGCATGCCGCTATCGCAAGAGCATTTCCCGGCGCGGATGTTCAGATAGAGCATCAGGTGCGGTTCAAATTTCATATTGGCAAGGCATTGGTTGATATCGATGGGGCGCAGTCGTGGGCCAAAGAAGGGCGTGCAGATATTGTTCTCCTCCACAAGGGGCGCGCTCTTGCGGTCGTAGAGCTAAAGCGGAAAGGGCTTGACCTTCAAGACGCAGATAGATTGCAAGGAATTTCCTATGCGCGGATGCTGGATCCTATTGCACCCCTAGTGGTGGTTTCAAATGGAGAGGTCACTAAACAGTACTGCACTTACACAGGGCAGGAGTGGATTCCTGTCAGCAGTGACGAGAGTCAGCTTGATAGCTTGATCAGCAACGCACTCATGCTAGCCACAGATGACGTCCGCAAGGCTGCGCAGACGCTGATGGGCACGGTCTGTGGTGTGTGGTCCGCGGTGGTGAAGGAAAGCACTGCGGAGAAGATGGAGTCCCTTTCCGGTGAGCTGAGAGACAGTCACGTCCCCTTTGCACGGGACTTTTTGATTCCACGTGAAGCAACAGGCGCTGTGATCGAGGCGCTTGAACGTTCCTGTTTCGTTATCCTTGAAGGCGAGCCCCTCACTGGAAAGAGCAATGTCCTTCGTGAGGTGGTTAGTGTCGCAGCGCAAAGAGATGATTTCGTGCCGCTCTATTTGTTGGATGGGGGTAGCGGCTACCTTCAGTGCTTGGCGGATGCGCTTGCGAGAACGGTGAACTGGCCATTCCAGGTTGAGGACGCCCGCTTCTGGCTTCAGCGTCTAGCGCGGGATCAGGAGATGAAGCTGGTGATCCTCATTGATCAATATTTGAGCGCTAGTGAAGCCAGTCAAAGGGAGCTGGAGGACCTAGTGGGGCTTGCCAAGAACGGAGGGTTCTCCGTGGTGGTGGCAATGGATGATGCATCGGTCGACGGTGTCATCAAGTCTCGTAACGGAAGGTCGCTTTCTCCTTTGGGGAGGGTGTGCGATCGAGTCATGGTCCAATCACTGCAGGATGATGAGTTCGAGCGCGCCGTGTTAGTTGCAAAGCGCCACGGGGTTACATTGATGGAGGGGAGCTTTCGCTCCGATGATTACAGGCGCCCATGGGTCCTTAGATCGGTTATCTGCAGTGCCATGGATCGTATTCCCGTGGGTGAATCGCATGCAGTCGAAGCACCGCCGCTGCTCGGTGTCGACTTCATAGACTATGTGCGTGACCGTTACGATGACGCCGCCCTAAGGCGGCATTACCATGAACTGGCCAGGGTCACGCTCGATGACTATCTTCGGACTGGTCGGACGGAGAAGATGGAGATAGAGGCCGCTAATTCTTTCCTACTTCGTGATGAGGCCTTGAAGGACCTTTCATCTGAATCCAGGAAATATTTGGCAGACTGTGGAGCGCTTAAGCACCTCACATATGAGGACCTTCCTGTCTTCCGCATCGGTTTCTACGAGATGTTGGTAAGTGAGCTTGCATCTGTTATCGCCGCTCACCTTCGGTGTCAAGTTGAGTCCGACATAGAGGGTGCGATCAAATGGCTGATGAGTGCAGCGGAAGTTTTGCCAATGGGGGAAATTATCGCCGCGCGTGCACTCGTTGCATTGATTCGATCAGGTGTCGACCCGATGCCTGTATGCATAGAGCTTCTGGGGCAATCGCCCATTCAAGGTGTGAGCTCGCCAAGAACTCGATTCGCTATTAAGACTATTGACGTGCCTGATGATGAAGTAGGCGATGTGAGGACGGATGAGACCTCTCCAGAATACTACAGCGACAATACCTTGCCTTGGATTACGCTTTCACATGTGCTGGCAGCGCAGCCATTGAGGGCGAAGGAGATCGGGCTTCTTCCTCAGATTATCGTGTTGATGGAGATTGCCCAGTCCATAGTGGTGCTGCGTCGACCTGGTACTACAGCAGCCTCATACGAACTATTTTCTCACGAGATGAATGACGGCACATTCGTTCCCGCGTGGGGTGTCGGCATCATCGAGCCTGTTACGTACGCCATCTTCAAAATGTTTCGGACATACCCGAGATCGGGAGAAGTGTGGGTGATGATGGTTGAGAAAATGGACTCGGCGCATCTGCTTGCGCGTACTTACACAGTATTGATCGAATTAATTCGTCTCGGTGGTCTTCAAGGGCAATGGGCTGGTGTCACCGCAGAGCGGGTGCTTCTCCCATTGCTACTCGAACATCCGAACATCACCATTACGGGTGTTTCTTCGATGGCGAGTGGCGATGCTAATTGGCGAAAGTAGGGGGGCGAAGCTGTAGTAGTCAACAATTCCCGGACACAGGATTGAGTTTTTCTTCCGCAGCCACGAGAGGCTGAAGCGGACACCTTGTCGGACTTTTAGAGGACATTAGATCGGTATGGCATGCGATCACACTGGCAGAAAAAAGCCCGGCAAAGCCGGGCTGGTGTGAAGTACCGCTACAGCTTGAACCCGATCATCCCTCGACCGGCTCTCCCTGAAGCGACAGGAGTAGATACGGCACTCCTTCAGGTGAATCCATAAACCTCAGCGTCAGTGCCACAGAGCCTTCCTTGTGCTCAGGTACGTCCAGTTCAAAATGAACCTGCCGTACCGCGGCGCACTCGTTGTTGACCTTGATCACTGCCTGGAACACCTCTGACAGCCGGTTACCGAACATGAAGCTCCGGCGGTCAGTCGGGTCCAGCAGCACCTTGGCCCATACCGCTGATGTAAATGCGATGGCGTAATCCATCACAGGGCCAACGCATTGTTTTTTCATTTGGGGCATCTGATTTCTCCAGAGTTGAGAGAAACCACCTGCCCCGACCGGGAGGTGATTTCCCGGTTACGGCGATTGAACGTGCAGCGTCAAACGGTGCAGCAGGTCACGCTTGTGTTGTTGAGCGCCTGCAAGGCAAACACTCGCCATCTGGGTGAAATCAGAAAGCCTCTAAGTTCCGTGGCTTCCCGCCGGGCAATCCTTGCCGATTCATAAGCCTCCTGGCTCAAGTCCTGGTGCGCCTGCTCGTAGAGCGCCGCCATCTGCTGCTCAACTGCCCAGACCTCTGCAGTCGTCCCACAGGGACGTCGCCAAACGATCTCCGATGCCCCAATGACACCGGACAGCACCCGTTGATCATCATCGCCGGCACAAGCTATGGGCTTTCGCCGATAGACCCTGGCCCGCGTGTAGTAAACCTCTACCGTCCGTGGATCGAATGAAGCCACAGCACTGAGCTTCGGATACGCATGCAACTCGTAGAATTGCGACACGCACAGCGCAATGGCTTCCTCAAGCAACCCGCGATACCCCAGCACGTACTCACCGGATACCTGGTAACAACCCACGTGCGGTTCGTCCTCCGGCAAGCTCAGCACACCCGTACAGACAATCGTGAACTGCCGTTGAAACTGATCCATACGCAACGCCGAACCGGGCAGGTACGGATTGCGAATGAACGGAAACGGCAGCCGTAAAACATTCATAGATTTTTCCATGCAGCACTCCTAGGGGCGGGACGGACCTCGCCCCATAGGGCAAGGAAGTCCCTATGGATGGATGTCAGGTTCAGACAGCAGCCAGACACCGGCACAGGCGCAAAAGCACCCGAAACGCAAACCGCGAAAGCGATCAGCAGCCGGCACGACCAAGCAGCGAAGTGAGGTATCCGCCACACCGCAAACCTGACGAAAAATCAGGGGGCAGGGCAGTGAGTATTAGGTGGGCGTGCCAACCAGCAGCACACCCATTAAGTGAAAGCCGATGAACAACAAACCTCACAGGAGGCCAGCATTCGGATCAGCAAGTCAGCCCAGGGCCGACGAAGTCAAAGAGGAGCCATAAGGCTCGAAGTACAACAGCGGGGCTTCGCGCTTCTCCGGCTTCGTGAAACAGAATGCGGAGAACACTTCGCCCGGCGGGGAGGGGTTCCCCGCGTGGGTGGTTACAGCAGAGGTTGTTAGAGGTATTTCAACGCAGCAAACAACGAGCCTCCGCAGGTGGCGAGCATCACGCCCAGCCGTATGGTGAGTTTGTTCTCCAGCTTCGTCAGGTCGTTGTTACGCCTTTCTCCATGAACCTCAAGCGTATTCCGAATTTCGGCCATATCCGCCCTGATTTCGGTGCGGAATGTCGTCATATCCGCCCTGATTTCCGTACGGAATGTCGTCATGTTCGCTTCAAGCTTCGTCATGTCCAGTTTGAGTTCATCACGGACTGAATGCAGGTCATGACGCACGTCTGCAATATCAGCCTTCAACTCAGAACGTACGTTCGCAAGTTCAGAGCGAACGCCTGAGATATCAGTTTTCAGCTCAGTACGCACACCTGTGATGTCAGTCTTCAGCTCGTTACAAGCCTCCGACAGGTCAGTTTTGCTAGCAAGGACTGTAGTCATCACTTTCTCCAACGCATCCATGATAGATGTAGCGTTTTTTTCTGAGACGTTGGATGCGACCATCGCCTTGTATAGATCCCTTCCAAGTTTCATTAGACCTCCAGATTTCAGTAGGAGAGCCTGCCCATACGGGCGAGGCCCGTATGGGAGAAACATCACGTTCAGCAGTGCTTCCATCGACCGCAATGGCAGTCGATTGGTCGCATCACTGGGAAGCTTGGCGACCTGGGGGTTGGATCATGCGCAATAGCGCATCGTAGCCCTTCAGATCCCAAGCTACTTGGCATGTGCCGACAAGGTCAGCAGTTCGCCCCCACACAATGGATACCCCGACTGCAGGCTGTCAAAGCACCCTCTGCAACAGACTATTTCCGAAGTGGAGCGCTTGTACGAAGCCTGGAAGCCTACTGCAAATCCTAACCTGCAAGCGGCGTAGGACGGGTTCCGTTATGGCCGTCAGGCGATGCTGTAATTTGCATGAGTAGACGTACCGCTGCCAGTTGAGAGGCCAGTCCATACGGTCACAATGGTGAGGATCTCAGCGACCTGATGCTGGCGGCTAGCGAGCAACGCTTCGGTAGTGAACTGCCGGCGTGGCCGGTGCAATGGCTGAACGATAGCGGCTCTGCCTACACCGCGAATAGACCCGGGCCTTTGCCCGGCAGATCGGCCTGCTGTCGCTGACAACCTGCAGAGCAACGGCATGGCAGAGAGTTTCGTGAAGACCGTGAAGCGCGACTACAAAGCCCGACCGAACGAAAACTTGGCCGTCGCCTTTGAACCCTGCAACAAGGAACATCCACATCTCAGAACACTGGCACGCAGATGTACCGTTGCTGGTATCGCTGGTTGAGTTCGAGGGCAGTAGCAAGCGGATCTTCTGAGGGATGTCCATGTCTTGCCTACCCAACGGCACCTGGCAGTTACTGTGGGAAAAGCGAGCCCTGGCGTGGGATGTGCCAGGTACACTTTGGGCCTAGGGGTATTTTTCAGGTTAAATGAGGGCGGCATCTCACGTTGTGCCATCGACTTCCTTGTGAACGACTTCGTAGGTTAAGCCTTGTTCATCGAATACGGCCCCCCACTCGATAAAGCCGGGTCGTGACTCGCAAACCAGTTGTATCGCGTAGCTTTCGGGCCGATCCCATACTTCCAATACGCGTGCAATATCCCCTGGCGCAGCGTCTCTGGAGCTCAGCCAATCTGTAAATCTGATCATCGTCAGGTCAACCGTGATCAGTCTTATGGTGTCGCCTTTGGACAGAGCCACTGATCAAACCTCTTTGTTCGCGTTCAAGTGTACCTTCAGCATCCGGCATGACTTGGCTGGAATGTGGGTCAAAGTGACCTCGGTCGAACTGCTAGTGGACATCTCTATTTTTTCCAGCCGTTTATGATTTGTTGGTGTCAATCATACTGAAGATCCCTTCATTACCGATTTTTGTTTTTTCGAAAAGTTTAAGGTCAACTAGGCCATTAAGCACTGTGGCAGCCGTATTCGCGAAAGCGATCAGCAGCCGGCACGACCAAGCAGCAAAGTGGGGTATCCGCCACACCACAAACCTGATGAAAAATCAGGGGGCAGGGCAGTGAGCGTTAGGTGGGCGTGCCAACCAGCAGCACACCCATTAAGTGAAAGCCGATGAACAACGAACCTCACAGGAGGCCGGCATTCAGATCAGCAAGTCAGCCTAGGGCCGACGACGTCAAAGAGGAGCCATCAGGCTCGAAAGTACAATAGCGGGGCTTCGCGCTTCTCCGGTTTCGTGAAACAGAATGCGGAGAACACTTCGCCCGGCGGGGAGGGGTTCCCCGCGTGGGTGGTTACAACGGATGGTCCTACTTGAAGAACCTCAGTGCAGCAAACAGCAAGCTCCCTGCAATCCCTTGCAATGCGGTCATGACGACTACCATGCGCACGGTGAGCGTCGTGTTCAGGTTGGCCATCTCTTTCAGCAGGCAGCAATCGGCCGATTCTGTTGAAAAAGTCGGCTTCGGTTTCCACAGCAGAAAAGTACACGTCTGAGATTGAAATCTGTGTTTTGAGTAAAGGGTTCGGGACTCAGATTTCACGTAGCAGCGTGCAAAAATAGCGTTTTCACCGCTCAACGCACGGGCATCCGGCCCGGGTCGACTTTTTCAACAGAATCGACCCAAAGCGGACATATGAATCATGCCCGCTTATGGCTAGAAAAATGAAAAATACATTTCACATTCTCGCGAAAGCCTTCACAGCTTCAGATCTTACCCCCGGTGCTCTTGCTATTTCTCCAACTAAAACCTTTCGCAACTCTTCAGCACTTTTCGAACTAAGAAACCTAGCGTTGCGTTCATAGTCAATAATGGCTTCATCGAATCGACCAGAATCAGCAAGAGCAAGGACTCTTGTGGTTCGGATAAGAAAAAACTCCAGAAGCCCTTCGTCGCCATCATCGTTTTGAGGTGGCCTATGCAATCCGTTCAGAGTTGTTATCGCCTCTCGGGAGTTGCCGCTACGCAATAGCCATTCTGCTAACAATGCGCGATACCATACCTTATGACTACTCTTAATTTCTTTATCCAACAAAATCTTGGCCTCCGGGTAGCGACGGCTAGCTATCGCAAATCCAATCTCCCTACGAGTCCGGAATGATTGCTGCTCACGCTCGTCGGAAGATGCGAGCCTAGAGAGTAATGTTCGGATTTCCTCCTTTAAACCTTGATCATGAATCGAATCACGGAGGCGATCTATCAAACAAGCAACCAAAACATCCATAACATAAGGGTTCGTTGGTGCAATTCGCAGCGCTCCTCGAGCATGTTGTTCTGCTTCCTGCGCCCGACCTTGTTCCAAAAGTGATGCCGCTAACTCGCGAAGAACATGGAAGTCACCGGTTCCTCCGTTATCCAACGCTACCATCAACTGTTGTTCCGCACCACGGAAATCACCAGCCAAACGTTTTTCGAAGCCTCGAATAAATGCCGCGATCTTTCGTGTCTTACCGCTTGCGATTCTATCAAGCTCTTTGTAACTATACTCCTTTAGTACATCATTGTTTTTACGGACACCAACAAGCCCTAGTATCCTAAGTGCCTCAACAACGCCTTCATCGCTTAGTGCAATACAGTTTTCAAACGCAGCTTTAGCTTTCTCAGCCGCTGGAATTAACGCTCTTTCATCATATAGTTTGCGAGCCACACGCAACTGCTGAGCAGCGAGTAAAGGCTTGCTTACTAGCACACTATTGAATTCGCCATCTGCTCGGATTGCCGCAGCAATAGAAGCCCGAAGTGCTAAATAGGAACCACCCTCGAGATCTTGAGCTTGATCCAAAATAGAAACTAGTTTTTTACGAACGGGCACTAGAAAGTCTTGAAGGCCTCGATGATTTTTCCACCGACGCATTACCAATCGCAAATGTGAAGCGGCTCTGAGGTTTTCTCCTGAATCTTCGAGCATGCCGTAATCTAACAGCTTGGCGAGAGAGGCGGAAATATCTTCGTAATTTTCGTTATTGGTGAATCCGAATAGCACGTCTTCCGGTGTTGCACCGCCCAACTCTTCCACGAGAAGGATAATGGCCTTTTCGATATTCGATAAGGGAACATTTTCTAGCGCTTTCTCGACGTACTCTTCCAATGCCGACTTACCGTCACTAGATGAGAGCTCAATGTTAAATCGAGCCGCACCAGCAGCTTTCATTAACTTTGCAGAAAGCTCTAAAAGACCAGGGTGTCCGCCAACCGATGCTACGACCTGATCGATTACTGTTTCCGTTGCAGCACTCATTGCATCACTGCACAAAAGTTCAAAAAGGTGTTTCGCATCTTTATCATCAATGCTATTTAGCTTTAGATACGGAATATCACCAATTGACGCTAATGACCTCGGCCCTGGACCTCGGACAGTAGAGACTGCCAGCACAGGATAGCTCGGACTTGAGGCCCTGATTGCACCAAGCAACCAACCTTCAAAATCACCGTCAGAGTTAACTATGTCATTGGAAAAAATTACGACTACGACCTGCTTTGATTTTTCTATTTCACCCAATAGCCGTGATAGCTCTAATGTTTTTTCTGCAGGGGTTAGCTCAAGAAACGCTTCAAGTTTTATTTTAGACGCGACCCAGTCAGGTGTCGGTTCGAAATACTCAAGTAGTCGCTCGTAGAGTACAGCCTCACCCTCGTATGAGCCCAATTCAATCTGTACCCAGTGTTTTGGAATGAAAGGGTATAGATCCTCATATGCGCGCGCTAACAAGCGACGCTTTCCAATTCCACTTATGCCAGAGATCATTACCGCAGATGGTCTGGTGGCCGATCGCTCCCTCAGCATTGACTTCAGATTGGAAAGCTCATTATCTCTACCAATAAATCGAGCGGAAGAAATCACGTCTTGCGTAATGAGCATTGAGCGAATTCTTAGTCCAACTAGCTTTTGAACCATTAAGGTTTGTACAACGAATGGGCGCAGCCAAGGATCCAACATGTCACGCGGCGTTTTATCTAAGGGGAAAATCGCAACGCTGGTGATTTTCCCCTCAAAGAACATATGCTTTGCATATCTAATTTCTTTTTGAACCCAAGGCGAATCTAATGCATTTTTCGATAAGAAAAGAACAAATACCTCGGAGTTTCCCAAGGCCGAAAGAATTTCATCAGCGGAATCACCCGTTGGTTCAAAAGTTCTTTCATCATAATGACAAAGCGCGCTACCCAGCGCATCGGCGACGCCCTTAACGAAACCTTTATCCTTGCTACTGTGCGACAGAAAAGCTTTACTCATCACGCCTCCTTGCTAGACCGATAAATAGTTATTTGCAATTCGCATTTGCGGCAAACGCAATCAACCATTTAAACCGTAAATACACCTCCCAGCTCACTCAGTTGGGATCGTAGAGGCGCAACGCTACTATGCTTAAATCCACTTCCGCCACTGGCATTCTATCCATGCTGGATGCCTGACCAGTTGTAAGCGATTTGGAACGACCTTCTTTCGCCATGAAAAGCTGTAATAAGTTATCACTTCGAATGACTCCTAATAGCAGTTGGCTGTCCGCCGCCAGTGGCAGCTATGGGCCGATTCTGTTGAAAAAGTCGATCATGGTTTCCACGGCAGAAAAGTACGCGCCCGAGGTTGAAATCTTTACTTTTGGCAGAGGTTTCCAGATGCAGATTTCACGCAGCAGCGTGCAAAAATGGCGTTCTCACTAGGCAATGGCCAGGCAGTTTTGGATAACCGACTTTTTCAACAGAATAGACCCATAGCTGCCGGTGACAGCCGCCAGAAAATGGTCAGAAGAAGTGGCCAATAGCTGGCACGAACCTGCTACGCTGAGCCCTCGTAGGTGTGTGAGCTTGCCTTCATCCATAATTATGTCAGCAGTCTGGTACAGTCACCATGCATCATATAATCGGCTTATATACCTCGAAAAAAACAGAGCACTTGTGGCCGCTAGACCCAGAAGACCGAATTGTTTTCAGATCTGACTGCTTTCATACGTTTGGATATTTTTCCCTTATAGCACCTGCTTTTGAACGATATGCACAAAGAGATGCAGGGATAGGCATTGAATCAATGAATGTAATGTTCCGCTTGAGAAATGACGATCTAGCTGACGTATTGGCAATTTTGAACGATCTCGAAACACAGCTCTGTCAGCAACCAAAAAGTTGGCAGGAGTATCTCGGTGAGATCCAACATCCAAGGCAAGAAAAGCGGCCAATCAGACCGCTGTTATTCAGAAGTCGAGCCGTTCGGATTGTCCAACGATTACGGGCATTAATGCTTAAAACCCAAGCCCACGATAAATGCTTGGTATATGGAAATGGTGTGTGCTACCGAGCACTGTGCGGTATAAAAATCCCTCCCGGTACCGTGTACTTCTAGAGCCGAGCCTACGGTGCAAGCGTTCGCTTCACTTGTCGGGGACGGTATAAACCCCATCCGTTAATCAAACGAAAGGATTCAGCCGAGTGGCAGCTCCTGGCCGATTTTTGCCTGTCGTCACCGTTTGCTTTGGTCGAGCCTCGCCAAGCATGGAAATCATGTTTACTGGTCACGTCGGCTGCAAACGGCTGGTCACGTCTAATCCAAGCAGGTGGTCAAGCCCATGCAATTACTCATCTGTGCCAGAGGGGCAATGCCAGCGCCCAGCCGAAACGGGAAGCAGCCTTCCCGTTCCTCAGCAGATTGCCGTCAGCCGGTAGCACCGATGGGCTGCTTATCCAGCATCGAGTCCATCCGCAGTTGTGCAAGCTCAATCAGATGCACCACACCCATCGCTACCTTGCGATTCGAGCCGGTCTGGTTATCGGCGTTCTCGTAGGCCGTGGCCGCGGCTGACTGCAGGATCGAGTGGAGGTCGAGTAGGGTGTCTTCGTGAGTCAATGAGGCTGGCGGCTGGCCCTGAGGAGCTGCAGCAGCGCCAGAGACAGGCGCAGGTGTCGAGACTGCCTCTGGGCCCAGCTCATAGTGAGCCAGCGCCCGGTCGGCGATACGTGGGTCAATGTTTGCGGTGCCCGCTCTTTTTGCTGGCGGATTGGGGGTTACTTTGAACATGCTGGTAACTCCTAACGTAGGTTAGAAGCCGCCAATATCACTGCTAAATGATGGGGTGGCGGCCGTACGCAGGTTAGCAGACCGGTACGTTAGGAAACCGGCGCATCCGAGGATGCCCTGCGCACAGCCACCATAAAGCACCGAGCACAAAAAGCCGGTGGAGTGGGTGGCGCTGTGCGCCTAACGATTTACCGAGCTGCTAAACCCGATCACTGGATTGGCAGTGACGGATCGAGACTAAACCAGCGAAATTACTAGGCGCAAGCCACTGAGATTTTCTAGGAAATTTCAGTCAAGGGAAAGGGAGTCGTCTGGCCGGCTCGGGAATTCATGCATTCCACAGCGCTTGGGTCAGTCGGCAGCCACTTCTCTTGCACGGACAACGTTGATATGAAGCCCCCCCGACGACCGACTGTCGCGCTACCCATTAGTGCATTGGTGCCGTCATGGGATTCGGGCGAGGGGCTTACTCTTGTGCTAGCGGCCACGCGGTGCGTGACTGCTGGAACACCCTCATTTAGTAAATGGTGCCAGCAGTAATGGACGCAGGATCAATCCCTTCAAACTACTGAGATTGCTCTCGTTGAGCACTGGTCATCCAAGGGCAAGGAGCCTGTGAGCTACTTGCCGTGAGTGGACGACTCCGACTGACCCTCTTTAGCCGCAATCCCGATCATCCAATGGCCTCCTGGCTCCATGACCGCCGTCAGCAGATCGTAGGTTTTGATCATGTCGATCAATCCTGAATGCCCATATGCGCTGGGTGAAAATGCTGGATCGGTGCGCTTCAGGTATGAACCCAGTAGGCCTGCTGTGACCCGGCCTTCAGTTGTTCCTCCGGCCAGTAATGACACGGCTTCTACAACAAACTTGGGCCTGCGCTTAACCACGGGAGATGCAGGCTCCTCCCTGTTGGCTCCCGTTTTGGGAGAGCAATCTGACGGGTTGGTCATGGCAGCAGCTACTGGCTCAACAGTGTGCGTTGGGCGGCTCCACTCGAAAAACTGGTCACTGGCATTCCGTAAGGCATCAGGTGTCTTGGCTTCACCGACAATGCACACTGAGGCCCCGCGCTCGCGCAGTTTGCGGCACAGGTAGGCAAAGTCCGAGTCGCTGGTAACCAAACAGAACATGTCCGCTCTGTGGTCGAAAAGGGCTTCCAGTGCATCGAGCGCCAAGGCGATATCGGAGGTGTTTTTTCCGGGGGCGTACTGGTATTGAAGGCAGGGGGTGAAAGCCTGACGTACCAGGGCTTCCTGCCATTTATTGGCCAGGGTGGCATGATTGCCATAACCGCGTCGTAGAACGATACGGCCAAACTGAGCGCCGACACGGAGAGCGTGTTCCAGCACTTCGTGTGAAACATTGTCGCAATCCACTAGGACGGCAACGCGTGCATCTCCAGGTGTAGAGTGATTGGCCATCTTCAATTTCCTTGAAAGGGCAGTGTCCGTTGACTATGTCTGGCGCCCGCTGAGGCTCGTACATTCGGCGCGTAGAGATGTGCCATTTGAGTCGGTGCCCGGCTGATTTTCCGTAAGCGTCCAGTAATCCCATCCCTTGATCCTTAGGCTGCACAGCGCTGCCCACTCAGCACTGACATACCAGAAACAAAGCAACTGACTGAATGCCTAAAAGCAGCTGCATTAACCGGGATTTCAAGGTGAGGTTATGGTCGGGCTGCTCTGCTGCGGGTCATATGGATGAGTGCTGATCTACGACTATCCAGAGAAGTTCTCTCTTCGACGGCAAAGGGCAAGAAGCCTAGTTTTGGATAAAGCAGCAAGCCTGCCGTATTTTCATTGAAGCACGAGATCTGCACCTCTGTGGCGTCATAGCGGTCGAACGCCAAAGCAGTCATCGTCTCCACGATGAAGGTCGCCACACCTTTACCTCGTGCCTCTTGGGCAACGATGACATTGCCGATACAGCAAACTCCACCCGTTTCAACCCGATAAAAGTTAGCAAAGCCGACGACGCTATTCCCGGCCTCGACAATCGTCGAGTCGAATCGTTGAGTAATAGCGTTAGACAGCTGAGCTTCAGTCAGAGGGTATTGAGCTTTCGGGAACATATAAAACAGTTCCTGAGCGTTAAGGGGAAAGCTACAGATAGTTTTGATGTCATCAGCCTTCACTGGCCTGTGTTGCAATATCATCGCGCGTCCTTGAGGTCTATGAATTCGGCATTCTAGCTCACTACTATTTGCTCAAATACCTTGCCTGGTTATCGGGGCACCCATTGATGCGGCAGCAGCTCCGCAATCTCACTTGCCCGCTGCGTCGGCAGGCGCGTGAGGACGTCCTTCAAATAAGCATACGGATCATGCCCGTTGAGTCGCGCAGACTGGATCAAACGATCCTGCTGTAGTCATCGGCGGAGTGCCAGGAGACAGTGGCGGCGCGGAGCTGCCGCTGCATTGAGGGGGGAAGGCAAACACCCGCCCATTGATTCCTGCTGACATGGAGCCGCTGTTTCGCGTTTGAAAACGGAGTGGGTACCGACGGTGGCTTGCATGACGGCAGCGTTGGCCGGGCGGGGCATAGGTCGCTATCTCATGCAGCGGTATAACTGGACAAAGCTGCATCAACACAACGGTTTCGTACCGACGGGTGTTGCGCAAGAAAAACTCAATTCTGTGTCCGGGAATTTTTGACTACTACACTGCGACACCTTTTTCAGGAGGAGCCTAGGTATCAGTGCGTGGATATCAGAGCCAGTAGATTTTTTCGGCTTTTTGGCAAGATGTGTGGTAATGCTGCAAGTTAGGGCATTTCGTCAGGAGGACATGTGGTCTTTCATTTTTTGCGCGGCATCCGTAATCGTGTTCGGGGCATCTTCTATTCTGAACAGGAGCCTTCCAAGGAATCGTGGGAACTGGTCCCGCTTACCCCTGAGTACCTGGCAGACGAGCATGGCGGCTATGTCGCCGCTATCGAGGCTGCCCTCGCGAAGGATAATATCCGCAACATAGCATTGTCCGGCAACTACGGGGTCGGTAAGAGCAGTATCATGCGGGAAGTCGCTCGGCGGCAGGATAATCGTATTGTAGAGTTATCGCTCTCGACGCTTGCGCCTATCGAAGCTTCCCAGCTTGATAATTCAGTGCCTATCCAGGCCACAACCCCGACCAACCGTATCCAACAGGAGATTGTCAAGCAGCTGCTCTATCGAGAGTATCCGAGCAGAACCCCTGGCTCACGGTTTCGGCGTATTGAGCGTTTCCGATGGTGGCGAGCGATTGGAACGTCGGTACTGCTGGGGTTTGTCGTTGCTGTAATTTTCCTGCTGTCTGGATGGACGGTAAAGATTGCTTCTGTGTTCACGTCATATGTGGTCATGGGTGTTTGGGCTCACCCTGTCATTTGGAGCGTTGCGTCGCTGATTACCTTACTGGTGAGCTGGTTGTTCTATGGAAAACTGCATATCCAGCAGTTCTCCGCGGGGTCTGCAACCGTCACGCTTAACGAAAGCTCTGTTTCGTACTTTGATCAATACCTCGATGAGATCGTCTACTTTTTTGAGGTCTCAGACCGCGATGTTGTTCTCTTCGAGGATATCGACCGGTTCAACGACTCTCATATCTTCGAGACGCTTCGGGCGCTGAACACTTTGCTCAACGTGTCGCCCCAGATCAAGAAACCGATCCGGTTCATCTATGCTATCAAAGACAGCATCTTCGATCGCATCGGCCTTGAAATAGAAGGCCGTAGGCGTAATACAGAAATTCTCACGACGGACGATCCGGCACAGGTCGAGGCTATACGCGCCAACCGCACGAAATTCTTCGATCTGGTCATCCCTGTGGTCCCCTTTATTACGCACCGGAGCGCTCGCAACTTGGCGCTACAGCTACTTGGTCAAGTCGAGCATCAAGTAGCTCCGGAGCTACTTGACTTAGCGATGCAGTACGTACCGGATATGCGGTTGCTCAAGAACGTCCGTAACGAATTCATCGTCTTTCGCGACCGAATTTTCTCCGGCGATGGCAAGCTGCTCAATCTGAGTGAGACGGACCTGTTTGCGATGATGCTCTACAAGAGCACGCACCTAGCAGATTTCGAGACTATCCGGCTCGGCCATAGCAAGCTAGACATACTCTACAAGCTCAGCCGTGAACTGGTGACTGAGAACATCAAGCGAATCGAGGGCGAGCTTCGTGTGCTTCGCCAGCAGATCACACGGATCAACGGGGCTGCCACTCGTAGTACTCAGTTGGGCAATCGCCTAATTGCGCACGTGCAGCGGACAGCTGAGGCTGCTAGCTTCCGAACCAAGAATGCAACGTACTCGCTCGCGAGTGCCACGAAGTCTCTGGAAGACCTCAAGGGCGCGCAGTTCTGGACAAATTTCGTCTCTCCAGACGGAGATTCGAAACTTACATATTACGACAACTACAGCGGTCATACGCTGTCGTTCACTCGCGACAGTCTTGTAGCTGCACTTGGTGATCCGCTGGACGCCGAGAGCTGGAACGAAGCGGATCGTGAGGCGCTCACTGAGCAGATCGATGAGAAGATGGAGGACATCAAGTTCCTGCGGAGCGCTGATCTTGGTGATCTCGTCAAACGACCGAAATTCCTCGTCCCGTATAAGGAGAGCAAACAGTCCTTCGAGGCAATCGCAAAAACTATCCTAACGCCTGGCTTGGCCTACCAGATCGTCCGTGCCGGGTATATCAACCGCAATTTCACGCTCTACACGTCAACCTTCCACGGGGATCGCGTGGGGTCTGCTGCCACGAATTTCATTATCCACCACGTCGAGCGAGACCTGATGGACCCGCACTTCGAGCTTGCCCCGGAGGACGTGGATGCTATTGTCCGCGAGCGAGGTAAGAGTGCGCTGAAGGAGCCTGCGCTTTATAACATCGCTATCCTAGACTGCCTTCTGGCCAAACATATCGACGCGGCCGATATAATGATCCACTCCCTAATTAGTCTCGGGGAGCGTCAGTCTAGTTTTCTGCAGGCGTACCTTACCGCAGGGAACGAATGCCTGCGGCTCATCGAACGGTTCACGGTTGCTTCTACACAGGTGCTCACCTATCTCGTGAGTCAGGCGGACCTAGACGACTCTTCACGACTAGTGCTTGTGAACGCAGCACTAGCACACCTGACGCCTTCAAAGCAGCGGGTAGATTCTGCGGTGTCGTTGTACCTGTCAGCGCACTACGCTGAGTTCACGGCGCTAACGTCCGATGCGACCGTGCAGGCCCAGGCCGAACTTATCAGTCTACTCTTCGGGGATGCCGGTATTACCGTGCCTCGTCTGGAAGTGTTGGGCCGTCAGACTCGTACGTCGTTCGTGTCACGCAATTTGTATGAGATCACGTACCAGAACCTCGCTATCGCCATCGACAATGTAACAACCGTGGCGCTCGATGTTATCCGGGATCGGAGCGAGGCGGTGTACAACTATGTGCTCAGGCATTTGGGCAAGTACTTGGAGGCTATCGATGGCATTTCCACGACGATAGATGCGAACGAGCACTTCCTCGCCGTGATCGAAGATGTACTCTTGCTAGAAGCGCCTCGTCTTGGTGATGTGATCGAGCGTGCCGCTCCAGATTGTGAGGTTGCAGATCTCGCAGAGGTGTCTGAGGGCGCATGGTCAGCGTTGGCCGAACATAGGCGTGTCCCAGCAACGTTCAGCAACGTTAGCCGCTATGTCTTGGTTCTTGGGGGGGTCGATGCACCACTGGCGAAAATCCTGGCGGCTGCTGCCGAGATCACCGACACTAACACCGCTGACGAGAAGTCGAAGACTGCGTTGGCAACAGCAATCCTGTCTGCAACGGATCAGCTCCCATCCGCAGTGCTCCGTACGAAGCTGGTTTCGAGCTTGAGCCTGCGCTACTACCTCGAGGTTGGCGAAATCGCGGTGGAAGTTGGCGACCTTTTCGCGCAGTTGCTCAAGCACGAAATTATTGCAGATGAGGCTACATCCTATGAGTACCTTGCAGCCACTGATTGGCCGACACGCAAAAAGTTTATCCAGGAGTCGTTGAGGTTTTCGAGCTACATGACCCCGGCGTTGGTGGGGGCGGATCTGGCAGAGCTTCTGAAAAGTGATGAGATCGATTCGGCAATCAAGAGTGTAGTTGTTGAGCAAGCCGCAAAGTATGCGGAGGTGGCGGGTCGTCTAGGGCTGAATGAACTGGCACGATTCGCTACTCGATGCGGATGCGAGCTATCACCTGATGTTGTGCAGAAGATGGCGCAAGAAAATGTCTCAGCGCAGCAGATCTTACTGCTACTAAAGCCACACCTAGGTGTGATTAGTCGTGACCAGCTCTTCACTATCTTGCAAGCACTTGACGGTGATTACCCCAAGCTCACGGAGGTGGGCCGCAGCAGATTGCGAGTGCTGGATACGATTGCTGATCGTGAGCTCTTGGAACGTCTTCAACGGGAGAGGACTGTAAGTAGCTACGACGTTAATAAGGGAATGATTGAGGTAAATAGGAAGCGTAAGTGAGACTGGCGCATTACACGCTACACATAAGAAAAAGTCCGACAGATTCGGGCTGAGGTGAGGGTGTTTCAGATGGTCAGGCGCTGCGCCTGGCCAGAGTGGTTATGCAGTGGCCTGTTCTCAAGCTTTCGTATGGCAACGTTGAGGGCTCTCTGTGTCGAGATTTTTTGGGAGGGCATAGACATTTCACGCGCTTTTAAGTAGCGTCATCGTAAATGACACCATCTGCTGTTCGGATTTGCAAAAAACTAAGTAAGGGAAAAGTTATGAAGTACAGGGATAGTCAGCTCGATAAAAGCTTACGTCAGTGGTTTGCAAATGATTTCTCTAAGCAGCTTCTTAGAAGGGTTAGAATTCAATCGGGAGGTATTCGTGGGTTAAGTAATTTTGATGTTAATATAGACTATCCAATTATAGCATTCGCGGGTATCAATGGGTCAGGGAAGTCCACGATTTTAGCTTTGGCTTGCTGCGCCTACCATAACTCTGAAAACGAATTTAAACTTCCAAAGAGGAAAAATACATATTACACATTTTCTGACTTTTTCCTACAGCACACAGAGGAGGTTGCGCCGCAGGGGATTGAGATAAAATATGAGTTCGCGGTTGATAATCTAAAGAAGTCAGAGCGTTTCCCCGATGGGAAAGGAATTGGATATCAGCTTCGTAAGAAAAAGCAGGGTGGGAAATGGAATAATTACGATGATCGTTTGAATAAAACTGTCGTTTTCTTAGGTATTGAAAGAATTGTGCCTCATGCTGAAAGGAGTCAGTCTAGGTCTTATTCTAAGTCTTTCAAAAACGTGAAAGTTAATGGCTGGGAAACGCAAGTTAAAGATGCGGTTGGTTTCATTTTAGGAAAGAATTACGATGACTTTCGGCATCTTGAGCACACAAAATATAGTTTGCCAATTGTGAAGGTGGGGGATTTGACTTATTCTGGTTTCAATATGGGGGCCGGAGAGAACGCGCTGTTCGAAATTTTTTCAACTATATACGCTTGTGGACAAAACTCGTTATTAGTATTGGACGAAATTGAATTGGGGCTTCACGCTAAGGCTCAGCGGCTTTTTATGCAAAAATTAAAGGAGGTCTGTAAGAATACTGGAACCCAAGTGATTTGCACTACTCATTCAAAAGAGATATTTGACTGTTTGCCTGATGATGCGAGATTTTTTATAGAGTCAGTTGCAGGTAAAACAAAAATAACTGCCGGAATATCTTCGGAGTTTGCCTTTTCAAAACTAGGCGCCACAGGTCATAAAGAGTTGAGCTTATTTGTAGAGGATCAAGTTGCAAAAGCTCTCATTCAAGCTTGTCTCCCATCGATTGTGAGATCTAGAGTTGGTATCACTATAATTGGTTCTGCGAGTGCGATTTCAAAACAAATGGCAGCTTTGTTTGTTCGTAAGGGTAACACGCCAACGCTGGCTATTTTTGATGGTGATCAAAAATCTAAGCAGAAAGACAATATAAATCTTGCGGTTAAGATGTCAGAAAAAACTGCCGAAGAAATAACGCCGTGGCTTATTGATAATTTTTCTTATATTCCTGGTGATACCTGGCCGGAGGCTTGGATAATTCAAAAGTCTAAAGGTGCGCCAGAAAAAGTGGCCATAGCCTTAGGTTTAGAAGTTGATCATGTTTTAGAGGTCCTTGAGTACGGGCTGCAAGCAGGGAAACATTATGAGTTTAATGAGATATCTCAGCATGTCGGGTTAGATAAAGATCAGTGCTTGCAGCACCTTTGCTCTGTCGTTTGCAATAATTTTCCGGAAGAGTTTGATGGGATAAAGAAGAAAATATTTGATAAGCTCGGGTGATATCTATTTAAAGCTTTTCTTAAGCTAAAGGCGTATGCAGTTTTATTTGATTTGTCTATGGCGTAGGGAATCGGCGCAATGTCGAAAAGTCCCTTCGTGCTTTACCAAGTGTTGCCGCATTTGCGGCTTGATGTGCTGGCGTCGAGACAAGCAGAGTAGGCCTGGTATGCTCACTGGTGATGAGTATAGCCTTGTAAACCAGTACGTTTGCCTCCGCAGAGAATCTGGGTCTGGGCGAAATGGCTTCACGGTGGATCACGTAGTTTTCGGAGAGGGATTGTAGACCTCTGTGACCGCAACGGATGAGAAGTAGGGAACCTTGGTTCTTGGGACCATGCCGAAGGAAAAGGACGTTTTGCCGGTATCGTGTACGAAAGCCTTTGTTGAGCCCGGGAGTGTCAGATTTTTTGTGTTCGGGCCGGTAACGGCCTGCCGTCAGGCAGGCCCTGATTTCACCAGGTCGGCCTGATGAACCGATCTCCGTACAAAATCGCAAATTGATTCATCGCATTTTTCCA
>Ga0207655_1000598_pt1 | contig 44045 bp, 42 predicted proteins | sample KBSM44metaG_FD_184398 | JGI IMG/M metagenome (GOLD analysis project Ga0207655, IMG submission 184398) | Miscanthus rhizosphere microbial communities from Kellogg Biological Station, Michigan, USA - KBS M4-4 metaG (SPAdes) (version 2) | ecosystem: Host-associated > Plants > Roots > Rhizosphere >...
TTCCGGTCAGGCGGCTGAGCAAAATGGCGAAGGACAGAGAGCCGAGCAGGTAGGCGAGGATCGCCAGTAACCAAAACATGCTAACTATTCCGGGCGAGGACGCCCTGATTCTAACGGCGCATTGCGCCCTTGTCGTGCTGCGGAGAAGAGTGCTTGGACAGAGTGTTTATCGAAGGCCTGGAAGTCGACACGGTGATCGGGGCCTACGACTGGGAGCGCGGCATCAGGCAATGCCTGCGTCTTGACCTCAGCTTCGCCTGGGACAACCGTCCGGCTGCCGCAGGGGATGACCTGACCCTGGCGCTCGACTACGCCAGCGTCTCGACGCGTATCCAGACCTTTGCCGAGCAGTCGCAGTTCCAGTTGGTGGAAACCTTTGCCGAGCGTCTGGCCGAAGTGCTCATGAGTGAGTTCCAGATTCCCTGGCTGCACCTCAAGTTGACCAAGCCGGGGGCGGTTGCGGCCGCCAGGGGCGTGGGCGTGGAGATCGAGCGCGGATGTCGCTAACTCAGGTTTATCTAGGGCTCGGCAGTAATATCGAGCGCGAAACCCATTTGTGCGCCGGTCTGGATGCACTGGCCGGTTTTCTCTCGGATATGCGCTGCTCGGCGGTGTTCGAGAGCCAGCCGGTGGGGATCAAGAGCGGGCCATTCTTCAATCTGGTGGTGTCGGCATCGACTGATCTGCCGCTGCTGGAACTGGATCGTCGGTTGAAGTGCATCGAGGCCGATAACGGCCGTTATGCCCCAGATCGCAAGGGGTTGCCGCTGGACATCGACGTTTTGTTGTATGGCGAACAGGTGGGCAATTTCGACGGATTGATCCTGCCTCGCGCGGAAATCCTGAAAAATGCGTTCGTCTTGTGGCCATTGTCGCTGATCGCCCCGGACAAACTGCATCCCGAAGTCGAGAAGAGCTTTGCGACCCTGTGGGACGAAGCGCAGATCGATCAGGTGCTGGCGCCGGTGGCATTCGAGTGGCGTGGACAGCCATTGACCCCTTCACAATGGCTGTCTGCGTGATGACGGCTACCTGAGTCAGACCGCCGCGCGTTGCTTGTAGGCCTTGAGAGCGGTCAGGCGTTCGCGCCTGAGTGCCTCACCCAGTTCCGGTCCCTTGAAGCCCTTTTCAATCAGCGGCTGGACCGCAACTGTCTTGGCGGCCTGCGCCGCGCCGCGCAGGTAGGCGGCTTGTGGATAATCACGCGCCTCCAGCCCCTGGCGTCCCCGGGCATCCATTTCACAGGCGGCGATAAACTCCTCGAAGCGTTGCGGACGGCGATAGACGTCGAAGCTCTGCAGCAACTCCAGCAGGGTCGAGGCTTTCAACTCCAGGGCGCGGTGGCCGTGGGTGTGATACTCGCCCACCAGCAAGGCCAATTCCTGACAGTCGCGGGGTACCTTGTAGCGCTCGTTGACGGCCTTGATCAGTGTCAGGCCCTTGGTCTCGTGCGCGATGTGCCTTGGCCATTCCTCCTCGGGAGTGAGGCCCTTGCCCAGGTCATGCAGCAGGCAGGCCCAGCGCACAGTCAACGGTTGTCGATGGCGGGCGGCCTGCTCCAGCACGCTCAGCGTATGTCGGCCCGTGTCGATCTCCGGATGATGGGCAGCAGGCTGCGGGACGCCGAACAGGGCATCGATTTCAGGAAACAGTACCGCCAATGCGCCACAGTCCCGCAGCACCTGGATAAACACCTGGGGTTGTTCTTCCATCAGGGCGCGGGATATTTCCTTCCAACTGCGCTCCGGTGTCAGCGCTTCCAGTTCGCCTGAGTCCGCTAACTGACGCATCAGTGCGAGGGTCTGCGGCGCCACGCTGAAGCCCAGGCCGGCATACCGGGCGGCGAAGCGGGCAACCCGCAGGACACGTAGGGGATCTTCGGCGAATGCCGGGGAAACATGGCGCAATATGCGGGCTTCAAGGTCCTGCTGGCCGTGGTAGGGGTCGGTCAGTCGACCGTGATCGTCCTCGGCCATGGCGTTGATCGTCAGGTCGCGGCGGATCAGGTCTTCTTCCAGGGTAACTTCGGGGCTGGCGTGGAAGGTAAAGCCGCCGTAGCCGCGCCCGCTCTTGCGCTCGGTGCGGGCCAGGGCGTACTCCTCGCCACTTTGGGGGTGGAGAAACACCGGGAAGTCGGCCCCGACCGGGCGAAAGCCCTTGGCGAGCATGTCATCGCTGGTTGCGCCGACCACCACCCAGTCGATATCGGTGACAGGTTGGCCCAACAGACGATCGCGAACCGCGCCGCCGACTTTATAGATCTGCATGAAAAACCTCCGTTGACGCGACAGGATAACCCTTGTGCCGCGCCAGCGGAGGACTCTCGTTGCTCAGAGGTGAATGACGGCCAGGTCGAGGCGACCGTATTCGTTTTCGCTGTGTTCGCTCCTGGGCGGGACATGGTGGGTCTTCATGATCTGGTCGCCCTGCAGGGTTTCCAGGTGTATGTCGAAGCCCCAGAGTCGGTGCAGGTGCTTTAGCACTTCGTCGGTCGACTCGCCGAGCGGCTTGCGGTCGTGCTGTTGATGACGCAGGGTCAGCGAGCGATCGCCGCGACGGTCGATGCTCCAGATCTGCACGTTGGGTTCGCGGTTGCCCAGGTTGTATTGCGCCGCGAGGGTTTCGCGGATGGTGCGGTAGCCGCTTTCATCATGAATGGCAGGCACCAGCAGGTCATCGCGCTGATCGTCGTCGAGAATGCTGAACAGCTTCAGATCGCGCATCACCTTGGGCGACAGGTACTGCAGGATGAAACTCTCGTCCTTGAAGCTGCTCATGGCGAACTTGATACTCGACAGCCAATCGCTCCCCGCCAGTTCGGGGAACCAGCGACGATCCTCTTCGGTTGGTTCTTCACACATCCGGCGGATGTCCCGATACATCGCGAAACCCAGGGCGTAAGGGTTGATGCCGCTGTAGTAGGGGCTATCGAAGCCGGGCTGGAAGACCACACTGGTGTGGGAGGTGAGGAACTCCATCATGAAACCGTCGGTGACCAGGCCCTCGTCGTAGAGGTCGTTCATCAGGGTGTAGTGCCAGAACGTCGCCCAGCCTTCGTTCATGACCTGGGTCTGGCGTTGCGGGTAGAAGTATTGGGCGATCTTGCGCACGATCCGCACGATTTCCCGCTGCCAGGGCTCCAGCAGCGGTGCGTGTTTCTCGATGAAATAGAGGATGTTTTCCTGCGGTTCGGACGGAAAGCGGGCGTTGTCCTTCTCGCTGTATTTGTCCGCGCCCTTGGGAATGGTCCGCCACAGGTCGTTGATCTGCTTTTGCAGGTGTTCTTCGCGGTCCTTCTGCCGCCGCCGTTCCTCTTCCGCAGAAATCGGGTAGGGCCGTTTGTAACGGTCGACGCCGTAGTTCATCAGGGCGTGGCAGGAGTCGAGCAGGTCCTCGACGGCGTCGATGCCGTGGCGCTCCTCGCATTGGGTGATGTACTGCTTGGCAAAGACCAGATAATCGATAATCGAGCTGGCGTCGGTCCAGGTCCGGAACAGGTAGTTGCCCTTGAAGAAGCTGTTGTGACCATAACAGGCATGAGCCACCACCAGCGCCTGCATGCAGATGGTGTTTTCCTCCATCAGATAGGCGATGCACGGATCGGAGTTGATCACGATTTCGTAGGCCAGGCCCATTTGACCACGGCTATAGGACTTTTCGGTGCTGAGGAAGTGCTTGCCGTAGGACCAGTGATGGTAGCCCAGCGGCATGCCCACCGAGGCGTAGGCGTCCATCATCTGCTCGGCGGTGATTACCTCGATCTGGTTGGGGTAGGTGTCCAGCGCATAGCGCTCGGCGATACGACCGATTTCGCGGTCGTAAGCCTGGATCAGCTCGAAAGTCCATTCCGAGCCGGTGGACAGGGGTTGGCGCTTGGGTTGTTTCTGCTCTCTGGCGGTCATGTCACTAACCTGCGCTGGAAGAGTTCACGGAAGACCGGATAGATATCGCCGGCCGACACCAGCTGCTGCTGGGCAAACGTATCGCTGAACGCTTCGCTGATGCGTTCGTACTCGTACCACAGGGCCTGGTGTTCGCGCGGGGTAATCTCCACATACGTGTAGTACTGCACGAACGGCATGATCTGGTTGATCAGGATGTCACGGCAGATCGGTGAGTCATCGTTCCAGTTGTCGCCGTCCGAAGCTTGTGCGGCGTAGATGTTCCATTCGTTGGTTGGGTAGCGTTCGGCCATGATCTCCTGCATCAGCTTCAGGGCGCTGGAGACGATGGTGCCACCGGTTTCCCGTGAGTAGAAGAACTCCTCCTCGTCGACTTCCCGGGCGCTGGTGTGATGGCGGATGAACACCACTTCGATCTTGTCGTAGTTACGCTTGAGAAACAGGTACAGCAGGATGAAGAAGCGCTTGGCGATATCCTTGGTTGCCTGGGTCATGGAACCGGACACGTCCATCAGGCAGAACATCACGGCCTTGGAACTGGGATTGGGTTGCTTGACCAGCAGGTTGTACTTGAGATCGAAGGTGTCGAGAAACGGCACGCGATGGATGCGTGCGCTGAGTTTCTCGATTTCCATCTCGATTTCCTGGATATCACCGAAGTTATCCGGTTCTTCACGCTTCAAACGCTCCAGTTCGGCCTTGGCCTCCTTGAGTTTGGCACGGCTGCTGCCGGACAGGGCGATTCGCCGCGCATGGGCCGAGCGCAGGGTGCGGATGATGTTGATGCGCGATGGGTTGCCCTCGTTGCTGATCCCGGCGCGGACGGTCTTGTAGGTATCGGTGCCGGTGAGGTTGCGCTTGACCAGGTTGGGCAGTTCCAGGTCCTCGAACATGAATTCGAGGAATTCTTCCTGGGTGATCTGGAAGACGAACTCATCCATGCCTTCGCCGGAGTTGCCAGCCTTGCCGGGGCCGCGACCACCGCCTCCGCCGGGCGGGCGGGGGATGTGTTCGCCGCTGGTGAATTCCTTGTTGCCGGGGTGGACCACGGTCTGCTTGCCGCCGCGCCCGTGGTGCAGCACCGGTTCGTCGATATCGCGACCGGGAATGCTGATCTGCTCGCCGTGTTCCATATCGGTGATGGAACGGCGGCTCACGGCCTCCTCGACCGCTTTCTTGATGTGGTCACGATAACGCCGCAGGAAGCGCTGGCGGTTCACCGTGCTCTTGTTCTTGCCATTGAGGCGTCGGTCGATCACATAGCTCATGGGGAGCCCTCCGGGCAGCTTCAAGTTACAAGCTTCCAGCGCCGGGCTGGAAACTCGGGGACAAGCGGTCGGCTGCACGGACCGTAAACACGTCGTATGACGTGTCGACGACCAGCAGCCTGACGCTTGCAGCTGCCGTTACTGCGACTTGCGAACCCGCAGGTACCACTCGGAGAGCAGACGTACCTGTTTGTCGGTGTAGCCGCGTTCGACCATCCGGGTGACAAAGTCGTTGTGCTTCTGTTGATCCTCCTTGCTGGCCTTGGCGTTGAAGCTGATGACCGGCAGCAGATCCTCGGTGTTGGAGAACATTTTCTTCTCGATCACCACCCGCAGCTTCTCGTAGCTGAGCCAGGTCGGATTCTTGCCGTTGTTGTTGGCACGGGCGCGCAACACGAAGTTGACGATTTCGTTGCGGAAATCCTTCGGATTGCTGATGCCGGCCGGTTTCTCGATCTTTTCCAGTTCCTCGTTGAGGGCAACGCGGTTGAGGATTTCGCCGGTTTCCGGATCGCGGTATTCCTGGTCCTGGATCCAGAAGTCGGCGTACAGCACGTAGCGGTCGAAGATGTTCTGGCCGTACTCGCTGTAGGATTCCAGGTAGGCGGTCTGGATTTCCTTGCCGATGAACTCGATATAGCGCGGTGCCAGGTATTCCTTGAGGTAGCGCAGATAGCGCTCGCGGGTTTCGGCCTGGAACTGCTCCTGCTCGATCTGCTGCTCCAGTACATACAACAGGTGTACCGGGTTGGCGGCGATCTCGTGGGGGTCGAAGTTGAAGACTTTCGACAGGATCTTGAACGCGAAGCGGGTCGACAGGCCGTTCATGCCTTCATCGACGCCGGCAGAGTCGCGGTATTCCTGGATCGACTTGGCCTTGGGATCGGTGTCCTTGAGATTTTCCCCGTCATATACCCGCATTTTCGAGTAGATGTTGGAGTTTTCCGGCTCCTTGAGGCGCGACAGGACGGTGAATTGGGCGAGCATCTTCAAGGTGTCAGGCGCACAGTGGGCCTTTGAGAGCGAACTGTTGTGCAACAGCTTGTCGTAGATCTTCACTTCGTCGCTGACCCGCAGGCAGTACGGGACCTTGACGATATAGATACGGTCGATGAACGCTTCGTTGTTCTTGTTGTTGCGGAAGGTGTGCCATTCCGATTCGTTGGAGTGGGCCAGCAGCACGCCGGTGAACGGGATCGCGCCCAGCCCCTCGGTGCTGTTGTAGTTGCCTTCCTGGGTGGCGGTCAGCAGTGGATGCAGCACCTTGATCGGAGCCTTGAACATCTCGACGAATTCCATCAGGCCCTGGTTGGCCCGACACAGTGCGCCCGAGTAGCTGTAGGCGTCGGCGTCGTTCTGCGGGAATTCCTCCAGCTTGCGGATATCGACCTTGCCCACCAGGGCAGAGATGTCCTGGTTGTTCTCGTCACCGGGTTCGGTCTTGGCCACGGCAATCTGGTTGAGGATCGAAGGGTACAGCTTGACCACACGGAACTGGCTGATGTCGCCGCCAAATTCGGCCAGGCGCTTGGTCGCCCAGGGGGACATGATGGTGTTCAGGTAACGCCGTGGAATCCCGAAGTCTTCCTCGAGGATCGCCCCGTCTTCCGTGGCGTTGAACAGTCCCAGTGGTGACTCGAAGACCGGCGAGCCCTTGATGGCATAGAAGGGCACCCTCTCGATCAGTTGCTTGAGTTTTTCCGCCAGGGACGATTTACCGCCGCCTACCGGACCGAGCAGATAAAGAATCTGCTTCTTCTCTTCCAGACCCTGAGCAGCATGGCGGAAATACGAGACGATCTGGTCGATGCATTCTTCCATTCCATGGAAGTCTTCAAAGGCCGGATAGCGACGGATCACCTTGTTGGAAAAAATACGCGACAACCGTGAGTTGGTGGACGTATCCAGCAGTTCGGGCTCACCGATTGCCAGTAGCATCCTTTCGGCTGCCGAGGCGTAGGCACTACGATCCTTTTTGCACAGCTCAAGATACTCCTGCAGCGTGAGTTCTTCCTGCCGTGTGGATTCGAAGCGTTGTTGGAAATGGCTGAATATGCTCATGACGTCACCTCGCTCGATACTTGGAGCCGGTGCCGGATCAGTCAGTCAAGTGCTGGCATGCAACGGTGAAGCCGTTGATGTTTACCCCCCAGAACACCCTCAAGGCGCGATGGCCTTGAAACCTACTACCGCTGACCCGTACGCCGGTGTACCGGCTCTCCCCTGATTTGGATGGCCTCGCGCTTAAGGATAGTTCGGAATCGGGGAGGTCAAGGCGGGATGCACAATTAGTTGTGCTTTACCGTTCGTCTGGAAATGCTCCAGCCCGCGATTCATGCGGGCTGGAGCAACGGAAAAAAATTATTCGGAAATATCCTGAGCGATTTCTGCCGGATAGGTCGTACGCCACAGTTCGAAGCCGCCATCCAGGCTGTAGACCTCGGAGAAGCCCTGGCTGACCAGGTAGGCCGCCGCGCCCTGGCTGGAGTTACCGTGGTAGCAGCACACCACCAGCGGCTGATCCAGATCGGCGTTGGTGATGAAATCGTGCAGCGAATGGTTATCCAGGTGTTTCGAGCCGGTGATGTGGTTCAGGGCAAATGCCTGCGGATCGCGGACATCGACGATCACGGCGCCTTGCTCGCGCAGGGCCTGGGCTTGTTCGGGGGGGATGCGTTTGAATTCGCTCATCATGGGTTCCGTCTGGGGCGGTTAGGTCGTAGGGGTCAACGATAGAGCCAGGCGCGGAATCGCTCGGCCAGGGTCGGCGGCGGCGCAACCCCACCCAGGCTGTCGCATTTGCAGTTCAGGCGCTCGCCGGTATCGATGTTCATCAGGGTCATGGCACCGCCCCAGACACAACCGGTGTCGAGGGCAAAGATTCCCGGTTCGTTGCATTCGCCTTCGAGTGCCGCCCAATGGCCGAAGATGATTTTCAGCCCCTGGGTCTTGCGCTCCTTGAAGCTGAACCAGGGCGCATAACCGGCCGGCGCGGTGTCGGCGCCTTCCTTGCCCTTGAGGTCGAGCTTGCCCTCGGCCGTGCAGAAACGCATGCGGGTGAAGTAATTGGTGATCACCCGCAGGCGTGTGATGCCTTCCAGGTCTCCATCCCACTTGTTCGGTTCGTTGCCGTACATGCCGGCCAGGAACGACGCATAGTGCTGATCGTCGCGAAGGGCCGACTCGACTTCCGCCGCGAGCTTGAGCGCCTTCTTGAGCGACCACTGCGGGGGAATGCCGGCGTGGACCAGGGCCACGTTACGTTCGGCGTCATGATGCAACAGCTTCTGCTGGCGCAACCAGCCGAGTAGTTCAGGCGCATCAGGGGCTTCAAGGATTTCGCGCAGGGTGTCGCTTTTCTTCAGACGCTCGACATTCTGTGCGGCGGCCAGCAGGTGCAGGTCGTGGTTGCCGAGCACGCAGACCAGCGACTCGCGCATGCGATAAAGATAGCGCAAGGTTTCCAGGGACTGAGGGCCACGATTGACCAGGTCACCGACCAGCCACAGGCGATCGCTGGCGGGGTCGAAAGCGACCCGCTCAAGCAGGCACTTGAGTGGCTCCAGGCAGCCTTGCAGGTCGCCGACGGCATACACCGCCATCAGTGCAGGGCTCCGGGGACGGCAAGGCGGAAGGGCGCGATGATGGCGTCGAAGTGTTGACCATCCTCGGCCAGCATCTGGTAGCTGCCTTGCATGTTGCCGACCTTGGTCGTCATGACCGTACCACTGCTGTAGGTATGGCTTTGCCCGACTTCGATCAGTGGTTGCTGACCGACTACGCCGGAGCCACGGACTTCTTCGACATGCCCATCGCCATCGGTGATCACCCAGTGTCGGGAAAGCAGCCGGGCAGGCAGTTGTCCGTTGTTGCGCACGGTAATGGTGTAGGCAAAGGCGAAACGGTTCTGTTCGGGCTGTGATTGTTCAGCAAGGAACCGAGTGACGACGCTGACGTCGACCTGATAACGAGGATCGGACATGCAAGAGGCCTTGGAAGCAAAAGCGAAAGATGCGACTGATGGCACTTAGTCTAGGTCAACTGCCGGGTAGTCGGCCAGTTATGGTCGCTGGCGTTGTACCCGGGGGCGATGAAGTGGGTGTCAGTCGGCGGCGGGTGGCTGGGCGGCCTGTTCACTGAGTTTGTCGGCCAGGCGTACGAAGGCTGCCAGATCCAGTTGTTCCGGACGCAGGCTGCCATCGACCCCCGCCGCCTCGATCTCGGCGCTGCCGAGCAGGGCCTTGAGGGTATTGCGCAGGGTCTTGCGGCGCTGGTTGAAGGCTTCGCGAACGACGCGCTCCAGCAGGCGATGGTCCTTGGCCGGGTGTGGCAGTACTGCATGTGGCACCAGGCGGACAATTGCCGAATCGACCTTGGGCGGGGGATTGAATGCCCCGGGCCCGACATTGAACAGGTGCTCCACGCGGCAGTGATACTGGACCATGATCGACAGGCGACCCCAGTCACCGCCGCCAGGGCCGGCTGCCAGCCGCTCGACAACTTCCTTTTGCAGCATGAAGTGCATGTCGCGGATCAGGTTGGCATTGTTCAGCAGGTGGAAAATCAGGGGGGTGGAAATGTTGTAGGGCAGGTTACCGACCACCCGCAGGCTGTTCGGTGCAGCGTTCAGGGTGGTGAAGTCGAACTTCAGCGCATCGCCCTGGTGCAGTTGGAAGTTCGGTTTGCTGGCGAACTGCTGGTTGAGGATCGGGACCAGGTCCTTGTCCAGTTCGACCACATCCAGCTGGGCACCACTGCTCAGCAGACCTTCGGTCAGGGCACCCTGGCCGGGACCGATTTCCAGCATGCGGTCTTCGGACTTGGCATGGATGGCCCGCAGAATGCGGTCGATCACGCCGGCATCATGCAGGAAGTTCTGACCGAAACGCTTGCGCGCCCGGTGTTGGTATTGCTCGCTCATAAACGGGTCTCGGCCATCTGGTAGGCGGTTTCCAGGGCGACCTGCAGGCTGCCGGTGTCGATTTTGCCGCTGCCGGCCAGATCCAGGGCGGTACCGTGGTCGACCGAAGTGCGGATGATCGGCAAGCCCAGGGTCACATTGACTGCCGCGCCGAAACCTTTGTATTTCAGCACGGGCAGGCCCTGATCGTGATACATCGCCAGCACCGCGTCGCAGTGCTCCAGATATTTGGGGGTAAACAGAGTGTCGGCAGGCAGCGGGCCGCGCAGATCCATGCCCTCGCTGCGCAGACGCTCCAGGGTGGGTTCGATGATGTCGATCTCTTCGTGGCCCAGGTGACCGCCTTCGCCGGCATGGGGATTGAGCCCGCATACCAGGATTCGCGGTTGGCCGAGGCCGAATTTTTCCTTGAGATCGGTGTGCAGGATTCGCGTGACGCGCTCCAGGCGCTCAGGGGTGATTGCATCGGCCACCTGGCGTAGCGGCAGGTGTGTGGTCACCAGCGCCACCCGTAGTCCACGGGTGGCCAGCATCATGACGACCTGGTCGGTTTGGGTCAGGTCCGCGAGGAACTCAGTGTGGCCGGAAAATGCGATACCGGAATCGTTGATCACACCCTTGTGGACCGGGGCCGTGATCATGCCGGCGAAATCGCCGCTGAGGCAGCCCTGTCCGGCGCGAGTCAGGGTTTCCAGCACAAAGGCGGCGTTGGCCTGGTTCAGTTGGCCGGGCACGACGGGCGCTGCCAATGGCGTGTCCCAGACGTAAAGACTACCCGCCGGAGCCGCTTGAATGGGCCAGTTATCCGGTCCCACTGGCAGCAACTCGACGGCCACCGCCAGTTGCGTGGCCCGCTCGGCGAGCAGGTCACGGCTGGTGATGGCAATCAGGGGGTAGGGCTGGGGCTGCGAGGCCAGTAGCAGGCAAAGGTCTGGACCTATGCCTGCCGGCTCGCCGGGTGTCAGCGCGAAACGCTTGGGTTTCACTTGGCGGCCTGGTTTGCGCCAGGGAGCTTGATTTCGACGTAGGCTTCGTCACGGATCTGACGCAGCCAGGTTTGCAGCTCTTCGTCGTACTTGCGATTACGCAGTACGGTCATGGCTTGTTGCTCGCGAGCCTGATTGGTGCTGTCGGTGGCACGGCGCCCCAGCACTTCCAGCACGTGCCAGCCATATTGAGTCTTGAAAGGTTTGGACAACACACCTTGCGGGGTCTTTGCCATGACTTCCTGGAACTCCGGGACCAGCGCTTTCGGGTCGATCCAGTTCAGGTCGCCGCCGTTGAGGGCAGAACCCGGGTCTTCCGAGAAGCTCTTGGCCAGGGTGGCGAAGTCTTCGCCATTCTGGATGCGCTCGTAGATTTTCTGGGCCAGGGCCTGGGTCTCGGCTTCGCTGCGAATGGCGTTCGGCTTGATCAGGATATGACGCACATGCACTTCGTCACGCATCTGGGTCTCGCCGCCACGCTTTTCCAGCACCTTGAGGATAATGAAACCACCGGGTGCGCGGGCTGGTTCGGTGATACCGCCCACTGGCGTGTTGCTCAACATCTGATCGAACGGCGGTGGCAGTTGTGCCGGCTTGCGCCAGCCCATGTCGCCGCCTTCAAGGGCGTTGTCGCTACCCGACTTGGCAATGGCCAATTGGGCGAAATCGGCGCCCTGCTTGAGCTGCCGGTAGATGTCCTGAGCCTGTGCCGCCGCTGCCTGGATGGCTTGCGAGCTGGCGCTGTCCGGGGTCGAGACAAGGATGTTGGCCAGGTGCAGTTCTTCGGAGAGCTGCATCTTGCCCAGGTCCGAGGCGAGGAAGTTCTTCACTTCCTGTTCGGATACCTGCACGCGCTCGGCAACCCGGCGCTGGCGCACGCGGCTGATGATCATTTCGCGGCGCACCTGGTCGCGGGCGTCCTCATAGGAGAGGCCGTCGTGGACCAGGGCGGCCTTGAACTGATCGATCGACATGTTGTTGCGCTGGGCGATACTGCCGATGGCCTGGTTCAGTTCCTCGTCGGAAATACGAATACCGGAGCGTTCACCGATCTGCAGTTGCAGGTTTTCGACGATGAGGCGGTCGAGAACCTGCTGATCCAGGACGCTGCTGGGTGGCACGCCGCCGCCGCGCTTGGCAATGCTCTGCTGGACTTCGTGGACACGCTGGTCCAGTTGGCTCTGCATGATCACGTCGTTATCGACGATCGCCACGACGTTGTCGAGCGGTTGTACTGCGGCATGAACCGCAGCACTCAGGGCCAGTACGCCCAGCATCAGCGGGCGCAGACAATCAGAAAGCTTGATCTTCACGTTCACGATAACCTTGGATGCCTTTGTCGAGGAAGGTTTCTACTTTCTGGCCAACAACGCCGCCCAGACCTTTCAGGACAATTTGGAGGAAGATGCCGCGGTCGCCTTTTTCGTTCTGTGGGGCGTCCTGACTGAATTCGTCATACTTGACCCAGTAACGGTTGATCAGGCGCAGTTTCCAGCAGCAGTTGTCGTACTCGAAACCACCAAAGGCTTCCAGCGTGCGGTTGCGGTTGTAGTCGTATTGCCAGCGGCTGATGAGGTTCCACTGCGGGAGCACCGGCCAGATGACCGAGAAGTCATGCTGCTGGATCTTGTAGTAGTCCTTCACGTAGTTGGCCGTGCCTGGAGTACCGTAGTCGCCGCCGAACTGCCATTGACCGGTGTTCTGGTTGTAGATGACCTGGTCGTTGCGATAGCGATAGCCGGCGTTGACCACCTTGTTCGGGTTGTCTTCAGGCTGGTAGTGGAACATTGCACTGCCCGAGCGCGGGCTGTGGCTGTCCGGATCCCAGTTGTAGTCGGCTGTCGCACGCCAGTCGTGGTTGAAGCGGTAGGCGTATTCCAGAGCGTATGGCGAAACATTGGCCTTGGCATCGGCGCGGGTACGGTAATCGACACCCGGCAACTGGACGGTACGGTCCTTGAAGTACATGGCCTGGCCGACACTGATGCGCTGGCGCTCGAAACCATTGTCTTCAATCCAGCGGCTGGTCACACCCAGGGACAGCTTGTTCTCGTCGCCCACACGGTCCGAACCGGAGAAGCGGTTATCGCGGAACAGCGAGGCGTAGTTGAAGCTGTATTCACCGGTGTCGAAGACCGGGATGTCTTTCTGGTCTTTCTCGGGGACATAGAGATAGAACAGACGTGGTTCCAGGGTCTGGCGATAGTTGGTGCCGAACATGCTGGTGTTGCGGTCGAAGTACAGGCCGCTGTCGATGCTGGCGATGGGCACACCACGGCTTTGCGAGCTGTTGAAGGTCTCGCCGAGTGCTGAGGCATTACTGGTATTGTTGACCAGGTCAGCCCTGCCCTGAGCGCCCAGGTCCAGGTCATATTTGGTGTACTGGTACTTGAGCGATGGCTTCACGTAGCCATAGGACCAGTTAAGCGGCAGGCTGACACCCGGCTTCAGGTTCAGACGATCGCCGTTTGCGCGGGCCAGGCCGACGACGTTGGTGTCCAGGCGTGGCGTGCCGATAGCATTGCCGTTGGCATCGAACGGGCCGCCATCCTTATCGAAATAGTTGCCACTTTCCAGGCTACGCTCGAAACGCACCGCTTCGGTCTCGTAAGTGAAGTCGAGGCCTTCAGGGTGGTAAGGCAGTTCACCGTTGAAGGTGATCTGCGGCAAGCGGTTGTAAGGCGTGATGTTCGACACGCTGGCCATCTGATAGGCCTGTACGTTCAGCTTGGCTGTGTAGCTGTCGCCACGATAGCTGACGGCCGCCTGCTGGTTGACGTAGGCGCTGGTGTCCCTGACGCCAATCTGGTCGCTGGTCAAATCCTGGAAGTAGTAAGGGTCGCTGATCTTGGTGTAGTCGACCTCGGTCAGTACCCGTGAGTCCAGGCCGCCCTTGTGCTGCCAGTTGAGCATGTAGCGGGTTTTTTCGGAGTCGGTCTGCTTCGAGCGATCATTGCTGTCGTCGTTCAGGTACGCACCGCCGAACTGGCCTTCGCTGGACTGGGTCAGGTAGCGGAATTCGCCTTCCATCAACAGGCCGCGTTTGGTCATGTAGCGTGGGTACAAAGTGGCGTCGTAGTTTGGCGCCAGGTTGAAGTAGTAAGGCGTGACCAGCGTGAAGCCGTTATCACCACCCGAACTGAAGCTGGGCGGCAGGAAACCGGACTGGCGACGGTTGTCGATCGGGAAGTAGATGTACGGCGTGTACAGGACGGGAATGTCCTTGACCCGAAGTGTCACGTTGGTCGCGGTGCCGAAGCCGGTCGCCGGGTTCAGGGTGATGTTGTTACCCTTGAGCTGCCAGGCGTTGCTGTTCGGCTCGCAGGTGGTGTACGTACCGTCCTTGAGGCGAATGATCGCGTTTTCGGCACGCTTGGCGTAGAGCGCACTGCCGCGCACGCGCGATTTGTGCAGAACGTATTCGGCGTTGTCGACCTTGGCTTCACCGGTGTCGAGCTGGACGTCGGCGTGATCGCCGACCAGCAGTGCACCGTTATCGCGCACGCGAACGTTGCCGCTCAACTCGCCACGGTTTTCCGCCTGGTACAAATTCGCCTCGTCCGCCTCGACCTGCATGCTGCCCTGGCGCATGACCACGTCACCGGCCAGACTGGCGACCTGCTGTTCCTGCTCATAGCGCGACGCCTTGGCACCGATGAAGGTCGGCGCGTCATTTTTATTCGTCTTGTCATTCATGCCAGGACGAATCGGTTCGATATAGGCACCAGAGCAGTAAGGACCGGTCTCGGCCAACTGGGCAGGCGTCAGCTTCTCGCGGGGAACCCAGTCGAGGTGGCTGTAGTCGGCACTGCGGGATTTCAGACCGCGGCCCTTGGCCTCGGTGACCAGTTTGGTCGCTGGCGCGCTGTCGCTGCCGGCGCTGCCGTCCGCCGTGGCCTGGGAAGTGCCACCGACCGAGCCGGCGTCGTGCACCGGGCGCGGTGGCAACTGGGCCGTGGTCGCTTTCGGCGCACAGTTCCAGGCGCCCGAAGCAGAGGCCGAACAGTCATACTGTTCAGCAGCAACGACGAACGAAGTGGCCAGAGGTTGCAGTACCAGCAAACTGCCGGTGACCAGCAACGGAAACTTTCTACGAAACGCGGGGGATTTCAATGCCATCTTATTAGTCCGGGCTTCCTGCGTGCCATCTGCCCGCGGTAAGGGCCGCACGCCTATCGATGGTCTGAAAAAGATGCTGGATAATAAAGCATGACCCGCTTGACGGCTAGCGCCGTCGGAGACCCTTGTGATGCCCGATCAAGATCTACGCTTGCAACACCTGAAAGTTTGGCTGGATGAGCAACTGGCAGCCCTGTTCCTGACCAAGGGCTGGGGACCCGTACCTGATGCCACATTGACCGCAGCCAGCAGCGACGCGAGTTTCCGCCGATATTTCCGCTGGCTGGGCGAGGGTCGCAGCTTCATCGTGATGGACGCTCCGCCACCCCGGGAGAACTGTGCTCCCTTCGTGGATATCGCCCATCTGTTGGCGAAATCCGGCATCAACGTGCCGGAAATTTATGCGCAGGATCTGGAAAACGGCTTTCTTTTGCTCAACGACCTGGGCAATCAGACCTACCTGGATGTCATCAACGCGGAAAACGCCGATGCCTTGTTCGCCGACGCCATCGATGCCTTGCTGGCCTTTCAGCAGTTGCCGATGGATGCCCAACTGCCCAGCTATGACGTCGCCTTGCTGCGCCGCGAACTGGAACTGTTCCCCGAGTGGTATGTGGGTCACGAGTTGGGTGCCCGTTTCAGCCCACGGCAACTGGAGCTGTGGCAGCGGGTCAGCACCTTGTTGATTGACAGTGCGCTGGCGCAGCCGAAGGTTCTGGTGCACCGCGACTACATGCCGCGCAATCTGATGTTGAGCCAGCCCAACCCGGGGGTGCTGGACTTTCAGGACGCGGTCTACGGTCCGGTCACCTACGACATTACCTGTCTGTTCAAGGATGCGTTCCTCAGCTGGCCCGAGGCACGGGTCGTCGATTGGTTACAGGACTACTGGCAACGGGCTCGCCAGCAAGGCATTGCGGTTCAGGCGGATTTCGAGGATTTCCGTCGCGCCAGCGACCTGATGGGCGTGCAGCGTCACTTGAAGGTGATCGGCATCTTTGCGCGTATCTGCCACCGTGATGGCAAGCCGCGCTACCTGGCGGACGTGCCGCGTTTCTTTGCCTATATAGAGTCAGTCCTGGCGCGTCGGCCGGAGTTGGCCGAGTTGGGTGAGTTGCTCGACAGCCTGCGTTCGTCGGTCGAGGCCGGGTCATGAAGGCGATGGTCCTCGCTGCGGGCAAGGGCGAGCGCATGCGCCCGCTGACCCTGCACACGCCAAAGCCGCTGATTCGTGCCCAAGGCGTTCCGCTGATCGATTATCACCTGCTGGCGCTGGCGGCGGCCGGTTTCACCGAGGTGGTCATCAATCATGCCTGGCTCGGGCAGCAGATCGAGGACTACCTGGGTGACGGGGCGCGCTATGGTCTCAGTATCGCCTATTCGCCGGAAGGTGAGCCGCTGGAGACCGGCGGCGGGATTTTCCGTGCACTGCCATTACTGGGCGATGAGCCCTTCCTGGTGGTTAATGGCGATATCTGGACCGATTATGATTTTTCGGCGTTGCGTCGTCCTTTGAGTGGTCTTGCGCATCTGGTGATGGTCAATAATCCGCCGCATCATCCGTCCGGAGGAGATTTCACCCTGCTGGACGGTCGAATCTTCGACGACCGGCCGGATGTGCCGAGGTTGACCTTCAGCGGCATCTCGGTGCTGCATCCGCAACTGTTTGCCGGTTGTACCGCCGGGGCTTTCAAGTTGGCGCCGTTGCTGCGCGAGGCCATGGCCCGGGGACAGGTGAGTGGCGAGCATCTTGACGGCGCCTGGGTTGATGTCGGTACCGTGGAACGTTTGGCACAAGTCGAGCAATTGCTGAAAGAGAGACACTGATATGTTGTGGCCAGGGACTCTGATTGGAGCCGGGGCGGGTTTTGCCATCGCCAGTATTCCGGGGGCCATGTTGGGTGCATTGTTGGGGCAGGCGCTGGATCGGCGTTTGCAGTTGCATAGCTTGGCGCATCTGCGCGAGCGCCTGGGGGGCAAGCCGGCGTTGCGTAATGACGAACTGCTGTTTGTCCTGCTCGGCCGGCTGGCCAAGAGCGACGGTCGAGTGGTCGATGGGCATATTCAGCAGGCGCGTCAGGAAATGCGCCAATTGGATATGGGTGAGGCCGCCCAGCGGCGGGCAATTGCCGCCTTCAATCGTGGCAAGACCGGAGAGGATCGCCTGCGTGGCTACTTGCGTCATCTCAAGGCCCAGCCCCACGCGGCCGAGGGCGTATTGCGTGCTTGTTGGCGAATGGTCTGGGCCGATGGTCGTGCCGGGCGTGAGGAGCGGGAGCTGATTCTGCTCTGGGGCAAGTGGCTCGGTTGGACGACGCAGCAGATCCAGGCACTGGCCAGCGACTACGAACCCGGTCGCACTCCGCTGATGAGCAGCGCCGGCAGTTACCAGGACGCATTGATTGTTCTGGGGGTGACACCGACCAGCGAACCGGCGCAGATCAAGCGCGCTTATCGTCGCTTGTTGAGCCGCCATCATCCGGACAAGGTGGCGGGGGCCGGTGCAACGCCGGCCCAGGTGCAGGACGCGACCGAAAAGACCCGGGAGCTGCATCAGGCTTACACACTGATTCGCGAGCGCCGGGATTTCCGCTGAGGTGCCAGGGGCTTACTGGCTGTCCAGGTCCTGCGGGTTCAGGTAGCCGCGGACCCGCCGCACCAGTTGCTCCTGCCCCGGCTTGCCGGGGAACGCCTTGAGTCCTACCTGGGTATAGTTGGACGTCTTCTGACGCTTGCTGGCTTGCAGGCGCTGCAGGGCCGCTTTGCGATCCAGTGATTCGTCCTTATAGAAGAAGTCGGCGGTCGCCAGTTTCAGTTTGGGGGTCAGTTGTGCCAGGTCTGTCTTGGCGCTGGCCGGCGTCTGTGCGGCCACCAACAGCAGTTTCTGCACTTGTGGCGAGGCTTTCTCGATCAGGTAACGGGTAGCCCAATAGGCGCCGGTTCCATGTCCGAGCAGGACGATGCTGCGGGCATTCTGTTGCTGGGCGTAGGCAACGGCAGCGTCGAGACGAGCGAAAATCCGTTCGGCGTCACCCTTGAGCGGGTCTTCGGCGTTCGCGGCTGGCGCCTGGTCGGGCGCGTCGGTCTCGGCGCTGGCCGCCTGTTCAATGGGCTTGCTGGTGGTGCTGGCGTTCTTGCTGTTGCTGGAGGCCGGCTCCGCAGGTTTTGGCGCTTCCACGACCCGAGGCAAGGAGGCGTCGCTTTGCAGATCCGGCAGTGTCAGACTCAGGCTGCTCCAGCGCGCGTCCGGTAATTGGTTGCGCAAGGGCGCGACGACTTGAGGCCAGTCAGCGGTTTCGCCGGCTCCGGGAATGATGATCACCGCGCCATTGGGCGTTGGCGTGTTGGCCGGTTTCCACAATGCCAGGAACGTGTCGCCGGCCGCCTGCAACTGTTGTTGCTCCTGGCGTGGCAATTGCCGCTCCAGGGCTGTGGCATCTTCCTGGCTGCGTTCTGGCAATGACTGACGTTCAGCCGGCTTATCGGTAGGCGCTTGTGCGGGGGCTGCCGGATCTGCCGCCAGAACCGGCGCGGCTAGCGGTAGTATCAACGACAGGCACAGCGCAGGTAGTGCCGAGCGGTAGACAGGGGGCATCGGATTTTCCAGGCCAGAGGTAATCCTGGCAGCCTAATGGGTTGGTCAGTATTTGTCAGTGTGGATGAGTCGAATCATGCGTTTTTGCTGTCTGTGGGTTATCGGCTGGCTGTGTCTTCCCTTGATGGCCTGGGCCGCGCCGGCACCTGCCGCGAGCGATCTGTCATTGTCCGGCGAGCAGCGCCATTGGCTTGATGGGCACCGGCAACTGCGTGTCGGTCTGGTGCTGCAGGCGCCTTACGCGCAGTACGATCGACGCCTTCAGCGGCTGTCGGGGGCGAATGTCGAACTGATGCAGTGGTTGGCCGCGACGATGAAGGTCGAGCTGACCTGGCGAAACTTCCCCGACCAGGCACACCTGGAAAAGGCCCTGCAGGACGATGAGATCGATATCGCCCCCGGCTTGACCCAGACACCGGCCGGCTTGCGCCTGTGGTTGTTCTCCGACCCCTATATGCGGGTGCCGCAGTTGGTCGTCGGTGAGCGTAATGGGGCCGGGGCTGTCGAGTTGGAGAAGCTCGACAGCCAGACCCGGGTCGCCGTGCGCATGCCCAGTGTCATCGCCGATTATTTGCGCAGTACCTACAGCAACCTCAACTTGCAGGGTGTGCCGATGGAGCGCCAGGCCCTGCAATTGCTGTTGAGCCAGCAGGCTCGTTATGCGGTGGTCGACGAGGCCCAGCTCAGTCGCCTGTCTACCGAGGAGGAGTTTGCCGGGCTGGCGGTGGTCGGTGATATCGGTCTGCCGCAGTTGTTGCGGGTGGCGACCCGGCGCGACTGGCCACAATTGGCGGGTATCGTCGAGAAAGCTCTGCATGCGATACCGGCCCGGGATCTCGATCAACTTCATCTGCGCTGGCTGCAACCCAAGTACCCGCGTCTGTCGGCGTCGCCGGGATTCTGGCTGAACCTTTGCCTGCTGTTGCTGGTGATGTTTCTGGCATGTCTGGCGATCGTGTTCTGGTTGCGTCGCCAGCAGCGTGCTCTTGAACAGGCTCTGCTGACCGCCCGCGAGGATCTGGCTCGACGCGAGGCCAGCGAGGAGGCCTTGCGCCTGACCCAGTTCTCCATCGACCAGAGCACCGTGGGCATCCTCTGGGTCAACTGGGACAGTCATGTGCGTTACGCCAACCGGGCGGCCGAGGACATGCTCGGCTATCCCCCCGGCGCGTTGTTCGACCGGCCGCTGATCGACTTCGAGCCGAACCTGCACATGGACCGCTGGCTGAACCTGTGGAAGCGCGCCCGGGCCACTGACGAGGCCCCGCAGAGCTTCGAGACCCAATGCCTGCGCGCCGACGGCAGTGTCCTGCCTGCGGATGTGTCCCTGAGCTTTCTGCGTTTTCGTGATGGCGAGTACCTGGTGGTCTATCTCAATGATGTCACCGAGCGGCGTCGGGCTCTGGCTGCGCTGCAGGAGAGCGAGGCCCGGCTCAAGGGCATCGCGGCCAACGTCCCGGGCCTGGTGTTCCGCCTGGAGCGGGTGCCGCAGACCGGCGAGCTGTATTTCCCGTATATCAGTGAAGGCAGCGAAAGTCTGGTGGGCCATGCACCTGCAACCCTGCGGCGGCAGGAGATCGGCCTGCGCAGCGTCGTCCATCCGGATGATCGGGCCGATTATCATCGCGTTCAGGACCTGGCTATCGACTCCAGCAGCGACTGGTCCTGGCAGGGGCGCATCGTGACCCGCGAAGGCCGGCAACGCTGGGCCGAGATCAAGGCCATTACCCGTCGCCTGGCAGACGGCACGATGGTCTGGGACGGTATTGTCTGGGACATCAGCGAAAGCAAGCGGATCGAGTTGGAACTGGCCAGTTCGCGCGAGCAACTGCGTGAGCTCTCGGCGCACCTCGAAAGTGTCCGGGAAGAGGAGAAGGCCCGTATCGCCCGGGAAGTCCACGATGAACTGGGGCAGATGCTGACAGTGCTCAAGCTGGAAACGTCCATGTGCGAGCTGGCCTATGCAGAGCTGGATCCTGGGCTGAACGAGCGCCTGAACAGCATGAAGAAGCTGATCGCGCAGTTGTTCCAGTTGGTGCGCGATGTCGCGACTGCCCTGCGTCCGCCGATTCTCGACGCGGGCATTGCCTCGGCGATCGAATGGCAGGCCAGGCGTTTCGAGGCGAGAACGCAGATCCCGTGCCTGGTCCAGGTCCCGGAAAACCTGCCGGCGCTCAGCGATGCCAAGGCCACCGGGCTGTTCCGGATTCTTCAGGAGGCGCTGACCAATGTCATGCGCCATGCCCAGGCGCATACTGTGGAGCTGACGCTGGTGATCGATGGGAGTGACCTGTGTCTGACCATCAGCGATGACGGCGTGGGATTTGCTGCCCAGAGCGGTAGGCCGACTTCGTTCGGTGTAGTGGGCATGCGCGAGCGCGTGCTGATGCTGGGCGGCACTCTGTCGTTGCAAAGCAGCGTTGGCGAAGGCACGACCCTGAGCGTTCGTGTACCGTTGGATCCGCCGCAGGCCATGTGAGCCTTTTGACCGAGCAGGAGTAAGACGTGATCCGCGTATTGGTAGCCGAAGACCACACCATCGTCCGCGAGGGTATCAAGCAACTGATCGGTCTGGCCAAGGACCTGCAGGTGGTGGGTGAGGCGAGTAATGGCGAGCAGTTGCTGGAAGCCTTGCGGCATACGCCCTGCGAGGTGGTGCTGCTGGATATCTCCATGCCTGGGGTGAACGGTCTGGAGGCGATTCCGCGGATTCGTGCTTTGAACGATCCTCCGGCTATCCTGGTGCTGTCCATGCATGACGAGGCGCAGATGGCGGCTCGGGCGCTCAAGGTCGGCGCAGCCGGGTATGCCACCAAGGACAGTGATCCATCCCTGTTGTTGACGGCCATCCGCAAGGTCGCGGCGGGTGGGCGTTATATCGATCCGGATCTGGCCGATCGGATGGTCTTCGAGGTCGGCCTGACCGACTCCCGACCCTTGCATGCGTTGCTGTCGGAACGCGAGTTTTCGGTGTTCGAACGCCTGGCCCAGGGTGCCAACGTGAACGACATCGCCCACCAACTGGCCTTGAGCAGCAAGACCATCAGCACCCACAAGGCCCGGTTGATGCAGAAACTCAACATCACCTCGCTGGCCGAACTGGTGAAGTACGCCATGGAGCACAAATTGCTCTGAGGCCGGCCCTACAAAAAAACTGCGTTGGCATATCCATTTGCGACAGCTGAGCATGGGGGGCTGACGCAGTGATGGGCTCTGCCGTGATGAGCCGTTTGTCGGCTTATCCAATCGCGTCATCCCTGTAGGGCAATCCTTACACCAACTCTTCCAGACTGCTGAGGACAATCTCTCACACCCCCCGATTTGCGCTGTCGGCAGCCTTCACTAGGCTTAGACCACGGCAGTCAAAACAAGAAGGTGTGGGTATGAGCGAGGTTGATTCAAGTGCTGGGGCCAAGGACATCCTGGTCAGCTTTCGTGGCGTGCAGAAGAGCTACGATGGCGAGAACCTGATCGTCAAGGACCTCAACCTGGACATTCGCAAGGGCGAATTTCTTACCCTGCTCGGGCCTTCCGGTTCCGGCAAGACCACCAGCCTGATGATGCTGGCCGGGTTTGAAACCCCGACCGCCGGCGAGATCCAGCTGGCCGGCCGCGCCATCAACAACGTGCCACCGCACAAGCGTGATATCGGCATGGTGTTCCAGAACTATGCACTGTTCCCGCACATGACCGTGGCCGAGAACCTGGCGTTCCCGCTGACCGTGCGCGGCCTGAGCAAGACCGACATCAGCGAGCGGGTCAAGCGCGTGCTCGGCATGGTCCAGCTCGACAAGTTCGCCCAGCGTTATCCGGCGCAGTTGTCTGGTGGCCAGCAGCAGCGGGTGGCGTTGGCCCGGGCGTTGGTGTTCGAGCCGCAACTGGTGCTGATGGACGAACCGCTGGGTGCGCTGGACAAGCAGTTGCGCGAACACATGCAGATGGAAATCAAGCACCTGCACCAGCGCCTCGGCGTGACCGTGGTCTACGTGACCCACGACCAGGGCGAAGCCCTGACCATGTCCGACCGGGTGGCGGTGTTCCATCAGGGCGAGATCCAGCAGATTGCGCCGCCACGTACCCTGTACGAAGAGCCGCGCAATACCTTCGTCGCCAACTTCATCGGCGAGAACAACCGTCTGAGCGGACGCCTGCACAGTCATACCGGCGACCGCTGCGTGGTCGAGCTGGGCCGTGGCGAGAAGGTCGAGGCATTGGCGGTCAATGTCGGCAAGGCTGGCGAGCCGGTGACCCTGTCGATTCGCCCCGAGCGCATCAGCCTCAACGGCTCCAGCGAATCCTGCGTCAATCGTTTCTCCGGACGCGTGGCTGAATTCATCTATCTGGGCGACCACGTTCGTGTCCGCCTGGAAGTCTGCGGCAAAACCGACTTCTTCGTGAAACAACCCATCGCCGAGCTCGACCCGGCGCTGGCGGTCGGCGATGTCGTTCCCCTTGGCTGGCAGGTCGAGCACGTTCGTGCGCTGGACCCGTTGCTCGACGCCGGCTGATCGCTGTACCCCCAAGAGGCGAACCCATCGCCCCGTGCTTCACCAACCTGCACTCGTGGAGAGAAGAATAAATGCTCAAATCCCTGAAATTCAGCGCCCTCGCAGTAGGGCTGATGTGCGCGGCAAATGTCATGGCGGCGACCGACCTGACCGTGGTGTCCTTTGGTGGCGCGAACAAGGCGGCCCAGGTCAAGGCGTTCTACGCACCTTGGGAAGCCCAGGCGGGCAATGGCAAGATCGTTGCCGGCGAATACAACGGCGAAATGGCCAAGATCAAGGCCATGGTCGACACCAAGAGCGTGTCCTGGGACCTGGTCGAGGTCGAGTCGCCTGAGCTGTCCCGCGGCTGTGACGAAGACATGTTCGAGCAACTGGACCCTGCGTTGTTCGGCAAGAGCGAAGACTACGTCAAGGGCGCCATCCAGCCTTGTGGCGTAGGTTTCTTCGTCTGGTCGACGGTGTTGGCCTACAACGCCGATAAGCTCGCCTCCGCACCCACCAGCTGGGCCGACTTCTGGGATACCAAGAAATTCCCGGGCAAACGTGGCCTGCGCAAGGGCGCCAAGTACACCCTGGAATTCGCTCTGATGGCCGACGGTGTAGCGCCGAAAGACGTCTACAAGGTACTGGCCGGCAAGGATGGCCAGGATCGCGCGTTCAAGAAACTCGATGAACTCAAGCCGTACATCCAGTGGTGGGAAGCCGGTGCCCAGCCGCCGCAATATCTCGCTTCCGGTGACGTGGTGATGAGCTCGGCCTACAACGGCCGGATCGCTGCGGTACAGAAGGAAAGCAACCTGAAGGTGGTGTGGAACGGCGGTATCTACGACTTCGATGCCTGGGCCATTCCGAAGGGGCTGGACAAGGCGCGTGCCGATGTCGCGAAGAAATTCATCGCCTTCTCGGTCATGCCGCAGCAGCAGAAGACCTACTCGGAAAACATCGCCTACGGCCCAGCCAACACCCAGGCGGTACCGCTGCTGGCCAAGGATATCCTCAAGGATATGCCGACCACTCCGGAAAACATCGCCAACCAGGTGCAGATCGACGTCAGCTTCTGGGCTGATAACGGCGAGCAACTGGAGCAGCGCTTCAACGCCTGGGCGGCCAAGTAATACGCCACTGCCCCTTGTGGGAGTCGGCTTGCTGGCGGCGGCGTCCACCCGGACGCCGTACAGCCGGCCTGCCTTGACCTGTAGGCGCGTGGCTTGCCCGCGAATAGGCCCTCGAGGCCGTCAAAAGCTTCGCGGGCAAGCCTCGCTCCTACAGGGCTGGTTTCCACATCGGGTCTCGGTATGCGGTCAGTCACAATAAAAATTTTCCGGAGTTCGTCATGGCCATCACCGTTCCTCTGAACGAGGGGACCAGTCCCACCCTGAAGCAGCGCCTGGCGCGTGCCGAGCGGGTCAACCGCTGGAAGGCCCAGGCCCTGATCGCGCCGCTGGTGCTGTTCCTGCTGTTGGTGTTCCTGGTACCGATCGTTGCACTGCTCTACAAGAGCGTCGGCAACCCCGAGGTGGTCAATGCCCTGCCGCGTACCGTGGCGGCCGTGTCGGCCTGGGACGGTAAAGGCCTGCCTGGCGAAGCGGTGTACAAGGTCCTCGGTGAAGAGCTGAGTGAGGCCCGCAAGAATCAGAGCCTGGGCGATCTGTCCAAGCGCCTGAACATGGAGCTGGCCGGCTATCGCAGCCTGCTGACCAAGACTGCTCGTTCCCTGCCGTTCAAGACCGAGCCGGCCTCCTACAAGGATGCTCTGGAAGCGCTCGATGAACGTTGGGGCGATCCGGCGTACTGGCAGGCGATCCGCCGCAATACCAGTAGCATCACCCCCTATTACCTGCTGGCGGCTGTCGATCACCGTATCGACGACCTCGGCGAACTGGCCCCGGCTACCCCTGACCAGGCCATCTATCTCGATATCTTTGCCCGCACGTTCTGGATGGGGCTGGTGATCACCGCGATCTGTCTGGTCCTGGCGTACCCGTTGGCCTACCTGTTGGCGAATCTGCCAGCGCGCAAAAGCAACCTGTTGATGATTCTCGTGCTGTTGCCGTTCTGGACCTCGATCCTGGTACGCGTCGCGGCCTGGATCGTGCTGCTGCAGTCGGGTGGCCTGATCAACAGTGCGCTGATGGCCATGGGCGTGATCGACAAACCATTGGAGCTGGTGTTCAACCGTACCGGGGTCTACATCTCCATGGTGCACATCCTGCTGCCGTTCATGATCCTGCCGATCTACAGCGTGATGAAAGGCATCTCGCCGACCTACATGCGTGCGGCGATTTCCCTGGGTTGCCATCCGTTCGCCAGTTTCTGGCGGGTGTATTTCCCGCAGACCTATGCCGGTGTGGGCGCCGGCTGCCTGTTGGTGTTCATTTTGGCGATCGGCTACTACATCACCCCCGCGCTGTTGGGCAGCCCGAACGATCAGATGGTCAGCTATTTCGTCGCCTTCTACACCAACACCAGCATCAACTGGGGCATGGCGACGGCGCTGGGCGGCCTGCTGCTGCTGGCAACCGTGGTGCTGTACCTGATCTACAGCCGGCCGGTGGGCGCGAGCCGCCTGAGCCTGGGTTAAGGAGAGAATCGAAATGCTCAGTCCGTACATGTCGCCCGTCGAGCGGGTCTGGTTCTACAGCTTGCGCATTCTGTGCGGGTTGATCCTGTTGTTCCTGGTCCTGCCGGTGTTGGTGATCATTCCGTTGTCGTTCAATGCCGGCAGTTTCCTGGTTTATCCACTGCAGGGTTTCTCCCTGCACTGGTATCAGGATTTCTTCGCCTCCGCCGAGTGGATGCGGGCCTTCAAGAACAGCATCATCGTCGCTCCGGCGGCGACGGCGCTGGCGATGATCTTCGGTACCCTGGCGGCCATCGGCCTGACTCGTGGTGATTTTCCCGGCAAGCCGCTGGTCATGGCCCTGGTGATTTCGCCGATGGTGGTCCCGGTGGTGATCATCGGGGTTGCCAGCTACCTGTTCTTTGCCCCACTGGGACTGGGTAACAGCTTCCTGTCACTGATCGTGGTGCATGCGGTATTGGGTGTGCCGTTTGTGATCATCACGGTTTCGGCAACCTTGCAGGGCTTCAACCACAACCTGGTGCGCGCCGCAGCCAGCCTGGGGGCATCGCCACTGACGGCGTTTCGCCGGGTGACCTTGCCGTTGATTGCGCCAGGGGTGATTTCCGGGGCGTTGTTCGCCTTCGCGACTTCCTTCGATGAAGTGGTGGTGACGCTGTTCCTCGCCGGCCCCGAGCAGGCGACGTTGCCACGGCAGATGTTCAGTGGCATCCGCGAGAACCTCAGCCCGACCATTGCGGCCGCTGCGACGTTGCTGATTGCCTTCTCGGTGATCCTGCTGCTGACCCTGGAGTGGTTGCGGGGCCGCAGCGAGAAACTGCGTACTGCCCAAGTCTGATGCCACTCTGAAGGCCATGAAGAGGTTATTGCGAGGCGACTAAAGTCGTAGGAAAGAGCCTGCTGTAAGTGCGGCCAATCATCGCGGTCACGGTGCGCTCGGCGAAATATGAGGTATACAATGCGCGCCACCGTGATTCTGCTCAAAAAGGTGCGTCATGCAGCCCTTCGCAATTGCTCCGTCGATTCTTTCTGCCGACTTCGCCCGCCTGGGTGAGGAAGTGGACAACGTCCTCGCCGCTGGCGCCGACATCGTGCATTTCGATGTCATGGACAACCACTACGTCCCCAACCTGACCATCGGCCCGATGGTCTGTGCGGCCCTGCGCAAATACGGCGTGACCGCGCCGATCGATGCACACCTGATGGTCAGTCCGGTCGATCGCATCATCGGCGATTTCATCGAGGCCGGTGCGACCTATATCACCTTCCATCCCGAAGCCACTCTGCATGTCGACCGCTCCCTGCAACTGATCCGTGACGGTGGTTGCAAGGCCGGCCTGGTGTTCAACCCGGCGACCCCGCTGGATGTGCTCAAATACGTGATGGACAAGGTCGACATGGTCCTGCTGATGAGCGTCAACCCGGGTTTCGGCGGCCAGAAATTCATCCCCGGTACCCTCGACAAGCTGCGCGAGGCACGGGCGCTGATCGATGCCTCCGGGCGCGATATTCGCCTGGAAATCGACGGTGGGGTGAACGTGAACAACATTCGCGAAATCGCGGCGGCTGGCGCGGATACCTTCGTTGCCGGTTCGGCGATCTTCAACGCTGCGGACTACCGTGAAGTCATCCAGAAGATGCGCGCCGAACTGGCGCTGGCCCGTCCATGAGCGCCTTCGAGCAGCTCTTCGCCGGAAGGCTGCCCAAGCTGGTGATGTTCGATCTGGATGGGACGTTGATCGACTCGGTACCGGATCTGGCGGCAGCCGTCGACAAGATGCTGCTCGCTCTGGGGCGGCCCGCCGCCGGCCTGGACGCGGTGCGTGAATGGGTCGGCAACGGCGCTCCGGTGCTGGTGCGTCGGGCGCTGGCTGGCGGTCTCGATCACTCGGCGGTGAGCGAAAGCGATGCCGAGCAAGGGCTGGAACTGTTCATGGAGGCCTACGACGGCGGCCATGACCGGACCACGGTCTACCCAGGCGTGCGCGAAACTCTGGGCTGGATGCAGAAGCAGGGTGTGGAAATGGCCCTGATCACCAACAAACCCGAACGTTTCGTTGCGCCGTTGCTCGATGAGATGAAGTTGGGACGGTTCTTCCGCTGGATCATCGGCGGTGACACCCTGCCGCAACGCAAGCCCGATCCGGCGGCGTTGTTCCATGTGATGAAAATGGCCGGTATTGCGGCGTCGCAAAGTCTGTTCATCGGCGATTCGCGCAGCGATGTGCAGGCCGCCAAGGCTGCTGGAGTGGCCTGTATTGCACTCAGCTATGGCTACAACCATGGTCGACCGATCGCCGAAGAACACCCGGCGCTGGTCATCGACGATCTGCGCGAGCTGATTCCTGGTTGCCTGGAGGGCGGCGCTGAGCTAATGTCGGCGGACTGTAATCAATCCCCTCCTGGAAACGCCATCGTGGTGGTCACTCGCAAACTCTGGATGAAAGTCATCAAGGCCTTGGCCCGTTGGCGTTGGCGCGCCTGACATTTATCTGGCCGCCCCGTGCGGCGCGTTTGCATACCTGACCGTTTGAACCTCAAGCCACGAGGCACATGATGACCCGCGAAGAATTCCTGCGTTTGGCCGCTGCCGGCTACAACCGCATCCCGCTTGCCTGCGAAACCCTGGCCGACTTCGATACCCCGCTGTCGATCTATCTGAAACTGGCCGACCAGCCCAACTCCTACCTGCTCGAATCGGTGCAGGGCGGCGAGAAATGGGGCCGTTATTCGATCATTGGCCTGCCATGCCGCACCGTGTTGCGGGTGCATGATCACCAGGTCCGTGTCACTCACGACGGCGTCGAGATCGAAGCGTGCGAGGCCGAAGACCCATTGGCTTTCGTCGAGGCCTTCAAGGCACGTTACAACGTCCCGACCATTTCTGGTCTGCCACGTTTCAACGGCGGCCTGGTGGGGTACTTCGGTTATGACTGTGTGCGTTATGTGGAAAAACGCCTGGGCAAGTGTCCGAACCCCGATCCACTGGGCGTACCGGACATTCTGCTGATGGTGTCCGATGCCGTGGTGGTGTTCGACAACCTGGCTGGCAAGATGCACGCCATCGTCCTGGCCGATCCGGCGCAGGAGAATGCCTACGAGCAGGGCCAGGCGCGCCTGCAGCAGTTGCTTGAACAGTTGCGCCAGCCGATCACCCCGCGTCGCGGCCTCGAACTGGATCGCCCTCCGGCGGCCGACCCGGTGTTCCGTTCCAGTTTCACCCAGGGTGACTACGAGCGCGCGGTCGATACCATCAAGGAATACATCCTGGCCGGCGACTGCATGCAGGTGGTGCCGTCGCAGCGCATGTCCATCGACTTCAAGGCCGCGCCCATCGATCTGTACCGGGCGCTGCGCTGCTTCAACCCGACGCCGTACATGTACTTCTTCAATTTCGGTGATTTCCACGTGGTCGGCAGCTCGCCGGAAGTGCTGGTGCGGGTCGAAGACAACCTGATCACCGTCCGGCCAATCGCCGGCACCCGTCCGCGCGGCGCCACCGAAGAGGCCGACCGGGCCCTGGAAGAGGACCTGCTGTCGGATGACAAGGAAATCGCCGAACACCTGATGCTGATCGACCTGGGCCGCAACGATACCGGTCGGGTTTCCGAGATCGGTTCGGTGAAGCTCACCGAGAAGATGGTGATCGAGCGTTATTCCAACGTGATGCACATCGTCTCCAACGTCACCGGCCAGCTCAAGAGTGGCCTGACCTCCATGGATGCACTGCGGGCGATCCTGCCGGCCGGTACGTTGTCCGGCGCGCCGAAGATCCGTGCCATGGAAATCATCGATGAGCTGGAACCGGTCAAGCGTGGCGTGTATGGCGGCGCGGTCGGTTACTACGCCTGGAACGGCAACATGGATACCGCGATTGCCATTCGTACCGCGGTGATCAAGGACGGCGAGCTGCACGTGCAGGCCGGTGGCGGCATCGTCGCCGACTCGGTACCGGCGCTGGAATGGGAAGAAACGCTGAACAAGCGTCGCGCGATGTTCCGTGCGGTTGCCCTTGCTGAACAAACCCCCGCGTCCGACGCCTGAGGAACCCTTTGTCATGTTGCTGATGATCGATAACTACGACTCGTTTACCTACAACGTCGTGCAATACCTCGGTGAACTGGGCGCGGACGTCAAAGTTGTGCGTAACGACGAACTGACCGTGGCCGAAATCGAAGCCCTCAAGCCTGAGCGCATCGTGGTCTCGCCCGGCCCTTGCACACCGACCGAGGCAGGTATTTCCCTGGAAGCCATCCAGCATTTCGCCGGCAAGCTGCCGATCCTCGGCGTGTGCCTGGGACACCAGTCCATCGGCCAGGCCTTTGGTGGGGACGTGGTGCGGGCCCGCCAGGTGATGCATGGCAAGACCAGTCCGCTGTTCCACGAAGGCAAGGGCGTGTTCGAGGGATTGAACCTGCCGTTGACCGTCACGCGCTACCATTCGCTGATCGTCAAGCGTGAAACCTTGCCCGATTGTCTGGAGCCGACCGCCTGGACCCAACTGGAGGACGGCTCGATCGACGAAATCATGGGCTTGCGCCACAAGACATTAAACATCGAAGGGGTGCAGTTCCACCCCGAATCGATCCTCTCCGAGCAGGGACATGAGCTGTTCGCCAACTTTCTCAAACAGACCGGTGGCGTGCGCTAAGGAGTTTTCATGGATATCAAGACAGCCCTGGGCCGTATCGTCGGCCATCTGGATCTGAGCACCACCGAGATGCGTGATGTCATGCGTGAAATCATGACCGGGCAATGCACCGAGGCGCAGATCGGCGCCTTCATGATGGCCATGCGCATGAAGAGTGAAAGCATCGACGAGATCGTCGGCGCGGTTTCGGTCATGCGCGAGTTGGCGGATCAGGTCGAGTTGAAGAGCCTTGACGGCGTGGTCGACGTGGTTGGCACCGGCGGTGATGGCGCGAATATTTTCAACGTTTCCACTGCATCGGCCTTCGTGGTCGCGGCGGCTGGCTGCACCGTTGCCAAACATGGCAACCGCGCCGTATCGGGCAAGAGCGGCAGTGCCGACCTGCTGGAGGCGGCGGGTGTGTATCTCAATCTGACGCCGGTTCAAGTGGCACGCTGCATCGATAACGTCGGCATCGGTTTCATGTTCGCCCAGACCCATCACAGTGCGATGAAATATGCCGCCGGTCCGCGTCGCGATCTGGGCTTGCGCACTCTGTTCAACATGCTTGGCCCGCTTACGAATCCGGCTGGCGTGAAGCATCAGGTGGTCGGCGTGTTCACTCAGGCACTTTGCCGACCATTGGCGGAGGTGCTGCATCGCCTGGGCAGCAAGCATGTGCTGGTGGTGCATTCCCAGGACGGTCTGGACGAATTCAGCCTGGCGGCGCCGACCTACGTGGCCGAACTGAAAAATGGTGCAATAACCGAGTATTGGGTTCAGCCCGAAGACTTGGGTATAAAGAGTCAGAGTCTGTTTGGCTTGGTGGTGGAAAGCCCGGCGGCTTCCCTGGAGCTGATTCGTGACGCACTGGGGCGCCGCAAGACCGAAAATGGCCAGAAGGCTGCGGAAATGATCGTGCTCAACGCTGGCGCCGCGCTGTATGCCGCTGACCATGCCAGCAGTCTCAAGGAAGGCGTGGCCCTGGCCCATGACGCCTTGCATACCGGCCTTGCTCGAGAAAAACTCGAAGAGCTGGGCGCGTTCACCGCGGTATTCAAGCAGGAGAATGAAGCATGAGTGTGCCAACCGTTCTGGAGAAAATCCTCGCCCGCAAGGCGCAGGAAGTTGCCGAGCGCAGTGCTCGCCTGAGCTTGGCCGAGTTGGAAAAACTGGCCCGTGCCGCCGATGCCCCGCGTGGTTTTGCCCGGGCGTTGCTTGAGCAGGCCAAGCTGAAGCAGCCGGCAGTGATTGCCGAAATCAAGAAAGCTTCGCCAAGCAAAGGCGTGATCCGCGAACACTTCGTTCCGTCCGAGATCGCCAGCAGTTATGAGAAGGGTGGGGCGACCTGCCTGTCGGTATTGACCGACGTGGATTATTTCCAGGGCTCGGACCTGTACCTGCAACAAGCTCGCGCCGCCTGCAAACTGCCGGTGATCCGCAAGGATTTCATGGTCGATCCGTATCAGATCGTCGAAGCCCGGGCCATGGGCGCCGATTGCATTCTGCTGATCGTCGCCGCGCTGGAAGACGGGCAGATGGCCGAACTGGCCTCGCTGGCCAAGGATGTCGGGCTCGATGTGCTGGTGGAGTCCCACGACGCCGCCGAACTGGAGCGGGCACTGAAGCATCTGGATACCCCGCTGATCGGTATCAACAACCGCAACCTGCATACCTTCGACGTCAGCCTGGAAACCACTCTCGATTTGTTGCCGATGGTGCCCCGTGACCGTCTGGTGATCACCGAGAGCGGCATCCTCAATCGCGCCGATGTCGAACTGATGGAAATCAGTCAGGTTTACTCGTTCCTGGTCGGTGAAGCGTTCATGCGCGCACAGAGCCCGGGTGATGAACTGCAGCGGCTGTTTTTCCCTGAGCGCGGGACGCCGGTGATTAGCGGCTCCACTCTCGATTGAAACCTGTTGTTTGAACAAGCCGGCGTTGCCGGCTTTTTCATGGCCACGATTAAACGGATTTTTTGCCATGACTCTGCCTGTTGTACTTACCGTCGAAGCCGGCCTGCGCGCCGAACAGGATTTGCTGGCCGAGGTGTGTGCCGGTGAGCGCGATGGGGGGCTGCTGTTCTGGCAACCCAGCGACCGCGCCCTGGTCATGCCGCGGCGCTTGAGTCGGTTGCCGGGCTTCGAACAGGCCAGTGACGCGCTGGCCGCCAGCGGCTGGCCGGTTCTACTGCGTGAAACCGGTGGCGAGCCGGTTCCGCAGTCGTCGTCGACGGTCAATATTGCCCTGGTCTATGCGCCGCCGCGCAGCGAGGGAGACCAGAACCGTATCGAAACCGGTTATCTGCGTCTGTGTCAGCCGATCTGCGCTGCGCTGGATGAGCTGGGAGGCGTCGCGTCGCTGGGCGAAATCGAAGGGGCGTTCTGCGATGGCCGTTACAACGTCAACCTCAATGGCCGCAAACTGGTCGGCACGGCTCAGCGTTGGCGGCAGAGTCGGGGGGGGACGCGTCCAGTGGGATTGGTGCATGGGGCGATGCTGATCGACGACGAGCGTGAGTCGATGGCTGCGGCGGTCAATCGGTTCAATCAGGCGTGTGAGCTGGAGCAGCGGGTTCGTGCCGCGAGCCATATTGCCTTGCATGAGGTTTATCCGGCACCGCTATTCCTTGAGCGGTTGGCCGGCTCGTACCAGCAGTTGCTGGCCGATTTGCTCAAGGCCTAGCGAGTGCCGAAGACCACCATGGTCTTGCCTTTGACGTTTACCAGGCTCTGCTCTTCCAGATCCTTGAGTACCCGGCCAACCATTTCCCGTGAGCAACCGACGATGCGACCGATCTCCTGGCGGGTGATCTTGATCTGCATGCCGTCCGGGTGGGTCATGGCGTCCGGTTGCTTGCACAGATCCAGCAGGCAGCGGGCGACACGTCCGGTGACGTCGAAGAACGCCAGGTCACCGACCTTGCGGGTGGTATTGCGCAAGCGCTGAGCCATCTGCCCGCTGAGTGCATAGAGGATGTCCGGGTCCTGCTGGGCCAGTTCGCGGAATTTGCCGTAGCTGATTTCCGCCACTTCACACTCGACCTTGGCACGTACCCAGGCACTGCGCTCCTGTTCCTGCCCGGCCTGCTCGAACAGTCCCAGTTCACCGAAAAAGTCTCCGGCGTTGAGATAGGCAATGATCATTTCTCGTCCGTCATCGTCTTCGATGAGGATGGTGACCGAGCCCTTGAGGATGAAAAACAGGGTTTGCGAGCGATCCCCGGCGCAGATGATGTTGCTTTTTGCCTGGTGGCGACGGCGTTGGCAGTGCGCCAGCAGTTTGTCGAGGTTCTTGATCTTGGAGGTGGAAGCCAGAGCAACCATGTTTGTATCCCGGAAAGACTGCGCGGTTTGATTTGATTTTTTGTCGTAACCAAAAAAAGCTGGCATAACGCCAGCGATTTGGCGTCAGCTTAACAGACGCGTTGTCCCGTGATGACGGAATTTAACGCGCCGGTCAACCAGTCGTCGCCTGAGCTCGTCTGGCGCTGTGCTAAGCTGATAGCCCTTTTTTATCAGTGGAGTCTTGGCGATGAAGGCACGCATCCAATGGGCTGGCGAAGCCATGTTCCTCGGAGAGTCGGGTAGCGGGCATGTGGTGGTAATGGACGGTCCGCCGGAAAGCGGTGGCCGCAATCTGGGTGTGCGCCCCATGGAAATGGTCTTGCTGGGCCTGGGCGGTTGCAGCAACTTCGATGTGGTCAGCATTCTGAAGAAGGCACGCCAGCCGGTCGAGAGCTGTGAGGCTTTCCTCGAAGCCGAACGGGCCAGTGAAGATCCGAAGGTGTTCACCAAGATCCACCTGCATTTCGTGGTCAAGGGCCGTGGCCTGAAGGAAACCCAGGTCAAGCGGGCGATCGAACTGTCTGCCGAGAAGTACTGTTCGGCCTCGATCATGCTCGGCGCTGCCGGGGTTGCTATCAGCCATGACTACGAGATCGTCGAACTCGGCTGAGATCACCGTGGGCCTTGTTCGCGGATGAGTCCTGCTCCCACAAGGGGGATTCACATCCAAGGCATATCGCCGCGAACAGGTGGCCACTTCAATCAAGGCCTGCGGTTTCAGAGACGATAGGTGCTCTTGGTCATGACCTTGGCCAGCAGGCTCATGCCGAATTTCACGGGCGCCGGGAAACGGAAGCCGCCAGCGTCGAGCGCCACTTCGGCATGATGTTCCTCGTCGATACGCATCTGTTCAAGAATCGCCCGGGATTTTTCGTCTTCGGCAGGCAATTGCTCGAGGTGTTCGTTCAGGTGCTTGCAGACCTGGTCCTCGGTCGCGGCGACGAATCCGAGGCTGACCTTGTCGCTGATCAGTCCGGCCACCGCACCGATGCCGAATGACAGTCCATAGAACATTGGATTGAGCACACTCGGGCTGCTGCCCAGTTGGCGGATACGTTGTTCGCACCAGGCCAGATGGTCGATTTCTTCTTCGGCTGCGTGCTCCATGGCCGCGCGTACGTGGGGCAGCTTGGCAGTCAGCGCCTGGCCCTGGTACAGCGCCTGGGCACAGACTTCGCCGGTATGGTTGATGCGCATCAGGCCGGCAACATGGCGGGTATCTTCCTCGCTCATCTGTGCTTCGGGCTGGACGATCGCCGGCGAGGGTCGATAGGGCTGGCCGCTGAACGGGAGCAAGGTGCGCATGGCGGCATCGGCTTGCAGCAGCAGGCGGTCAATCGGCGAGTAGTGACGTTGGGTAGTCATGCTGACCTCCAGGGGAATCTCTGTCGTCAGTTTACCCCAATCCGGAGCGGAAGGTTTGAGCTGGGTCATCGGCAGGATGGGCGGGCGCTATCACCCGCAAGCGCAGCGCCACCCAGTCTGCTCCTGAAATCGGCGTATCAGCCCGGCGGCCAGTTCATCTGGCGCTGACCCAACACATGCATGTGAATGTGGTAAACCGTCTGGCCACCCTTCTCGTTGCAGTTCATCACCACGCGAAAGCCTTCCTCGCAGCCCTGCTCCAGGGCCAGGCGTTGGGCCGTGAACAGGATATGCCCGGCCAATGCCTTGTCTTCCTCGGTCAGGTCATTGAGGGTCGCAATCGGCTTCTTCGGAATGACCAGGAAATGCACCGGTGCTTGCGGGGCAATATCGTGAAACGCCAGGACCTGGTCGTCTTCGTAGATGATCTTCGCGGGTATTTCCCGGTTGATGATCTTGGTGAACAGAGTATCCACAACGGTTTCTCCATTTGGGTGGGATGGGCCGGAGTCTGTCTGCTGCGGCCTGCGAGTTCAAGTGTCAGCGTGGGCAGTATGTCCGGGTAATCAGGCCGGCCAGCTTGCGGATCATCCAGCGACTGCCCAGGCGGGGCAAACGGGTCAGCCAGCGATTGCGCCAACCGGGGATGATGATCGCGCGGTTCTTGTCCAGGGCACGTACCGTGTACAGCGCGACTTCCTCGGGGCTCATCATCAGCTTGCTGTGCTTGAGCTTGTCGGTTTGCAATTGGGCGGTATCAAAGAAGGCGGTACGGGTCAGGCCGGGGCAGAGCACTGAAACCTTGATCCCGGTTTTCTTCAGTTCTTCGCGCAGCCCTTCACTGAAGTGCAGGACATAAGCCTTGCTGGCGTAATAGCTGCTCATCCACGGCGCCGGGTGGAACGCGGCGATCGAGGCAACGTTGAGGATCTGCCCGCCGCCCTGTATCGCCATCAGGTTGCCGAGGGAGTGGCACAGGCGCGTGAGGGCGAGGATGTTCACTTCGATCAGGTCCTGCTCGGTGCCCCAGTCCTGGGCCAGGAATGGGCCGCAGGTGCCGATGCCGGCGCAATTGACCAGCAGGTCGATCGGATGCGTGCCTTCTTCCAGCTCCAGCAGGAAACCGGACAGGCGCAGCGGTTCGCTCAGGTCACAGGCGCGGAACAGCACCTCGACGCCGAAGCGTTGGGTCAGTTCGATGGCAATGCTTTCCAGCCGATCACGTTGACGGGCAACCAGGATCAGGTTGCGACCGCGGCGCGCCAGGGCTTCGGCCAGGGCCAGGCCGATACCGCTGGAGGCGCCGGTGATCAGGGCGTAACGGGTCATGCAGTTCTCCATGGCAACGGCGCGCAGCCTTGGGACCGGGAGATCGCAAGGTCAGCGCTGTTTGTTTTGTCGACAGTCTACAGGGGCCACGGTGACTTGGCGCTGCTCTCGACCAGGCCGGCCTAGGTGTGCTTGATGCTCGCGGCAGCCAGCGCGAACAACACGCCGATCAGGAAGACGAAGAACGTTGCCACAATCGAAAGGACCTTGACCGCCTTGCTGTTGGGCGGTGGCGGTGCACCGTACCTGTTGGCCGAAACATTACCTGGATAGAACATCAGGACGAAGGGGAGCACATAACCAGCGATGGGTACCAGCGTGAGCAGCCAGAGCCAGCCGGACCAGCCGATATCGTGCAGGCGTTGCACGGCGATCTGGATGGTCAGCAGTATGTAGAAGGCCACGGCGACGATGATGGCCAGGCCGCTCACGACCGCAAAACCTTTCAGGATGCTGACCAACAGCATTATCAGCACGAGTGTCGCCAGCGCTGCCGTCATGCTCCAGGCCAGGTAGCGCAGCCGACCGATCCGTCCGTTGAGGGTGAATACCTTCAGCGGTCCAAAGGTAGGCAGCGTATCAGTGACCTTGGCGGCAGGTGGCGCATACGGTGAATACGCCTCCCTGCTGGCCGGCGGTGTGGTGTAAGGCGAGTGGGATTCGCCGATGGCTTGAGGTGGCACACTGGCGGGCAGTTCGTTGACATCAGCCAGGCTCAGTTCGCCAGTCGGTGTTTCCTCGACGATGCGTGCATCGATCCCGGTGTTGCGCAGGGCTTCGAGATAGCTCTGCGCCTCGGTGGCTGAAAGATCGCGCTTGAGCGCAATCGGTCGGCCATTGAAGAGCTTCTCCACGGAGGCGATATCGCTCTTGAACAGCTCAGCCAGGTTGAATTGGGCGGTGGTCTGTTCCACGCCGGGCAGCAAGGTGCCGTCGAATACGATTTTGAAGCGGGTGTTGCTCATTGAGGCATCCCTGTCACGGCTCTGAATGGATAGCGCGTAGTGTAGGCTTGCGAGACGCTTGCCGGCCAGGATCAGTACGGGTTGGCGATCGGGAACATCGACGGCGTCACGAGAGACGGCGCCGTTGATGTTCGAGTGGCAGGGCCAGCGACCTCGTCCATGCCTCGTGAGTGGCGGTTTGTTGCCTTAAAACGGTCTGACCACGACCAGAATGACAATAGCCAGCAATATCACCACCGGCACTTCATTGAACCAGCGATAAAAGACATGACTGCGGGTGTTCTCGCCTCGTGCGAAGCGCTTCACCTGGGCGCCGCACATATGGTGATAACCGATCAGCAGGACCACCAGTGTCAGTTTGGCGTGCATCCAGCCGCCCTGGCTGAAGTAGGCGCCGGGATTGAGGCTGATCAGCCAGCCGCCGAAGATCAGCGTGGCGATCATCGCCGGCCCCATGATGCCGCGGTACAGCTTGCGCTCCATGATGCTGAAGCGTTCCTTGCTGATGGTGTCCTCGCTCTGGGCGTGATAGACGAACAGTCGCGGCAGGTAGAACAGGCCGGCAAACCAGCAGACGACACTGACGATGTGAAACGCTTTGAGCCACAGATAGAGCATTTTGATTATTTCCAGGTTCACGGTGGATCAAATAGTAGTGGTTTGAGCGTGCGCGCGTCACGTTGGCGGTTGTCGCAGGCTTGCGCGCGTCCTATTATCGTTGGCTTTCCAGTGGGTTCGTTGAGGGGCAGGTCATGGTCAAGGTCGGTATCGTCGGCGGCACGGGTTACACCGGTGTCGAATTGCTGCGTCTGTTGGCACAGCACCCGCAGGCAGAGGTGGTGGTCATCACTTCCCGATCCGAGGCCGGGCTTGCCGTGGCCGACATGTATCCGAACCTGCGCGGTCATTACGATGGCCTCAAGTTCAGCGTGCCGGATGTCCAGACTCTGGGCGCCTGTGATGTGGTGTTCTTTGCCACGCCGCACGGTGTTGCCCATGCCCTGGCTGGCGAGTTGCTGTCCGCCGGGACCAAGGTTATCGACCTGTCCGCCGACTTCCGTCTGCAGGACGCCGATGAATGGGCCAAGTGGTACGGTCAGCCGCACGGCGCGCCAGCGCTGCTGGACGAGGCGGTCTACGGCCTGCCGGAAGTGAACCGCGAGAAGATTCGCCAGGCGCGTCTGATCGCCGTACCGGGTTGCTATCCAACCGCGACCCAACTGGGTTTCCTGCCGCTGCTGGAGGCCGGCCTGGCCGACACTTCGCGGTTGATCGCTGATTGCAAGTCCGGTATCAGCGGTGCCGGTCGTGGTGCCAGTGTTGGCTCGCTTTATTCCGAGACCTCGGAGAGCTTCAAGGCCTATGCCGTCAAGGGCCACCGTCATCTGCCGGAAATTCGCCAGGGCCTGCGCCGTGCCGCTGGCAAGGATGTCGGTCTGACCTTCGTTCCACACCTGACGCCGATGATCCGTGGCATTCATTCCACGCTGTACGCGACCGTGGTCGATCGTTCTGTCGATCTGCAAGCATTGTTCGAAAAACGTTATGCCAACGAGCCGTTCGTGGATGTGATGCCGGCTGGCAGTCACCCGGAAACCCGTAGCGTTCGTGGCGCGAACGTGTGCCGGATCGCCGTGCACCGGCCGCAGGACGGTGATCTGGTGGTGGTGTTGTCGGTGATCGACAACCTGGTCAAGGGCGCTTCGGGTCAGGCGGTGCAGAACCTGAACATTCTGTTCGGTCTGGACGAGCGGTTGGGCCTCTCCCATGCCGGCATGTTGCCTTAACAGCCGTTCACGGCTGACCAGGAAGGCCCGCGATGCGGGCCTTTTTGCATTGTGCAGTGTGCTGCCGGTTTATTGATATACCCTAACAATAGTTGACCGCTTTTCTAGGAGAAGCGGATAATGCATGCCATCACGCAATGGCGGCGTAACGCCGGGAGATAGTCAGCATGAGCGTCGAATCCTTCACCCCCACGGCTTTGCAATTCACCCAAGGTGCCGCGCACAAGGTGAAGAGCCTGGTCGATGAAGAGGGTAATGATCGCTTGAAGCTGCGCGTATTCGTTACGGGCGGCGGTTGTTCAGGGTTTCAGTACGGTTTCACCTTCGATGAGGATGTGGCCGAAGACGACACCATCGTTGAGCGCGAAGGGGTCAGCCTGGTGGTCGATCCGATGAGCTTCCAGTACTTGGCCGGTGCGGAAGTCGATTACCAGGAAGGTCTGGAAGGTTCGCGTTTCGTGATCAAGAACCCGAATGCCACCACGACCTGTGGTTGCGGTTCGTCGTTCTCGATCTGACGGATCAGTGAGCGCTTGAGCAAAACGCCGCGAATGTTCGCGGCGTTTTGCTGTGTGGGGTTCAGGCCGGGTAGATCGCGCCCAGTATCCTCAGGCCGCGCGCGCCGGTTACGCTGGGGCGATTGGTCGGGATGCCTGCAAGGCAGCAGTGGGCCAGCCAGGCGAAGGCCATGGCTTCCACCCAGTCGGGATCGACGCCATGGGTTGCGGTGCTGGCGACTTTGGCCCCTGGCAGCAGTTGGCCCAGGCGTGCCATCAGCGTCGTGTTATGGGCGCCACCACCGCAGACCAGCAACTCTTCGGTGCCCGTCTGGGCCTGGGTCAGTGACTCGATAATACTTTGCGCGGTCAGTTCGAGCAGGGTGGCTTGCACGTTCTCGGCGCGGTAGTTGGGCAGACGCCCCAGGTGCTGCTTGAGCCAGTTCAGGTTGAACACTTCCCGTCCGGTGCTTTTGGGACCGGTGGTCTGGAAGAACGGATCGCTCAGCAGGGTCTGCAGCAACTGGGGCTCGACCTGGCCGCTGGCTGCCCATTGGCCGCTGCGGTCGTAGATCTCGCCGCGCTGATCGTGAATCCAGGCGTCCAGCAACACGTTGCCGGGGCCGCAGTCGAAACCCGAGACGGGCTTATCCGGCTCGATCAGGCTCAGATTGCTGAAACCGCCGATATTCAACACCGCACAGTTCGCACTGCGTTTCTCGAACAAGGCTTCATGGAAGGCCGGAACCAGCGGTGCGCCCTGGCCGCCAGCCGCCACATCACGCCGGCGGAAATCGCTGACAACGCTGATTCCGGTCAGCTCGGCCAGCAGTGCCGGGTTGCCGATCTGTACGGTGAAGCCGCGGGCCGGTTCGTGGCGAATTGTCTGGCCATGACTGCCGATGGCACGAATCGATTCTGCGGTGAGTGACTGGCGACTGAGAAGGGTGTTGACGCCCTGAGCGGCCAGGGTCGCCCAGTTGTGTTCCGCTATCGCGGCCCGGGCGATTTCATCCGGGCCGCTGGCGCACAGACCGAGCAATTCGGCCCGCAGTGCTTCGGGCATGGGGATGTAGTGGGTGGCCAGCAGCTTGATACCGCTGCTCAGCTCGACCAGCGCGATATCCAGCCCATCGAGGCTGGTGCCGGACATCACGCCGATATAGAGCGCCATGGCTTAGCGCTTGGCCGAAGCGAGCTTGGTACCTTTTTCCTGGTCCATGCGCGCCATCAGTGGCTGGCTCTGTTGCAGGAAGCGGGCGCGCTCGGATTTGGCGATCGGGTCGGCCATGGGCAGTTTCTGGCTCAGTGGATCGACGTGAACGCCGTTGACCTGGAACTCGTAGTGCAAATGCGGGCCGGTCGACAGGCCGGTGGTGCCGATATAACCGATCACCTGGCCCTGCTTGACGTTGCTGCCGGTCTGGACGCCTTTGGCGAAACCTTGCATATGACCGTAGAGCGTGCGGTAGGTATTGCCGTGCTGGATGATCACGGTGTTGCCGTAACCGCCGCGGCGGCCAGCCAGGATCACCTTGCCGTCGCCGGCCGCCTTGATCGGCGTGCCGCGTGGGGCGGCGTAGTCGACACCTTTATGGGCGCGGATCTTGTTCAGGATCGGGTGTTTGCGGCCCATGGAGAAGCGCGAGCTGATGCGGGCGAAGTCTACCGGGGTGCGGATGAAGGCCTTGCGCATGCTGTTGCCGTCAGCGGTGTAGTAGTTGGTCATACCTTGCTTGTTGGTGTAGCGCACGGCGGTATAGACCTTGCCGCGGTTGGTGAAGCGTGCGGAAAGGATATTGCCGGTACCGATAGTCTTGCCGTTGAGCACTTTCTGTTCGTAGATGACTTCGAATTCGTCGCCTGGGCGAATGTCCTGGGCGAAATCGATGTCGTAGCCGAATACGCTGGCCATCTCACGGGTCAGGCTGTGGGGCATGCCGGCGCGCTGGGCCGAGAGGGACAGGGAGCTGTTGATCACGCCGTGTACATAAGCCGACTGGACGGTTGGCTTGGTGACCACGCGATTGAAGGTAAAACCTTTCGGGCCCTTGGTCAGGGTGATGGTTTCCAGGTCGCTGACCCGACTGTGCAGGTTGTTCAACTGGCCATCCGGGCTCAGTTCGAACTCCAGTTTCTGGCCGTGCTTGAGCTGTGAAAACTGCTTGGCCTGCTTATCGCTTGCCAGTACTTCATGCACGGCACCTGCAGGCAGTCCGACCTTTTCGAACAGGGTGGAGAGGGTATCGCCACGGGTTACGGTCACTTCGCGGTGGCCGGGGGCCTTTTTCTCTGGCGCAACTGGCGCCGGGTCGCTCTTGGCGGTGTTTTTGCTCTCGTCGTCGCTGTTTTCGATCTGGGCGAAAGGCGATGGGTTGCCTTCATTTGTGGCTTGATCGAGCTCTGCAGCGTCATTGTCTTGTGTCAGTTGAGCCGCAGGTGTTTCCAGTTCAAGGCTCAGGGTGGTTTTTTTGGCTTCGACATCGCTGGAAGGAAAGACCAGCAGGGCCAGGCTGAGAAGGGCTGCGATACCGCTTGCGGCCAGCAGGTGGGTCTTCGGATAAAGCGGCGGCGCTTTAGTCGGTTCTGTGCTCATGAGTAATTTGACTTTGAAAAAGATGAATTGGAAAAGATGAATGACATGATGAAGATGAAATAACTGTATAAAATATAACCAAAACATCATTGAAGCAAGTCTGTCATGTATCGGCGGGCCCGATCCTGGCCGTACGCCGGGCAAAACTTGTAATTGGGCTGCGATCTTGTATGGTTGGATCCCTTTGAATCTGAGCCTTGCAGGTTGGTTATGAAGTCGGTTGAAGAGCAGCTAGCGCTGATCAAGCGTGGTGCGGAAGAGTTGTTGGTCGAGTCGGAATTGGTCGAGAAGCTCAAGCGCGGCCAGCCGCTGCGTATCAAGGCTGGCTTCGATCCGACGGCGCCGGACCTGCACCTGGGTCATACGGTGCTTATCAATAAGCTGCGCCAGTTCCAGGATCTGGGACATCAGGTCATTTTCCTTATAGGCGACTTCACCGGCATGATCGGTGATCCGAGCGGCAAGAGTGCAACGCGTCCGCCGTTGACACGTGAGCAGGTGCTCGACAACGCCGAGACCTACAAAACCCAGGTCTTCAAGATTCTCGATCCGGCCAAGACCGAGGTGGCGTTCAACTCCACCTGGATGGACCAGATGGGACCGGCGGATTTCATTCGCCTGACTTCGCAGTACACCGTGGCACGGATGCTCGAGCGGGATGACTTCGATAAGCGCTACAGCTCGAATCAGCCGATTGCGATCCATGAGTTCCTTTATCCCCTGGTGCAAGGCTACGACTCGGTGGCATTGCGTGCCGATATCGAGCTGGGTGGTACCGACCAGAAATTCAACCTGCTGATGGGGCGTGAGTTGCAGCGCGCCTATGGGCAGGAAGCACAGTGCATTCTCACCATGCCGTTGCTCGAAGGCCTGGATGGTGTGAAGAAGATGTCCAAGTCCCTGGGTAACTATGTGGGTATCCAGGAGGCGCCGGGCGTGATGTACGGCAAGCTGGTTTCGATTCCCGATGCGCTGATGTGGCGCTACTTCGAATTGCTGAGCTTCCGTTCGATGGATGAGATCAATCAGTTGCGCAAGGATGTCGAGGCGGGTGCCAATCCGCGGGACATCAAGATTCTGCTGGCCGAAGAGATCGTTGCTCGTTTCCACGGTGAAGAAGCGGCGGCCAATGCCCATCGTGGTGCGGGTAACCGCATGAAGGATGGCGAGCTGCCGGACGATTTGCCGGAGGTCGAGCTGACTGCTGCCGAAGATATGCCGATCGCGGCGATCCTTAATAAGGCAGGTCTGGTCAAGAATTCGGCGGTTGCTCGTGATCTGCTGGGTTCCGGTGGTGTGCGCGTGGATGGTGAGGCGGTTGATCGCGCCTTTATCTTCAAGCTGGGTGCCACCCATGTTTGTCAGGCTGGCAAGAAGGCATTCGCCCGCGTCACTCTGAAAGCTGAGTAACTGGCGTTCCGAGCTATATAAGAAGGCCGGCCCCTTGGGGCCGGCCTTTTGCTTTTAAGGGCTTTTCGACCGTTATGACAGAAATCTGAAAATAACGGTTGACGCTCGCTGTCAGGGGCCTATAATTCGCCCCACTTCCGGCGCAGCCAGAACGGAAAACTCCTTGAGATTCAATGAGTTATCTAGTTTCAGGCAGTGCAGCTTCAGATCATCGAAGCACGGAACAAGCTGTAAAAGAG